>Ga0299913_10002438_pt1 | contig 14666 bp, 8 predicted proteins | sample RVTome_9_FD_201360 | JGI IMG/M metagenome (GOLD analysis project Ga0299913, IMG submission 201360) | Soil microbial communities from uranium-contaminated site in the Upper Colorado River Basin, Wyoming, United States - RVT155D38 (version 2) ...
GAGCCCGTTCCGCTCGACGAGTCGGGGCTGCGAGGTCAGCGGCACGAGAACCAGCCGATCGTCCTCGTCCACCAGTGTCAACCGCGACCCGGCCACCAGGCCGTGCGCCGTCCTGATCTCCTTGGGAATCACGACTCGCCCCGATCCGTCGATGGTAATTTCTCGTGGCACGGTGCCATCATAGCATGCCGACCCCTCGGAATGTCAACGTGTTGCATGTCCGGGGGCCTCATACCGCCAACCGCCGGTCGAGTGTCCGGTACTGAATCGCCTCGGCGACGTGGGCTGCGGCGATCTTGTCGGTGCCGGCGAGGTCCGCGATGGTGCGGGCGACCTTGAGGATGCGGTGGACGGCGCGGGCGGAGAGGCCGAGGCGGTCGAAGGCGGCGTCGAGCAGCGAGCGGCCGGCGGGGTCGAGGGGGCAGTGGGCGGCGACGCCGTCGGGGCCGAGGGCGGCGTTGACCGGGCTCGCGGCGCCGGTGCCGAAGCGGAAGCGCTGGCGCTCGCGGGCGCGGGCGACCCGGGCCGCGACGGTGGTGGTGGTCTCGCCGGGACCGCGGCGGAGCTCACAGAGGCCGAGGGAGGCGACCTCGACGTGGAGGTCGATCCGGTCGAGGAGCGGGCCGGAGATGCGGCCGCGGTAGCGCTCGACGGCGGCGAGCGAGCACTCGCACTCCTTCCGGGAGTCGCCGAGGTAGCCGCACGGGCAGGGGTTGCAGGAGGCGACGAGGGCGAAGCGGGCCGGGTAAGTGAGGCGGGCGCGCGAGCGGACGAGGGTGACGAGCCCCTCTTCGAGCGGTTGTCGGAGGGACTCCAAGGCGCTGCGCTGGAACTCGGGGAGCTCGTCGAGGAAGAGCACGCCGTTGTGGGCGAGGCTCGCCTCGCCGGGGCGGGGCACGCCCGAACCGCCCCCGACGATGCCGGCGGGAGAGGTGCCGGGGTGGGGGCTGCGGAAGGGGCGGACGGCGAGGAGGCCCGAGGGCGGGCGCTCGGCGACGAGGGAGTGGACCTTGGTGACCTCGATCGACTCGGCGCGGGTCAACGGGGGGAGGATGCCGGGGAGGCGGCGGGCGAGCATCGTCTTGCCGCAGCCAGGGGGCCCGATATAGAGCAGGTTGTGGCCGCCCGCGGCGGCGATCTCGAGCGCCCGCTTGGCGGTCTCCTGGCCGCGGACCTCGGCGAGGTCGGGGACGTCGGGCACCCGTGACGGGGCGAAGTCGCCCGGCTCCGCCGGAGGAAGGACTTCGACGGCGGTCACGTGGCGGATCGCTTGCGACAGGTCGTCGACCCCGACGACCCGGACCGCACCCAGCGCCGCGGCCTCGGCGGCGTTGGCGCGCGGCAGGAGGAGCTCGTCGACGCCGAGCCGCCGGCCGAGGTCGGCGATCGCCAGGGCGCCGCGGATCGGTCGCAGGGAGCCGTCGAGCCCGAGCTCGCCCGCGAAGAGCCGGCCGCCGAGCCGCTCCTCGGCGAGCTCGTCGTGGGCGGACAAGAGCGCCAGGGCGATCGCCAGGTCGAGGTGGTTGCCCTGCTTGCGCAGGTCGGCCGGCGCGAGGTTGACGACGACCTTGCGGAGCGGGAGCTCGTAGCCGCAGTGGCGGACGGCGGTGTTCACCCGCTCGCGGCTCTCGCGGACGGCGGCGTCGGGCAGGCCGACGATCTGGGTCTGCGGCAGACCGGTGTGGACGTCGACCTCGACCTGCACGCGGCGGGCTTCGATCCCCCAGGGGGTGGCGGCGGTGGCGCAGGCGAGCATCGCCTGGGTAGACGCGATCGGGGCCGCCGATCTGGCGTGCGCTACACTCGGCCGAGAGCTCGGAGGAGCGACAGACGGACGGAGATCGCACGATGGAAACCGCGGCGCGCAACGATCCCTGCCCCTGCGGCAGCGGCCTGAAGTACAAGCACTGCTGCCTGAAGACGGGCGGCGTGCATCAGAACCGGCGGCGGCAGCAGGCGCAGTGGGTGGCGATCGCCGCGGTGGTGGTGGCGATCGTCGTCGCGATCTTCTACGGCACCGGGCCGGGCGTGGCGGTCGGCCTCGTCGGCATCCTCGTCGCCGGCGCCCTCGTCTTCTTCTCCAGCCCGCCGCCGCCCCGCTCCGGCGGCAGTCCCGGCGCGATCAACTTCGGCCGCTGACCGGCATTCCGGCGGAGCGGCCCGCCGGGGGCTCAGGCGTCCCCCAGCGTCAGCACGATCTCACCGTCCCGAGCGTCCACGGTCACCGCGCCGCCGCCCGCGAGCCTCCCGAACAGCACTTCGTCGGTCAGCGGTCTCTTGACGGTCTCGTCGAGGACGCGCGCCAGGGGGCGGGCGCCGAAGGCCGGGTCGTGGCCGCGCTCGGCGAGGACGGTGCGGGCGGCGTCGGTCAGCGCGAGGCGGACGCCCCGGCCGGCGAGCTGGCCGGCGAGCTCGCCGGCGAGCTTGTCGACGATCCGCTCCATGACCTCGCGAGTGAGCGGGCGGAAGCGGAGCCGGGCGTCGAGGCGGTTGCGGAACTCGGGGGAGAAGAGGCGCTCGACGGCGCGGTCGGAGTCGGCCTCGCGCCCCTCGCCGCCGGCGGCCGGGCCGCCGAAGCCGGGGGCGCGCTGGGCGAGCTCGCGGGCGCCGACGTTCGAGGTCATCAGGAGGATCACGTGGCGGAAGTCGGTCGGCTTGCCGTTCGTGTCGGTCAGGGTGCCGTGGTCCATCACCTGGAGCAGCAGGTCGAAGACGTCGGCGTGCGCCTTCTCGATCTCGTCGAGGAGCAGCACCGCGTGCGGGCTCTTGGCGACCGCCTCGGTGAGCAGGCCGCCGCGGTCGAAGCCGACGTAGCCGGGCGGGGCGCCGACGAGCCGCGACACGGTGTGGCGCTCCATGTACTCGCTCATGTCGAAACGGAGGAAGGCGACGCCCAGGACGTCGGCGAGGCGGCGGGCGACCTCGGTCTTGCCGACGCCGGTCGGGCCGGTCAAGAGGAACGAGCCGACCGGCTTGTCGGGCTCGCGCAGGCCGGCGCGGGCGACCTTGATCGCGGCGACCAGCCGCTGGATCGCCTCGTCCTGGCCGAAGACGACCCGCTGCAGATCGGATTCGAGGTCGGCGAGGCGCTCGCGGTCGTCGCCGCGCACGCGGCGCTCGGGGATCTGGGCGATCGTCGCCAGCACGCTCTCGACGTCGCCGGTGCCGACGCGCTTGCGGCCGGCGAGCGACACCGCAGCCCCCGCCTCGTCGAGGAGGTCGATCGCCTTGTCGGGCAGCCGGCGGTCGCCGAGCCAGCGGTCGGCGAGCTCGGCGGCGGCGCGCACGGCGGGTAGGGTGTAGCCGACCCCGTGGTGCTCCTCGTAGCGCGTCCTCAGGCCGTCGAAGATCGCCACCGTCTCATCGACCGAGGGCTCGCGGACCTCGATCTTCTGGAACCGGCGGGCGAGCGCCTGGTCGCGCTGGAAGGTCTGGCGGAACTCCTCCCAGGTCGTCGCGCCGATGCAGCGCAGGGTGCCCGCGGCGAGCGCCGGCTTGAGCAGGTTCGAGGCGTCCATCGTGCCGCGGCCCGCGGCACCCGCGCCGACGACCGTGTGGATCTCGTCGATGAAGAGGATCGGGGTCTCGACCTCCTCGAGCGCGGCGAGGACCGCCTTGACCCGGTTCTCGAAGTCGCCCCGGTAGCGGGTGCCGGCGACGAGCGCGCCGAGGTCGAGCCGGAGGACGCGGGCGCCGGCGAAGCGCTCGGGCACCTCGCCGCGGGCGACGCGCAGCGCCAGCCCCTCGACGAGCGCGGTCTTGCCCACCCCGGGGTCGCCGACGTAGATCGGGTTGTTCTTCCGCCGGCGCTGCAGCACGTGCAGCGTGCGCGAGATCTCCTCACGTCGGCCGACCAGCGGGTCGACGGCGCCGGCGCGGGCGAGGGCGGTGAGGTCCTGAGTGAAGGCGGCGAGGGCCTCGGCGCCGGCGGGGGGTGGGCCGGGCTCGATCTCCGGCTCGGCGCCGGCGGGGTCGCCCGCCCGGTCGCCCGACGCCCGGCGGGCGGCGCCCGGCACGGTCGGGTCGAGCCGGGAGATCCCGTGGGCGAGGTAGCTGACGACGTCGAGCCGCGAGACCTTCTGCTCGGAGAGGAGCGCGACGGCGTGGGAGTCTTCCTCGGCGAAGAGCGCGACGAGGAGGTCGGCGCCGCCGATCTCCTCGCGCCCCGAGGCCTCGACCTGGGCGCCGGCCCGCGCCAGGGTGCGCTGGAGAGCGAGCGACAGCCGCGGCTCGATCGAGCGGTCGGAGCCGGCCGGCTCGAGCTCCTCGGCGAGGTAGTGCTCGAGTCGCTCGCGGAGCCGCTCGACCCGGGCGCCCGCGTGGCGCAGAACCCGCGCGGCGTCGTCGTCGAGGGTCAGGGCGTGGAGGAGGTGCTCGACGCCGGCGTACTCGTGCCCCCGGCGGCCCGCCTCGGACACCGCCACGGTGAGGCTGATCTGGACGTCCTGGGAGAGCCTCACTAGCCCGTCCTCACCGCCGTCCTCATGCGTCCTCGGTGGTCAGCAGCAGCGGCATGCCGGCGGCGCGCGCCTCGCGGGTGACCTCGGCGACCTTCGTCTCGGCGACGTCGGCCGGGTAGACTCCGGCGACGCCGACTCCCTTGTGGTGGACCTGGAGCATCACGTGGGTGGCCTCGGCCGGGCTCTTGTGGAAGTGCTCGACGAGCACCTGCACCACGAAGTCCATCGTCGTGAAATCGTCGTTGTGGAGCAGCACCCGGAGGCGCCGAGGGCGCTCGGTCCGGCGCTGCTCCTCGACCGCGGCCTGCTCGGACCGCTCGGCGTCGGGCTCCCACATCGGCTCCCAAAGCTACGCCGGCCGGGCCGCGCTGGCAAGGGCGCCTGTAACGCCAGGAGGCCCCGTACGCCGATCCGCGGTGACAGTTGACATGTGGCCCTGCATACGTAAGCTCGGCCGATCATCCTTATCCCGAGGAGGCACGTACCGATGGACGTCATCGAGATCAAGTCCCGGATCAAGCGGGTCATCGCCAACATCACGAACGTCCCGGCCGAGGACATCGCGGACGACGCGTCGTTCACCAAGGACCTCGACCTCGACTCGCTCTCGCTGCTCGAGATCGGCGTCGACGTCGACTACGAGTTCCAGCTCGGCCTCCCCGAGGACGCGATGCGCGGCCTCGACTCCGTGAATCAGACGACCGACCTGGTCGTCGCCCACCTCCGCGAGCGCGAGGAGCAGGTCGCCTAGCAGCCCGTGGCGAAGCTCAGGAGCCGGGACGGTACTCGGGGTGCTCGCCTCGGGGGCCGCTCCCGGCCGACGTGCCGGCCGGCTTCTCGACGCGCACGGTCCGACCGGGGCGGAGCGCGTCGGCGGGCACCTCCTGCACCGTGCCGTCGGGCCAGCGCACCCGGAGCGCGTCGATCGTCTTCGCGGCCCCCAGGCCGAAGGTCAACGGCAGCTCCACCTGCGACAGGTAGCTCCGGGTCGGCATCACCGCCCGCCGCTGACTCCGGCCGCCGGCGGTGAGCTCGACCTCGGCCCCGATCGCCTCCCGGTTCGGCGGCTGGCCGGTGAGCTCGACCCGGAGCCAGCCGTGGCCGGTCGCCTGGTCGTTGCGCAGCAGCACGGCCGGGCCGCCGACCTGCGCGATCGCCAGGTCGAGGTCGCCGTCGAGGTCGACGTCGGCCCAGGCCGCGCCGCGGCCGGCGAGCGGGCGTCCGAGGTCGCCGGCGGCCGTAGCGGGCACCTCGACGAACCGCGGCGGGCCGCCGGGGGACGCGGGGCCGGCGTTCCAGAGGAGCTGGGCCGGCTGGCGGTAGCTCTGGGTGGGCGTGACCCGCGCGACGTCCGGCTCGACGTGGCCGTTGACCTGCAGCAGGTCGAGCCGCCCGTCGAGATCGGCGTCGAGCAGCAGCAGGCCGAAGGTCAGCGCCGGCCGGGTCGGTCCGGCGACCCCGGTGGCCAGGGTCTCGTCGGCGAGGAAGGTCGGGTCCTCGGGGTCGGCGAGGTAGATCGAGGTCGCCTCGTCGGCGTAGTTGCCGACGACGAGCGCGAGTCGGCCGTCGTCCCCCAGCGCCCCGGAGTCGGTCCCCATCGCCCCGGTCGCCCGGCCGTCCGGGTCGTAGGCCACCCCCCACAGCTCGCCGACCTCCTCGAACCGCCCGCCGCCCCGGTTGTGGAACAGGAAGTTGCGCACCGTGTCGTTCGCCACCGCGACGTCGAGCCGCCCGTCCCCGTCGAGGTCGACCGGGTGGACGGCGAGCCCCTTGCCGACCGCCGCGCCCTCCGGTCCCGCGACCTGCACGCCGGCCGCGGCCGCCGCCTCGGCGAACGTCCCGTCGCCGCGGTTGAGGAACAGCGCCGAGTCGGTCCCGGCGTAGCGCTGCGGCCGTCCGAACGCGCGCCCGATCCCGTCGAGCCGGAAGTCGAGCTCGGCGTCCACCGCCGGCGACCAGACGACGTAGCGCACGACCCACAGGTCGAGGTCGCCGTCGCCGTCCGCGTCGAAGAAGGCCGCCCCGGTGCTCCACGCGTCGGCCGGCCCGCCGACCCCGGCCGCCTCGGTCACGTCGACGAACCGCTCCCCCCGGTTCGCCAGCAGCCGGTCCCGCCCGACCGCGGTCAGGAACAGGTCCGTCCGCCCGTCGCCGTCGAAGTCGCCCGCCGCCACCCCCATGCCGTCGAACCCGGGCCCGACCGCCTCGGCGAGGCCGGTCGCCTCGGTGACGTCGGTGAACCGCCACCCGCCGTCGTTGCGGTAGAGGACGGCCGGCGGCGGCAGGGCGGCGGTGGGCGGAAGGTCGCCGGTGCGCGACGGCGCGGAGTTGACGAACAGGAGGTCCGCGTCGCCGTCCCCGTCGTAGTCGACAAACCCCACCCCGCCCCCCATCGTCTCCGGCAGGAGCTTGTCGGGGGTCGCGCCGTTGGTGTGGACGAAGGAGACCCCGGCCTCGGCCGTCACGTCGGTGAACGGAATGGCCGGTGGGGTGGGGACGGAGGAGGAAGGAGCTCTGGTGGCGGTGGGGGACGGCGGACGGTCCGGGGCAGACTTCGCCGCGGCCCCCCCGTCCCCTTCTCGGTACCCGCCGCGGGCCGTCGTCTCGACGAGCGGGCGGATCAGGCGGAGGGCGGGGCGGGTCTGCCAGGTCTCGAGGTAGGCGCGGTGCTCCGGGTCGTCCGGGTAGGCATGGGGCGGGGCGTACGGGTAGGAGGGCATCGCGTGGTACGGGAGCGGGCCGACCGTCTGCGAGTGGGCGGTGTTCGCGTCGCCGTCCTTGGCCCAGCCGTCGACGAAGAGGAGGAAGTCGCGGGTCCAGCCCGAGGGGAGCGGGGGCAGGGCCGCGGCGTCGAAGGCGAGGCGGAGCTCGTCGCCGGAGCCGAAGACGACGAAGCGGTCGTCGATCTCCCGGGCGAGCTCGGCGACGTCGCCGTAGCGGGTGTAGAGGCCCTGGGTCTGGCTCCACGGGGCGGAGGGCCGCACGTCGGCGTAGACGAACCGCTCGGGCTCGAGCCGCTCGGGATGGACGACGACGCGGGAGAAGCCGCGGAAGCCGAGCTCGGCCGTGGCGGGGAGCAGCGAGGTCGACCGGTGGGGCGGCTCGCCGACGTCGGGGGTGAGGAAGGCCTCGTCCCAGTAGACGACCAGGCTGGTGACGATCCGCACCGCCCGGGAGGCCGACAGGAAGCGGCCGCGCAGGTCGACGACGATCGACTTCGGCTTGCCGGCCGGCAGGCCCATGTCCTCGATCACCGTCACCCAGCGGCCCTCGGCGTCGCGCACCTGGAGCTGCGGCATGACGAGCTCGGCCTCGCCGCCCTGGGCGGCGGCCAGGAAGGTCGAGCCGTCGGCCCAGTCGACCCAGCCGGAGAGCACGAGGAGGAGGTCGTCCCCGGCGGCGGCGGCCGGGCCGAAGTCGAGCTCGAGCCAGTGGAGCTCGGCGCGGCCCGAGTGGTCGCGCGCGAAGCCGGTGGGCCAGGCGCCGTCGCGGGCGACGACCCGGTCGAGCACGTCCCGGCCCCGATGGTCGCGGGCGGCGACCGGCCGCAGCCGCGTGCCGACGCCGTAGAGGCGGAGCTCGGGGTAGGGCGGGCCGACAAACTTCTCGTCGGTGAAGAGCTCGAGCTCGGCCGGGTGGTCGACGGCGAGGAGGCGGACCTGGTCGAGGTAGGTGACCTCGCGCAGCTCCTCGGTCATCCGCACCTCGTAGCGGCCGTCGCGGGGTGCCAGCCGGGAGCCGGCGATCTGCACCGTCTCGTCGTGGTCGACGTCGAAGTAGACGCCGTCGCCCGCCGCGGCGCCGAGGGGAGCGACGCCGAGGACGTCGCTGACGAACTCCCACTCCGCCCCGTTCCAGACGAAGATCATCGGGCACGAGCCGGAGAGCCGGGCCGCCTCCTCGTAGGTCGCGACCGTGCCGGCTGGCTGGCGGGTCTCGTTCTGGATCAGCCCGTTCGGCCAGGTGATCCGGACGGTGTCGACCGTCCGGTGCGGGCCGAGCCCGAAGGTGAGCGGCACCCCCTCGTAGGTGCGCTTCTGGTAGCTGGCGCCCGCCTTCACCTCCACCTCGGCCCCGGGGGCCAGCTTCGGGTTCTTGACCCCCTGGAGGCGGACGACGAGATGCCCCGCCGCCGGCTCGAGCCGGTTGACGAACAGGGCGACCCGGCCGCTCCCGTCCACCGCGGCGACGTCGGCGAGCCCGTCGCCGTCGAAGTCGGCGGCGGCGAGGGCCGGAAGAGCCGCCGGGCCGTCCGGACCTGCGAGGCTCGCGGCCTCGCGGAGCCGGGCGCCGCCCTGGGTGCGGAGCACGGCGCCGCCGGCGACGAGGTCCGCGGCGCCGCGGTTCTCGACGTCGAGCGAGGCGAGGGCGCGGGCGCCGGCGGGGCCGGCCGGCTCGCCGATCCGCTCGAAGCCGCCCTCCTGGTCGTTGCGGAGGAGGACCACGCCCTCCGGCCCGGCGGCGGCGAGGTCGGTGAAGCGGTCGGCGTCGAGGTCGTGCGCGGCGAGGGCGCGGGTGCCGGCGGGGAGCGCGGGAAGCGGCGCGGCCTGGTAGCGGCCGCCGAGGAGGTCGCGGTACAGGGTGCCGGGGCGGCCCGCGTAGGCGACCGCGAGGTCGAAGCCCTGGGCGTCGGCGACGAGGTCGAGGCGGGCGGCGGCGGTCGCCGTGCCCGCGGCGAAGGGGAACGTCTCGGTCGCGTCGCCGAACGCCCCGCCGCCGAGGTTGCGGACGAGCGCGCTCCGCTCGCCGAGCAGGAAGAGGTCGACGTCGTAGTCGTGGTCGTAGTCGAGCCACAGCGCGATCGAGAACGCCTTCCAGGGCAGCTCGGGGAGCGCCGTCGCGTGGCGCTCGAAGCCGCCGCCGGCGTTGCGGAGGAGGATCAGGCCGCCGCCGGTCACCACGGCCAGGTCGGGCAGCCCGTCGTCGTCGAAGTCGCCCGGCGCGACGGCGCGCACCCCGGTGATCCCTCCCAGGCCGGCGTCGGTCGGCCGCGTGCCGCCGGCGAGGAGCGCGAGCCCGTCGGCCGACCAGGCGAGGAGGTCGGGCCGGCCGTCGCCCTCGACGTCGAGCACCGCGAGACCCGGGTCGGCCCCGAGCTCCACCTCCGTCGCCTCGGCGGCGAACTCGGGCTCCAGCGACGGCAGCGGGATCTCGGCCGGGACCGCCGGGTCGTACAGCTCGGCGTAGTAGCTCCACTCGAGGTCCTCGGCGACGGCGTCGCCCCGCTGCAGGGCCTTGAGCTCGCGAAACCTCTCCATCGCCCGCGCCGCGTCGTCCGGGCGGCCGGACTGGCGGTAGGCCGCCGCGAGCTGGTACCAGGGGCCGGCGAGGTGGGGGTCGAGCTCGGCGGCGCGTTCGAAGGCGGCGATCGCGCGGTCGAGGTCGCCGCCGAGCTTGTAGAGGACGCCGAGGTTGTAGCGGGTGATCGGCTCGTCGGGGACGAGCTCGGCCATCCGCTCGAGCTGGGTGATCGCGCGGTCGGGCTGCGACGCGCGCTTGGCCTCGATGCCGAGGTTGAACCAGGTGTGCGGGATCGACGGGTCGGCGCCCTGGGCGGCCTCGAGCGCGGCGATCCCCTCGTCGGTCCGGCCGGCGCGGAGCATGGCGAGGCCGAGGTTGATCCGCTCGCGTGCCGAGCCTGGGGCGAGCGCGAGCGCCTCGCGGAGCACGTCCACCGCCTCGTACTGGGTGGCCGGGTTCTCGTACAGCGCCTTGCCTAGGTTGCGCAGGCTGTCGAGCCGCTCGGCGCGCTCGGCGGCGGTGACCTCCGCGGGCGGCTCGGCGGGAACCTCGGCGGGAACCTCGGTCGGGACCTCGTCGGTCGTCAGGATCACGACGGCGTGGCCGGGCCGCTCCTCGGGGCTCTGCGGCTCCGCGGCCGCCGGCGACGGGGCGGTCGGGGCGACCTCGGCGGGCGAGGGGCCCCGCCCGGCTCGGGACGGCGCGGAGACGAGGGCCGTCGACAGGGCGAGCGCGGCGAGCGCGGCGAGCCTCACCGCGCCGCCAGCCCGCGGCCTTCGACGATCCGCGAGATCGCGTCGAGCGGCACGGCCGATCCGCCGTCCGGCGCCGCGATCGTCTCCACCCGGCCGCTCGGCCAGCGGACCTCGACCGAGTCGACCCGCGTGGCGTCGCCGAGCCCGAAGTGGAGGCGCAGGCTGCTCTGGCCGGCGTAGCCGTTGCCGCCCGAGACCTCGCGCAGCCAGCGCTCGCCGCCCGCGTGCAGGACGACCCGGGCGCCGATCGCCTCGCGGTTCGAGCCCTGGGGCGGGCCGGCGCCGACGAGGTCGAGCTGGACCCAGCGGCCGGCGTCGGGGCTGACGTTGCGCAGCAGCAGGCTCGGCTGGTCGGCGTTCGTCTGCACCAGGTCGAGCCGTCCGTCGCGGTCGAAGTCGGCGACGCCGACTCCCCGCCCGTCGAGGTCGTTGTCGACCCCCGCGGCGGCGCCGATCTCGGCGAAGGTGCCGTCGCCCTGGTTGTGGAACAGCCGCTGCCGCTGGTAGCCGCTCCAGGTGCGCTCGCCGATGTCGGGGTAGGTGTCGAGGTCGGAGAAGTCGACGCCGGGGCGGATGATCGCCTCGAGCAGCAGCGGGATGTAATTCTCCTCGCCCGCCGAACGCAGGCCGTTGACGGTGTAGAGGTCCTCCCAGCCGTCGTTGTCGAGGTCGGCGAACTTGCCGGCCCACCCCCAGTCGCTGTCGCAGGTGCCGGTCTCGCGCGAGAGGTCGACGAAGGTGCCGTTCCCCTCGTTGTGCCACAGCATGTTGCACTCCCGCATGTACTCGTCGGTGATGTTGGTGACGAAGACGTCGAGCCGCCCGTCGCGGTCGTAGTCGCCCATGTCGACGTTCATCCCCTTCCTGGTGTCGAAGCCGATCGCCGCCTCGGTGCCGTCGGTGAAGGTGCCGTCGCCGTCGTTCCAGAACAGCCGGTCGGTGCCGTAGTCGCCGGCGACGTAGACGTCCTGGTCGCCGTCGCCGTCGAGGTCGGCGTGGCCGACGTCGAGCGACCAGCCGGTGTGGCCGGCGAGGCCCGCCTCGGCGGTCGTCTCGACGAACCGCCGGCCTCCCCCCTCGGCCGGGACGTTACGCCACAGCGACAGGCCGCCGCCGTTGTGCGCGTCGTCGAGGTCCTCGGGCAGCACCCGGGTGGTGTCGAGCGCGAGGAGGTTCTTCGGCTGGAAGTAGTTGCCGAGGAGGAGGTCGATCCAGCCGTCGGCGTCGTAGTCGAAGGCGATCGCGGCGAGGCTGTTGCCGAACTCGGTCAGGCCGGCGGCGGCGGCGGCCTCCTCGAAGCGGACGGCACCGGCCGGCCCGGGGCCGAGGTTGCGGTAGAGGAGCGGGGTGCCGAAGCGGGCGAGGAGGAGGTCGCGGTCGCCGTCCCCGTCGTAGTCGAACCACAGCGCGTCGGCGACGATCGACGTCTCGTCGTTGCCGCCGCCGACGCCGGCCGACTCGGTGACCTCGACGAAGGCGATGCCGCCGTCCGGCCCCCGCTCGCCGGTGACGTTGCGCAGCAGGTGGCCCGGCTTGCCGAGCCCCGAGTCGGTGAGGAAGAGGTCGTCCCAGCCGTCGCCGTCGAAGTCGCCGACCGCGGCCGCGGCGCCGCCGGCGGTGAACATCTCGAGGACCTGGGCCTTGTGCCGGCCGGTGAAGCGGCGGGTCGAGTGGACGAAGCGGGCGCCAGCCCGCTCGCCGATCTCTTCGAAGCGGATCGGGGCGGCGGGGGCCGCGGATGGGGCTGCGGGGCCGGCGGCCGCGGCGGGGGTACCGCCGGGGAACCGGCGCGGGCTGCTCGGTGTGCGGATGGGGGCCCGCGCCTGCGCCTCGCCGGCGCCGGACGGGCCGAGGACTGCGGCGGGCCGTGCCCCTGCGCCGGCTCCGAGCTTCCCCGGCGGTACCCCCGCCGCGGCCGCCTCCGGCTGTGCCGTCGGGAGCACGACGGCGAGGGGCAGGGTGGGGATGAGGAAGACGAACAACAAGCTCTTCGGGGTGCTGGGCTTCATCAGCCCTCCCAGAGCTCTTCCAGGGAGGTATCGACGCGCTTGCCTATCGCATAGTGCTCTTCCAGGAGCTCGTCGAGGGCCTTTCCCTCGCGGCGGAGGCGCTCCTGGAGGGCGGGGTCGGCGGGGAAGCGCTCGAGGCCGCGGCGCCAGGTGGCGCGGGCGGTGGCGAGGTCGTCGAGGCGCCAGTAGGCGTCGCCGAGGGCGATCCAGGCGTGGGCGTGGTAGGGCCGGCGGGCGCCGGCGGGCTCGAGCTCGATCGCCCGCCCGAGGTCGACGATCCCCTTCTTCGTGCGGCCGAAGATCGCTGGCCAGTAGACGTAGCTATTGCCGCGGGTGTAGAGCGAGATCCAGGTCGGGTCGAGCTCGATCGCCTTGGTGAAGTGGCCGAGCGCCTTGTCGGCGAGGATCACCTGGGTCACCGCGCCGGTGGCGGGGATCTTGTCGACGTAGGCGTAGCCGAGGTTGAGCCACACCGCGGCGGAGCGGGTGCGTGTTTCGGCGAGCTCCTCGAACAGCTCGATCGACCGGTCGTACGCCTCGGCCGCGATCACCGCTTGGCGGTACTCGGCGCTGCAGCGGAGGTCGTCGGGCGCGGCGCGGACGGCCCGCTCGTAGGCGTCGAGGGCCGCGTCGTGCTCGCCGGCCGCGAGCGCGGCGCGGGCGGCTCGAACGTCGGCGGGCGGTTCGCCGGGGGGCGCGGCCGCCGTCTCGAGGGCGAGGACGGCGAGACAGACCAGCGAGAGCAGGACGGAGGTCCCGGCCGGGCGATGCCGGGAGGGGCCCGGTACGGCGCGGAACGGTCGGTGGATCTCAGGAGAGCGCGGCATCGGTTCCTCGTTCGATTCAACCACGTGGCGGAGGATCGGCTGAACGGGACGGTCCGTCGGGTTCGGCCCGTTCTTCGCCCCTTCCCTCGGCGGTGAACGGCTCCGGGCTGCCACCCTCGACGAGCCGGTAGATCCGGTCCGCGGCCAGCCCTGCGAAGACCTGCCGCTCGCCCGAGGGCCAGCGGATCTCGAGCCGTTCGATCTTCGCCGCGCCGCCGAGGCCGAAGTGGATCCGCCGGGTGCTCTGGCCGGCGAAACCGTTGCCGCCGTTGACGAACGAGGCCCGCTCCCGGCCGCCGGCGGTCAGCCGGACGACGGCGCCGACCGCGTCGCGGTTCGACCGGCGGCCCTCGAGCAGGAGCTCGACCCAGTGCGCCGCGGGGGCGACGTTGCGGTACAGGTGCGGCAGCGCGTTCGCGTTGGCGACGAAGAGATCGAGGCGGCCGTCGTCGTCGAAGTCGGCGACGGCGACGCCGCGGCCGTCGAGGATCGAGTCGACGCCGTGCCGGCCGGCCTCGTCGCGGAACAGCGAGCCGCCGAGGTTGTGGAAGAGCTTCGACCGCTGGTAGCCGGAGAGGGTCTTCTCGCCTATCGGCGGCCAGTTGCGGGCGTCGGCCAAGTCGACGTCGGGGCGGACGATCAGCTCGAAGACGTCGAGCACGTAGTTCTCGTCGCCGGCGGAGACCCAGCCGTTGACCACGTAGAGGTCGAGCCAGCCGTCGTTGTCGTAGTCGAAGAACTTGCCGCCCCAGCCCCACCCGGTGTCCCAGGTGCCGGTCTCCCGCGACAGGTCGGCGAAGGTGCCGTCGCCGCCGTTGCGCCAGAGGAAGTTGCCCTCGCGCATGTACTCGTCGGTGATGTTCGTGACGTAGACGTCGAAGCGGCCGTCGCCGTCGAAGTCGCCCCAGTCGGCGTTCATCCCCTTCTTGGTGTCGATCCCGATCGCGGTCTCGGTGGCGTCGGTGAAGGTGCCGTCGCCGTCGTTGACGAAGTAGCGGTCGGTGCCGAAGTCGGCGGCGACGTAGAGGTCGTCGTCGCCGTCGCCGTCGGCGTCGGCGTGGCCGAGGTCGAGGGTCCAGCCGGTGTGCCCGGCGAGCCCGGCGGCGCGGGTCGCGTCCTCGAAGGTGCCGTCGCCGCGGTTGCGCCACAGGGTCAGACCGCCGCCGTTCGCCGCGGTCTCGAAGCTCTCCGGGAAGAAGCGCGGGGTCTCCGGGTCGAACAGGTCGACCGGCGCGAAGTAGTTGCCGACGAACAGGTCGAGGTCGCCGTCGAGGTCGTGGTCGAAGGCGACGGCGACGATCGAGTTGAGCCGCGCCGTCAAGCCCGCCGCCGCGGTCACCTCGCGGAAGGTGCCGTCGCCGAGGTTGCGGTAGA
>Ga0299913_10002439_pt1 | contig 14661 bp, 14 predicted proteins | sample RVTome_9_FD_201360 | JGI IMG/M metagenome (GOLD analysis project Ga0299913, IMG submission 201360) | Soil microbial communities from uranium-contaminated site in the Upper Colorado River Basin, Wyoming, United States - RVT155D38 (version 2) ...
GCTGCGCGGGTCCCGTGACTTCCGGCTGCTGTTCGTCGCCGGCACGGTCTTCTACCTCGGCGGGATGGTCTCCTACGTCGCCATCCCGTTCCAGATCTACCGGTTGACCGGCTCGAACATCGCGGTCGGCGCCGTCGGTCTCGTCGAGCTGGTGCCGCTGGTCATCTTCGGGCTGTACGGCGGCGCGCTGGCCGACCACGTCGACCGCCGCCGCCTGCTCATCTGGTGCGGCGTCGCGCAGGCGGTGTTCACCGCCGTGCTGGCGGCGAACGCGTTCCGCGACGACCCCAGCGTGCCGCTGATCTTCGTGGTCTCCGCCCTCCTCGCGGCGGCGTCGTCCATGCAGCGGCCGAGCCGCGAGGCACTGATGCCGCGCACCGTCCGGCACGACCAGATCACCGCCGCCAACGCCCTGACCGGCTTCGGCATGCAGCTCGGCGTGCTGGTCGGTCCCGCCGTCGGCGGCCTGCTCATCGCGTTCGTCGGGATCGGCTGGTGCTTCGTGGTCGACGTCGTCGGGCTCGTCGTCGCGAGCCTCTTGTTCGTCGCGATGCGCCCCTACCCGCACCGGGAGGAGACGACGCCGCCGAGCCTGCGCGGCATCCGCGAGGGACTGGCCTACGCGCTGCGGCGGCGCGACCTGCTCGGCACCTACCTGGTCGACATCGCGGCGATGTTCCTGGCCATGCCGGTGGTGCTGTTCCCGGCCCTGGTCGAGGACGTGTTCGCGCGGCCCGAGCTGCTCGGTCTCCTCTACTCCGCCGAGACGGTCGGGGCGATGGTCGCCACGGCGCTCAGCGGCTGGACCGCGCGCGTCCACCACCACGGCCGCGCCGTCGTCATCGCCGCGGCGGCGTACGGCGCGTGCATCGGCATCGCGGGCCTCATGCCCGAGCTGTGGCTGGTCGCGGTCGCGTTGGGCGCGGCGGGAGCGGCCGACATGATCTCCGCCGTCTTCCGCAGCACGGTGTGGAACCAGACCATCCCCGAGTCGATGCGCGGCCGGCTCGCCGGCATCGAGATGCTGTCGTACTCGGTCGGGCCGCTGTCGGGCCAGGTCCGGGCCGGGATCGTCGCTGACGTGTGGTCGGTGCGCGGCTCGATCGCGAGCGGCGGGTTCGCGTGCGTCGCCGGGGTGGCCATCACCGCCGTCTGGCTGCGCGACTTCTGGGCGTACGACGAGCGCACGGACCCGTACGCCGAGGCCGAGCGGACTCGACGCCGCGCTGCCGGCGAGACGGTCTAGGGATCGGGTCGCACGATCTCCGCCTCGTAGGTCGGGCCGACGATCTCCGCCCGGAGCGGGTCGCGTCGGTGGTGTGGCGGCGGTGGAGCCGGTTCACCGCCCGGGGCCGCAGCGGAAGGGGCAGCGGAGGTCGGACCTGCCGGTGCTGCTGGGCGGGACTCCTGGCTCGGGCGGATCGGCCCTGGTGACACGACCGGCTGGTCCGCAGCGGCGACCGGCCACCGCCGCTGCACGTACACCGACACCGCGGTGCGCCAGTCGGCCCCGGCCCGCCGCTCGCGCGAGTCGGCCCGCCCCCGAATCTGCGCCGCCTCGTCGGGCGGCAGCCCGTCGGCGAGCGCCCGGAGCTCGGCCACGTCGGCCAGCGCCCGGCCCAGGGCCGCGAGCGCCCCGGCGAGGAGGGCGACGTCGGACGCCAGCTCTGCCACCGACGCGGCGGAGTGGGAGGCGTGGATCCGGTAGGCCTCGCCGGAGACGCCACCGAAGACGCGGTCGGGCGTGCGCCCCTGCTCCGCGAGCGTGTCGTGGGCCTGCAGCAGCCGCCAGGTGAGCTCCGTGAGGTCACCCGAGGCCGCGGCGCAGGCGCTCGCCGCGCTCACGACAGCCCCCGACGCAGCAGGTCGAGGACCGACCGCACCTCGGTGTCGGTGCTGGTCACCTCGTCGACCACCCGCGCCAGCCCGGCGGCGAGGCTGCGGAGATCCGTGGCCACCCCCTCGGCCGCCTCGGCCACCTGGCCGAACACCTCGCGGGTGAGCGCCGACGTGGGACCGGTGTCGGGAGGGTCGATCGGCACGGCGGACACCGCCCGCTCGTGGCGGAGCAGCGTCCGCCGGGCGGTGAGCAGCGCCTCCGGTCTGACGGTGAGGGTGGTGGCCATGGCGGGAGTCTCTCCGCGCGCCCCGCGCCCGTGGGGCGGCCGACGGGCAGGCTGTGGACGCGCGGTCGCGGGCCGTGCCGGTGGACTCCGGCCGGCGCCGCGATTTGATCCTCAGGTCCCCTCCGCGACAATGGGCCCGTGGCTGACCGTCTCGAGGAACCCCAGGACCATCCCGTCGCGTACGGGCTGGTCGCGCTGATCGGCGTGGGCGTCGTGGTCGGCCTCATCCTCGGCCTGGGTGCCCTGGCGGGCGCCCGCGTGGTGGGGGTCGGTGACGAGAGCTCGGCCACGAGCACCGGTGGCGAGGCGTCGATGTACCTCCCGAAGCCGGAGAAGACCAAGGGCGGCGCCGGCCCCGAGATCACGCTGCGGCCGGGCCAGGAGCAGCCGCCGCCGTCCGAGCCGGACGAGACCGAGACGACGAAGGCGCCGGAGAAGGCGATCTCGCTGTCCGCGGCCCAGACCGAGGTCTCGCCGATGGCGCAGATCGACCTGACGGGCACCTACCCCGGCGGCGAGGGCGCCATCCTCCAGGTGCAGCGCTTCGAGAACGGGTCGTGGCAGGACTTCCCGGCCTCGCCTGTCTCGGTCAGCGACCAGACGTTCAGCACCTACGTACAGACGGGCGTGCCGGGCCTGCAGCGGTTCCGGGTCGTCGACACCGGCACGGGGAAGCCCTCCAACGAGGTCCGCGTCACCGTCAACGGCTGACGCCGTCACCGGCCGGTGCCGCCGTCCGTCGTCGTTCGAGCGCCGCGGTCCAGTAGCCGACCCAGCCGGTGCCCAGCAGTCCCAGCACGCCGATGACCAGGCACGCGGTCGCGAGCGGCGCGACCGCGGCCACCGCGCTGACGAGCAGCGGCCCGCCGGAGTTGCCGACGTCGCCGCACAGCCGCCAGGCGCCGAGGTACTGCGACCGGCCCCGCGTCGGCGCCGTGTCCGCGCCGAGCGTCATCACGATCCCCGAGCCGAGTCCGTTGCCGGCCGCGATCAGCACCATCACCGCCGCGACCCCCACCGGGCCCGACGTGAGCGGCAGCAGGAGCGCGGCGATCGCGACCGACAGCACGACCGGGACCGCGACGACGGTGCGGCCGTGCCGGTCCATCACCCACCCGCCCGGGTAGAAGAACGCGATGTCGACGAGCGCGGCCAGCGCGAAGATCAGGGACGTCGTCGACGCCGAGATCCCGATCGACTCCGCCCAGAGCGGGAGCAGCCCGTTACGGACCGAGCGGGAGGCGCCGATGACGACGACGGCGACCCCGACCGTCAGCAGGATCCGGCGGTGGGCGACGAGCACCGACCACAGGGAGGGGTGACCCTCGGCGCGCTGCTCGGCACGGCGCTCCGAGCCGAGGTCGGGCAGCACCGTGGCGAGCCCGCCCGCCGCCAACGACATCGCCAGCGCGAACCAGAACACGGCCGGCAGGCCCCAGACGTGGATCAGCGCGGCGCCGACCAGCGGACCGACGAACACTCCGATCCGGTAGGTCCCCCCGAGCACGGAGAGGGCCCGCGCCCGGAACGGCGGCGGGACCGCGTCGATCATGAAGCCCTGGCGCGAGATGAGGAACGTCGTCCAGGCCATGCCGCTCAGCACGACCGCGGCCCCCAGGCCCACGACCGAGTCGGTGAGGGCGGCCGCGCCCATCGCGACCGCGTCGACGACGCCGGCCACCTGGAGCGCCCGCTTCTCCCCGATCCGGGCGATCACGACCCCCGCCGGCAGCGACGTGATCAGCATCCCGACGCCGAGCAGCCCGACGACGAGGGCGGCCGTGCCGACGTCCGCCCCCAGGTCGCGGGCCCGCAGCGCGAGCACCGGCAGGACCGCGCCGTGCCCGGTGGAGATGACCACGCTCGGGCCGTACGCCGCGACCGCGATGTCGCGGAGGCGGAAGCCGTCGGCCGGTCTGGTCACCCGGCCCATTCTCCGCACCCCGGCGGCGGCCTGCGCGCCGGACGGCCCTCCGACGTCACCGGCCTCGGGCCGATCCGGCGCTGGCGGATCACGCCCGCTCAGGCAGGGATCCAGTCGAACCTGTCCGGATGGGCGCCGGTGCGCCCCTCCTCGCCCCGGTCGAGTCCGTCGATCACGGCTACCTGGTCGTCGGTGACCTCGAAGTCGAAGAGATCGGCGTTCTCGCGCATCCGCTCCGGTCGGGTCGTCTTGGGGAACACGACGTGCCCGTGCTGGAGGTGCCACCGCAGCACCACCTGGGCTGGCGTCTTGCCGGCGTCCCTGGCGATCTGGACGATCGCCTCGTCGTCGGCCACCGCGCCCTTCGCGATCGGTGCCCATGCCTCGGTCACGACGCCGTGCCGCTGGTTGGCGGACCGGACCCGGTCGTTGCGGAAGAACGGGTGGCACTCGACCTGGTTCACGACCGGCACCACGCCGGTCTCGTCGACGATCCGGTCGAGGTGGTCGGGCTGGAAGTTGGAGACGCCGATCGACGTCGCCCGACCGTCGGCGGTGAGCTCGGCGAGGGTCCGCCAGGTCGAGACGAAGTCGCCGTCGTACAAGGTCGGCAGCGGCCAGTGGATGAGGAAGAGGTCGACCCGGTCGAGCCCGAGCCGGGCGAGCGAGTCGTCGAACGCGCGGCGGGCGTCGTCGGGCCGGTGGAAGCCGTTGTTGAGCTTCGTCGTCACGTAGAGCTCCTCGCGCGGCAGCCCGGCGGCCGCGATCGCCTGGCCGACGCCGGCCTCGTTGCCGTACATCTGCGCGGTGTCGAGGTGCCGGTAGCCGGCCTTGAGCGCGTCGGCCACGACACCGGCCGTCTCGTCGGGCGGTACCTGGAACACGCCGAGCCCCAGCTGGGGGATGGACGTGCCGTCGCGGAGCTCGATCCGGGGAATCCGAGGGGTCGTCATGCCAGGTGTGACACCGAGCGGGTGCGAGGTATTCCGAGGACCCGGGAACAACCCGCTTCGAGCTTTCGTTACCCTGGCACACATAAGTTGAGCCGGAAGCGCTCAACTACCACGACAGCCGGGACAACCGTCCCGGAGCGCAATCGGAAGGAACCAGATCATGGCTCGTGCGGTCGGTATCGACCTCGGGACGACCAACTCGGTCGTCGCGGTCCTCGAAGGTGGCGAACCCACCGTCATCGCCAACGCCGAGGGCGCTCGCACCACCCCCTCGGTCGTGGCGTTCTCGAAGTCCGGCGAGGTGCTCGTCGGCGAGGTGGCCAAGCGGCAGGCGGTGACGAACGTCGACCGCACCATCCGCTCGGTCAAGCGCCACATGGGCACCGACTGGGACGTCAAGATCGACGACAAGACGTTCACGCCCCAGCAGATCAGCGCGTTCGTGCTCCAGAAGCTCAAGCGCGACGCCGAGGCCTACCTCGGTGAGACCGTCACCGACGCGGTGATCACCGTGCCGGCGTACTTCTCCGACGCGCAGCGGCAGGCCACCAAGGAGGCCGGCGAGATCGCGGGCCTCACGGTTGCCCGCATCGTCAACGAGCCGACCGCTGCCGCGCTGGCCTACGGCCTCGACAAGGGCGACGACCAGACGATCCTGGTCTTCGACCTCGGTGGCGGCACGTTCGACGTGTCCCTGCTCGAGATCGGCGAGGGCGTGGTCGAGGTCAAGGCGACCTCCGGCGACAACCACCTCGGTGGTGACGACTGGGACGCCCGAGTCGTCGACTGGATGGTCAACAAGTTCAAGATGGGCAACGGCGTCGACCTGAGCCAGGACAAGATCGCCAAGCAGCGCCTCCAGGAGGCCGCGGAGAAGGCGAAGATCGAGCTGTCCAGCTCCAGCGAGACCACGATCCACCTGCCCTACATCACCCACGGCGAGTCCGGCCCCCTCCACTTCGAGGAGAAGCTGACGCGGGCCGAGTTCCAGAAGATGACCTCCGACCTGCTCGACCGCACCAAGGCGCCGTTCCAGTCGGTCCTCAAGGACGGCGGCGTCGCGATCGCGAACATCGACCACGTCGTGCTGGTCGGCGGCTCGACCCGGATGCCGGCCGTCACCGAGGTCGTCAAGGAGCTGCTCGGCGGCAAGGAGCCCAACAAGGGCGTCAACCCCGACGAGGTCGTCGCCGTCGGCGCGGCCCTCCAGGCCGGCGTCCTCAAGGGCGAGGTCAAGGACGTGCTGCTGCTCGACGTGACCCCGCTGTCGCTGGGCATCGAGACCAAGGGCGGGGTGATGACCACGCTGATCGAGCGCAACACCACGATCCCGACGAAGCGCTCGGAGATCTTCACCACCGCCGACGACAACCAGCCGTCGGTGGAGATCAAGGTCGCCCAGGGCGAGCGCCAGATGTGGGGTCAGAACCAGCCGCTCGGCAACTTCGAGCTGACCGGCCTCCCGCCGGCGCCGCGGGGCATCCCGAAGATCGAGGTCACCTTCGACATCGACGCCAACGGCATCGTCCACGTGTCCGCCAAGGACCAGGGCTCCGGCAAGGAGCAGTCGATGACGATCTCCGGCGGATCGGCGCTCTCCAAGGACGAGATCGACCGCATGGTCAAGGAGGCCGAGCAGTACGCGGAGGAGGACGCCCAGCGGCGCGAGACCGTGGAGAGTCGCAACCAGGCCGACTCGCTCGTCTACTCCACCGAGAAGTTCCTCGAGGAGAACGCCGAGAAGATCCCCGACGACGTCAAGACCGAGGTGCAGGCCGACGTCGACGCCCTCAAGTCGACGCTCGAGAACGCCGACTCGGACGCCGAGGAGATCAAGGCCGGCGTCACCAAGCTCGGTGAGTCGAGCCAGAAGATGGGCGCCGCCATGTACGCCGCCGCGGAGGCCGACCAGGCCGCCGCCGGCGGCAACACCGAGGCGACCGGCGAGGCCGACGACGACGTCGTCGACGCAGAGATCGTGGACGAGCCGGTCGACGCGACTGATGGCTCCGGCTCCGACGGGAGCACCTCGGAGGGTGAGTCGAGGTGACCCACCGCGCCGAAGGCGAGCCGGTCGAGCCCCGGGTCCCGACCGGCTCCGCCGACGACATCAGCGGCGTCGACAACTGGGTCGAGGAGGGCGGGCCTCTCGAGCCGATCGACCTCGAGGAGGTCGAGGCGGGGACTCCGGACGCCGAGGTCGCGGCGGAGCCTGACCTCGCTGTCCAGCTCGAGGAGCGCACGGCCGACCTGCAGCGGCTGCAGGCCGAGTTCCTCAACTACAAGCGCCGGGTCGATCGCGACCGCTCGCTGACCGAGCAGAACGCGACGTACCGCGTGCTGGTGCCGATCATCGACGTCCTCGACACGGTCGACCGGGCCCGGGAGCACGGCGACCTCGATGAAGGCTTCCAGGCCGTGGCCGACCAGCTCGAGCGCGTCGTCTCCGGGCTCGGGCTCACGAAGTTCGGCGCGCCCGGTGAGCCGTTCGACCCGAACCTCCATGAGGCCCTCTCCCACATCGGGGAGGATGCCGACGTGGAGGTCACCACCTGCAAGGTGGTCGCGAAGGCCGGGTACCGGATCGGCGACCGGGTGGTGCGCGCCGCGCAGGTGCTCGTCGTCGACCCGGCGTCCTGAGTCGCGGCCGCCACGAGAACGAGTGAGGGGGTGAGCGGGTGAGCACCAACGACGGCGTGCGCGCTGACTGGGCGACCAAGGACTTCTACCAGGTCCTCGGCGTGGCGAAGGACGCCGGCGCCGACGACATCAAGAAGGCCTACCGAAAGCTCGCCCGCGCCAATCACCCCGACTCCAACCCCGGCGACCAGGCCAAGCACGACCGGTTCAAGGAGGTCGCCGAGGCCTACGACGTCATCGGCGACCCCGACAAGCGCACGAAGTACGACGAGGTGCGCGCGGCGTACGCCTCCGGTGGCTTCGGCTTCCCGCAGGGCGGCTTCAACACCGGCGGCGGCTTCGACGTCAGCGACCTCTTCGGAGACCGGGTGCGCTCCGGCGGGCTCGGCGACATGTTCGGCGACCTCTTCGGCAACCGGTCCCGCCCCACCCAGCCGCAGCGGCCGCACCGCGGCGCCGACGTCGAGACCACCGCCACGATCGGGTTCACCGACGCGGTCGACGGGGTGACGATCTCGCTGCGGCTCACCTCCGACGCGCCCTGCCCGACGTGCTCCGGCACCGGCGGCAAGCCCGGTACCCGTCCCCACATCTGCACCGCGTGCGAGGGTGCCGGGTTCGTGGTGGTCTCCACCGGCGGCGCGTTCGCGATGAACGAGACCTGCCCAGCGTGCGGCGGGCGGCAGCTCGTCTACGACGAGGCGTGCCCCACCTGCCACGGTTCGGGCCGCGGCTCGTCCGCGCGCTCGATCCAGGCCCGGATCCCCGCCGGCGTGAAGGACGGCCAGCGGATCCGGCTCAAGGGCAAGGGTGCCGCAGGGGAGAACGGGGGCCCCGCGGGCGACCTGTTCGTGACCGTCAAGGTCAAGCCGCACGCCGTCTTCGGCCGCAAGGGCGACAACCTGACGCTCGAGGTGCCGGTGTCGTTCGACGAGGCGGCCCTCGGGTCGGAGATCCGGATCCCGACCCTCGGCGGTGCCCCGGTCACGCTCAAGATCCCGGCCGGTACGCCCAACGGGCGCACGTTCCGGGTCCGCGGCAAGGGGGCGACCCGGCGCGACGGCACCAAGGGCGACCTGCTCGCGACCGTGCAGGTCCAGGTGCCCGGCGTGCTCGACCCGGCCGCCCGCGAGGCCGTCGAGGCCTACCGAGCCGCCACCGCCGGCAAGCCGCTACGGGTCAACCTCTTCCAGGGCGGTGCGTCGTGAGCGGCTTCGAGGCGCCCGGCCCGGAGGCCGCCGTCTACGTCATCAGCGTCGCCGCCGAGCTGTCCGGCCTCCACCCCCAGACGCTGCGCGCCTACGAGCGGATGGGCCTCATCTCGCCCGGTCGCACCGTCGGCGGCGGCCGCCGCTACTCCCACCGCGACATCGAGCGGCTCCGGTCGATCGCCGAGCTGACGGCGTCCGGCGTCGGCGTCGAGGGAGTCCGGCGGCTGCTCGACCTGGAGAACCGGATCGCGGCGCTGCACGCCCGCAACTCCGAGCTGGTCGCGGAGCTCGAGGCCACGCGCGAGGCGCTCCGGCAGGCGATGGTGTCGCGCCCCGCGCCCGATCGGCTTCCCGCCGTCCGCGCCCCCGAGATCGGCCAGTCCGTGGTCGTCTGGCGCCGAAGGCACTGATCGTGCGCCGGCTCGACCGCGCCGCCCGTGACGTCGCCGCCGCGCCCGACGTGGTCTACACCGCGTTCCTCGACGGTGAGGCACTCGCGTCCTGGCTGCCGCCGACCGGCATGACCGGGGAGCTGTCCGACGTAGACGCCCGCGAGGGCGGCGGCTTCACGATGACGCTGACCTACGGCGACGGCGGCGACGGTCGCGGCAAGACGACAGCCGACACCGACGTGACGCGGGTCGAGATCACCGAGCTCGAGCCCGCACGGCGGATCGTGTGGGCGGTCGAGTTCGACACCGATTACCCTGCGCACGCCGGCCGGATGACGATGACCTGGACGCTGACCCCGCGCGACGCCGGCACCCGGGTCGCGATCGATGCCACCGACGTGCCCCCTGGCATCGACCCGGAGGACCACCAGCAGGGACTCGACGCGTCGCTGGCCAACCTGGCGGCGTACGTCGAGGGTGCTGCTTCTGCGTCTGGCTAGCGTGTTCTGCCAGCCACGTCACCCCTCCCAGTGCCCCGGCCGCCGCAGGTGGGACGGGATCGTGGTCAGGTCGTCGCCGTGGGTCGCGTTCAGCTGCGACTGGCTGACGAACCAGCCGTCGGCGAGCAGGGTGCCGCGTACGTCGGCATCGCGGAGGTCGGCGCCCAGCAGGTCGGCCCGCGCCAGGTCGGTGCCGCGGAGGTCGGCGCGGATCAGCAGCGCACCGCGCAGGTCGGCCCGCACCAGGTCCTCCTGACGCAGGTCGGCGCCCACGAGGTCCTGGGGCATCGGCCGCGCGGGACCGTGCAGCCGCGCGGAGCCGTCGCGCAGCACCTGGCTCACCCGCGACCGGATCCGCTCGAGGTCGGCGGTCAGGATCGTCTCGGGCTCGGCGTGGGTCAGTGCCAGCAGCTCGCCGCGCTCCTCGCTCGCGGCCGGCGCGGGGGAGCGGCGCAGCACCTCGCCGACGTGCGCGAGCATCTCGTGCAGCTGCCGCATGACGGACAGCACCGCCGCCATCTCAGCCAGGTTGTCGTTCGCGCGCCACGACTCGCCGCCGTAGGTCACCTGCGACACGTGCTGGCCGGCCCCGAAGCAGTCGAACGTGGCGCAGCCCGACCAGCCGGTCTCGCGCAGCGAGTCGTGGATCCCGCAGCGGTCGTGCTGGTCGAGGTGGTCGCACGCCGTACCGCTCTCCTTGTCGATGCCGAACCCGCCCTCCCGCCGGAACGGCAGGAGCACGCAGCAGAGCCCGAAGCAGCGGCTGCAGTCGGCGGCGAGCACGGGCAGTTCGCGCTGGCGCATCACCCCATCGTCGCACCCTCGTTAGCCTCAGCGGGGCCGGGCCGCGGTGCGGGGTTCGGCACCCGGGTACCGCGAGGGAGGTGAGGGCGTCGGCAGAGTGGCTTCGCGAGGTCGACTGGCTGCTCTTCTGGTCGATCCCCGCCTTCACCGCCGTCATCGGCTGGCTCATCAACTGGACCGGGCTGATCATGCTGTTCAGCCCGGTGCGGTTCCACGGCGTGACGATCCCCGGACTCCGGGAGCTGTCGTCTGTCTTGCCCCACAAGGTGCAGGAGGTGCCAGGGATCATGCAGGGCGGTGCCGGCTGGCAGGGGATCATCCCCGCGCGAGCGGCCAAGATGGGTTCGATCGCGGTGGACAAGGCGATCTCCAAGCTCGGGACGCCGGCCGAGTTCTACCAGAACCTCGAGCCCGACCGGATCGCGGAGCACATCGTCGAGCTCTTCACACCGGAGCTCCCGGACCTGATCGACGAGGTGATGCTGGCCGAGCACCCGGCGCTCTGGCGCGACCTGCCGCCGGCCGGACGCCGAGCCGTGGTGGCGCGCGTCCGGGAGCAGCTGCCGACCGTCGTCCGCACCATCACCACGGAGATCGGCAACCACATCGACCAGCTGCTCGACCCGAAGCTCATGGTCATCGAGCAGTTCACGCAGGACCCGGCGCTGGTGGTCCGGATCTTCCGCGACTTCGGCCAGCGTGAGCTGAACCTGATGGTCTGGTTCGGCGGGATCTTCGGCTTCCTGCTCGGCATCCCGGTCGCGGTGCTCGACGTCACGCTCCACCAGTGGTGGCTGCTGCCGGTGCTCGGCGTGGTCGTCGGCTGGGTGACGAACGCGCTCGGCATGTGGCTGATCTTCGAGCCGCCCGAGCCACGCCGGATCTGGGGGATCCGAGTGCACGGGCTGTTCGCGCGACGGCAGGCCGAGGCCGCGCTGGTGTACGCCGGCATCATCGCCGACGACGTCATCACGCTCGAGAACATCGGCGACTTCCTGCTCAACGGCCCGCGCGGCGACCGGACCCGGCAGATGCTCGCCGAGGCACTCGGGCCGGCCATCGACAAGGCGGCGGGCGTGGTGCGGCCGGCGATCAAGGTCGCGCTCGGCCGCGGTCGCTACGAGGCGATCCGGACCGCGATCGCGCACGAGGGCGTCGAGTACACGATGACGCCGTTCAAGGACAAGGAGTTCAGCGCCGTCCAGGCCGGCAAGATCCGGGCGCTGGTGGCGACCCGGACCCAGGAGCTCCCGCCGCGCGACTTCGTGGAGATGATGCGGGCGGCCATCAAGGAGGACGAGTGGATGCTCTACGCGCACGGCGCGATCATGGGCTTCGGGGGCGGACTGCTGCACGTGTGGATCTTCGGCATGGGAGGGGCATGAGCGAGCGCGACGAGCGGCGGGACGGGCCGCGACCACTGCCGTCGCCGGGCGAGGTCGCGGCGGCGCTGCCCGGGCTCGCCCGGATCGCGGCGTCGACCTGGCTGAACGCGGCCCAATGGAGCCTGCTGACCTCCGCCCGCACCGGGAAGCGGCTGATCACGGCCACCCGCGACCCGGCCGTGGCGTCGGCGCTCGCCGCCGAGCTCGGGATCACCGTCGGCACGGTCACCGATCTCGCGCGTGCCGTCGCCAACGGCGTACCGCTGCCGACTGCGCTCGCCGCGGCCGTCGAGGTCGAGGCCGCGGCCGCCCGTGACGACGACCACGCAGGCTCCCTGCGCGAACGCGGTGCCGACCTGATGGCCAGGTCGCGCGACGTGTGGCAGCCCGACGAGGAGCACCCGGCGTACGCCCGGATCCTGGGCGACCTCGCACCCGACGAGGCCCGGGTGCTGATGCTACTGCTCCGGTCGGGCCCGCAGCCCAGCGTCGACGTGCGCACGGGCGGCCCGGTGGGACGGGTCACCAGCCAGCTGATCGCGCCCGGGCTCACGATGATCGGCGCCCGCGCCGGGTGCCGGTACGTCGAGCGGGTGCCGGCCCACCTCGACAACCTCCATCGGCTGGGACTCGTGTGGTTCTCACGCGAGCAGCTGACCGACCCGAGGGAGTACCAGGTGCTGGAGGCCCAACCCGACGTGCTCGCCGCCCTGCACGCGCAGCGGTTCACGAAGGTGGTGCGCCGCAGCATCCACCTCACGCCGTTCGGCGACGACTTCTGCCGCGCGGTGCTGGCTCCGGCCGGTGACGCCACCGACTACCCGCACCACGACCCGCCGGTCGATGCGTCCGACTGACGGCGGCGGGCCGGGGTGCGGCGGAATCCCCGCTCAAGCGGGGAAACTCTCACCTACTGGCCGAAGCTTCGGCCAGTAGGTGCAGGAATCCCCGCCTAAGCGGGGAAACCTGCAGGCACGGAGCTAGGGGTACTCGCTGTTGAGCGGGTAGGGCCGGACGACCTTCACGGCACCGGCGTGAGCCACCTTCTCGAGGTGGATGTTCACGCTGCGGGGCGAGACGCCCTTCTCGATGAACGCGACGGCGCCGGCCTCCATGGCGGCCTCGACCATCCGGGTCGCGCCGATCGCGGAGACGATCACGAAACGGCACGCCCAGTGGGCCTCGCGCAGCGCCGGCAGCAGCTCGAGGCCGCCGATGTCGGGCATGTGGAGGTCGACCAGCACGATGTCGGGCTCGCCGTCCTTGACGGCCTGGATGCCCGACGGGCCGTCGCCGCCCTCGCCGACCACCTCGAAGCCGCCTACCTCGAGGCCCATCCGCATGAAATCTCGCGCGTCGGGGTCGTCGTCGATGATCACGACCTTGAGGCCGTTGCCCGTCGGGGCCGCCTGCTCTGCACGTTGCTCGGCCCGTTGCTCGCCCCGTTGCTCGGCCTCGACGGGCGCCTCGGCCTCTGTCGCGGTCTCGGCGTCGGCCTCGCCTTCGGGTCCGCGCTTGCCGAAGATCCTGCCCAGCCCCATGTGCGGTCACCTTCTCTTCGCCCGGGTGTTCGCGCTGATCCTAGACCGCTCGTGACATTTTCGGCGCGAATGAGAGTTGAGTGGAACAGACTCAACTCTGGGAGCGTTGTGATGCATGGGACCGCCGTCGGGGACACGATGTCCGAGCGGACCGCAGACCGAGAGACCAGGAGGGGGCCTTGAGCCAGTTCGGAGCCGAGAAGTTCACCACCCGCAGCCGGGAGGCGATCGAGGCGGCGCAGCTGTCCGCCACGACCGCGGGCAACACCGCGACCGAGCCGATCCACCTGCTCGTCGCGCTGCTGCGGCAGGAGGACGGCACCGCCCGCGCCCTGGTGGCCAAGGCCGGCGTCGACGGCGCGGCGCTCACCGCGCGCGCCGAGCAGCTCCGTGACGCGCTCCCGCGCGCCAGCGGCAGCACCGTCCAGCAGCCCGGCGCCTCGCCGGCCCTGACCCGCGTGCTCGCCTCCGCGCTCGACCTCGCGTCGTCGATGAAGGACGAGTACGTCGCCACGGAGCACCTCCTGATAGGGATCGCCACGGTGGAGTCGCCGGCACAGGACGTGCTGACCGCGGCCGGTCTCTCCGCCGACGGACTGCGCGACGGGCTGACGGCCGTCCGCGGGAACCGCCGCGTCACCAGCCAGGACGCCGAGTCGACGTACGAGGCGCTGGAGAAGTACAGCGTCGACCTGACGGATGCCGCTCGTGATGGTCGCCTCGACCCCGTGATCGGCCGCGACGCCGAGATCCGCCGGGTGGTGCAGGTGCTCTCGCGGCGTACCAAGAACAACCCGGTCCTGATCGGCGAGCCCGGCGTGGGCAAGACCGCCGTCGTGGAGGGGCTCGCCCAGCGGGTCGTCGCCGGCGACGTCCCCGACTCCCTCAAGGGCCGCCGCGTCCTCAGCCTCGACCTGGCCGCGATGGTGGCGGGCGCGAAGTACCGCGGCGAGTTCGAGGAGCGGCTCAAGGCCGTCCTCGAGGAGATCAAGGACGCCGGCGGGCAGGTCATCACGTTCATCGACGAGCTCCACACCGTCGTCGGTGCGGGGGCCGGGGGCGACTCCGCGATGGACGCCGGCAACATGCTCAAGCCGATGCTCGCGCGCGGTGAGCTCCACATGATCGGCGCGACCACGCTCGACGAGTACCGCGAGCGGATCGAGAAGGACCCCGCGCTCGAGC
>Ga0299913_10002440_pt1 | contig 14660 bp, 15 predicted proteins | sample RVTome_9_FD_201360 | JGI IMG/M metagenome (GOLD analysis project Ga0299913, IMG submission 201360) | Soil microbial communities from uranium-contaminated site in the Upper Colorado River Basin, Wyoming, United States - RVT155D38 (version 2) ...
GGCTGAGGCGACCCCGGGCCGACGGGACGAACGGGTCGCTTCGCTATACTCGGACGCATGAGTGTCCGTCCCATCGTCCTGCTCGGGGACCCGCGACTGCGCCTCAAGGGTCAGCAGGTCGACAGCTTCGGGAAGTTCCTGCACGAGCTGCTCGACGACCTCGCCCACACGATGCGGGCGGCGCCGGGCGTCGGGCTCGCCGCGCCGCAGCTCGGTGAGCCGCTCCGTGCCTGTGTCATCGAGGTCGAGGGCAAGCTTCACGAGCTCGTCAACCCGAGCATCGTCCGCGCGACCGGCGACGACCGCGATCTCGAGGGATGCCTGTCGATCCCCGGTTACATCGCCTACGTGACCCGCCGCGAGCGGGTCTGGGTGGTCGCCCAGAACCGCCTCGGTCGCACGTTCCGCATTTCCGGGACGGGGCTCCTGGGTCGCGCCCTTCAGCACGAGCTCGACCACCTCGATGGCAAGCTCTACATCGACTACCTCGAATCGATGGACGAGCTGATCGAGGTCGGCTCGGGTGACGAGGACGGCGAGGAGGCCGAGGAGCGGACGGCCGCCCTGGCCTGACCGCGCGGGCGCGCGTGATCGCCCCCGCCAGGTCCGGCCGCACCCGCACCGTCTTCGTCGGCAGCGGCGCGTTCGGCGTCGAGGCCCTCCAGCGCCTCGCCGAGCTCGCCGATGTCGTGCTGGTCGGGGTCGTCACGGCGCCGCCCCGACCTGCCGGCCGTCGCCAGGAGCTCATGCCGTCGGCGATCGCGCAGGAGGCCCGCGCTCTCGGTGTGGGACCGGTCCTCGCACCGGAGCGGTTGCGCGATCCGGGTGCGATCGTCGACGTGCTCGCCCTCGGCGCGGACCTGGCGGTGCTCGCCGATTACGGCCGAATTGTCCCGGAGCCGCTCCTCGACCTCCGACACGGGGCGCTCAACCTGCATCCCTCGCTCCTGCCCCGGCACCGCGGGGCGTCGCCGATTCCCGCCGCGATCCTCGCCGGCGACTCGGAGACCGGCGTGACGATCATCCGCATGGACGCGGGCATCGACACCGGACCGATCGTCGCGGCCGAACGCGTCGCGCTGAACGGCCACGAGACGGCGCCCGAGCTCGCGAGCAGGCTGGCGATCATCGGCGCGGAACTGCTCGTCCGGACCGTCGGGCCGTGGGTCCGTGCCGAAACCGAGGCCGTGCCCCAGGACGAGTCCGCCGCCACGATGACCCGGCCACTCCGCCGCGAGGATGGCCGGCTGGACCCGGACCGGCCCGCCGTCGAGCTCGAGCGGGCGGTGCGCGCCTATCTGCCGTGGCCGGGGACCTATCTCGAGACGGGGTTGATGGGCCGACTCATTGTCCGCTCCGCATCCGTCGGGCCGTCGGCCTCGAGCGATGTCCCCGGACGGCTCGTGGCCGAAGGCGACGGCCTCGCGCTCGCGACCGGCGAGGGGCGGCTGCGGCTCGGCCAGGTCCAGCTCGAGGGCCGCCGCGCGATGGACGCGGCGACCCTCAGGCGGGGCGCGCCGGGACTGGTCGGAACGGCGGTCGCCTGAGCGAGCCGGTTACGGCCGGAGGAGTGCGCTGATCGTCGTCGGCTGCAGATTGGCGGCGCGGAGCCGCGCGACCATCGACGGCATCGCGTCGTACGTGTGGTAACCGCCGAGGTGCATGAGCACGATCGAGCCCGTCCGGGCGTTGCTGACGACCTTGGCCGCCATCGACCCGGCGGTCGGGCCGCCATCGGCGGTCGGCCGCCAGTCGATCGTGTCGATGTCCCACATGATCGTCCTGGTGAAGCCCGCTGCTGCAGCGGCGGACAGCACGCGCGCGTCGTATGCGCCATACGGCGGCCGCCAGTACGGTGCGCCGGTGCGACCGGTCTGCGCGAGAAGGATGGACTCCGCGTTGAGCAGCTCGGACCGGATGCGCGATGCGCTGGGCGGCGTGCTCGGGCAGGCCGCCCCGCCGCCGCCGTCGCGCAGGTTGCAGTGATTCTGGGTGTGGTTGCCGAGCTCGAACAGGTCCGGGTAGGCCTTGACCAGGGCGAGGACGGCCTTGCCCTCGGCGGTGGACGCGGCCGAACCCGTCGGGAAGATCGTCGCGCACACGCGGTCCACGACGAGCCGTTCCATGATGTCGCGCGCCGGCGTCATCCTGCCGCCCATGTCGAACGTGAGGGCAACCTCGCGATCGGTTGTCGAGACGCGCCGGTACACGGCGGCGGACCCGGCGGGCACCTTGGCCGGCACCGAGCAGGTGATCCGCTGGGCCGCCCTGCCGGCATGCGCCGTGACCGGCATCCAGTAGCCGGCCCACGTGCCCGAGCTCATCAGGACGTAGGCGCGGCCGTCGATGACGGCGCGGCGCGAGGCACGGGCGGAGCTCCCGACGCTGAGCGTCCCGCGTTTCGTCGTCGCCAGGTCCCAGTTCGAGTCGAATCGGTACCCGAGGTAGCGGCCCGCGGTGAACGAGATCGTGGCCGCGGGGCTGTACACCGCCTCGCCGATCTTGCCCGGCACGTAGGCCGTCATCGATTCCCGGATCTCATACCCGGCCAGCCCGCCGGTCGCGATCCGGATCCAGGCGCCCGTCCGCGTGGGGACCGGCCGGCGCCGGTCGACCCGGACACTCGCTGGGGACACGAGGGTGATGCTCTTGCGCGCGGTGATCATGCCGTTGGCGTTGAAGCGATAGCCCGTCTGCGGACCGGCCTCCAGCCGCAGCTGGGCGTCGATGGCGGCGGCCCGGGCGGTCGCGACGCCGTCCGGCAGCGCCCCGCTCGCGAGCAGGCTGCCGGCGAGCAGGGCAATGAGCAAGTGACGGTTCGACATCATCGGTACCTCGCTGAACGGATCGGTCTCGATCGTGCTCCGGGGCAGCCCCGGCGCCAACTGCCGGGCAACCCCTCCACGGTCACAGCTCTGTCACAGGCGATCGGGGGTCGCCGGGGGCGGTGCGCTAGCATCGACGTGATGAGTGAGGTCGCCGAACGAGACGCGCGCCCCGGACTGTCGGGGATCCTTCCCGACGCGCTGTCGGCGTGGTTCGTCGAGCGCGGCCAGCCGGCCTACCGGGCTCGCCAGGTCGCCGACCGCGTGTGGCGGGGACATGCCCGCGACGCCGCCTCCATTCGCACGCTTCCGGCGGCGCTCCGCGAACAGCTCGACCAGGCCTTCCGGCTCGACACGATCGGTGCGACCGAGGTGACAGTGACGGACGGGGGGATGACGGAGAAGGCGCTCCACCACCTCGACGGCGGAGCCGTCGTCGAATCGGTCCTCATGCACTACCCGGCGCGGCCGGAATCCCGCGAGCGGCACACGCTGTGCCTGTCGAGCCAGGCCGGCTGCGCCGTCGGTTGCCCGTTCTGCGCGACGGGCGAGCTGGGGTTCGCGCGCGACCTCGAAACCGCGGAGATCGTCGACCAGGCGCGGGACGCGGCGCGGCGGCTCGCGCTCGGCGGGAAGCGCCTGACGAACATCGTGTTCATGGGCATGGGCGAGCCACTGCTCAACCTCGATCGGGTCCTGCCGGCGATCGAGGCACTCAACGATCCGCGCCGATTCGGGCTCGGCGCGCGCCACATCACGGTCTCGACGTCGGGGGTCGTGCCGGGGATCCGGCGGCTGACCGCCCTCGGCCCCCAGTTCACGCTGGCGGTCTCCCTCCACGCAGCGCGCGATTCGTTGCGCGACGTCCTCGTGCCGCTCAACCGTCGCTGGCCGGTGGCCGAAGTGGTCGAGGCGGCTCGCGAGCACGCCCGCGCGACGGGTCGCCGGATCAGCTACGAGTACACGATGATCTCGGGCGTGAACGACACCGAGCTCGACGGAAGCGCGCTCGCCGAATTGCTGCGCGGCGACCATGTCCACGTCAACCTCATCCCGATGAACCCGGTCGCGCATACGCCGTGGACGGCCAGCCCGGCCCCGGTCATCGAACGGTTCGCGGCGCAGCTCAGGGCGGCCGGAATCGAGACGACGGTCCGGGGCAACCGCGGCCAGGATGTCGGCGCGGCGTGCGGTCAGCTCGCCGCCGAGCGGGCCGGCGAACCACCCGGGCCGGTGGTCGAACGACGCCGCCGTCTGCTCGTCGAGGCCAGCGCGGCAGCCCTTCGCGGCGAGCGCAGCCGCGAGGCGGTGCCGGGCGGGGTGGGAGACTGAGTGGGCACCGGCCGGGCACGGATTGCCGCGAGCATCCTCGACGCGGACCTATCGAACCTGGCCCACGCCGTACGCCGGCTCGAACGAGCCGGGGCGGACCGGGTGCACCTTGACGTCATGGACGGCCACTTCGTTCCCAACCTGACGTTCGGGGCGAAGACGATCCGCCACCTCCGATCGCGGACCGAGCTGCCGTTCGATGCCCACCTGATGATCAGCGAGCCCGGCCGCTACATCGACGAATACCTCGACGCCGGGTGTGACTCGATCACGTTCCACGTCGAGGTCGAGGAACCGATCGAACCGACGCTGCGCCGGATCCGCGAGGCAGGCCGGGCGGCGGGACTCGCGCTGCGCCCGGGGACGTCGCTGTCCGCACTGGAACCGTTCGCCGCGCTCCTTGACATCGTCATGGTGATGACCGTGGAGCCGGGGTTCGGCGGACAGACGTTCATGCACGACGTCGCCCGTGAGAAGCTGCTGCCGGCGCGCGGCCTGCTACGCCACAAGGCATACGGCGGAGAGGTCCATGTCGACGGCGGCGTCAACCGCGAGACGGCCGAGGAGGTGGGCGCGCTCGGGACGGATGTCCTCGTCGTCGGCTCGGCGTTGTTCGTGAAGGGCCGCAACATGGCCCGCGAGGTCCGGCTCATCCGGGCGCTCGCGGACGAGGGATTCCAGTACGGGCTCAACGATGGGCAACCGCCGATCCCGCGCGACCGGATGGTCCGGTTCGCGTCGCTGCCGAAGGCGTTTGCACGCCGGCTCATGGAAGCGGTCGAGGCCGGTGGCGTGCCGGTCGTCATGCTCCGGGGCGACGGGCGGATGAACCCGGACGGCGTCCGCGACTACGACCTCCTCGTGCCGGCCACGGTCGAGGCGCTCGTTCTCGAGCGCCATGCGGCCACGCGCGACCAGCTCGCCCACGAGGCCGAACGATGGCGCGCCTCGCACGACGGCCCAGCCGGGGACGCGCCGCAGGCGGCCGACTCGCGCGCGACGTGAGGGCGCTCCTCCAGCGCGTCACGCGAGCCGAGGTCTGCATCGATGATGTCGCGGTCGGCGCGATCGGGCCCGGGCTCGTCGTGCTGCTCGGTGTCGGGCCGGCCGACGACGAGGGCGTGGCCGACGAGCTGGCTCGCAAGGTCGCCGAGTTGCGCATCTTCCGGGATGAGGACGGGCGAACGAACCGATCGTTGCTCGACGTGGGCGGCGCGGCCCTCGTCATCAGCCAGTTCACGCTGTTCGCGGACACGCGCCGCGGCCGGCGGCCGGGGTTCAGCGGCGCGGCCGGCCCGGCGGACGCCGAGCGGTTGTACGAACGCTTCGCCGCGGCCCTGCGCGATCAGGGCGCGGTCGTGGCGACCGGGCGGTTCGGCGCCGTAATGGCGGTCGACCTGGTCAACGACGGCCCGTTCACGATCTGGCTCGATACGGCCGACGGCTGATCAGGCCCCACCGACCGTCACTCGACGCGTGCGCCGGCCGGCGCGATCGCGAGGGCTATCGGGAGGTCTTGGTCAGCGTGCGCCGGCAGCGCGTGCAGACGAGGGCCTTGGCCGGCCGTCCGTTCTGCTCGATGACGAGCGGCTGCAGGTTCGGCTTGTAGCGGCGGTGGGCGCGGACGCGGTTCATGCCCGACGACTGCGGGTTGAACCCGCCCATCGACACCTTGCCGCAGATCGCGCAGGAGCGAGCCATGCGTGGTCCTCAGGGACGTGCTTGATGGAGGGATGCGGGCCGAGCGGGCCCGAACGGGGCGGTATGATAGCACACGGCCTCCGACGTTCCGCTCGGTCGTCAGCCGGCTCATGGAGGAGGACGTCGACCGCGTGCCCACCGATCCGATCCCCGGCCGGTCGCTCGTCACCCGGCGTGCGATCGTCGACATCGTCCGAACCGCAACCCTCGGCTCGTACGGCGTGACCGGGTTCGCCGGACGCGGGATCCTGGGAGCGATTCGCGAGCGGGCAGGCCTGCGCCCGAAGGGCCTGCGGATCCGCCACGCCGATGGCCTCGAGATCGAGCTCGACCTGACCGTCGCCTACGGCCTGCCGGTGGCCGAGGTTGCCCGGCAGGTCGATTCGGCGGTGCGCTATGCGTTGCGCCGCGCGCTCGATCGCGAGGTCGACCGGCTCACGATCCACATCGACGGGCTGCGCTACCACCCGGGGGGGACGCCGCCCGCGCCGCCGGCTTCCGATCTGCCGTCCGTCAGCGTCGGCGATCTCGCCGACAGCGGCACGGACGTCGCCTGATGGGGCGGCGGTCCTGCGACGGCAACGGCCTCCTGGAGGCCTTCCGGGCGGCGGTGGCGAATCTCGAGGCCCACGTCGAGGAGATCAACAGCCTCAACGTGTTCCCGGTCCCCGACGGGGACACCGGCTCGAACATGCTGGCGACCGTGCGGGCGGCCCTCGACGAGGCCGAATCGGTTGCCGGCCAACCGGCTGACCGTATCGCCGCGGCCGTCAGCTTCGGCGCGTTGATGGGGGCCCGTGGCAACTCGGGAGTCATCACCAGCCAGATCCTGCGCGGAATGTCCGAGGGTCTCGCCGGCAAGCGCCGGTTCAACGGGCTCGACCTGGCGTACGCGCTGTCGATCGGCACCAGGACCGCGTACGGGGCCGTGACGAAACCGGTCGAGGGCACGATCCTGACGGTCATCCGCGAGGCGGCCGCCGCCGCGGTCGAGGTTGCCGAACGGGACAACGACATCGAGAAGGTCCTCGCGGCGACGGTCGAGGCGGCCGAGAAGTCGGTGGCGCGGACCCCCAGCCTCCTGGCGATCCTGCGCGAGGCGGGCGTCGTCGATTCGGGCGGCGAGGGGCTCTACCGGCTCTTCCAGGGCGCACTCCTCCACATGGTCGGTCGCCGCGGCGAGACCCGGCCCGCGGTCGAGGCCCGGCCCCGACCATCGACGCTCGTGGCCCATGCCGATGAGGGCTTCGGCTACGAGACCATGTTCCTGCTGCAGGCGACGCCGGCAAAGGCCCTCGACCTCGACGCGCTGCGCGGGTACCTCGAGGAGATCGGCGATTCGGTGCTCGTCGCCGGCGACAGCCGGGCCGCCAAGGTCCACGTCCATAACGACCGGCCCGACCTCGTGATCGGTCACGGACTGACGCTGGGAACGCTCAGCCGGATCAGCGTCGAGAACCTCGATCACCAGGCGCGCGACGTGCGCGAGGCACGAGCCGAGTCGTTCACGGGCGTGGCCCACGACGCTGCCGGTCGGGCCGCAACCGGCGATCCGCAACCATCGAACGAGTCGGCCCGGGCGGCGTCGGCCGGGCCGGGCGGCAACGGGACAGGCCCGGCGCTCGAGACCAGGACGGCACCGGGCGGAGGGCTCCCCCTCGCGGTGATCGCGGTCGCCGCGGGCGAGGGGCTCGGCGCGATCTTCGCCGACTTCGGGGTCGCCGAGGTCGTGCCCGGCGGCCAGAGCGCGAACCCCAGCACGGGCGAACTGCTCGAGGCGATCGAGCGGACCGACGCGGCCGAGATCGTGATCCTGCCCAACAACCCGAACGTCGTGATGGCCGCGCGCCAGGTCGCCTCGATGACCGAACGACCGGTCGCCGTGGTTCCGACCCGCAATGCCGCGGAGGGTTTTGCCGCCCTCCTGTCGCTCGATCCGACGCTGGGCGCCGTGGCCAACACGGGACCGATGACGGCAGCCGCGAGGACGGTCCAGACCCTGTCGATCACGGAGGCCGTCCGCGACGCGACGATCGGGTCGAAGAAGGTCAAGCGCGGCCAGACGATCGCGCTCGATCCGGACGAGGGGCTCGTCGCCGCGAACAGCGATCGCGACAAATGCATCCTGGCGGCCGTCGCCCGGCTCGACCCCGGCTTCGATCTCGTGACCGTGTTTTACGGTGACGATGCGACGCTCGCCGAGGCGGAGTCCGTGGCGCGCCGGATCCAGGAGGCCGTCGCGGGGATCGATGTCGAGGTCCGGCACGGCGGCCAGCCGTTCTACCGCTACCTGATCTCCGCCGAGTAGGCGTGGTCAAAGGCCCGGCGCGCAAGGTCCCGCCGACCGATCCGGTCGAGCTGCTCTCGATCGGGTTGGGGCAGTCCGGCCTGACGGCCGCGGCGACCCTCCGCCGGGCCGGGGTCCGGCTCGGGATCTACCACGTCCGCGACCTCCTGTTCCACTTGCCCCGGCGCTACGACGACCTGCGCCAGATGCAGCGCCTCGGCGACCTGGCCTGGGTGGGGGAGGGGACGGTTGCCTCGGCGCGCGTGCGGGTCGTGGACATCCACGTCGAGCCGACGTTCCGTCGGCGCGTCCAGCGGACGGTGGCGACGCTCGCGGACGAGACCGGGACCGCGCAGGCGACCTGGTTCGGCCGACGCTACATCGAGCGACGCCTGGCGGCCGGCGACACGGTCGTCGTTTCCGGCAAGGTCAGGCGGTTCGGGCGGCGGCTCACGTTCGACAACCCCGAGTTCCAACGGACGGAGGGCGATGCGGAGGTGCTCCACGCCGGTCGGATCGTGCCGGTCTACCCGCTCACGGCCGGCCTGACCGCAGCCCGCCTGCGGACGGCCATCCGCGAGGCGCTCGACCGGGCCGGCTCGTCGTACCCCGAGTACCTTCCGGGGCCGATCCTGCGCGACGAGCGGCTCATGCCGATCGCGCGGGCGCTGGAGGAGGCCCACTACCCGTCGACGTTCGAGGCACGCGACGCCGCCCTGTGCCGCCTCGCGTTCGATGAGCTGCTCGCCCTGCAGGTGGGCATGGTCGGCCGGCGCCGGCAGCGGGTGCGCGCCGCGGCGCCACGGATCGAGGTGTCCAGCGAGGACGATCGGGCGATCCGCGCCGCCGTCGTGGATTCGCTCGCCGCGCGGGCCGGCCGGCCGGTGCGTCTCACCGCCGATCAGGTCGCCGCGATCGACATCGTTCGAGAGGACGTGCGGCGGGGCACGCCCATGCTCCGGCTGCTCCAGGGTGACGTCGGATCCGGCAAGACCGCGGTCGCCGCCTACGCGCTGGCCGCGGCCGCGCGCGCCGGCCGGCAGGGCGCGCTGCTTGCGCCGACGGACCTGCTGGCGCGCCAGCACCTGGTCACCGTCGCTGCCTTGCTCGAAGGGGTCGGGCTGCCGGTCACGCTGCTGACCGGATCGCTTTCCGCCGAGGGCCGCAAGCGCGCGCTCGAGTCGATCCGGTCGGGGCAGGCGTCGGTCGTCGTCGGCACCCATGCGCTCATCCAGGAGGCGGTGGAGTTCGCGGACCTCGGCCTCGTGGTCGTCGACGAGCAGCACCGCTTCGGTGTCGAACAGCGCAGCCAGCTCGAGGCCAAGGCCGGTGGGCAGGCGCCGCACGTCCTGCTCATGACCGCGACGCCGATCCCGCGCACGCTGGGCCAGGTCCTGTACGCCGACCTCGACGTGTCGGACCTGCGCACGCCGCCCGAGGGCCGGGTGCCGATCCGCACCGGGATCCGCGCGCCGGACGATCTCGAGGGGACCTGGCAGCGGGTCCGGGATGAGGCCGCGGCCGGCCATCGCACCTTCGTGGTCGTTCCGCTGATCGAGGAAGCGGCAGGCGGGGATTCGGGCGCGGCCGGTGACGAGGGCGCAAGCGCCGTGGCCGCCGAGAGCGAGGCGCGTCGGCTCGCAGACCTTCTCGCGCCCCTCCGCGTCGGACTCGTCCATGGGCGAATGAAGGCTGCGGATCGGGACGCCGAGATGGCCCGCTTCCGTGACGGTGGGCTGGACGTGCTCGTCGGAACGACCGTCGTCGAGGTCGGCGTCGACGTGCCCGAGGCGACGATGATGGTCGTCGAGGGCGCCGACCGATTCGGGCTGGCGCAGCTCCACCAGCTTCGCGGTCGAGTGGGCCGGGGCCGAGCCGAGTCGTTCTGCGTGCTCGTGTCCGATACGACCGACGAGGTCGCCCAGGCCCGGCTGAAGGCGGTCGCAGAACTGCGCGACGGGTTTGCACTGGCCGAGAAGGACTTCGAGCTGCGCCGCGAGGGCGACGTGCTGGGACTCGCCCAGAGCGGACTGCCTCGCCTGCGGGTCGCATCCATCCAGGATCCCGATCACCAGGCGCTGGCGGCGCGCGCCCGCAGGCACGCCGAGGCGCTCCTCGACGAGGCCGGCCGGCTGGACCCGCAAGATGAAGCCCTTGCCCGCGAGCTCGACGAGGGCTGGCTGCGCGACGTCGCCCGGGCGGACCCACGGAGCGCCGCCTAACGTGGCTGACGCCGGCCGGGTGATCGCCGGGAGCGCCCGCGGCATCCGCTTGGCGGCGCCTGGGGGCGGCACCCGCCCGCTGGCCGACCGCGTCAAGCAGACCCTGTTCGCGATTCTCGAGCCCGCCTTGCCGGGCGCACGCGTCCTCGACCTGTTCGCGGGGAGCGGTGCGGCAGGGATCGAGGCGCTCTCGCGCGGCGCCGCATCGGCCACGTTCGTCGAGGCGGATCCCCGCGCGGCCCGCGTGATCGGCACCAACCTCGGGCGCACCGGGCTCACCGGCCGCGGCGCCCATGTCGTCCGTGACGACGCCCTGCGCTGGCTCCGTCGCGCGGACGGGAGCCCACCGTTCGACATCGTCATCGTCGACCCGCCGTACGACCGGCCGGACCTGCTGGCGGCGGCCCTCGAGGCGCTGGCTCCGCGGCTTGCGCCAGGCGCCCGGGTCGTTGCCAAGCACTTCTGGCGGGACGCCCCGCCGGTGCGGGTGGGCCTGCTAGCATCGGACCGCGAACGCCGTTTTGGCGACACGGCGCTGACCTTCTACAGCCCACTGCAGGAGGACCGATGAGACTCGCGGTCTACCCGGGCTCGTTCGATCCGATCACCAACGGCCACGTCGACGTCATCGAGCGCGCGAGCGCCGTCTTCGAGCGGTTGATCGTGGCGGTCCTGGCCAACCCGCGCAAGACACCGCTGCTCCCGGTCGAGGCGCGGATCGACGTCATCGGGAGCGCCCTCGCCGACGCCGGCCTGCCCGTCGACCGGATCGAAGTGACCGCCTTCGACGGGCTGACCGTCGACTTCTGCCGCTCTCGCGGTGCGACCGCCATCGTCCGCGGCCTGCGTGCGATCAGTGACTTCGAGGCCGAGATGCAGCTGGCCCACAACAACCGGGTCCTCGCGCCCGAGGTCGACTCGGTCTTCTTCATGACGTCGGTTGAGCACGGGTACGTCAGCTCGAGCCTGGTCAAGGAGATCGCGTCGTTCGGTGGCGACGTGTCGAGCATGGTTCCGGTGGTCGCCGCCGATCGTCTCGCGGCGGCGCTCCGCGCTCGACGTTGAGCTCGACGACGGCGCGACTCGGGCTGACGGGCCGCGTGCGATAATCCGGCCCAGGCCTGCGAGCCCACCTCCACCCGAGTCAGGAGGACACTCCGATCGACATCATCTTCCTCGTCGAGCGGCTCGAATCCCTCATCGCCAACGGGAAGAAGCTGCCCCTGACGACGAACGTCGTGGTCGACCAGAATGCGGCGCTCGGGTTGATCGACGAGCTTCGCGTCGCGGTCCCGGAGGAGGTTCGCGCGGCGAAGCGCATCAACTCCGAGGGCGAACGGATCATCGAGAAGGCGGAGGAGGAATCGGAGCGGATCGTCGCACGCGCCCAGGAGCAGGCCGCGTTCCTCATCGACGAGCGTGGCCTGACCCAGGCCGCCGAGGAGGAGAGCCGCCGGATCATCGCCGGGGCGGAGCGGGACGCGGACGAGATCCGGCGCGGTGCCGACGAGTACGCGGTCAGCGTCCTGGTCGGACTCGAGGGCGACGTCGTCAAGACGCTGCAGAGCATCAAGAAGGGCATCGCGATGCTCGACGAGCGTCGGGCCGAGCTGATCGGCGACGAGCACGACGGGACCGGCGACGCGGACGCGGACGAGGAGGCCTGGGAGGACGAGGGCGAGGCCGAGCCGGCTCGCCGATGACCCGGGCCGGGGACGGTGCGGCGCTGACCTGGAACGTCGCTAGACTGCTCGCCGACGATCCCGGCGCAAGCCGCGAATACGAGGTCGCGGACGTCACGATCCCGCTCGACGAAGGGCTCGAGCTCGCGCGGCCGATCGGCGGTCACGTTCGGCTGCGGCGCACGAACCGGGGCATCCTGGCCGACGCGCAGTTGACCGCCGCCCTTCGAACCGAGTGCAGTCGGTGTCTCCGGCCGACGGAGGTCCCGGTCGAGATCGCCATAGAGGAGGAGTACCTCCCCGCGCTCGACCTGGCGACCGGCCGGCCGCTCTCGACGGAGGCCGAACCCGAGGTCGCGCGGCTGACCGACCATCACGAGCTGGAGCTCGGTCCGCTCGTGCGCGACGAGCTGCTCCTGGCCGAGCCGATCGCCCCGGTGTGCCGGCCCGATTGCCCGGGGTTGTGCGTCGTCTGCGGGCTGCCGCTCGACGAGGGTGTCCACGATCACGAAGTCGACGACGTCGATCCGCGCCTGGAAGCGCTCCGCGCCTTCAAGCCCGACGACACGCCCGACTGACGATCGAATGACAGGCCGCTGAGTGACCACAGCGCCTCGGTCGTCGTGCGCTGGCGCACCTGATCGAGGTCGATGCTGCCCGCGGGGGTGGGTTGCAGTTGCTCGCGGTTACCGCGCGCTTCGGGACCACCGTGGCGCCGCGCGGGCTGCAGCTTCCGGTCAGAACCGTGATGGCGGCCGCTGGCCACCCGGCCTCTATCCCGTTCGAAATCTGTTGCCACGGCTCCCAGAGCGCGTGTATGTTCCGTGCTAGTCGGACGAGGGACCGCGTTCCATGGGAGATGACGACGTGCCGTTTAGTCACCTTCTGGGCGACGCTGCCACATCGTTGAAGAGGACAGGAATGACTCCTGCAGCATTCAGCCATGTCTCCTTTCGACGTAGCCCGTCGACTGGGTGGCTCACGAGGTTGGTTCTTCCAGCGGTTGCCGCATCGCTCGTCGCGGCGTCCTTGATGGTTGCGGGCAGCGCTGTGGCCAATACGGCCAAACCGGGTCCAGCTCCCTGGATCGTCGATCACGATGCGGACTTTGACGATATGGCGGCGCTCTCATATCTCGCCGAAGCCGATCGCCGCGGAATGATTGACGTCAAGTTGTCAACAGTCGCCCTCTCCGGTGTGTCACTCGAAGAGGGGGGACTGTCACATGGACTAGCACATACACGGTGCTTGAACTATCTGTTGGACTGGTCGGGCGTCGAAACGACCGATGGAAACCTGACGGGCCGCAATGAGTTCCCCGACTCGATCGTTTCCCCCGCCGATGACAGCATTCACGATGTTCTGGCAGAGAACGGTGGCGTTGTGAATGGAACGGACGTCTGTGCGGAAGCGGGTGCGGGATCGGCCCTTGGCGGTGTTCAGACCGAGGGGCAGGCCGCGAGCAGGATCGTTGCCAGTGTCCTGAACTCTCCTCAGAAGGTGAACCTGATCACGTTCGGACCGCAGACCAACGTTGCCCAAGCCCTTGACGTGGCGCGGGCCGCCGGCAAGGAAGCAACGTTCGTTAGAAACATCGAACGCGTCTGGATCATGGGCGGAAGCACTGTTGGCGGGAACCTCTGCTGCGGACTTGAGTTTGATTTTGACAACACGCAGGAGTTCAACGTCTGGGTCGATCCTGATGCGACCGCAAGGGTCATACGCGCTTTCGGTGCAAAGGTCACGATGATCCCTTTGGACGCAACAAGTGCCGTGCCCTTGACTGCCGCTTTCCGCGAGCGACTTGGCGACGCGGTCGACACCGGGACGACAACAGCCGCACACATCGTCCATGACATCGCGAGACACCCGAACAACGCCGCCGGTGAACAGTTCGGATTTGGCTTCTGGTGGGATCCACTTGCTGCTGTTGCTGCGACATTCGGAGACGTAGTGTCGTATCGCAACAAGACGTCAATCAGCGTCGTGACGGCAAACGGACCGTCGGAGGGCAGGACGTTTGTGGATTCTTCGAACGGGACCCCGGTTAGATTCGGTACGTCCGCAAGCCAGAGAAAGTTCCATGACCGCTTCTACGGGATCTTGACCGACACGTGGACTCCTTGACTTTGGCTGAGGCCCAGCACGATCGCCATCCCGGTTGTTCGGCCCTGCTGCGATCGCGGTACTGCACGAACATTGAGCTCAGGTGACATTGGCGGACGCTGAACGACCGCACGGCGGATACCCTGCAGCGATGGCCCCCGCCGTGAAGCCGTTTGTGGTCGTTGCCCGAGCAACCCTCGCGGTGGCCGCGCACGATCTGGGCGTGGATCCCGACGACGTGGTCAGGTCGCTACACAAGAGCGCTCGAGAACGTGGTGAGTCATACGAGGGAATGACGACGTCGGGCATCGAATACATCGTGCACGGGATCGGATGCCGATTCGTGACACCCGATGGCAGCATGGTCGACCTGGATATTCACGGAGACGCGCGGCCCATCTTCAATTCGTGGCGGGTGCGACTGTGGGCACTGTCGGCGGGCAGTCCGGAACCGGACGACCAATCGATCCACGATGAAGCGGCGGAAATGGTGCGCCAGGGCGAG
>Ga0299913_10002441_pt1 | contig 14659 bp, 13 predicted proteins | sample RVTome_9_FD_201360 | JGI IMG/M metagenome (GOLD analysis project Ga0299913, IMG submission 201360) | Soil microbial communities from uranium-contaminated site in the Upper Colorado River Basin, Wyoming, United States - RVT155D38 (version 2) ...
ATGACGGCGGAGTGCGCACACCACTGATATTCCACTGGCCAGGCACAGTACCGGCGGGCCGGCGTTACGGCGGCTTGATGAGCGTGATCGACCTGGCGCCGACGTTCCTGGACATTGCGGGACTTTCCGTGCCCGGCAACATGCATGGCCGAAGCCTCGTGTCAGGGCTGCCCGATGCATCGCAATGGTCGCGCGGCGCCGCCTTCAGCGAGCGCAACTGGCACGACACTGACGAGCACATTCGCAGTGTCCGCACGAGCCGCTACCGCCTCGTCCACAACGCCTACCTCGACTTGCCGCACGGCTCGCCCGCGGACGTGTCGGAAAGCCCCACCTGGCGCGCGCTCTACAAGCTCAAAAAGCAAGGCCGGCTCAACGCTGCTCAGCGCCGGCTGTTCGAAGTGCCTCGTCCGGAGATCGAGTTCTACGATTTAGCGAATGATCCGTGGGAACTCGTCAATCTTGCCGGCGAACCCGACTACCGACAGCGACTGCAGTCGCATTTCGTTGAGCTGGCGAAATGGCGCGAGGAAACCGGAGACTTCCCCGCCCACAAACGACGCCGCGATGGACATACCGACCGCATCACGGGCGTCTTTTTCTCAAAGGTGATTCCGCCGATGCGCGACCTGTAGACAGGTGCTTAATTGCGAATGGCATCGGAACTCGTGGTCGCCGCCGCGTCATCAATCGCGTCCTGTTCCTGCCACTCCGGCGAGCACCTCGGCTACGACTTCCGGACGCGTCGTGTCCGCATCGATGACCGCGAAACCCTCCTCATCCGAGATGGGCTCGAGGTATTCTTCCTGCCACTTCAGCACCGCCAGGTCAGCTTCGGATGCATCGCTTCCGCTCCGGGCGCGCCTCCCGATGCGCGCTTCGAGCACGTGCCGCGGGGCGTGGCAGTGAATCAACTGCAGAGCTACGCCACGCCTTGCGGCCTGGCTCCGAACGTGCATCCGGTCTTTGCGCCGATGAAATGCGGCGTCGAGGATAACGGTACATCCCCCTGCGAGTGCGTGGTCTGTACATTCCGCGAGGCGCTCGTACACGCGAGCACTGCTGCCGGGCGAGTAGATGCCCTGCTCCAGTGCCGAATCGGAGCGCTGCCGCTCGGCGAGCCCGGCAAGCCGTTTGCGTTCCAGGTCCGATCGAATGTGCACCGCTCCCAGGACAGGCGCAAGCCGCTCTGCAAGCCATGTCTTGCCGCAGCCCGAGAGCCCGAACATCAGGAGCATTTTCGGTCGCTCGTCGGAAAGCTGTTGTCCTGCGTAGTCGAGATATGTCCTGTGTTGCTCCAGTGCCGCTTCGCGATCCACCCCCCCGGTCGCGCCCGCCTCGAGCGCGGTGACTTTCGCGCGCACCAGCGCCCGGTGCGCCTGGTAAAGCGCCAGCACGCGGCAGGTCTCGAAATCGCCACTGTGCGCCAGGTATCCGCCGCGAAATGCCTGTGCGTGAAACGGAAACTGGCGGGCGCCGAGATCCATCATCAGGAAGGCGACGTCGTCGGCTACGTCGATCCAACGGAAGGCCGGTTCGAACTCCACACTATCGAAAGCAACGAGCTGTCCGCCGTAGCGCACAACGTTGCGCGAATGCAGATCGCCATGGCATTCACGCACCCGCCCTCCCTGCCACCGCGCCTCGAGCCATGGCTCGAGCGCCGCAACGCGCGCTGCCAACGGCCGACGTAATGCGCGCACAACGTCCACCGTACCCAGTGGCGTCGCGGCTTCGAGACACTCGTCCAGGTTTTCCAGCAGCACCTTGCGCGAAGCTTCCGGACGGCCCCACGCCTGCGAGTCCCGCGCGATCGGCAGCCTCCCATGAATCATCGCCAGATCCCTGCCGAAGGAATCGAGTTCCGGTGGGGAGATCCGGCCGTCCGCGAGCAGCCGATCGAGTTCGTTCCGTCGCTCGAACTGACGCATGCGCACGGCGTGCTCGATCACTTCTCCTTTCCCGGCGATCGACGCTTCACCCTGTAATGCGGTGATTTCACTTACTTCTACATAAAGATCGCCGGCGAAACGACGATTGAGGCGAAGCTCTTCGGCGCAGAAGAATTCGCGGCGCTCCGCCGAACGCAGATCGACAAACGGGTAGCGCACCGGCCTCTTGATCTTGTAGGCATATTCGCCGGTGAGCAGCACCCACGACATGTGGGTCTGCACGAGCTGCACATGCGACACTGGGTGCGGGTATGCCTGCGCCTTCAAAAGCGCGGACAGATGTTCAGGAAGTCCCGCCATATTAACTCCAATGTCGTGAGTCGGAAATTCGAAGACAAAAGCGTCGAATATGTAGAGTCAATCCAGTAAACGGTAGCCGACGCCCTGCTCGGTAACAATGAAGTGCGGATCGCCCGGGTCGTCGCCCAGCTTTTGCCGCAGGCCGCTGACCAGCACACGAAGATAATGTGTCTCGCCCGCGAAGCTCGGCCCCCACAATTCTCGCAAAACGTACTGATGCGTCAGTACCCTCCCCGCATTGCGCACCAGGAGACGCAACAGCTCATATTCCTTGCGGGTCACACGAACGGCAACGCCGTCCCTGCGAACTTCGCGCCGGGACAAGTCAATGCGGAGGCCGTTGCGCTGGTAAATCACACTTTCGGCATCGTCCGATTCTCGATTGCGCAATAGAACGCGAACCCGCGCCATCAATTCGGAAATGCCGGCAGGTTTGGTGACGTAGTCATTCGCGCCACTGTCCAGCGCTTTTACTTTCTCGTTTTCGTCGCCGCGCACGGAAAGAACCAGAATCGGGACTTCGGACCACTCACGCAGGCGCTCGATAACCTGCTGTCCGTCCATATCCGGCAATCCTAAGTCTACGATCACGAGTTGTGGCTGATTTTCCCCCGCAAGCGTCAGGCCGTCTTCGGCGCGTCGCGCTTCCAGAACGGTATAACCATGAGCTTCGAGAGAGATACGCAGGAAACTGCGGATATGCGCCTCGTCTTCGATCAGGAGGATGGCGGCTTTACTGTCGGTCATTTTCCGTTCCGCGCCCGTTCTTTGTTCGCCTGCGGAATTCTGACCCTCAATAACGCGCCGGAGCCGTCAGCAGTCGCATGTGCAGTGACGTCGCCGCCGTGTGCACGAATAATGCCGCGACAGATTGAGAGGCCGAGTCCGGTGCCGCTTTTCCTGTCGCGTTCGTGCACACGATAGAAAGGATCGAAAACCTTTTCACGGTCAGACTCCGGAATCCCCGGCCCTTCGTCGGATATTTCAATAACAACATCGTCGTCGTCTCTGGTTACTGTAACGCGCAACGCCCCATCGGCCGGTGAGTAATGCGCAGCATTATCTAGCAAATTGACAAAAACCTGTTCCATCAGATCGCCGTGCGCATAAATAAGCTGAGCATCATCGGCAACCGCCATCCCGATTCTAATACCGCGGGCGTTAAGCCGAAGTCGTCGCGATGCTGCTGACACCAGATCGCGGATGTCCTCCCAATCCCGTTGCGACTCGAGCTGTCCGTGGCCGAGCCGGCTCATGTCGAGCAGGTTCTGGATGTATCTGTCGAGGCGTTCCGCTTCTTCCACGATAGATTTCAGAAGAATATTTCTGTCGTCGGGACTTAAGGAAGGTTCGTAGGCCAGAAGACTAGACGCAGCGCCGATAACCGAAGAAAGCGGAGTGCGCAGATCGTGCGACACGGATGAAAGCAACGCCACTCTGAGCTGTTCCCGTTGTGACACCAGCTTTGCTTCCTCCAGATCCGTGACCAAGATGGTTCGCTCTACAGCAACGGCGGCCTGGTCGGTCACCGCATCTGCGTACTCACGCTCCTCGCGCGTGAGCATATTCTGATTGATCGCGACTGCGCCTATTTGACCCCGCGCCGTAATGACGGGTAACGAAGTCCAACCAGGGACCTTTGCGGACGTTTGCAGCAGTTCATTCCAGCCAGGTCGCGTTTCAACGGCGCTCCCGTTGCTCGACGCGTTCGTGAACGCACCGGACTTACGGTCGCCAATAACGGCGACAACGTCGCACATGAAACTTCCGGCAAGTTGATCCGCGAGAATTTGCAGTACCTGGTCCCGAGTCGCAGCGCCTGCGACTCGCCGCGTCATTGCCTGTAATACTGCTGTGCGTTGGGTGGCCTTCTCTCGTTTCGTCATTGCTTCGCGCATGCGCGATGCCAGGTTCCCACTGAGCGAAGCCATCAGCAAAAAAAAGACGAGCGTCGCCACGTCGCCTTCCTCACTGACCTTGAATGTGTAAAGTGGCTCAGTGAAAAAATAGTTGAAAATCAAAAAGCTTATAACGCTGGCATAGATGCTCGGCCACAGACCATAACGTATCGCAACGATCAATACGCCCGTCATGAAAAGAAGTGACAGGTTGGCATGCGGCAGCCGTTGCAGGACGGGAGCTATCAGGGCTGCCAGGCCGATGATGGCGGTCGCGATGACAAACGGCCTCGCGAGAAGCCAGAAGCGCCCGGGGCTGAATGCTTCGCGTTCCTGCAGCGCGAACCTTTCGCTGTCATCGCCCATCCGTATCGCCGTTTTGCTGCGCTGTCGGTGATTCTACTGTACCCGGTCGTAAATAATCGGCCATCGTCGTAGGAAACATAAAGAGAACGTAAAGCGGCTGCGATCTCTTTACGTGCCTGACATCTCGAGCGGGATCACAATTCCGCCACCATTTTTTAGCCTCCCGAAACGATCGTCTTCCCCTCGAGAACTTGCCATGCACAATGCTCTGCTGAAAATCCTGGGGCTATTGATTGGCATATTCGGTGCGGCATTGTTGCCCCCGGCAGCGGTGTCATTGATATATGCTGATGGTCATTTCGTCTATTTCCTCGGGGTAGCGGCTGTCGGACTCGTGCTGGGCGCTGCCGGCATGTTTCTCGGTCCGCCAGTAACACGGACTATTACGACACGTGACGGTTTTCTGATCGTTGGTTTGGCGTGGTTCTTCGTCACTTTTCTCGGCGCGATTCCATTCCTTCTCGTGGGTGGTTTCGATCCGGTTACGGCGATCTTCGAGTCCGCGTCGGGATTCACGACGACCGGGTCAACCGCCATCGTGGGCCTTGATGACCTGCCGCGCTCCTTGCTGTTCTTTCGCCAGGAGATTCAGTGGCTCGGCGGTATTGGCGTAATTGTCGCGGCAATCGCACTTTTGCCGATGCTGGGCATCGGCGGCATGCAGCTATTGAAAGCTGAAACCACCGGGCCCGCAAAGAGCGACAAGTTGCGACCCCGAATAAAACACACTGCACAGGCAATGTGGCGCCTGTACCTTTCTTTGACGGCCGCATGCGCACTCGCTTACTGGTTTGCCGGAATGCCAGCCTTCGACGCAATTGCGCACAGCTTCACGACCGTATCGACCGGCGGTTTTTCAATTTACGACGCGAGCATCGCGCATTATCGAAGTCCTGCAATCGAGACAGTGGCCATCGTTTTCATGTTGCTCGGCGCTGTCAATTTCGCCGTGCATTTTCGCGCCTGGAGTGGCTTTTCCGTCCAACCTTACTTCGCCAATCCGGAAGTCCGGGCATTTGCAGTGACGGTTTTCAGTCTGACGAGCCTGGTCACGATAGTGCTTCTGACGCAGAGCGACACCACAGCCGTGCAGGCTTTCAGATACGCGATATTCGAAGTCGTCTCGATTATCACTTCAACCGGTTACGGCATCGCCGATTTTTCGATCTGGCCGGTACTGTTGCCGGTGTTGCTGATCTTCCTCAGCTTCATCGGTGGGTGCGCGGGATCGACGGCGGGAGGTATGAAGATCATCCGATTTCTCGTCATGTCGCGCCAGGCGGTTATCGAGGTCAGTCGGCTCATGCATCCGCGACTCGTGCGTCCCCTGAAAATCGGCGAGAGCATTATTGACGACACGGTCGTCCGGGCGGTTTGGGCGTTTTTCACCATCTACGCGTTCGTCTTTGTGATTCTCATGTTGAGCTTGATGTGGTTGGGTCTGGATCAGATAACGGCTTTCGCAGCCGTCGCTACCTGCCTCAACAACCTCGGACCGGGGCTTGGCGAAGTGTCCGCGAACTTCGTTAGCGTCAGCGATCCGGTCAAGCTGGTTTGCGCTTTTGCCTGCATTCTCGGCCGATTGGAAGTGTTGACCATCTTTGTCTTGTTCACGCCGACCTACTGGCGGGGCTAGGCCGGGGGCGCGTGCGGCCGCAGTGCGGCCCCGATCGCATCGAGCTCCGCCGGATCGAGCGCCGGGTTGAAGTGCAGGACCCTATCCAGCACGTCGGTCGTGCCGAAGTACTCTTCGGCACAGGCCGAGTGAATAAAGCCCGACGGCTGGAAGCGATACTCCTCGAAAAAGACCAGCCCGATGCGCCAACTGTCCTTCTCGATGGGCTCGCGGCAGCAGCGACAGCGCGCGCGGCCGGTCGGTGCCTGCTCGACCTTGTCGAGCCGCGGCAGGCGACGGTGTGCCATGCCGAACTCGGCTGCTGGCTTGAGCGCGTGCGCGGCACTCAGTTCGTCTGCGGAAATTTCCTCCTCCTCGACGCCCTGGAGCAGCTCGAGGAAAGGTTCCGGGCGCTTGTACGCAGCGCAAGGCAAGTGAAACCACAGCGTCATCTCGCCTTCGCCGAAAGCGTTCGGCTCCCTTTCGCCAAAGCGCAGCTCGTCCTTCACGATCTTCGTTCCGCAGCCACGGCAGGTTGCTCGACCGGTCGTCGCATGTTCGATTACATGTGTCATCACAGGACCCCTGTAAGAAGTGTGAGGCTCCTGTTCAGATCGGCCACTTCGGTGAACAGCGCCTCGAACGGATCGACTTTCTGTTTCGCGAGCAGTCCGGGCGCCGTCCGCATGTCGTACCTGAACATGTCGAGCCGGGACGTTACCTGCTTCCAGTGAAGCGGCATGGACACCGTGGCGCGCGGCACGGGCCGGACGCTGTAGGGCGCGACCAGCAAACGTCCGTGGCCGTTCTGCAGGTAGTCGACGTAGACCTTGCCGCCGCGAGCGTCGAGATGGCGCTCGACGGTCGCAATCCCGGGCAGCTGCTTGACGACGCAGTTGGCCAGGAGTTCCGCGACCGTGCGGCTTTGCTCATGCGTGTAACGGGCGCCAAGCGGAATCAGCACGTGCAGGCCGGTCGAGCCGCTCGTTTTGATGAAGTGCGGCAGCTCGACCTGCTCGCAGAGTTTATCAATAGCCCGCGCCACCTTGACGACGTTCGAAAACGGCGCGCCCTTCGGATCGAGGTCGAGGATGCACCAGTCCGGGTGCTGGAGCGAGGACATGCGGCTCGACCAGATATGCAGCGGTATCGCCGCCATGTTTGCGACGTAGGCAAGACCTTGCTCGTTCTCGATCACGAAGTACCGGATCTCGCGCTCGGAACCCTCGCTCCACAGCGTTTCGAGCCTGATCCAGTCCGGCGCGTACTCGGGCGCGTCCTTTTGATAAAAGGACTTGCCGTCGATGCCGTCGGGATAGCGCGTGAGCACGAGTGGCCGATCGGCGAGGTACGGGAGCAGCCACTTTGCCACCGCACGGTAATAGGCGACCAGATCGGCCTTCGTCAGACCCTCGTCGGGCCAGAACACCTTTTCCGGATTCGTGACATTGACGACGGGCGCCTTTGCCCTGGCCTTCGGCAGCGGCTTCTCGGGCAGTGGTTTTTCCTCTCCTGGCAGCCAGCAATCGCCGGGGTTCTTGTCGTCGCGGACTCGTATGAAAGTCGGCTGACGCAACAGCCCCTTCGAACTCCGCTGCTTGAACCGGACTTCGACGACAAAAGCCGGTTCAATCCAGCAAGCGCCCGGTATCCGCTCCGGCTCGAGGGGCGGCTCACCTTCCTTCGCTTCCGCGAGACGCCCGGCAACCGCTTTGAGGTCGCGCTCGCCGAAGCCGCCGCCGGCACGGCCGGTGTAGACCCAGCCGTTCGCTCCGCGTTGCGCAAGCAGCAACGTACCGAATCCAGACCGCCCTCCTTTCGGTGGCGTGAAGCCGACCACGGCGAAATCGTCGTTCGAGCGCGCGCTCACCTTGACCCAGTCCGGCGAACGACGACCTGTGTAAACAGAGTCCGCGCGCTTGGCGACGATGCCCTCGAGGTTCATCGCTTTAAGTTGTTCGTACATAGCCTCGCCTGCGCCGTCGATGTGCTCGGACATGCGAATCGGCCCGACCGTCGGCAGCAGATTCGCGAGCAGGCGCTTGCGCTCGGTCAGCGGCAAGCGTCGCAAGTCGCACTCGCCGAACAGCAGCAGGTCGAACGCATAAAGCGTCGCGGGCCACTGCACCGCCGCGCGCCCGATGTCCATGGCACGTGTCAGCCGCCCGCGTTGCTGAAGTCCCGCGAAACTCGGCAGGCCTTCGGCATCGTGCACAACGACTTCTCCGTCGAGCAGAAAGTCGTCGTACGGCAGAGATCTGAGTACTTCGGCGATCTCGGGGAAGACCGCGGTAAAGTCGTGACTGTTACGCGAGATCAGCCTGACCTCGCCATGCTCCTTGCCCGCGAGCAGACGATAACCGTCGTACTTGATCTCGAAGACCCAGTCGGGATGACTGAACGCCTCGCCGGGCGTCGCAAGCATCGGCTGCACGTCCCCGAAAGCGACGCGCCCTCGCCTGGCACCCAGCTCGCGGCAGGCCCTGGCGATCCCGGCGCCCGGATCGTCGCCTTCGCCCACCTGCTCGACGGTCCGCCCGGAGAGAACTGAATCCTCGGGAAGCCGCGCCGCATCGCCCTCGCGGACATAGCTGTCCCGCTCCTTGATCAGCAGCCAGTCCTTCGGACTGCGCTTCGTTTTGACCAGCGTCCAGCGGCCGCGAAGCTTGTAGCCGTGCAGGTCGAACAGCAGCTTGCCGGATTCGAGGCCTTCGGCGAAAGCCTTGACCGGCTCCCAGCGGCCGCGGTCCCAGACGATGACGGCTCCGGCGCCGTAGTTACCCTCGGGGATCAAACCCTCGAAATGAATATAGTCGACCGGGTGATCCTCCACGCGGACGGCCAGCCGCTTATCGGCCGGATCGGGCGACGGGCCCTTCGGCACGGCCCAGGACACGAGCACCCCGTCGTGCTCGAGTCGGAAATCGTAATGGCGCGCCCGCGCCGCGTGCAGCTGCACGACGAAGCGCGAACCCGCTGCCCCCCCGGTGCCGAATGGCTCCGGGGTCGAATCGGCCTTTCGCTTTTCGCGATAAGTCGCTAATTTCTGGCTGTTTCTCGTTGCGGCCATGAGGCGCAGAATATATGATCCGCCGATGCCTGCGCGAGCCCTCGGATCTGCCACGATTGCCTTCGGACTGGTTTCGATACCGGTCAAGCTCTATTCGGCCGCGGAATCGGCCGCCACCGTGCGCTTTAACCAGATCGACCGGCGTGATGGCGGCCGTATCAAGCAGCAGCTCATCTCGTCGAACAGCGGTGAAGTCGTGCCCAGGGAAGAGATCGTCAAGGGTTATGAGTTCGCGAAGGGACAGTATGTCCTGTTCTCGCCCGAAGAGATAAAGGCGCTGGAGGTCGCGGCCACTTACACGATCGACATCGATCAGTTCCTGCCCGACGGCTCGGTCGATCGCATCTATTTCGACAAGGCTTACTATCTCGGTCCGGACAAAGGCGGCGCGCGCGCCTATCACCTGCTCGCCGAGGCGCTGCGCGCGAGCGAGCGCATCGCGATCGGACGTTATGCCGCGCGCGGCCGCCAGCACCTCGTGCTCGTGCGGCCCAAGGATAACGGCCTGCTGCTCGAGCAGCTTCACTATGCCGACGAGGTGCGCGCGTTCAGCGAGGTTCCGATCGAGCAGGTCGAGGTCAAGGAGGCCGAGCTTGCGCTCGCCAAACAGCTCATCGATCAGGCGGCAAGCGACAACTTCGACCCGACGATTTATCGCGACGAAGTACGCAATCAGATCATGGCCCTGATTCAGCGCAAGATCGAAGGCGAAGACATCTCGGTTGCGCCGACCGCCAGACCTGAGCACAAGATCATCGATCTCATGGAAGCGCTCAAAGCGAGTCTCAGCGAGACCGACAAGCGCAAACCGGCGAAGAGGACAGACGCGAAGAGCGCAGCGAAAAGCGCAGCCAAGACCACACCCAGGAAGAGCGCCCGGAAAAAACGCGCCAGCTGATCGTCTGACGTGCACGCATACTCCACCCGAGAAGTCGCCGAACTTGCGGGTCTCCCCGAAGCCAGAGTCCGCCAGTGGGCCCGAACCGGGCTCGTGACGCCCGACAAGGATAGCAACGGCCACTGGCGCTATTCCTTTCAGGACCTGGCCGTGCTGCGTACGGCCGCCAGGCTGCTCGGCGCCAACGTGACCGTAAACCGCGTGACGCGAACCTTGAGCCTGCTCCGCGAACGGCTTCCCGACGGGCGGCCGCTGTCCGCCGTGCGGCTGATCGTCACGGGGCAGCGGGTTATCGTCAAGGACCGGCTCGCCTCATGGGAACCGGAATCCGGCCAGGGCGCTCTCGACTTCGACGTGCAGGCGATGTCGGAGCTGGTGGCTCCACAGCTGCCGCGCAGGTCGCGTACCGAACTCGAGCAGGGAAGCGAGACCGCCGCAGGCCTCTACGAGACGGCACTCGACCTCGAGCTGGCCGGCCGTTTTGAGGAAGCGCGCGAGACCTACGAGGCTGTGCTTCGACGCGACCCGCTATTCACCGGCGCCCGCATCAATCTCGGGCGCCTGCTGCACGCGGCAGACCGGTTGGCCGAAGCGGAAGCACTGTACCGCGCGGCGCTCGAGCAGAACCCGGGCAACGCACTCGCGGCGTTCAATCTCGGCGTCGCTCTCGAAGACCAAGGCAAAACCGCCGCCGCCGCCGAAGCGTACCGAAGCGCGCTCGCGATCGACGACGGCTACGCCGACGCGCATTACAACCTGTCGCGCCTGCTCGAAACGCAAGGCGACGCGCGCGGCGCGCTGCGGCACCTGAGCCGCTTCCGACGCCTGATGCGGAACGACTGACCGGATAGCCGCGAGCCGGAGACGACGTTTGGTCAGGGCGCCGTGACTGGCTTCTTATTGCGAATGCGTCTCATTTAGAAAATCCCTCCGCTGAGGGATTTCAGCACCAGGTCAAGGGCGAGAGGTACGTGCCTGTTTGCGTCAGATCCCCATCTTCCCGATGGCGTCCGCCAGGTCCCTGGCAATGCGTTCGAGCGTCGGATGATCTGCGGCAAACCGCGTCTCGAGTTCCCGGGCGCGGTCCAATAGCGAGTCGACGTCCGCGTCGTTCGAATCCTCCAGTTGTTCGAGGTCGCGGTGGAACTGCTCCATTTTTCGCCGTGACTCGATATCGACGCCCTCCGCGCGCTGCAGCTCGTCGCGCAGCCGAGCAACAATTTCGTGAATTTTTCGTTGTTTCATGTGTTCACCGTCGGGCGCCAGCGGCAGCGCCGCCTGCACCGCCAACCGTCCTTGAGCTAAGCATCAGCTGGCACGATTCTCGCATATTGCCACGAGCCGGTACGATATGTGCGGTGTTCGCGAGGAGTGCGAATTGACGGAATCGTTTGCCTGGCCAAGGCCGGTCATTTATGGAGAGACAGAGAATCTGCCGATAGCCCGCATCCGTTGCGGGCATGGCTTTACCTATCGCGATCATCGCGGCCGCTTGATCAAGAGTGCCCGCCAGCGGCTACGTTTCGACGCGCTCGCGATACCGCCTGCCTGGGAAGAGGTCCGGATAGCCGCCGAAGGAAACCGGCACGTACAGGCGATCGGCCGCGACTCTCGAAAACGCAAGCAATACCGCTACCACCCATTGTGGATCGAGCAAAACAAGCTGCGCGATTTCAGCCGTCTGCCGGATTTCGCCATGGCGCTGCCGAAGATACGGGAATTCATCGACGCCCAGCTCCGTCGCCAGATCCTCGATCGCGAGCGCATCATCGGCATCGCGCTGCGGTTGCTGGAGCAAACGCTGATCCGCGTCGGCAACGACGCCTACGTCGAATCGAACGGCAGCTACGGTCTCACGACTCTGACCGACAGACAGGTCACCACGAACGGCGACTCGCTGACGCTCCGCTTCGTCGCGAAGGGCGGCAAGGTCACTCGGCTCGACTTCAAGGATCCGCGTGCCGCACGCGCGGTGAAGCGCTGCCACGAATTGCCCGGTCATCGTCTTTTGCAGTACGTCGACGACGACGGCGAGATCTGTCCGCTGACATCGACGCACATCAACGACATGTTGCAGCAACTGACCGGCGAGACGTTTACTGCAAAGACCTTCCGCACCTGGGGCGGCACAGTCGACGCATTCAGCCGCCTGGCGGGGCAGCCGCTTGCCGATTCCGCCGCTGAACAGGTGCGAATACTCAACGCGCATCTGCGCGAGACGGCAAAACTGCTCGGCAACACGCTGGCCGTATGCCGCAAATATTACGTGCATCCGAAGGTGATCGACGCATACGAGGACGGCTCCCTGGCAACATGGCAGGCAAGCGTGCGGGCGCGCCGCGGGCTCAGCGGTGTGGAGACCGCGACCTTGCGTTTTCTGACGGGTTCGTGATGCGGGCTAGACGGCTAGAAGTCATCTTTGCCACCGACCATGCCCGTCAACTGCTGCAGCACTTTGTGCTTCTCTTCGGCCGGATATCCTTCGTAGTAGAGATCGATCAGCCGTTTAACGACATTTATTTTCAGCGAGCGAACGTATTCAGGGAGCTTCGAGCCCGCTGAATCGAAGGCCAAAAGCACTTTGAACAGATGCTCGAGATCGGGGCCCGGTAGTCCGCGCTCTGTCTCTACGACTTTCCTGACAGATTCACAGATCCTGGCCGAGTACGTTGATAACAGGTTCCGGGCTATCGCCTTGTGCTCTGTTGCGCCCTCGAGCGCGACCCCCTCTAACAGAGACAGCCCCTCCTCGACGTGGAAGAGTCCTTCCTCCGATCGATAATTCGATTCTGCCAGAGCGAGGTGTTCTCTGGCCGAGGTCAGCTGTGCGGGTTCAGCCATATTAACGCTAATCCATGCTGATGCTTTACAGATCGAGCATGCGCCGGGCGTACGCGGGACCGGCGGCGCCATCCTCGTGCTTGAAGAAAACGAACGCGTGCTCGAAATTCGCGCAGCGCGCTTTCCATGACCGCAATGCGTGGTCGGCGTACGACTCGGCGCGCAGGCGCAGATAGGTAAGCGGTGCGGTGTCCGGCAACTCGGGCGGCTCGCCGCCGTCGTTGTCGGCGGTGACCCAGGCGGCGCCGCGCCGCGCGAGCGCAGCAAACACGCTCTCGTCGCGCCACGAAGCGTGCCGGAACTCGAACGCAACCGGCACCTCGTCCGGCACGAGGTCCAGGAACGCGCCGAGCTTCTCGACCCCGACGCGCGCGTGCGGCGGCAGCTGGAACAGCACGACGCCCAGCCGCTGCCCGAGTGCCGCGAGCGCCTCGAAGAAGTAGCCGGCCTCATCGCTGCAATCGGCAAGCTGCTTGAAATGGGTGATCCGGCGCGGTGCCTTGATCGCAAACCTGAACGTGTCCGGGACCTGTGCGGCCCAGCCTTCGAGCACGCTTGGCCTCGGCATGCGGTAGAACGTGTTGTTGATTTCGACCGTCGGCAACCGCTCTGCGTAGAACGCCAGCATTTTGTTCGCCGGCAGCTTCTCAGGGTAAAACGGCCCCTTCCACTCCTTGAACGAGAACCCGCTAGTGCCGCAGTAAAGCTTCACTGTCCTGTTCCTTCGACTGTCATGCCGTCAGCGCTGCGTGATGTCGGAAGTGCCGCTTGCCCGCCATCGCCTTTTCGTATTCTTCCTTGCTGAGAATATTCTCGTCGAGACTCATGTTCGTCTTGCAGAGTGACTTGAAGAACCCATCCAGCATTTCGGCGTTCCTGCGAACCTCCTCATTCAGGTAGTTCACGTCCACGTTTATGCAAATAGCTCCGACAAGTTCCATTAGCATTTGAGCAACCTCCTGCCGGACTTGAATCGCTGCCAACATGCGGCCAGACAATCATCGACGTCCCGTGGAGTTGACCCGGCCATCGCGCTTCACATGTTCGACAATAGTCGCCATCTCGAGATACCGGCAGAACGCGTTCGCGAGCCTCATCTGCTCGGGCGTCCGGCAATCGGGTTCGAAAAGTTTCGGGCTTCCGACGAGTATGCACAAGCCCCTCGCGCGCGACGTCGCAACGTTCAGGCGGTTCGCGCTGTAGAGAAAGCTCATCCCGCGCGGCGCCTCGTCGTGCGAGGAAGTGGTCAGCGACACGATCACGACGGGAGCCTGCTGGCCCTGAAACTTGTCGACCGTGCCGACGCGGACCCCGGGCAGCGCGGCCGCAAGCGCCGTGACCTGCGCGTTGTACGGCGCCACGATCATGAGGTCCTGTTGCACGAGCGGCCGCTCCACGCCGTCCTTGTCGCGCCACAGAATTGCGTTGCCCGTCAGTTCGGCGACTATTGTCTCGATCGCTTCGACTTCCTCGCCCGAGCGCGACTGACGCCCCTCGTGCTCGACCGGCACGTAGACGAGCCCGGCCTCGGGAAAGCGCGGCGGGCCGAGGACGGCCTGCCGCTCGAGCCCCGCGACCGCACTCAGCCGATTCTCGTAGAATACCTCGGCCGTGAACGCGCAGATGTCCGGGTGCAGACGCCGCGTCTGTTGCAGGAACAGGCCCGCCCCGTCGGGAATCGTCTGGCGTGGTCCCAGGATGTGCTCGAGTGCCGAAGCC
>Ga0299913_10002442_pt1 | contig 14656 bp, 12 predicted proteins | sample RVTome_9_FD_201360 | JGI IMG/M metagenome (GOLD analysis project Ga0299913, IMG submission 201360) | Soil microbial communities from uranium-contaminated site in the Upper Colorado River Basin, Wyoming, United States - RVT155D38 (version 2) ...
CTCCCACATCTCCGGTGGCACCGGAGCGCTGTGGCGGAGGGTCAGCAGGGTGCCGTCGTCGGCGCCCTGCAGGGTGGCGTCGACCCAGCTGGTGTCGCCGCCGTACTCCCAGGTCACGCTCAGCCGTTCCGGGCGGTCGCAGGTCAGGATCTCGCCGGCCGCGTTGCCCTCGATCTGGAACCGCCCGCCCAGGGTGAGATCGCCGGTCACGGGTGCGAGCCATCGGGCGATCCGGTCGGCGGTGGTGAGCGCGTCCCAGACCTCGTCCGGGGTGGCGTCGAAGGTGCGGCTGACGGTCAGCAGCCGCAGCTCGTGCCGGTCGCGGGTCACGGTCGACAGGCCGCGGTCGACCGCCCCCAGGTGATCTGCCGATGTGAATCTCATGAGAACCTTATATCAGCAAACATTGATATAGGCCACCCGGGTCAAGCGCCTGCTTGACTGCCCCCATGGCCCATCCGGTGATGTACGCCGACGACGACCCCGGACTGCGCGAGCTCCGCGACCTCTGCCTCGCGTTCCCCGGCGCGGAGGAACGCGTCTCTCACGGCCGGCCGACGTTCCGGGCGGGGAAGATCTTCGCCGTGTTCGGCGGCTCGGAGAAGCTGCGCCCGGGGGACCACCGTCAGGTCCCGAGCGCCCTCATCTTCAAGGCCGAGGAGGCGGAGACGCCGGCGTTGGACGAGGACGACCGCTTCTTCGTCCCCGCCTACTACGGCCCGTTCGGCTGGCGCGCGCTCGACCTCGCCGACCCGCGCACCGACTGGGACGAGGTCGCCGAGCTCGTGGACGCGTCGTACCGGCTGGTGGCGCCGCGGCGGGCGGTGGCCGAGCTCGACGCGCGTGAGCAGCCCGGATCGACGGCTTCCCACGGGTAACCTCGATGCGTGACGCAGCCCGGGGGTGAGGCGTCCACGAGTCCGACGACCGTGGGCGACTACACCCTGCTGCACCGGATCGGCGAGGGCGGCATGGGCGTCGTGCACCTGGCCCGCCGGCCGGGCGGCGAGCGGGTCGCCCTCAAGATGCTGCGCCCGCACATCGTGGGCGACGAGGAGGCCCGGCAGCGGCTGGCCCGCGAGGTCGGCTCGCTGAGCCGAGTCCGCAGCGCATGGGTCGCCGAGATCGTGGATGCCGATCCCTTTGCCGAGATCCCGTACGTCGCCACCCGCTACGTCCCCGGCCTCTCGCTGCACGACCACGTGCAGGAGGAGGGCCGGATCGAGGGCGACGACCTGCTCTGGTTCGCCGCCTGCCTCGCCGAGGGTGTCGCCTCGGTGCACGAGGTCGGCGTGCTGCACCGCGACATCAAGCCGTCCAACGTGCTGATGGAGGGGCGCACCCCGATCCTGATCGACTTCGGCCTGGCCAGGGTCGCGGACGACCCGAAGCTCACGCACACCGGCTGGCTGCTCGGCACGCCTGGCTACCTCGCGCCGGAGATCCTGTACGGCGAGGACGCCACCGCGGCCGCGGACGTGCACTCGTGGGCGGCCACCGTGGCGTACGCCGCCACCGGCGGTCCGCCGTTCGGGCGCGGGCCGTCGATGGCGATCATGGACCGGGTCCGCCGCGGCGAGCACGACCTCACCGGCATGTCCGGGCCGCTGCGCGACGTGGTCGCCGGCTGCCTGCGCCCCGCGCCGCTCGAGCGGCCCACGCTGGACGCGATCCTGGCCTGGCTCCGGCCGCAGACCACCCGCCCGCAGCCGCTGCTCGTGCCGCCGCCGGTGGGGGCCGAGGACGACCCGTTCACGGTGCCGCTCTCCATCGCGGGGCCTCCCGCCGCCGACGACCCCACCCGGCCCGAGACCGCGCCACCGCAGACGCTGGTGCTGCCAGGCTCCGAGCCGCAGCCGGCCCCGGCCGCCGCGGCGCCGACCATCGGCTACCACGACCCGCCGCCCCGGCCCGCCGAGCAGCCCTGGCCGCGGCGCCTCGACCACCCGTGGGAGCAGGAGTGGGACGAGGGCGCCGCCTACCCGCCGGCCAAGCCACCCCTCGCCGAGCGGCTGCGCCGGGGGCTGCTGGTCTTCTCCGGCGCGCTCGTGGTCGGCGCCGCGTGCGCGGCTGCACCGTGGGTGGCCGCCGCGATGATCGTCACGCTGGTCTGGCTGCTGCGCAGCGGATCCCTGGCCGCCAGCGCCGCCGGAGACCGCCGGGTGCGCCGCGGCCGCAAGTGGTACGACGGCGCGCAGGTCGTCGTACACACTCCGTGGCACCTGGTCCAGTCGATCCCCGGCACCCTGATGCTGGTGCTGTGGGCGGCCGGGCTGGCGGTCTCCGCCGCGCTGATCTGCTACGCCGTCGCGGCGGGGGACGCGCTCACGCTCTTCGCCAGCGGCCTGGTGCTCGCCGGGTCGCTGTGGTGGGGCCCCGGCGGCAGCCGCCTGCGCTCGCCGCTCAACCGGGTCGTGGTGCCGGTCGCGCGCTCGGGAGGGCTCTGGATCGCGGGCCTGGTCCTGCTCCTCGCCGTCGCCGGCGCGCTCGGGTTCCTCGCCTCCGACGCCGGGATCGCCTGGTGGCCCGACACGAACCAGCCCTTCCGCAACTTCTCGCTCTGAGGCTCTACCCAGGGGGAGAGACCGAGTTCTGACCTCGGGTCGATGTGCCGAGCGGCTTCCGCCGGAACCCTGGAGGCATGACCACAACAGAGTTCTCCTCTGGGCACATTTCTGGGCACATTTCTGGGCACATCGTGAGCGTCCGGGGGCTGACCAAGGCCTACGGCGGACGCACCGTCGTCGACCACCTCGACCTGGACGTCGCTCCGGGGGAGGTGCTCGGCCTGATCGGCGCCAACGGTGCCGGCAAGACCACCACCGTCGAGATCCTCCAGGGGCTGAGGCGACCCGACAGCGGCGTCGTGCAGGTGCTCGGCCTGGACCCACTGCGCGACGCCGACCGGCTCCGCCCGATGATCGGCAGCCAGCTCCAGGACTCCGGCCTTCCCGACCGGCTCAAGGTCCGCGAGGCGATCCGGCTCTTCTCCGGCCCCGACGCCGTGGACGCCGAGGAGCTGCTCGAGCGGTTCGGGCTCGCGCATCGTCGCAACTACGCCTTCGGCACGATGAGTGGCGGCGAGAGGCAGCGCCTGTTCCTGGTGCTCGCGCTGCTCAACCGGCCCCGGCTGGTGATCCTCGACGAGCTCACCCAGGGTCTCGACCCGGCCGCCCGCCGAGAGGTCTGGTCGTCGGTCACCCGGCTCCGCGACGCGGGCACCACGGTGTTGCTGGTGACCCACGAGCTCGACGAGGCCGAGGAGCTCTGCGACCGCGTCGTCGCGATGCGGGCCGGCCGGGTCCTCGACGTGGGCACCCCGGCCGAGCTGGTCGCCCGGCACGCGGCGGCCGCGACGGTCCGGTTCGGGCTTCCGGCCGGGCGCCCGGCGCGGGACTTCGCCGCGCTGCACGACCTGAGCGGCGTCGTCGACGTCGTCCGCACGGGCGACCAGGTGGCCGTCGTCGGCAACCGGTCCACCATCGCCCATGTCGGCGCCTGGCTCGTCGGGCGCGGCCCGATCCCCGCCGACCTCCGCGTCGAGGCACCCGACCTCGAGGACGCCCTGCTCGCCCTGCTCGAAGGCCCCACCGACCAGAAGGAAGCCGCGTGATGACCACCCAGACGCTCACTCGCCCCGCCGAAGTCAACGCGACCGAGCCCGCACGGGCCAGGCGGCACCCGTCCGCCGGCCGCCGGCTGCTCACCACCGAGCTGCGGCTGATCGGGCGCGACCCGATGACGCTGACGTTCGTGTTCATGTTCCCGATCGTGTCGATGCTGATCATCGGCGGATCCTTCGGCACCGAGCCCGACGAGGTCTTCCCGGTCAACCCGGCCCACTGGTACGTCGCGTCGTACTTCTCCGTGGTGATCGGCGCGACCGGGCTGATCATGCTGCCGGTCCGGATCGCCACCTATCGCGAGCGCGGGGTGCTGCGCCGGTTCGCCGCCGCCGGCTTCCCGCGCTGGTCGTTCGCCGTGGCGCAGATGGCCGTCGGGCTGACCGCGATCGCGGTCTCCGGGGCCGTCCTGCTGGCCGCCGCCGCTCCCGTGTACGGCGTGCCCGCGGTCGAGGACCCGGTGCAGGTCGTCGCCGGAGTGGTGATCGGCTCGGTCGCGTTCGTCAGCCTGGGCGTGCTGCTCGGCACCCTGCTGCCCTCCGCGCGCGCCGCCCAGGCCGTCGGCCTGATGCTGTTCTTCCCGTCGTTCCTGCTCGGCGTGGGCGGCCCGCCGCCGGCGGTGATGTCCGACGTGCTGGCCGAGATCTCCGACAAGCTGCCGCTGGCGATGGTCAACGACGTCGTCCGGCAGGGCTGGCTGGGCCTGGGCAACGCGACCGGCACTCTCGCCATCGTCGGCGCGCTGGCGGTCGTCGCCACCGCCCTCGCGGCCCGGCGTACCGCCCTGTGAACGTTCTACGCTGACCGGCATGACGACCCGGACGGTGCGACTCGCGGCTCCCGCCGCGGTCGCACTGTTCGGCGTGATCGCCGTGGCGCTGTCCGAGCGCACGCAGGGGACCGCGCTGATCGCCGGAGCGGCCCTGATCGCGGTGCTCGCCGGCACCGCGATGCCACGGTCCGAGGGGTGGGTTCTGGTCGCCGGGCAGGCCACCGCCGGTGGCCTGCTGACCGTGCTGTGTCACAACCAGCCCTCGAACCTGGGCTGGTTCGGGATCTGCGTGCTGGCCGGCTGGGCCGGCTTCGCGTTGCCCGCGCGGCTCGCCGCCGTCGTCACTTCGCTGGGCGTGGTCGGGTTCATCGGCCAGTGGCTGGCGCTGAGCGACGAGCCGGGCTGGGGCGCCTGGATCGTGGGCACCCTCTTCAGCGGGGTGGCCTGCTCGCTCGCGCGGCGCCAGCAGGAGCTGCTCGACCAGCTCCGCGAGGCGCAGGCCGGGCTCGCCATGAGGGCGGCCGCGGAGGAGCGGAACCGGATCGCCCACGACCTCCACGACGTGATCGGCCACGCGCTCACCGTGTCGCTGCTGCACATCACCTCGGCGCGACTGGCGCTGGCCGAGGACCCGGCCGAGGCCGGCGACGCCCTCGCCGAGGCGGAGCGCCTCTCGCAGCAGAGCCTCGCCGACGTGCGCGCCGTGGTGGGCCTGATGAAGGACCCCACGGCCGCCGCCCCGCTCCCGGGCGTCGGCCAGATCGACGAGCTCCTCGAGTCCTTCCGCCGGGTCGGGTCGCCGGTCGAGTGCGAGGTGGTGGGCGACCTGTCCGGGCTCACGGCCACCGAGGGGATGACGGTCTACCGGATCCTGCAGGAGGCGCTCACCAACGTCGTGCGCCACGCTCCGGGCTCCGCGGCCCGAGTGCTCGTGGAGGTGGTCGACGGGCGGACCAGGGTCCAGGTCGACAGCGCCGGCGCGCCGGGCGAGCCGAGCCCGGACGGAGCCGGCCTGACGGGCATGCGCGAGCGGGCCGAGGCGATGGGCGGCCGGGTGACAGCGGGGCCGTGGGGCTCCGGGTGGCGGGTCGAGGCGGTGCTTCCCCCATGATCGGGCAATGCAAGATCGGACCATGAGTGACGCCCCGCCGCCGCTGAAGGTGCTGCTGGTCGACGACCAGGAGCTGATCCGGGCGGGCCTGCGCGGGATCCTCCGGCCCAGCCACGGCTTCGAGATCGTCGGAGAGCTCGGTGACGGGGCCGGCGTCGTCGAGGCGGTTGCGGAACTGCGACCGGACGTGGTCGTCATGGACGTGCGGATGCCCGGCGTCGATGGCGTGAGCGCGACCGCCACGCTCCGACGCGAGCCGGACAGCCCGCCGGTGCTCGTGCTCACGACGTTCGAGGACGATGAGGTGCTCGCCGGGGCGCTGCGGGCCGGGGCGGCGGGCTTCCTGCTGAAGGGGGTGCCGGCCGAGGACCTCCAGCGCGCGGTCCGGACGGTGGCGGCGGGGGACTCGTGGCTCGACCCGGCGGTGACCGGGCGGGTGCTCGCGACGTACCGGGACGGTACGACGCCCGCCGGGCCGGGTCCGGAGGTCGACGTCCTCACCCCGCGGGAGCGGGAGGTACTGGCCCTGATCGGCGCCGGGCTGAGCAACGGCGAGATCGCCGATCATCTGGTCCTGGGGGAGGGCACGGTCAAGACCCACGTGGGTCACGTGTTCGCGAAGCTCGGCCTGCGGGACCGGGCCGCTGCCGTGGTGTTCGCGTTCGACCACGGGCTGGTCGTCCCGCGGCAGCATTGACCAGATCGCGGAATCGCTTCGCTGTCGACCTGGCTCGTGGCAGCATGGAAGACGTGAATCAGCACGAGATCATCATTTGCTAGCGCGTCGAGCACCCGCCCGGCGCGCAGACCTCTCGTAACCCGAGAGGTCTTTTTGTTGTTGTGGTTACGACACGCTCACCGACGAAGAAGTGAAACATGGACCTGCATGGCGCGTTCCACGTCTACGACACCACCCTGCGCGATGGCGCGCAGCAGGAGGGGCTGAACCTCTCGGTTGCCGACAAGCTCTCCATTGCGCGCCAGCTCGACGACCTGGGCGTCGGGTACATCGAGGGTGGCTGGCCGGGCGCGAACCCCAAGGACACCGAGTTCTTCCGCCGGGCGCGGCAGGAGCTCGACCTGCGGCACGCCAGGATGGCGGCGTTCGGCGCCACCCGGCGCGCGGGGGTGAAGGCGGCCGACGACCCGATGGTGGCGGCGCTGCGCGACAGCGGCGCCAGCGTCGTGACGCTGGTCGCGAAGTCCCACGACCGGCACGTCGAGCTGGCGCTGCGCACCACGCTGGAGGAGAACCTCGCGATGGTGCGCGACACGGTCACCCACCTCCGTGAGGAGGGGCAGCAGGTCTTCCTGGACGCCGAGCACTTCTTCGACGGCTACCGAGACAACCGCGACTATGCCCTGGAGGTGCTGCGCACGGCGTACGACGCCGGGGCCGAGGTGATCGCCCTGTGCGACACCAACGGCGGGATGCTGCCGCCCTGGGTCTCCGACGTGGTCCACGACGTCATCGAGACCACCGGCGTCCGGGTCGGCATCCACTGCCACAACGACACCGGCTGCGCCGTCGCCAACACCCTGGCCGCGGTCGAGGCCGGCGCCACCCACGTCCAGGGCACGGTCAACGGCTACGGCGAGCGCACCGGCAACGCCGACCTGATCTCGGTGGTCGCCAACCTCGAGCTCAAGCTGGAACGCGAGGTGCTTCCCCCCGGGCTGCTGCGCGACTCCACCCGGATCGCACACGCCGTCGCCGAGGTCACCAACATCCCGCCGTACTCTCGTCAGCCCTACGTCGGCACCTCGGCGTTCGCGCACAAGGCGGGGCTGCACGCCAGCGCGATCAAGGTCGACCCGAACCTCTACCAGCACATGGATCCCGTCGGCGTCGGCAACGACATGCGGCTGCTGGTGTCGGACATGGCCGGCCGGGCCTCGATCGAGCTGAAGAGCCGTGAGCTGGGCTTCGACCTGAGCGACTCCGCGGAGGACAAGGCCCTGATCGCCCGGATCACCGAGCGGGTCAAGGACCTCGAGTCGAGGGGCTACACCTTCGAGGCGGCCGACGCGTCGTTCGAGCTGATGCTCGTCGAGGAGGTGGAAGGCCGGCGCCCGGCGTACTTCGAGATCGAGTCCTGGCGGGTGATCACCGAGACCCTCACCCATCGCGAGGCGGGGGAGGAGGCGGTCTCCGAGGCGGTGGTCAAGCTGAAGTCCGAGGGCGTGCGGTACGTCGTGACCGGCGAGGGCATCGGCCCGGTCAACGCGCTCGACTCCGCCCTGCGCAGCGCGATCGGGCAGGCCTTCCCGGAGGTGGCCAAGTTCGAGCTGGTCGACTACAAGGTGCGGATCCTGGACCAGGGACACGGCACGGACGCGATCACCCGGGTGCTGATCGAGACCAGCGACACCGACTCGACCTGGGTCACCGTCGGGGTCGGCCACAACGTGATCGAGGCCTCCTGGGAGGCGCTGGTCGACGGGCTCACCTACGGCCTGCGCCTGCACCACCACTCGCGCTAGTGCACTACGGCTGAGGGGTGACCAGCCCCGTCCGGTAGGCGAGGACGACCAGCTGCGCGCGGTCGCGCGCACCCAGCTTCCCCATCGCGTGGCTGACATGGGTGCGGGCGGTGGCCGGACTGAGGAACAGCTCCGCGCCGATCTCGTCGTTGCTGAGGCCCTGTCCGACCAGGGCCATCACCTCGCGCTCGCGCTGCGTCAGCACGGCCAGTCGGTCCTCGCCCTCCTGGGTGGCGACCCGTTCGGCGGTGAACTGAGCGATCAGGCGCCGGGTGATCCGCGGCGCCAGCAACGCGTCGCCCGCGGCGACCACCCGGATGGCGTGCAGGAGCTCGGCCGGTCCGGCGTCCTTGAGCAGGAAGCCGCTGGCGCCGGCTTGCAGCGCCTCGAAGACGTAGGCATCGGTGTCGTAGGTGGTCAGGATCAGGACGTGGACCTGCTCGAGGCCGGGCGTGGTGGCGATCCGGCCGGTGGCCTGGATCCCGTCCACCTCCGGCATCCGGATGTCCATCAGCACGACGTCCGGCCGGGTGGCGCGCGCCCGCTCCACGGCCTCGGCACCGTTGGTGGCTTCCCCCACCACCGTGATGTCGTCCTCGGTGTCGAGGAGGACCTTGAAGCCGGAGCGCACCAGCCGCTCGTCGTCGGCGAGCACCACCTTGATCGGGCCGCCGACAGGGGTCGCGTCGCTCACAGCGTCGCGGCCGCGGTCGGCGCCAGGGGCAGTCGTGCCTTGACCTCGAACCCGCCGCCCGGCCGCGACCCGGCGGCCAGGTCCCCGCCGAGCAGCTGACACCGCTCGCGCATGCCGAGGATCCCGCGGCCCGGCTCTTCCGTGCCACCTGTGCCGTTGCCGGCGCCGCGGCGGCCCTCGTCGATCACGCTGACCTCCAGGACGTCGATCCCATAGTCCAGCGCCACCGTCACCCGGGTCGGGCCGACGTGGCGGATCACGTTGGTGATCGACTCCTGCAGGATCCGGTAGACGGCGCTCCCCACCGCGCTCGGCAACGGTGCCGCGGGCGAGGTCGCCTCGAGCTCGATGTCGAGTCCGGCATCGCGCGCCTTCGCGGTGAGCTCGTCGATCTGACCGAGCCCCGGGTGGGGCACCCGCCCGTCGTTGGAATCCCGTAGCACCCCGAGGATGGCGCGCATCTCCCGCAGCGCCTGGGAGCTCGTCTGCTCGATGGCGAGCAGCGCCTCGCGCGCCCCTTCCGGCCGCTTGTCGAGGACGTGCGCGGTGACACCGGCCTGCACGTTGATGATCGCGATGGCGTGCGCGACGGTGTCGTGGACCTCACGCGCGATCCGGAGCCGCTCGGCGTCGACCCGCGAACGCGCCTCGTCCTCGCGCGTGCGCTCCGCCCACTCGGCACGCTCCTCGGCCTCGGCCGCGATCACCCGCCGGGACCGGGCCGACTCCCCGAGGGCGGCGCTCATGACCGATGCCCCGATCCGGAAGAAGACCCACCCGATGGCGGCCCGCGGCTCGATGTCGGCGGCCGCGGCCAGCCAGACCGTGGCCAGGACCGAGATGCCGACGCCCGCGATGACGAGCGAGCGGCGGCCGTCGCCGTACGCGGTCAGCGTGTAGAGGGCGACGAAGAGCGCGATCCAAACCGGCCCGTCCGAGAACTCGAGGCTGAAGTACACCAGGCTGGCGAGCGCGGTGGTGACGAACACGGCGACCGGCCACCGGCGGCGCGCGACCAGGGCCAGTCCGCTCACGATCAGCAGGGCGTACGCCAGGTGCCCCAGGTCGGTGAGCGGCCGCGCCGCCACCTCGGAGTTCTCGGCGGCCGCCTGGACTCCCTGGATCTGCATCCCGGTGACGAACAGCGCGAGCAACACGTCCTGCGCCAGGACAGGCAGGCGGAACCGACCCGCAGCGCGTTGCATACCGCGAGCATAGGTCGCAGGGGCGGGACGCGACTCACACCAGGCGCGCGACCACCTACGTCGATCTGCGTAGTCCACGCCTGCCGCGTCGCGCTCGTCGGCGTAGGTGCTGACATCCTGCGACGGACGACGCGCCGGCATCCCCGGCACCACGATCGTCTCCGTGAAGTCAACTACGGAGTCCTCAACGACCGGTGCGTCCTTGCTCGACGACCACACCGACTCGGCTGGTGCCTCGCGGCCCGGACCGCTGGGCAGGCTCGCCGGCCTGTCCTTCCGCCGGAGAGGGCGGGTGCTCGTCGCCTGGCTGCTCGGACTCGGCCTCGCCATCGGCCTGTCGGCTGCATTCGGTGGCGACTTCGCCAACAGCGCCTCCGTGGCGGGATCGGACTCGACGGAGGCACAGAGCCTGCTGACGCAGCGTTTCCCCGCCCAGTCGGGCGCCGGCGTGGACGTCGTGGTGCGCGCCGGCGACGTCACCAGCACCGAGGTGCAACGCCGGGTCGAGTCGCTGCTCGGTGAGCTGGCAGGCATGCCCCACGTGGCCGGGGTGGACGATCCGTACGCCACCGGTGCTGCCGCGGTCTCGCCCGACGGCCGCACCCTGGTCGCGCGTCTCTACCTCGACGTCGCCAACCGCAACGACATGCCCGTCGAGGACACCGAACGCCTGTTGGCCGCCGCGGAGGAAGCGGAGGGCGACGGAGTGGAGGTCGTCCTCGGTGGCGGAGCGGTGCAGCTGGCCGACCAGCCGGAGGCCGACAGCACCGAGATGATCGGGCTGATCGCTGCTGCCGTGATCCTGCTGATCACCTTCGGATCCGTGGTGGCGGCCGGGCTGCCCCTGGGCATGGCGATCGCGGGGCTGGTGGTGAGCTCGAGCCTGGTCGGCGTCGTGGCGGCGATGGTGGACGTGCCCGACTTCGCACCGATCATCGCGGCAATGCTGGGCATCGCCATCGGCATCGACTACGCCCTCCTGATGGTGACCCGCTTCCGGGAATGGCGGGCCGTGGGACTCGATCCCGAGGCGGCGACGGTGGCGACCCTCGACACCGCCGGCCGAGCCGTGCTCGTGGCCGGCGGGACGGTGCTGGTGAGCATGGCCGGACTGTTCGCGATGGACCTGTCCATCATGAACGGCACTGCCTTCGTGACGATGGTGGCGGTGCTGATCGTGATGATCGCCGCCCTCACCCTGTTCCCCGCGCTGATGGGCTATCTGGGGAGGTGGATCGACCGGCTGCGACTGCCGCTGGGGCGGCGTCGGGCCGCTCGGGTCACGGCCGACGGTCACGTGGTGCCCTCGGTCGGCTGGCTCCGGTGGAGCTCCTGGGTGCAACGGCACAGCGCCGTCGCCGCTGTGGGCAGCGTCGCGCTGCTGGCGTTGCTCGCCGCGCCCTTCCTCGGGATCCACTTCGCGATCCCGGACGCGGGCAACGACTCCGAGGACACCTCCGCGAGGCAGGCGTACGACGTGCTGGCCGATGGCTTCGGCGCCGGCTCGAGTGGGCCGCTCATGGTGGTGGCAGAAGTGTCGGCAGCCGAGGACGGCGCGGCGATCGAGCGACTGCGTGCCGACGTCGTGAGCGCGGCAGGGGTCGCGGAGGCGTCCCCGCCACAGCTCAACCCTGCCGGTGACACGGCGCTGATCGTCGTCGAGCCCACCACCGGGCCGCAGGAGACCGCCACCGAGGAGCTCGTCGAGAGGTTGAGGGACGACGTGATCCCGGCCGCGACCGAGGGCACCGGCGTGGAGGCCCACGTCGGCGGCATCACCGCTACGAACATCGATCTCAATGCGTCCGTGGTCGAGCGGCTGCCGTTCCTCATCGGCGGCGTCGTCATCTTGTCGATGCTCCTGTTGCTGGTGGCGTTCCGCAGCGTTGTCATCGCGGTCACCGCCGCGGTGATGAACCTCCTGTCCCTGGCGGCCGCCTACGGCGTACTGGCCTTCTTCTTCGAAGGAGGATGGGCCGGCAGTCTGATCGGCATCGACTCGCCGACCCCGGTGGCGGGGTACGTGCCGGTGATCATGTTCACCCTGCTGTTCGGGCTCTCCATGGACTACGAGGTCTTCCTGATCAGCCGGATGCGCGAGACCTGGGTGCGCACCCATGACAACAGCCGGGCCATCCTGGCCGGCCTGGCCGGCACCGGCAGGGTGATCACCGCCGCGGCAGCCATCATGATGGCGGTCTTCGCGGCGCTGATCACGATCGACAACGTCATGATGAAGGCCTTCGGGGTGGGCATGGTCGCCGCCATCCTGGTGGACGCGACCATCGTCCGGATGTTGCTCGTGCCGGCCGTCATGCAGCTGCTCGGCCGCCACAACTGGTGGATGCCCGGCTCTCTGGAGCGCCGGGTGCCCCAGCTGCATGTCGAAGGGCGACCCGACACCTTCCTACCCGCCCGGCGCGGTGACTCCTCCTCGGTCGCCGCTCCGGTCAGCCGTTGAAGGACGGCTGGGACTGCGGGTTGAACACGTCCATCCGCTGGGTCTTCTTGACGCGCGGGTCGTCGAGCTTGAGCACGTCGAAACCCTTCTGGATGTCGTTGGAGTAGATGTAGCCGTTGTACCAATACGCCGACCAAGAGCCGCCGAGAACGAGCCGCTCCTCGTTGTACGGTCCCCGGTCGAACCAGGCGATCTCCTCCGGGTTGCTGGAGTCGCTGAAGTCGAAGACGGAGATGCCGCCCTGGTACCACGCCTGCACCATCAGGTCGCTTCCCTGGACCGGGATCAGCGAGCCGTTGTGGGCGACGCAGTTCTCGGTGTTGGTCTGGGTGCGCCCGATCTTGTAGTAGCTGCGGAACTCGAGGTTGCCGTCGACGATGTCGTAGATCCCGTTGGCGCCGCGGTTCGGTCCGATGGTCGGGTTGCAGGTCGGACCGCTGCCGCCACCCAGCTCGTCGGTGAAGACCACCTTGCGGCCGTCGTTGCTGAACGTGGCGGAGTGCCAGAACGCGAAGTTCTCGGTGTCCGACACCTCCTCGGTGACCACCGGGTTCGTCCGGTCCGTGATGTCCATCAGGATGCCGTTGCCCATGCAGGCGCCCGCGGCGATGTTGCGCTGCGGGTAGGCGGTGATGTCGTGGCAGCCCGTCGTCTCGCGGGAGTAGCCGCCGGGCGGCATCCCGCCGTCGGGGAAGAGCACCGGGGTCGCCGCGAGGGACGCGGTCTCCGGGGCACCCTGTGGGACCTTGACGATGCTGATCCGGTCGTGCGGCGGCTGGCAGTCGGGGAAGTCGACGCTGGGGTTGTACGACGACACGTAGACGTAGAGGTTCCGGCCGGTGGCGTCCGGGGCCAGGGTGTGGGTGTGCGAGCCGCACGCGGTCTCCACGGCCGCGACGTACTGCGGCTGCGCCGGGTCGGTGATGTCGAAGACCCGGATGCCCTCCCAGGCCTCCTGGTTCGTGGCCGGCAGGCTGGTGCTGGTGCACGAGTCGTCGCTGCGGCTGGAGTCGACGCTGAGGATCAGCAGGTTGCGCCAGACGGAGATGTCGTTCTGCGAGCCGGGACAGACGACCTGGGCGACCACCTTCGGCTGGGCCGGATGGTGGATGTCGTAGACCATGAAGCCGTTGTAGTTGCCGGCGAAGGCGTAGTTGCCCTTGAACGCGAGGTCGCTGTTGAACGCGCTCTCCGGCTCGAAGGCACCTTGCTTGGGGATGTTGGCGATCAGGCTCAGGTTGTCGCTGCTCGCGACCTCCCCGGGCGCCAGCGCGGCGTCGCTGTCGTCGAGCTGGGCCAGATTGCCGCCGGCAAGATCGCAGCCCCGGCCGAAGTTGTCGCCGGCCCGTTGCAGCCTCTTCTTCAGCGCCGGCGGACAGTCCTCCTCGTAGGCCGTCGCTCCGTCCTCACGCCCGTCGTGGGCCGAGGAGATCCCCGGAAGGATCGCCAGTGCGAGTCCCAGGATGGCGAGGAGCGCCACTAGCGTGCGGCGCGATGAAATGGGGCGATGCAGAGCCATGGCACGGTCCTCCCGAGAACAGCCAGTGCGCGATGTGTCCATAAGTCGTACCGTGTGCGCACCATGCGGCACAAGACTCGGGCCTCAAGAATCTTCAGCGCTCCCGTCCTCGCGACGGCGATCTTCCTCGGCGTGACGGCCGGGTGCAGCGGATCCGGTGAGGAATCGGCGGCGGGGCAGGAAGAGGCGTCGGCGACGGCGAGCGACGGTTCCGGCGCGGGAGACCTCACGGTGATCCAGCCCGGCCGTCCCGGGGAGGAGGCCAGCACCGGCACTCCCGGCGAGCCGGTCGAGCAACCGCTGGCCAACCACCCCGACATCGCCTTCATGCAGATGATGGTGCCGCACCACGCCCAGGCCCTGGAGATGGCGAAGCTCGCGCGCCGGCACGCCGTCGACCCGGCGGTCCGGCGGATGGCCGCCCGGATCCGCGCGGCCCAGGGACCGGAGATCCTGACGATGTCGGCCTGGCTCGAGCGCGAGAACGTCGAGGTGCCGCAGCCCGACGACGACCCGCGCGAGTTCGACCATGCCGACCACGGCCACGACGGGATGTTGGGGATGCTCAGCGAGGCCGAGATGACCGCCCTGGAGAAGGCCCGGGGCTCCCGCTTCGACCGCCTCTTCCTACGGGCCATGATCCGCCATCACCGCGGCGCCGTGGGGATGGCCGAGACGGTGTCGGCCGAGGGGTCCGACGTGCTCGTCGCCGAGCTCGCCGCGGACGTGCACGTCACCCAGACCTCCGAGATCGGGCGGATGCGGGAGCTGCTGGACCACCTCTAGC
>Ga0299913_10002443_pt1 | contig 14654 bp, 13 predicted proteins | sample RVTome_9_FD_201360 | JGI IMG/M metagenome (GOLD analysis project Ga0299913, IMG submission 201360) | Soil microbial communities from uranium-contaminated site in the Upper Colorado River Basin, Wyoming, United States - RVT155D38 (version 2) ...
TACGTCTACAACCGGCTGATCTCGCTCAACGCGGTCGGCGGCGAGCCGGAGGGGATCGACCCGCCGGGCGACGCCGGCGCCTTCCACCGGCGCAACGCGCGCCGCCGCGAGCGCCGGCCCTGGGGGATGACCGCCACCTCCACCCACGACGCCAAGCGCAGCGAGGACGTGCGGGCGCGGATCGACGTCCTCTCCGAGCTGCCCGGCGAGTGGGGCGAGCGGCTCGACCGCTGGTCCGAGCTCAACCGGGCGAAGAAGCGGAGCGTCCGCGGCCGGCTGGTCCCGGGCCCGAACGCCGAGCTCCTCCTCTACCAGACGCTGGTCGGCGCCTGGCCGCTCGGCGACCCGGCCGAGGCGGACTTCCCGGCGCGGCTCGAGGAGTACCTGCTCAAGGCGGCGCGCGAGGCGAAGGTCCACACCTCGTGGCTGGCGCCCGACGAGGTCTACGAGGAGGCGCTCGCCGGCTTCGCCCGCGACCTCTTCGCCCCCGGGGCGAACCCGTTTCTCGACGACCTGCTCGGCTTCCAGCAGCGGATCGCCTTCTACGGCGCCTGGAACTCGCTGTCCCAGCTCGTCCTGCAGGTCGCCTCGCCCGGCGTGCCCGACTTCTACCAGGGGACCGAGCTGTGGAACCTCCACCTCGTCGACCCGGACAACCGGCGGCCGGTCGACTGGGACCTGCGGCGGCGGAGCCTCGACGAGCTGGCCCGCCGCGAGGCAGAGGACCGCCCGGCCCTCCTCGCCGACGCGCTCGCCGGCTGGCCGGACGGCCGGATCAAGCTCTGGGTGACCTGGAAGGCCCTGACCCTGCGCCGCGAGCGGGCCGAGCTCTTCCTCGACGGCGACTACCGGCCGCTGGCACCCGAGGGGCTTCGGGCGGGTCACGTCGTCGGCTTCGCACGGCGCTCCGGGGACGACTGGCTGGTCGCCGCCGTGCCGCGGTTCCTCACTCGGCTGGTCGAGCCGCCGAACCTGCCGGTGGGGGAGGTGTGGCGCGACGTCGCGGTGCCGCTGCCGGAAGGGGCGCCCGGCGGCTGGCGCGACGCGCTGAGCGGCGAGGAGGTGCGGGCGGTCGACGGGCGGCTTGTTGGCCCCGACCTCTTCTCGTTCCTCCCGGTCGCGCTGCTGGTCGCTTGCCGCAGGACGTGAGGCGATCCCTCCGGGGCCGATCCGCCCGGGGGCGGCAGGTGCAGCTCGATCGTCGCCGGTCCCTCGGCGAGGACGTCCGCGGCGCCACGGCCGCGCGCGGGAGCGTCGCTGCGCCAGGCGGCGGCCAGCTCCTCGAGGCGCTCGCCGAGGTCGTCCCGGGCCCGCCCCAGTCTCTCTGCCGCGCCCGGGCTCACGTCGCCGAAGCGCTCCGCCAGGTCGAGCCAGGTGCCGAGGCGGTCGAGCCGGTGGCGCGTGGCGTCGAGCGCACGCAGCGCCGGCCGCCCCCGCGGCTCCCGGCAGGCGCAGGCCAGCCGGGCGAGGGCGGTTGCGGCGACCTCGCGCAGCAGCCGCCCGACCTCGCGACCGGCCTCGCCGTCGACCGCGACGGTCGCCGCGACCGTCTGGAGCAGCAGCCGGTCGGCCGCCGCCAGCGCCGCCCCCTCGGCGTCGCGCCCGTCCCTCCGCTCGCCGGACGTACCGCGCTTCCCGTAGCCGCCGGAGTCGTCGCATGTGCGCTCCGTCTCCCCGCCCTCGCTTCTCTCGGCTCCCCACATCGCGTCTCCCATCGCTCCTCCCTTCGTCGCTCCGTCTCGGGCTCGGCGCGGTCCGCACCGCGCTCGGGAAGGGAAGACGCAGGGCCGGTCCCCGGATCGCTCCGCCGGCGCCGCGGGACGGTGCGCCGCCGCCGGTCCGCCGCCTTTCGGCGAGCCGCCGCACCCGCCGCCGTCCGCGTCCGCCCGGCCGAAGCCCTCAGCGCCCCCGCAGCAGGCCCCAGCCGAGGGCGGCCGCCGCCACGGCGAGGAGCGCCGGGACAAGGGGGTCGGCGGCCTCCGCCGCGCGCAGGATCGCGGCGGCGACCAGGGCGCCGGCGGAGACGACCGACCAGGAGAGCCGGTGCACGCTGCGCTCGAGGCGATCGATCGGCCGCCGCGCCTCGGCGGGCAGGCCGAGCTGGACGGTGAGCTGGCCGCGCTCGGCGCGGGTGAGCACCCGCTCGACCCGCTCCGGGAGGCGGGTCGCGGTGCGCGCCTGGGCGGCGAGCTCGCGCGCCAGCCCCGCCAGCCCGGGTGCGAGCTCGGCGGCGGCGAGCTTCTCGGCGAAGGGGAGGGTCTCGGCCCAGGGGTCGAACTCGGGGTCGAGGCTGGTCGCCATCCCCGAGAGCAGCCCGACCGCCCGGCTGACGAAGAGCAGGTCGACCTGCACCTGGAAGGGGAGCTCGAAGAGGAGGTCGCGGTACTCGCGCAGGAAGTAACGGGCCTCGGCCATCGCCACCTCCCGCAGCTCGCCGATCCGCACCCCCCACAGGCGCTGGAACAGCTCCTCGTGGACCTCGACCAGCCGCCGGTGGTCGGCGCCCGGCAGGAGCACGCCGGCCGCGGCGTAGGCGGCGACCAGCCGCTCGGCGTCGCGGCTGCCGAGGGCGAAGAGGTACTCGCGCAAGGCGCCACGCAGCCGCGGCGGCACGGTGGCGACCATCCCGAAGTCGACGAAGACGAGCCGGAACGCGCGGCCGGCGGAAACGGGAGCCGCCGCCGCGCCGCCTTCGCCCGCGACCGCGCCGCCTTCGCCGCTTTCGCCGTCCCCCCACGGCAGCGGCTCGACGAACAGGTTCCCCGGGTGGGGGTCGGCATGGACGAAGTCGTGGACGAAGATCTGCCGCATGTAGGTGCGGTAGAGCTTCCTGGCGACCTCGGCGCGGGAGACCCCGGCCGCCTCGATGGCCGCGTGGTCGGCGATCTTGACGAAGGCGACGTTCTCGAGGGTGAGGGTGCGGGCGGCGCTCCACGGCCAGAAGACCCGCGGCACGCGCACCTGCGGGTCGTCCGCGAAGTCGCGTGCAAAGCGCTCGGCGTTGCGCCCCTCGGCGGCCATGTCGAGCTCGGCCCGGGTGGTCGCGGCGACCTCGGACGCGAGCCGGTCGAGGTCGACGCGGCGGCGCAGCCGCTTCCACGGCTTGAGCCAGCGGACGGCGAGCCCGAGGGCGGCGAGGTCGGTCTCGACGAGGACGTCGATCCCGGGGCGCAGGACCTTGACCACGACCTCTTCGCCCGCCTCCGGGCCGGCGCCCTCGCCGGCGTCCTCGCCGGCGAGCCGGGCGGCGTGGACCTGCGCCAGCGAGGCCGCGCCGAGCGGCTCGGGCTCGAAACGGACGAAGAGCTCGGCGAGCGGGCGGCCGAAGTCGTCCTCGACCTGGGCGAGGACCTCGTCCAGCGGCGCGGGCGGGACCTCGTCCTGCAGGCCGGCGAGCTCGCCGGTCACCTCGGGCGGCAGCAGGTCGACCCGGATCGACAGGAACTGCCCGAGCTTGATCAGCACCCCGCCGAGCTCGACTGCGAGCGCCCGGTATTGCCGCGCGACCGCCGACCAGCGGGCGATCGGGTCGCGGCGGAGGCGGCGGAGCAGCGGGCGCTGGAGGACGACGTCGTGCCAGAAGGCCTGGAGCAGGGTGCGGGCGAGGAAGCGGCGGAGTTTCCGGTAGCGGTGCGGGTCGATCGCCGCCCGGCCGCCGCCCTCGCGGGACGACGGCAGGGCGGGTGGCAGGGTGGGCGGCGGGCCGGCCGGCGCGGCCGGGCGGGACTCGTCGGTCATCGTCGGGGGTCGAAGGGGCCGCGGCGGCGGTCCCGGGAGCTCAGCCCCGGCGACGCCGCGGCTCGGGCGCCGCCGAGGCGCGGACCAGCCGCAGCGGCGGCCGCTCGGCCTCGGGCGCGGGCGCGGCGGCCGGCGGCGGCTCCGCGTTGCGGATCACCCGCAGCCGGGGCGGGCCTGCGGCCGGCCGCCGCCGCTCGATCCAGGCTTCGATGTGGGCCTCGACCCGGGCGAGGAGGGCGGCGAGCGGCCCGGGCGGCGTTGGCTCCGGCGGGGTGAGCAGGTGCTCGCGGCCGGTGCGCCGGAGGAACTCGGCGAGGAGCGCCTCCGCGTCGTCGCGGTCGCACTCGGCGACACAGAGCGTGGCGCGGGCGCGGGCCTCTGCGTGCGAGGACAGCGCGAAGAGCGACCCGAACCGCTCGTTGCGGACGAACAGGCACACCCCCGCGTCCTCCAGGATGCTCCGGAGGATCATCAGCTCGGCCTCGCTGCGGGGCGTGTAGAGCTCGATCATCCGTCGGCCGCCGGCCGGATCTTACCGCCCCGGCTGCGCGCGGAAGCGGCGGGCCGCCGCGGGGGCTCTACAATGGCGGTGGAGGAGACTGCGATGACCCTGCTCGGCAACGTCCTGTGGCTCGTCTTCGGAGGCCTCGTCGTCGGCCTCGGCTACCTGATCGGCGGCGCCGCCCTGTGCCTGACGATCGTCGGCATCCCGTTCGGCCTGCAAGCGATCAAGCTCGGGGTCGCCACCTTCGCCCCGTTCGGCAAGGCCGTCGTCGAGCGGCCCGGGGCGGACGGGTGTCTGCCCGTGGTCTTCAACGTCCTGTGGATCGCGCTCTTCGGCTGGGAGATCGCGGTCGCGCACCTGCTCTCGGCGCTCGTCCTCGCGGTGACCGTCGTCGGCATCCCGTTCGCGAAGCAGCACGTCAAGCTGATCCCGCTCGCGCTCCTGCCGTTCGGCCGTTCGCTGGTCGACGCCGGCGAGGAATGAGCTCGCAGCCGCCGGGCGCGTAGCCGTCGTGAAGTTCCGGGTCGTCAGCTACAACATCCACCGCTGCATCGGGGTCGACCGGCGCTTCCGGCCGGATCGGGTGGTGGAGATCCTCCGCCACCACGACGGCGACGTCGTGCTCCTCCAGGAGGTCGACGAGGGGGTGCCGCGCTCGCGCGAGCTGAACCTGGCGCGCGAGATCGCCGAGGCGGCCGGCTACCCGTACTTCGCGCTCGGGCACAACGTCACCCTGCGCAAGGGCCGCTACGGCAACGCCACCCTGTCGCGCTTCCCGATCACCCGCGAGCGCAACATCGACCTGACGATCGGCCGCAAGAAGCGGCGCGGCTGCCAGCACACCACCCTCTGGCTGCCGGACGGCGACGCCACGCCGGAGGAGGGCACCCGCCTCGAGGTGTTCAACCTCCACCTGGGTCTGTCGGCCCGCGAGCGCGCCAAGCAGGTGGGCCTGCTCGTGCGCAGCGACGAGCTCGAGGACCTCGGCGAGAGCCAGCCCTGCCTGGTCGGCGGCGACTTCAACGACTGGCGGTCGCTCCTGCGGCCCATCTTCACCGAGGTCTTCGGCTTCGCCAGCGCCACCGACCTCAAGGGGCGGTGGAACCAGGTCATCCGCACCTACCCGTCGTTCTCGCCGCGCGGCGGCCTCGACCGCGTGTACTTCCGGGGCGGCATCCGCATGCTCGCCGCCCGCTGCTGCCGGCTCCAGCTCTCGCGCGTGGCCAGCGACCACCTGCCGGTGATCGCCGACTTCGAGCTCCGCAGCGGCGGCTGACGGCCGTCGGCGGGGAATGGCTAACCCCCGGCGGTAGAAGCTGTTGCGCAAGCGCCCTCCTCCCCGGGGGCGCCGGATCGACGTTGCGCTATATTCGCGCCCCGATGGAACGTCCGGCGGTCCTGCTCGTCGAGCCGGAGGCGGAGCTCCGCCGAGAGCTCGCCCGCGGTCTCTCCCGCTACCACTACGAGGTCGTCCCCGCGGTGGACCCCGAAGAGGGGATCCGCTTCGCCGAGGGGCTCGGGCCGAGCGTGGTGGTGGCCGACGCGCGCCTGCCGGGCTTCGGCGACGCGGCGGTCCTCGAGCGCTGGCTCGGCGGCGGCGGCGGGATCCCGAAGACGCTGCTGCTGCTCGCCCGCGGGCCGATCGACGACGCGGAGCTGCCCGACGCGGTGCGCGTGCTGCCGGTGGGCGACTCGACGGCCGAGGACCTGGTGCGCAAGGTGCGGCTCGCGCTGCTCGGCCGCCAGCTCGGGGTCGACGCCGACCCGCAGGTCGAGAGCCTGGTCGGCGACCTGGAGCAGTCGCCGCCGCTCGAGCTGGTGCGCTCGCTCCACCGGGCGCAGTTCACCGGCCGCCTGGATCTCGACCGCGCCGGGGAGCGGGCCGAGATCCGGTTCGTCGACGGGCAGGTCGTCGGCGCCCTGGCCGAGCGCCGCTCCGGCCGGCGGGTCGCCGGGTTGAAGGCCTTCTGCCGGCTCGGGCGCCGGCGGCAGGGGCCGTTCCACCTCCGGCCCGGCAGCGACGGCGAACCGCTGCCGGCCGAGGCGGCGGTCGCCGAGCGGGTGGAGGACCTGGTGATCCGCGCCGTCGAGGACGCCTCGGCCGGCGACCTGCCGAGCCCGCGCAGCCGCCTCCACCTGGAGCTCGGCCCGGAATTCTTCGGCGCCTCCTTCTCGCCGCTCGAGCAGCGGCTCCTCCAGGAGGTGCAGCGCCGGCCGACCGCCGCCGCCGTGTTCGACGCCCTGGCGGAGACCGACGGCGTGATCCTCGCCGCGCTGTCGCGGCTGGTCGAGCGCGGGACGGTGCGGATCGACGAGCCGGAGGCGAGCCTCTACGTGGTCACCGACTCGACGGCCGACCTGCCGGTCGAACTGGCGCGCAGTCACGGCATCCACGTCGTGCCGCTGTCGGTCCACTTCGGCGACGAGGTGCGCCGGGACGGCGTCGACCTGACGCCGAAGGGTTTCTACGAGATGCTCGGGGCGCGGCGCGAGCACCCCTCGACCTCGCCTCCCGAGCCCGAGGACTTCCTCGCCCGCTACCGCGAGCTGCTGGCGCGGCGAGACGTCGTCTCGATCCACATCTCCGAGAAGATGTCGCAGACCGTGGTCCACGCGCGGCAGGCGGCGGACGAGGCGGGCAAGGCCGCCCGGCCCGAGGACCCGGACGCGGCGATCGAGGTCGTCGACAGCGGCCTGGTCAGCCTGGCCCTCGGCCTCGTCGCCCTGTTCGCAGCGCGGCTGGCGGCGCGCGGGCTCGACGCGGCCGACGTGGTCCGCCGGGTGGGCGAGATCGCGCCGCGGACGAGCGCGCTGTTCGTCGTCGACACGCTCGAGTACCTGCGCAAGGGGGGGCGGATCGGCGCGGCGCGGGCGCTCCTCGGCACGCTGCTGGGGATCAAGCCGATCCTCGGGATCGGCGACGGGCAGGTCGTGCCGGTGGACCGGGTGCGCGGCGGGCGCGCCGCCCACCCGCGCATCCTCGAGCTGCTCGCCGAGCGCGCCGACCCGGAGCGGCCGATCGTCGCCGCCGTCGCGCACGCGAACGCCCCGGTGTGGGCCGACCGCCTGCGCGGTCTGGTCGAGGAGCGCTTCCCCGTCGCCGAGATGATCGTCGCCGAGATCGGGCCCACGGTCGGCGCCCACGGCGGGCCGGGCACGGTCGGCGTCGCCTGGCTCCAACCGACGCCCGAGGAGCTGCCGCTCCTCGCCCCGCTCGGCGAAACGTCGTAGAATCGCCGCTACCTGATGTCGGATCGCAGATACCGCCAGCGCGGCTACCGGGACGACGACCGCGACCGGGAGCGGCACGACCGCCGGAAGCAGCAGCTCCCGCCGAAGCGGGAGGGACCGCGTGGACGCGGTCTGGGTGCCCCGACCTCCGCCCTGTTCCGCTGCGCGGACTGCGGCCGGCGGGTCGCCACCGCCGCCGGGGTCGAGCTCGACGCCGTCTGCCCGGGCTGCGGCGCCGACCTCCACGCGTGCATCAACTGCACGCACTTCGATCCCTCGGCGCGTTTCCAGTGCCGCCAGGACATCGCGCAGCCGGTGCCGAAGAAGCGCAAGCGCAACGAGTGCGCGCTGTTCGAGCCGAAGCAGGTCATGGAGTTCGAGTCGGACGCCGGCGCGAAGAGCCCGGAAGAGGCGCGCGCCGCGTTCGACGACCTGTTCGGCAACCTGTAGTCCGCCGGTAGACCCGCCGGTAGCGGGCCTGTGGCCGCTCCGCGGCCGGTTCGTGGCCCGCGGCCGGCCCGTGGCCCGTGGCCGCTCCGCGGCCGTCGATCCCCGTCGTTCTGGCGGGACCGCCAGTCTCACCGATGCGCAAGTGCATCTTTTTGTCCACGTTCGCACCCTGTCTCTCACTCTGAAGGTATGGAGACATCTCGACCTCGGGCCCTCGCCGCCCTGTCCGCTCTCGTCCTCGCCGCCGCGCTGCCGGCGGCCGCCCAGACCGTGTTCCACGACGCCGCCGGATCGCTGGGAGTCGACTACCGCCGCACCCCCTCGCCCGCGCGCGAGGCGGCGCTGGAGGCGCTCCGCCAGCTCCCGGCCTTCACCATGCAGCACATGGCCGCCACACCGCTCAAGCCGGGCGGCGCTCCGGGAGTGGCGCTCGTCGACGTCGACGTCGACGGCGACCTCGACGTCTACGTCACCAACGGACCCGGCGCCGACAACCCGCTCTACCTCAACCTGCTGGCCGAGACCGGCGCCTTCGCGCTCCAGCGGACCGTCTCGGGCGCCGAGGCGACCGCGCAGGACAGCTCCGGGGTGTGCTTCGGCGACGTCGACAACGACGGCGACCCGGACCTCTACGTCCTCGGCACCGAGGAGCCGAACCGCTTCTTCGTCAACCGCGGGAACGGCACCTTCGACGACCGCACCGCCGCCTCGGGCCTCGGCGGGGGCGCGCTCGGCTCGTCGTCCTGCTCGCTGGGCGACGTCGACAACGACGGCCTGCTCGACGTCGTCGTCGCCAACACCTGGAGCGACTGGACGAACATGGAGCCGATCTTCCTCGTCCCGTTCGCCCGCTCGCAGCACAACCAGCTCTTCCTCAACCGGGGCGGCAACGTGTTCGAGGAGGTCGCGGCGGAAGCGGGTCTGCACGATCAGCGCGGCTTCTCGCCGGCCGGCCTCGACGGCTCGCCGACGATCACCTGGGCGATCGCGCTCGTCGACCTCGACCTCGACGGCGACGTCGACCTGGTCACCGCCGACGACCAGGGCGCCATCCCCGAGGCGGCGCTCGGCGGCATGGACCGCGGGCTGATCCACGTCTTCGAGAACGACGGGGCCGGCCGCTTCACCGACGTCACCGACGCCGCCGGCACCGGCCTTCCTGGCGGCTGGATGGGGCTGTCGTTCGGCGACCTCGACGCCGACGGCTCGCTCGACCTGTTCGCGACGAACGTCGGCGCCTACCTGCAGCCGAAGATGGGGATGCCGGTGCACGTCCCGGAGCTCAACAGCCGCTGGTTCTTCGGCACGCCGGGCGGCGCCTTCGTCGACTCGCGGTCGGGTGGCCTCGAGGCCACCCCGTTCGGCTGGGGCACGTCGATGGCCGACTTCGACAACGACGGCGACACCGACGTGGTCTTCTTCGGCGGTCTCGACGCCGGCGTCTGGGTCGACGCCTCGAACCCCGGCGTGCTGCTGGTCAACGACGGCGCCGGCAATCTCGCCTACGAGCCGGACGGCTTCCTGACCGACTACCGGCGGCACATCGTCCACGGCTCGGCCGCCGGCGACCTCGACCGCGACGGGTTCGTCGACGTGGTCACCGTGTCGGCGTTCGACGCGCCGCCCCCCGCGCCGGTCGTCTCCTACGGGCTCTCCTACGGCTCGCCCTTCGACGCCGAGGCCGCCCTGCTGCCGACCTTCGCGCCGAACGCCGCCGGCGAGATGGTGTTCACCGGCCTGCGCTACGCCGAGGGCAGCGTGCAGGTACAGCTCAACGCCGCCGGCGGCCCCGGCTCGGTGGCGGTGCGCACCGTCGGCTCGGCCGGCTTGCTCGCGCGCGGCGCGGTCAACCGCGACGGGATCGGCGCGGTCGTCGGCTTCGACCCGCGGCCGGGCCGGCGCGTGATGCGGCCGGTCGTCGGCGGCGCGAGCTACGCTTCGCAGGACGACCTCGAGGGCGTCTTCGGGCTCGGCGGTGCGCGGCGCGGCACGGTCGAGGTGCTCTGGCCGGGCGGCGTGCGCAACCGGCTGTACGGCGTCGAGGCGGGGGAGCGGATCGTCTTCCCCGAGATCCCGTGCAGCTACGACGTGCCGTGGCCGATCGAGGACTACCAGCGCTGCCTGCGGCGGTCGCTCGACGGGCTCGAGGCGGCGGGGGTGCTGAGCGCGGCGGAGGCGGCGCGCTTCCGCCGTGGCGCGGTCTCGGCCTACTTCTCGGTGCCGGGCCGGTAGCGGGTGGGCCCGCGGCTCACTCGACCGGGGCCGTGGAGTCGAGCAGGTCCTCGCCGCCGGGGCCGCTGCGGTCGGCGGCGACCTCGCGGTCGAGATGGGTGTCGCGCGAGATGTCGAGCTCGAGCTCGACGGTCGCCGCGGCGGGGCGGGGCCGGTCGGCCGCCGCGGGCGTCATCGCCGCGGGCCGCTCCCCCGCCGCGGGCGGGCGCTCCTCCGCGGCGGGGACCCGGAGGCCGCGGACGTCGAGCTCGCGGACGCGGAGGTTGTAGATCGGCTCCGGCATGACGACGCCCCCGGCATCGAACGCCTCCTTGACCACCCGGATCGCCTCGCCCCGCACCTTCGCCCACTCGGCCCGCCGCTGGTCCATCCAGCCGAACAGGTGGAGGAGGACGTTCGAGTCGCCGAGCTCCACCACCCAGCCGTGGGGCGGCGGGTCGTCGAGCACGCCGTCCATCCGCTCGAGGGTGCCGACGGCGAGCTTGAGGGCCTCGGCGAGGTCGGCCGAGGTGTCGACGCCGACCCGGAAGTCGAACCTCCGGCGCGGGTTGCGGCTGTAGTTGAGGATGGTGCCCTTGAACACGTCGGCGTTCGGGATGCGGACGTGGTTGCCCTCGAGCGTCATCAGGATCGTCGCCCGCGAGGTCAGCCGCACCACCCTCCCCTCCTGCCCCTCGATGATCACGTGGTCGTTGGGCAGGAACGGCTGGCGCACCGACAGGAGCACGCTCGCGATGTAGTTCTCGGCCAGGTCGCGGAAGGCGAAGCCGAGGGCGAGGCCGGCGAGCCCCGCGGCGCCGGCGACCGCCGCGACGAGCGCGGTGGCGTCGAGCATCTCGAGCGCCAGGATCGCGCCGGCGAGCACCAGCGCCGCCCGCACCGCCCGGCGCAGCAGGTCGCGCAGGAAGCGGTTCGGCGCCAGCCGCGCGTAGGGCTGCCGCCAGCTCCCCACCCAGCGGGCGAGCAGGGCGAAGACGAGAAAGACGACGAGCGCGACGCCGGCGAGCGGCAGGGCCGCGGCGATGCCCCAGAGCCGCTCGCGCAGGCTCTCGAAGGCGGGCGCGAGCCGCCGCTCGACGTCGCGCACGTCGGCGATCCGCTCCTCGACCTCGACGACCCCGCGGAGCTGCCGCGCGATGCGCGCCGCCCGCTCCCGGTCGGCGGAGGAGAGCGCCTCGCCGGTGAGCACCACCACGCCCGAGCGCACCTCGGGCTCCACCCCTTCCAGCCCTTCGACTGTCGCGTAGATCTCGCGCAGCCGCTCCTCGATCTCCCGGTCGTTCTCGGGGGTGGCCTCGGCCTCGACCGTGCCGGGCGCCGGCCCGGCCGGCTCCTCGGCCGCCTCGCCGGCGCCCGGCAGCCCGGGGACCTCCTGGGCCGCGAGCGGCGCGGTGCAGAGATGCGCCGCCAGGATCGCGGCGAGCGCCGGGGCGCGGAACGGGAGCCGGGGGAGGCGGGTCATCGTGCGCCGGACTCTAGCGGACGCGGCGGCGGTTCCTGTTGCGCCGGCCTCGCCCGGCCTTGTACCAGGCGGGTTTGCCGGTCTATACTTCGAGGGATACATCTAAAGCACTACTTGAACCCGGCGCCGCCTCCCCGGCGCCGGGGGATCTCCGGGACGAAGGGACGGGGGATGAGATCGGGCAAGACCGGTGGCGGCGGGCTGACCAAGGCGGACCTCATCGACGTGGTCTACGATCGGCACGGCGCGTTGACCAAGGACGAGGCGGCGGAGATCGTCGAGGCGATCTTCGGTACCGTGAAGACCACCCTCGGCCGCGGCCGGGCGGTGCGGATCAAGAACTTCGGCGTCTTCGAGGTCGCCGATCGCGCCGGACGCATGGGCGTCAACCCGGCGAGCGGGAAGAAGATGTTCATCCCGCCGCACAAGGGCCTGTCGTTCCGGCCCGCGGCGCGGCTGAAGAGGCAGGTCGCCGGGCGCAAGGACGGACGGCGGGCGGAGGTCCCGCCGGAACGGCCGCCGGCGCCGCGGGACAACTGAGGGGACGCGAGGCCTTCGCGCGCCGTCCGTGCGCGCCCGGGCCCCGCGGCGGACGGTAGAGGCTCGTGGCCGAGAAGCTCGACGAAAAGATCTACTACAAGATCGGCGAGGCCTGCAAAGTCCTCGACATCCAGCCCTACGTGCTGCGCTACTGGGAGACGGAGTTCCCCTCGCTGGCGCCGTCGAAGAGCCGCTCCGGCCAGCGCGTCTACACCCAGCGCGAGCTCGCCGTCATCCGGCGGATCAAGGAGCTCCTCTACGACGAGGGCTACACCATCGCCGGTGCCAAGAAGCGCCTGGAGGCCGAGCTCGAGGGCGACGGCGAGCCGGGCGGCGACGGCCCGGCCGAGGCGGCCTCCGGCCCGGCGGCCGAGCACCGCGTCGCCGAGCTCCGCCGCGGCATCGAGCGCGCCCTCGCCGAGGCCCGCGACCTCCTCGCCCTGCTCGACGGCGACGGCTCCGGCGGGCCCGAAGACTGAGCTCCCGCCGCCCGCGGACCCAGGGCCCTGCATGGCGTTCGACCGGTCCCGATCTGGTATATTCACCCGTCCGGTCGGGACGTGGCGCAGTCTGGTAGCGTACCTGAATGGGGTTCAGGGGGTCGCGGGTTCGAATCCCGCCGTCCCGACCATCTCTCCCGCCGTACCCTGTCTCCCCTGTTTCGTTCGCCGAGCCGTTGACCTCCGACTCCCAGACCTTGGGGCGGTTGTTGCTCCTGGCGACGCCCTTCGTCGCCCTGCTGGCCGCCCTGCCCGGCGGCGGCTGGCTGCTGCCTCTCGTCGCGCCGCTGACGGTGTACGTGTGGTTCGCGCGGCGGGTGCGGTTCGGGGACTACCTCGGGGCGTGGACGCTGGGGATGGCCTGGGCGGGCCTGCTCAGCCTCGGGGTGATCGTGCTGGTGCTCCTCTGGCCGGAGGCGGCCCGCGGCGTCCTCTACGGCGAGCCGTACCGCGAGGAGATGTTCGGCTGGATCCGGACGGGGGAGGGGCGGGAGGTGACGCCGGCCGAATTCGTCCCTCAGCACCTCCTCCACCTGGGCGTCTTCATCGTGCTGTGCTGGGCGAGCGGCGGGTATCTCGGGCTGGCGCTGGGCGCCGCGCTCGTCGCGTACATGAGCTACTTCGTCGGCGGCTACGCGGCGGCGGCGGGGTCGCCTCTCGTCGGGCCGGTGGTCGCCTGGGTCCCGTGGTCGGTGCTGCGGGTGGCGGCGTTCGTGCTGGTGGGGTCCGTGCTGGCGCGGCCGCTCCTGCTGCGGCGGCCGTGGCCGTTCGAGCGGCGCGAGGCGATGCTGCTGGCACTGGCCGCGACCGGCATCGTCGGCGACCTCTTGATCAAGACGCTCGCCGCACCGGCGTACGGGGAGTTCCTTCGCGGCTTCGCGGCGCCGTTCTTCGATTGACAGGCGCACTGCGCATGGCTGCTATACTCGGCGTCCTTCGGGCGGCGGTTCCAAGTCACGACAAATGAGCGGTATACGAGAGGCCACCTCGGCCGTGGACGGGTCCGGCAAGCGGTTCGCCGTGGCCGCTTCGCGGTTCCACGAGACGATCGTCGATCGGCTGGTCGAAGGGGCGGTGGCTTGCCTCGTGGAGCACGGGGTCGACCGCGGCGACGTCGAGGTCGTCCGGGTGCCCGGGGCCTGGGAGCTGCCGCTCGCCCTCGACGAGCTGGCGGCGTCGGGCGGCTGGGACGGGCTGGTCGCGCTCGGGGCGGTGGTGCGCGGCGAGACGCCGCACTTCGACTACGTGTGCGCGGAGGCGAGCCGGGGGATCGCCCGGGTGTCGGCGGAGCGGCGGCTGCCGGTCGGCTTCGGGCTGCTGACCTGCGACACCGTGGAGCAGGCCGAGGCGCGGGCCGGGGGTGTGGCGGGCGACAAGGGGCGCGAGGCGGCGCTCGCCGCCCTCGAGATGGCCGAGCTCGCCAAGCGGCTGCGGGTCGGGGGCGCCCGATGACCGGCAAGCGGCACGCCGCCCGCGAGATGGCGGTCCAGATGCTCTACCAGCACGAGATGGGGGAGAGCGAGCTGCCTCACGTCTTCCAGAGCTTCGACCTCACGGACTTTCTCGCCGGCGAGGGGGAGGCGAAGCGCGGTCGGCGCGAGGACCCGGAGGCGGTGCGCCGGCGCGTGCGCGAGGCGTTCGACCAGGCGCGCACGCTGGTCGAGGGGACGACCCGCTACCGGCCGGAGATCGACGAGCTGATCCGCTCGCAGGCCGACAACTGGCGGCTCGAGCGGATGCCGGTCGTCGACCGCAACATCCTGCGCCTCGCGGTCTACGAGATGCTCCACCGGCCGGACGTCCCCAAGCTCGTCGTGCTCGACGAGGCGATCGAGCTCGCCAAGCGCTACGGCTCGGACCAGTCGAGCCGCTTCGTCAACGGGCTGCTCGACGGCCTGCTCAAGCAGCGCGCCTTCCCTGGGAGCGTGCGGTGAGGGGGCAGCGTGCGGTGAGGACGGTCCGGCTCGCGTCGCGCGCGGTGGCCGGGGGAGTCGCA
>Ga0299913_10002444_pt1 | contig 14654 bp, 14 predicted proteins | sample RVTome_9_FD_201360 | JGI IMG/M metagenome (GOLD analysis project Ga0299913, IMG submission 201360) | Soil microbial communities from uranium-contaminated site in the Upper Colorado River Basin, Wyoming, United States - RVT155D38 (version 2) ...
TGCGCTCGACGACGTCGACCTCGATCGAGTCGGGAAGCTCGAACCCGGCGAGCTTCGACACGGGCGCGTACCGCGGCGCGTACGACACCAGCGCCGCGATGGCGGCCGCGTCGGTCTTTCCGGAGCGTGACCAGCCCGGCCAGTCGACCGCCGATGCGAAGACGCGCTTGTCGCCGGTCTCGAGGACGACGGCGAGGCGCTCGGGCTTCGGGCTCACGCGGCGAGGTTAGCCCTCAGGCTGCCGCTGCGCCGCCCGCCTCCCGGAGCGATCGAACCAGCTTCGCGAGCGCGGCGACGTCCCGGCCGTCCTCGCCCAGGGCGTCGACGAGCGCCGACGCGACGATCACGCCATCCGCCCCTGCCTTCGCCAGGGCCTTCACGTGGGCGGGCCGGCTGACGCCGAACCCGACCGCCACCGGCGCGGGCGACGCGGCCTTGACGTCCCGGACCAGCCGCGCGACGTGCGACGGCAGGCTCGTCCGAGCACCGGTCACGCCGACCAGGGACACGCAGTACAGGAACCCGCCGGTCCGCTCGGCGATCTCGCGACGGCGATCCTTCGGCGTGGTCGGCGCAACGAGGTAGACGACCGCGAGGCCCACCTCGGCGGCCACGGCCTCGAACGGCGCGCCCTCGTCGGGCGTGAGGTCGGCGACGATGATCCCGGACGCGCCCGCGTGGGCGAGCCGCTCGGCGGCCGCTCGGCCATCGCCGCCGCCGATCACCTGGTTCGCGTAGCACATCGGCACGATCGGGACACGGGGGCGAGATTCGGCGATCCGGCGGACGAGCTCGATCGACTTGTCGAATGTCGCGCCCGCCTTGCGTGCTGCCGAAGATGCCCGCTGGAGCGTCGCCCCGTCCGCGAGCGGGTCGGAGTACGGAAGGCCGACCTCGAGCACATCGGCGCCTGCATCGATGCAGGCCAGCGCCGCAGCATGGCTCGTGTCGAGGTCTGGATAGCCCGCGACCACGTACGGCACGAGTGCCGCTCGGCCCTCCCGCGCCGCCGCCTCGAAGGCCGCTCGAATCCGATCGCCGCCTGCCGTCGCGCTCACGTGGCGCCCGCCATCGATCGTCCCATGCGCTCCCGCCAGCGCCCGAACGAGGCGAGATCCTTGTCGCCCCGGCCGGAGAACCCGAGCAGGACGAGGGCGTCCGACGGGTACGGCACGCCGCTGCCCTCCGTGCCCGCAAGGAGGCGAGGCAGCGCCGCGATCGCGTGCGCCGTCTCGAGCGCCGGCAGAATGCCTTCCGTCTCCGCCGTGAGCGCCATCGCCGCGAAGGCATCGTCGTCGGTCGCGGCGGCGAGCTCGATCCTGCCGGCGGCGTGGAGCCCGGACAGCTGCGGACCGACACCCGGATAGTCGAGGCCGGCTGAGGCCGATACGGCCTCCACGACCTGGCCGTCCCCGTCCTGGAGCATCATCGAACGAGCGCCGTGGAGGATGCCGGGCGACCCTCCCGCGAGGGCCGCCGCGTGCCGGCCGGTCGCGATCCCGTCGCCCGCCGCCTCGGCGACCGCCAGGCGGACCGACGGCTCGCCGATGAACCGGCTGAGCAGCCCGATCGCATTCGAGCCACCGCCGACGCACGCAAGCGCGAGGTCCGGCAGCCGGCCCTCGACCGCTTCGAGCTGGACCGCGGCCTCGTCGCCGATCCGGCGCTGGAGGTCCCGCACGATCGTTGGGTACGGGTGCGGGCCCATCGCGCTGCCGAGCACGTAGTGCGTCGTCTCGACGTTGGTCACCCAGTCGCGCATCGCGTCGTTGATCGCATCCTTGAGCGTCGCGGACCCGGACGTCACCGATCGCACCTCGGCGCCGAGCGCGTGCATGCGGAGGACGTTCGGCTGCTGGCGCTCGATGTCCTCGGCACCCATGTACACGACGCACGGCAGCGCGAGCAGCGCGCACGCCGTGGCGGTCGCGACACCGTGCTGGCCCGCGCCGGTCTCGGCGATGACCCGGGTCTTGCCGAGGCGGCGCGCGAGCAACGCCTGGCCGAGCGCGTTGTTGATCTTGTGGGCTCCGGTGTGGGCCACGTCCTCGCGCTTGAGGTACAGGTGGAGGCTCGCGGGCGTGGCGGCGCCGGTAGCCGCGGCTCTTGCGCGCTCGAGGACCTGCTCGGCGAGGCGATCGGCGCGGTAGAGCGGCGTCGGGCGACCGGCGAAGGTCGCGAGCAGCTCCCGCAGCTCGGCCCAGAAGCGCGGGTCGTGCCGCAGCGCGGCGTACGCCGCCTCGAGCTGGTGGAGCGCAGCCATCAGCGTTTCCGGCACGTACCTGCCGCCGAACCCGCGGTCGAGCCCCCACCGGCCGCGGTCGTCCGCCTCGAGCAGCGACGGATCGACGGGCGTCGGCCGGCTCGGGAGGTTGGGCCGGTCCGCGCGGGCCGCGCGGGCACGCTTCGCGAACAGGGCGACCTTCAGCGCGTCCTTGCGCGGCCGCTCGTCGGGGACGCGCGGCCCCTCGACGCCCGAGGCGACGTCGACGCCGACGGCCGCGGATGTCCTCAGCGCATCCCCCACCGAGGCTGACTCGAGACCGCCGGCCAGGATGACCGGCACCTCGCGGGCGATCGCCGCGACGAGGGCAGGATCGGCACGCCGCCCGGTGCCGCCGGGATGCGGCCCGCCGGCCGTGTCGAGCATGATCCGTGCCGCGCCCACATCGATGAACGCCTTGGCGCGCCCGATGAGATCTCCGGTGTCTGGGGCGTCGCCAGTGGTGATCTGCGATCCCGCGCGCTCGATGCCCACCGATGCATATCCGGTGGTCGGTGGGCCCGCCGGAAGGTGGAGCGTCTTCCACGCCGGCCGCTCGAGGGCGGCGACGAGCGCCGGGTCCTCGGTCCCGGACAGCTGGATCGCGTCGGCGTCGAGCGCCGCTGCGATCTCGTTGAGGTCCGTGGCTGAGCGGTCGACGGTGATCGCGACGATCGCGGGCCGACGATCCGCGAGCGCGATCGAGCGCGCCGCGGTGGCGAGATTCGCCGCTTCCTCGAGCGAGAGCGCGCGCGGCGTACCGGGCACGAGGTTCAGCCCGATGGCGTCTGCCCCGGCAGCGAGCGCAGCGCGGATGCCGGCCTCGTCCGTGATCCCGCAGATCTTCACGAATGGCTCGCGGTCGGCCTCCACCGGGTCAGTCGACGGTGCACCCGCCTCGACCATGGCGCGCGCGGCGCCTTCCGGGTCGATGGCGCGAACGAGCGTCTCGCCGACGAGCGCGGCGTCGAAGCCCGCGGCGCGCCAGGCGCGGACGGTGGCCGCGTCCCGTACGCCGGACTCTGCGATGACGAGCCGGTCCTCTGGGACATGATGGCGCAGCCGGACGGCGCGCTCCGGGTCGACGTCGAGCGTGCGAAGGTCGCGGTTGTTGATCCCGATGACGCGCGCCCGCGTGGCGAGCGCCGCCTCGAGCTCGCGCTGGTCGTGCGCCTCGACGAGCGGCTCGAGACCGAGGTCGAGCGACTCGTCGACGAGTCCTGCGAGCGCTCGGCGCGGGTGGAGCACCGCGAGCAGGAGGATCGCATCGGCGCCCGCGACACGGAGCAGGCCGAGCTGCCGCCGATCGACGACGAACTCCTTCGCGAGGACCGGCACGCTGACCGATCGACGGACGAGCGCCATGTCCTCGACCGACCCACCGAACGAATGCGGCTCGCACAGCACGGAGATCGCCGCCGCGCCGCCCGCCTGGTAGGCGCGGGCGCGGACGACGATGTTCTCGGCGTCAGCGGCGATCGCGCCGGCCGACGGGGAGCGGCGCTTGATCTCGGCGATCAGGTGGAGCCCGGGCGCCGCGAGGCGGAGCGCGAACGGGCGCGGTGCGGGTGCGTGGGCCAGCTGACGTCGCAACTGGCCGGTGTCAAGGTCGTCGAGGAGCGGTCGAAGGTCCACCAGCCGCCGATCGGCGATCGCCCCGACGACGCCGCGGCGGTCCTTCCGGCGATGCGCCGCGCCGCTGCCATTCCGGCCGTTTGCGCTCGCGGCCTCCGATGGCGGCGCCGCTGAAGATCGTCGGCGCGTGGCGACCGTCACGCGGACGCTCCGGCGGGAGCCGCAGCCTGCGCGACGGCGCGCTCGGCTCGAAGTCGCGCCAGCAGGTCGCGCGGCATCCCGGTATCGAGCGCATTGCGGGCCGCGGCGATGCCGTCGGCGAGGTCCCTGCCGACCTCGGCCACGACGAGCGCAGCGCCGGCATTGAGCAGCACGACATCCCGCCGCGGACCGGCCTCCCCCGCAAGGATCGACTCGAGGATCGCCGCGTTCTCCTCGGCCGAGCCACCGGCGAGCGCGGACGTCGGCGCCGTCGCAAGCCCGTAGTCGGCCGGGTCGATGGTTCGGACGTCGACGTCGCCGGTCGAGACGTCGTACGCGACGCCCGTGCCGTCGAGCGGCAGCTCATCGACGCCAGCACCGTGCACGACGGTCGTCCGTTCAGTCCCGAGGAGGCCCGCCACCTCGGCGATTCGCGCGGCCGTGGCGGGATCCCCCACCCCGATCAGCGCGCGGGTTGCTCCCGCGGGATTCGTGAGCGGCCCGATGAGATTGAACGCCGTGCGAATGCCGATCTCACGGCGCGTCGGACCCGCGTGCTTCATCGCCGGGTGGAACGACGGCGCGAAGAGGAAGGCGAACCCGACGTCGCGCAGGCTTGCGGCCGCGGAGTCCGCGTCGTGATCGATGCGAACGCCGAGCGCCTCCAGAACGTCCGCGGCGCCGCTGCGCGACGTGATCGCGCGGTTGCCGTGCTTTGCGACCGGGACGCCCGTCGACGCGACGACCAGCGCCGACGCGGTCGAGATGTTGAACGTGCCGGAGCCGTCGCCGCCGGTGCCGACGACGTCGATCGTTCCCTGCGGCGCCTCGACCCGGAGGACCCGCTCGCGCATCGCGGAGGCGAACCCGGCGAGCTCCTCGACCGTCTCGCCGCGCATCCGGAGCGCCACGAGCATCGCCGCCAGCTGCGCGGGCGTCGCCTCGCCATCCATCACGGCGCCCATCGCGAGTCGTGCCTCATCGACGGAGAGGCTGCGTCCGTCGACGATCGCCGCGAGAGCGGCGCGGACCGCCTCGCTCATCGCGGCACTCCCGCGGGTCCGGCGCCCGCCTCGGCCTCCGCCATGCCCGACGTCGCGAACGAGCCGGTGACCGCGTCGAGCCGAGCCGCCTCACCCTCGCCCGCCTGGCGAAGGAAGTTCGCGAGGAGGTGCGGACCCTGCGGGGTCAGCACGCTCTCGGGATGGAACTGCACGCCCTCGAGCGGCAGCGAGGTGTGGCGGAGGCCCATCACGACCCGGTCCTCCTCGCTCATCGCCGTGACGCGCAGGTCCGGCGGGAGCGTCGCGGCATCGACGCACAGCGAGTGGTAGCGCGCGGCCATGAACTCCGGCGGCATGCCTTCGAGCAGGCCGGCGCCGTCGTGGGACACCGCGGCGGCCTCGCCGTGGACGAGCGTCGGGGCGCGGACGATCGACGCGCCGTAGACCTGGGCCATCGATTGCATCCCGAGGCACACGCCGAGCAGTGGGATCTCCCGCTCGATCGCGATCCGCACGGCGTCCATCGACACGCCCGCGTCGTCTGGGTCGCCCGGGCCGGGCGAGATGACGATCCCGTTGAGGTCGGCCGCCTCGTCCTCGGCCAGGGCCTCGATCCCCGACCGGTCGATCGCGTCGTTGCGCATGACCCGGACGGTCGCGCCCGAGGCCTCGAGCGCCTGCACGAGGTTGAACGTGAACGAGTCGTAGTTGTCGATCACGAGGATCATGCCGGCGTGCCCTCGGGCACCGTGCCGGTCGCGGACCCGGCCGGACCGGAGCCGCGGGTCGTCACCGGCTGCACCGCCTCTTCGATCGCCCGCCGCAGCGCGGCGGCCTTGTGCTCGGTCTCCTCGAACTCCCTCTCCGGCACGGAGCCCGCGACGATCCCCGCGCCCGTGTGGATGTGCGCACGGCCCTCGCGCAGGACGGCGCTGCGGATCGTGATCGCCGTATCGAGGTTGCCGTCGTAGCCGAGGTAGCCGACCGCGCCGCCGTACAGGCCGCGACGCTCGTTCTCGGCGGCGGCGATGAGCTGCATCGCGCGAACCTTCGGAGCGCCGGAGAGCGTGCCCGCCGGGAAGACGGCGCGGAGCGCATCCAGCGCATCCAGGTCCGGCTTGATCCGTCCCTCGACGTGCGACACGAGATGCAGGACATGCGAGTAGCGCTCGACGTCCATGTACTTGCTGACCGTCACGGTCCCCGGCCGTGAGACCCGCCCGAGGTCGTTCCGGCCGAGGTCGACGAGCATCACGTGCTCGGCGCGCTCCTTCGGGTCGCGCTGGAGCTGCTCGGAAAGGATCGCGTCCTCCGCGGACGAAGTGCCACGTGGGCGCGTGCCGGCGATCGGGTGCGTCGTCAGCTTGTCGCCGTCGAGCTGCACGAGGAGCTCCGGCGAGGCGCCGACGACCTCGAACGCGGGCACGCGCACGAAGAACAGGTATGGGCTCGGGTTGACGCGGCGAAGGCTCCGGTACAGGCCGATGCCGTCGAGCGCCTTGCCGGTCGACGGATCGGTCGGCAGGTCGAACGATTGCCGCCGCGCCAGCACGACCTGGATCGCCTCGCCGGCCGCGATCGCGTCCTTGGCGACCTCGACGGCATGGACGTACTCCTCGTGCCCGAGGCTGGCCTCGGCCACGGTGGCGCGATTCGGCGCTGCCCCGCCGGCGGCATGGGAGCCGTTCGCCCCGCCCGGACCCGCGAGCTCCGCTGCCGACGGCCGGGCCGTCCGCTCGAGCGCCGCGAAGACCGCCTCCTCGGCGATCCGGTAGCGGCCCTCGAGATCCGGCGCGTCGGTGTGCAGCGACGCGATCGCAGAGAGGGTGTGGGTCAGGTGGTCGAACACGAGGACGAGGTCGGTCTCGATGAAGGCGGCCGTCGGCGTCCCGACCGGGTCGGCCTCGGGCATCGGAACCGTCGGCTCGAAGATCGACACGGCGTCGTACGCCAGTGCCCCGACCGCGCCGCCGGTGAACCGCGGCATGGCCTCCGTCGGCTGGACACGGCGCCGACCGACGAACGACCGCAGCGCCTGGAGCGGGTCGGGCGCGTCCTCGGTGCGGATCGGCAGCTCGGGGTCATAGCGGTCGACCGTCACGGGGCGGTCCTGGAAGCGCGCCCGGCCGTCGCGGACCTCGAGCAGCTTCCGGGGTCCGATGCCGAGGAAGGAATACCGACCGAGCCGCTCCCCGCCCTCGACCGATTCGAGGAGATATGCGGGCGTCGTGCCGTCGTCGAGGCGGAGGAACGCGCCGATGGGCGTCTCGAGATCGGCCGAGCGCGTGGCGCGCAGCAGCAGCGTGTCGGCGTTCGAGGCGAGCCGCTTCGCCTGGGTCAGGCTGAGCGGGTCACTCGGTGTCACGTGCGGCGCCTCCGATGAATCAGAACGACCTCTCGTCCCCGGGACGAAAGGTCGAGCCTTCCGCGGTGCCACCCTCATTCGGCATTGCCGCACTCTCCTGACCGACAGGTGGTCGACTGACCGCCGATCGGCGCTGCCCGCTATCGCTGGCGCTCTGCGCCGGAGCCTACTTGGCGATCTGACGTCCGCCGTTCGGTCCGGAGGCTCCCGGGTCCATTCGCCGCCGCCGCCGTCCCGGTTTCCACCAGCCACCGGGTCTCTCTGCCGACGCACGACGGGTACTCGTCCCGTTCACTGCCCGTATTCGATTAGGCGCGGAGTCTAGGCACGCCTCCGCCGACGCGTCAAGGCGCCGCGTCAGACGTAGCGGTTCTCGGCGTAGCACCAGGTAAAACCCCGGCCGGCAGGCATCTCGAGGATCACCGGGTGGCCCTCGCCGAGGGCGTGGGCGCGGCCGTGGCTGGCCTGCGACTCGCAGCAGCCGACGTGACCACACGTGGCGCACAGCCGCAGGCGGTTGTCCGAGCCGCACTCCTCGCACCGATTGCCTGACGGCTCGGCGATCGTCTCGGGCATGTGCTCACACGCCCGGTCGGTCGATGCCCGCGCGGCTTCCATGGCGCGGCGAGCATAGCCCGGTGTGACAATCGCGCCGGAGGTGCGAATGCCCACGGGACGGCCCGAGCCGGTCATCGTTGTCGTCGGCAGCCTGAACATCGACCTCGTCGCGTACGCACAGCGTGTGCCGAACGCGGGCGAGACGGTGATCGGCGAGCGGTTCCAGATGGGCTTCGGCGGCAAGGGCGCGAACCAGGCCGTGATGGCCGCGCGCCTGGGTGGCCGCGTCTCGATGGTCGGCGCGCTCGGGGAGGACGTCTACGCCGGGATGACGTTCGAGAACCTCGAGCGACAGCACGTGGATGCGACCCACGTCGCACGAGTTGATGCCTCGAGCGGCGTGGCGCCGATCTGGGTGGAGCCCGACGGGACGAACCGGATCATCGTCGTGCCCGGCGCGAACGACCGGGTCGACCCGGAGGCGGCGGCAGCCGCGGTTCGATCGCTCGATGGCGTCCGTGTCGTCATCGGCCAGCTCGAGATCCCGCAGGGTGTGACGACCGCGGCATTCCGGGCAGGTCGCGAGGTCGGCGCGACGACGATCCTCAACCCGGCCCCTGCCGCCGAGCTCGATGCCGACCTCCTCGACTCGTCCGACTGGCTGATCCCCAACGAGACCGAGTTCGCGATCCTCGCGGGGGTCGCGTCATTCGATCCGGACGACGACGCGGCGCTGGTTCGCTACGCGCGCTCGCTGGGGCCGCGGCTCGCCATCACGCTCGGCGCGCGCGGCGCAGCCGTGGTTTCGCGTGACGGCACGGTGGCGCGCGTCCCCACCGAGCCGGTGAAGGCCGTCGACACGACGGGCGCCGGCGACGCGTTCGTGGGCGCGTTCGCGTTCGGGCTCGCGGCAGGATTGGATGAGCTGCGGGCGGTTCGGCTGGGGATCCTGTGCGCCTCGGACAGCGTCACGAGGCGCGGGACGCAGAGCTCATTCGCCTCAAGAGAGGAGGCCGCCGCGCTGCTTTCGCGGGCCAGTGCCGAGGACGTCTAGTCCTCGAACAGCTCCCACCCGCCGTCGTCGGCCGGGATGAAGAACGCGCTGTCCGGATAGCACCACGCCCACTTCTCGCCCGGCTGCGCCGACTGGATCAGGGCGTGCCCGGTTGCGTTCGAATGGCCGGTCGCATGGCGATTCGGGCTGTTGTCGCAGCAGGCGGTGTTGCCGCACACAAGGCACTGCCGCAGGTGAACCCAGGTGTCGCCCGCGTCGAGGCATGCCTGGCAGGCCGTGCCGGCCGCCGGGACCTCGGCCATCGCGGTCGCGAAGTGCGGACAGGGAAGGCTCACCGGAACAGCGTAGCCGCCATCTCGACCCGCGGCTTGACGCGGCTTCGGGCGTGGACCGCAACGGCTGAAACGCGCCGCAGCGCCGGATTCGGCACTATGGGCTCCGCGTGAGGTCCCTCGAGAACACGACGCTTCGGCGCGCCGTTGCGCTCGCCGCGGGGCTGGCGGTCACCAGCGTGGTCGCCATCGCCCTGTACAACGCAATGGCCGGCCCGCCTGGCGGACCCGGACCCAGCCCGGCCGCCCAGAGCAGCCCTCTGGAATCCGCCAGGCCCACGGACGCAGCGGCGACCCTCGACGCAACGGGGCCACCATCGGGCGAGCCGCCGCTGGTCGACTTCCTTCTCATGCCCGGCTCGGAGCTCAGGGCGCTGCCGACGACGGGTCCGGCATGGGCGTATCTCGTCACGACGGCGCACTCGAGCTGGCCGCGCCCCGATTTCAAGGACCTGGACAACCAGACGAACTCGCTCGCCCTGGCGGCAGCCCTGGTGTACGCGCGAACCGGCGACCTCGACATGCGAGCGAAGGCGCGGGACGCGATCATGGCCGTCATTCCGACGTTCGACGGATCCGACCTCGGGGAGGGCCTGGGGCCGCTGCGCCAGAGCGCTGGCTGGGTCCTCGCCGCCGACTTCGCACAGCTCGAGGGGGAGGACGAGACGGCGTTTCGGGCCTTCCTCGAGCGCGTCCTCACCGAGCCCACGGGTCGTCACTCCCGCTGGCATCACGTCGTCGCAGCCCACGATGACTCATCGAACAACTGGGGCGCGTGGGCCGGAGCCGCCAGGATCGCCGCGCTTCTGTATCTCGACGAGGACCTCGACGCCGCCGTCGACACGTTCCGAGGGTTCCTGGGCGACCGGGGCTCGTGGGACGGCTTCCTGGGACAGACTGACCCGATCGCCCAGAGCGCCGCCGAATGGGCGTGCGACGGCACGTTGGAGCGCTTTCGGCCCGTGAACTCGTCGTGTACCAGGGCCGGGATCAATCTCGATGGCGCGATCCCCGTCGACATCCACCGCGGCAGCGATGGAATCCAGTGGCCGCCCGCGGTGAACGGGATCATGTACACCCACGAGACGATCGCCGGCTACATGCTCCAGGCGGAGCTCCTGTACCGGAACGGATATCCCGACATCTGGGGCACCGAGGACGAGGCGCTGCGGAGGATGGCCGACGTCATCACGCGCTCGGAGGCCGACGGAGGACCCCGCTGGAATCCGGGCCGCGTGCAGCGCCACATCCCGTGGCTGCTGAACCTCCGCTATGGGACCGATTACCCAAGCGTGCCGGCCGAGTACGGCCGGGCATTCGGCTACACGGACTGGTTGTACGGGTCCTGAGGGACCTGGCGGAGAGGGTGGGATTCGAACCCACGGGACTTGCGTCCACCTGTTTTCAAGACAGGACCGTTCAACCGCTCCGGCACCTCTCCGCGGTCAGGATACTAACCCTCGACGATCGGCCGGATTACCCGAAGGTCTCCTCGGCCATTCGCCGGTGGAGCTCGAGGTCGCCCTGGCTGAACACGCAGAAGACCACGCGCCGCGGTAGCTCATTGGCCGCGAGCCATTCGCGGATGGTCGCGTGCGCGATGCGCGCCGCCGCGTCCTTCGGATAGCCGTAGATGCCGGTCGAGATCGACGGGAAGGCGACCGACTCGAGACCGGCCGCTGCCGCGAGCGCGAGGCTCGAGCGGTAGGCCGAGGCGAGTGTCTCCGGCTCCCCTGCCCCGCCGCCCGTCCAGACCGGCCCGACGGCGTGGATCACGTGCCGAGCCGGCAGGTCGTAGCCGGCGGTGATCTTCGCGGTGCCGGGCGGCGTGCCGCCGAGGGTCCGCGTCTCCTCGAGCAGCCGCGGCCCGGCGGCGCGGTGAATGGCACCGTCCACGCCGCCGCCGCCCAGCAGCGAGCTGTTCGCGGCGTTGACGATCGCGTCGACCTCGAGCCGGGTGATGTCGCCATGGATGATCTCGACCCGCCCGCCGAGGTGCGTGGTCATCGTCCGCGTTCGGCCTCAGCCGGTCGGCTTCGCCGCCGGGTGTTCGATGACGGGCCGGCGGAGGTACGGCTGGAGCACTTCTGGGACGTCGATCGTGCCGTCCGGTCGCTGGTACGTTTCGAGGATCGCGGCATGGGTTCGCGCCATCCCGAGGGCGGAGCCGTTCAGCGTGTGCACGAGCTCCGGCTTGGCGCCCGCCACCGGCCGATGGCGGATGGCCATCCGGCGCGCCTGGTAGTCGGTGAAGTTCGAGCACGAGCTGACTTCCAGCCAGCGCTCGACGCCGGGCGACCAGACCTCGAGGTCGTACTTCTTTGCCTGGACGAAACCCATCTCGCGCGTGCTCATGAGCACGACCCGGTACGTCAGCCCGAGTCGCTGCAGGATCGACTCGGCGACGCCGGTCATCCACTCGAGCGCATCGGCCGAGGCCTCGGGCCGCTCGAACAGGACCATCTCGACCTTGTCGAACTGGTGGACGCGGAGGATGCCGCGGGTGTCCTTGCCTGCCGCCCCGGCCTCGCGCCGGAAGCACGGCGTGTAGGCGCAGTACCGGATCGGGAGCGAGGCGCCGTCGATGATCTCGTCGCGGTGCAGGTTCGTGACCGGGATCTCGGCGGTCGGGACCAGGTACAGGTTGTCGCGCGTGACGACGTACATCTGGTCTTCCTTGTCCGGGATCTGGCCCGTGCCGCGCGCGCTGTCCTCATTCACGACGACGGGCGGCCAGACCTCGGTGAACCCGAACTCGGCCGTGAGCGTGTCCATGAACCACTGGATGAGCCCGCGCTCGAGCGCCGAGCCGGCGCCCTTGTAGACCGGGAAGCCCGAGCCGGCGATCTTCGCGCCGCGCGCCAGGTCGAGGATGTCGAGCGCCTCGGCGAGGTCCCAATGGGGCTTGCGCTCCCACGACTCGTCGCCCGGGTGTGCATCCGCGCCAACCTCGCCCGTTGCAGGCTGGATGCGCGGTAGCTGCTCGCCCCACGTCCGGATGGTGACGTTCGCCTCCTCGCCCCCGACAGGCACGTCCGCCTCGGCGGGGTTCGGGATCCGGAGCAGGAGGTCCTCGACCTTCGCCTCGACCTCGGTCAGCTCGGTCTCGATCGCGGTCAGGCGCCCGGAGATCTCGGTCGATCGCGTCCGAAGCCCGGCGACTTCCGGGCCGTCCGGCTTCGCGCCGCCCTTGATCTGTTCGCCGATCTCTTTCGAGGCGGCATTCCGCTCGGCCCGCAGGCCGTCCGCCTCGCCCTGCAGCTCGCGCCGGCGGGCGTCGGCGGCCAGCGCGGCATCGACAAGTCCGGCGTCCTCGCCCTTGTCGATCGCGCCCTTGCGGATCACGTCCGGCTCATCGCGGAGCCGCTGCAGCCCGACGCTCATGTCCGAATTTTGCCTGTCGCGAACGCCGCGCGAGGGCTCTTGCCGACGTTCGCGAACAGCACACACCTTGTCCGGCGCCCGGCAAGTCGGGTGGGGCTCGGCCTGAAGGTTGTCAAGACGCACCTATTGAGGGTCGATATATCCTCGGGATATACTCCACGCATGGCCAAGGTCCTGATCTCACTACCCGACGATCTACTCCGGCGGATCGATCGCGAAGCACAAGTCCGGGGCACCAATCGAAGCCGCTTCCTCCAGGAGGCCGCTCGTCGCCAGCTCCAGTGGCCGTCGGCTGACGCGGTGGCCGCGGCGGTCAAGCGAGGCCGCGAGGCGCTGGCCGGCGTCGGCGGTTTCGAATCGGCAGACGTCATCCGCGAGCAGCGTCACGCGCGCGATGCCGACGATCGACGTCGTTAGCGATGCGAGCGTGGTGCTCAAGTGGTTCCACGCCGCAGGCGAGGAAGAGGTCGAGTCGGCGCGGGCGCTGCTCGAGCACTACAGTCGGCATACGATCGGCCTTCAGATCCTCGACCTCACCCCGTACGAGGTTGGCAACGCGCTCCTGGGCGGGCGTGCGAGGGTCGCCGCGGACCGGGTCGCGATCGTCCTTGAGGCCCTTGCCGACATCTGCCCGCGAATAGCACCGACAAGCAGCCACCTACGCGACGCTGCCACTCTCGCGGAGTTACACGAACTGACGCTGTACGACGCTGCCTATGCCGCCGTCGCAAAGGCATCGGGAGCGGAGCTTGTAACACTCGACCTGGCGCTCTTGAAGAGCGGCCTCGGGCGAAGGCCGAGCGCAGTCGTCGCGGATCTCGCACCGTGACCTTCCTCGTGGCGCGTAATACGGATCCGGACTCGCGGCTGCCGTACCTGGTCCGCCTGCCAATCGACGGCGGCCTGGTCCTGAAGGTCCGCGACACCTGGCCACGGACGAGTCGGGTCTTCTGCGCACGCGTCGATGACGGCTGGCCGCCCGACCTGGAGATCGTCGAGGAGGTCCCCGTCACGCTCTGCCGGCGAAGAGGCGTCGCCATCGACCTCGTCCTCGATCGGCCGCGCGAGAACCGTTCGCAGTTCGTGTTCACGACCTTGCCGTCAGGACGGGAGGGCATCTTCTGGCAGACGCGGAAGGTCGTCACGACCGCTCGGCCGGGGGCCCGGATCCCCGGTCGACGCGCGAGCGGCATCCCAGAGCTGGTCATCGTCGTCGATACCCGCGAGCGATACCCATACGGCTTCTCGAACCAGCAAGCGACAACCGTCCGCGCCGCGCTCGCTGCTGGCGATTACGCGGTTCGGTCGGCGGCCGGAACACCTGTCGCCGTCGTCGAGCGAAAGTCCCTGGCAGACCTCGCCGGCGCGCTGAACGACGGCAGGCTGGTCTTCGAGCTGGCCAAGCTTGCCGAGGTTCCTCGGGCGGCCGTCGTCGTCGAAGACCGGTATGGAAACCTGCTGAAACACGCCTATGCGCCGGCCGGCTTCCTTCCGGACATGCTGGCACGCGTCCAGGTCCGTTATCCCGAGATCGCGATTATGTTCCTCGAAACGCGCCCGCTCGCCGAGGAGTGGACGTTCCGGTATCTCGGCGCCGCCCTGGCGGAGCACCAGTCTGAGCGGCAGGGAGCGCCGCACTCACACGCCGCCGAATCGTCGGCGGACTACGCGACTGTCAGTCCAATGCCTCGAGAAAGCGCCTGACGGCCGGCGCCTGAGCCGAGGCGTTCTGACTCATGAAGCCCCGGCTTCCGCGGCCTCCCGCAGCCGCGCCAAGACGAACTCGGGCTCGAGCTTGGCGAGGAGCCAGCCCGCCCGGGGGCCGTTCGGCCGGCCGAGGAACGCGAGATACAGGGCCCGGAAGGCTTTGCCCGGCTTGAGCCCGCCCTCGGTCGCGGTCTCAAAGATCGCCGCCTGCCAGGCGTCGCCGTTCGCGGTCATGGAGCCAGCGATCAGC
>Ga0299913_10002445_pt1 | contig 14651 bp, 7 predicted proteins | sample RVTome_9_FD_201360 | JGI IMG/M metagenome (GOLD analysis project Ga0299913, IMG submission 201360) | Soil microbial communities from uranium-contaminated site in the Upper Colorado River Basin, Wyoming, United States - RVT155D38 (version 2) ...
CTATCCGCTCGCGGGGGCCCTCGAGCGGGCGTACCATACCGGCAGGCCCGCGATCCGCTTCATCCACGGGAAAGGGACCGGCGTCCTGCGCCGGAGAGTGGCCGAGCTGCTGGAGAAGCACCCCTACGTGCACGCCTTCCGCCTGGGCCACTGGAACGAGGGCGGCGACGGCGTGACGATCGCCACCCTCGAGCCCGAGGAGTCGCGGGAGGAAACCGTATGAGCATCCCCGACCACATGATCGAGGAGATCCGCGACCGGGTGGAGATCCTGGAAGTGGTCGGCGAGGTCGTGCAGCTCAAGAAGCGCGGCAGGAACTGGGTCGGCCTGTGTCCCTTCCATACCGAGAAGACCCCGTCGTTCACGGTGACGCCGGAGAAGCAGATGTACTACTGCTTCGGCTGTCAGGCGGGCGGGAACGTGTTCACGTTCCTGATGGAGCACGAGCGGATCGCGTTCCCGGACGCGGTGCGGACGCTCGGGCAGCGGGTCGGGGTCGAGGTACCGGAGCGCGAAGCCGCCGATGCGGCCGACCCCCACGCCCCGATCCATCTCGCCAATCGCCTGGCGGCGGAGTTCTACCACCGGCGCCTGCTCGAATCGGACGCCGCCGCCCCGGCGCGGGCGTACCTCGACGGCCGGGGGATCGGGATCGAGACCCGGCAGGCGTTCCTACTGGGCTGGGCGCCGGAGTCCTGGGACGCGCTGCTCGCCGAGGCCGATCGCCAGGGCGCGAGCCGGGACGCCTTGCTGGCGGCGGGGCTGGTGGGACGCAGCGAGAAGACCGGCGGCCTGTTCGACCGGTTCCGCGGCCGGGTGATGTTCCCGCTGCGCGCCGTCGGCGGGAAGGTGGTCGGCTTCTCCGGGCGGCGACTGGATGCCGAGGAGCCGAAGTACCTGAACACGTCCGACACGCCGGTTTTCTCCAAGGGTCGGATGCTGTTCAACCTGGACACGGCCCGCACCGCGATCCGCCGGTCGGGGGCGGTGGTGGTCGTCGAGGGGAACTTCGACGTGGTGGCGCTGGCAAGCGCCGGCTTCAGGAACGTCGTGGCTCCGCTCGGCACCGCCTTCACGGAGGAGCAGTCGCGGATCCTCAAGCGCTACACCTCGACCGCCTATCTGGCCTACGACGGCGACGCCGCTGGACAACGCTCGGCCTTCAAGGCCGGCGACCTGCTGCTGGCTGCGGGGTTCTCCGTGCGGGTGGTGGATCTCCCGCGGGGGAAGGACCCCGCCTCGCTCGTCCAGGAAGGAGAGACGGCGGCGTTCCAGGAGCGACTCGATCGCAGCGAGGACGTGATCGACGCCAAGCTGCGGATCGTGCGCGAGAAGATCGACCTGTCCGACGTGCCGAAGAAGCGGCGCGCGATCAAGCGGCTGCTCGAGTCCGTGGCGCGGATCGCCGACCCCGTCACGCGGGAGCTGTACGCGGGAAAGATCGCCGGCGCGCTCGACGTCCCCCGCGAGGCCCTCAGGGTCGCGGCCGCGGGCTCGGGCCGGCGGCCGAAGGCGGCGGAGCACCCGGAGCGGCCCGCGGAGAGCAAGCCCCGGCCGCGCACGCCCGCGGGGATCTTGCTGCCGGAGAGCCAGGACGAGTGGTACGCGCTGCTCCACGCGGTCAGCGAGCCCCGCTGGCTGGACCAGGTCGTGGAGGAGTGCCGCCCGGAGTACTTCACCGTGCCCGCCTACGCCGAGTTCTTCAAGCGCCTGGTCGAGCTCCGCACGGAAGGGCCGGACGACGTGGGGGAGCGCCTCCGCGCGCACGGGGACGCGGACATCCAGCGGGTGCTGGCGCGGCTGGAGGCCCTGCGGGGGCGCCAGGACGAGGGGTTCGAGCTCTCCGAGAAGGCGCTCCGCGAGAGCCTCCAGCGGATCCAGGAGGATGCGCTCGAGCGGGGCGTCCACGAGCGCAAGGCCGAGACGACGGGAGACGTCCTGGAGGACACCCTGCAGCGCCAGCGGGTGCGCAAGGAAATCGCCCCCGGCCGCTTCGGCCGCCGGCCGCGGGCATGACCGCGCCGGGTTTGACAGCGCCGCGCGGGTACGCGTACCTTGACATCTCTAACCCGACTTCCGGGCTCCACTCACCGATTCGACACCTATGAGCCCTTCCCGCCGCGCGATCTCCAATTCCGAAGCCAGCGATCCCGAAGAAGGTCTGACGGTGGAACGCGACGACTCCGAAGCCATCGACCGCATGATCCTCGATCTGCGTGGGGACGACGAGGAGACGGAGGACGAAGTCGACCATCGGGAGGATGCCGAGGACGACGACGACGCCCCTCCCATCACGCCGACTCGCAGCCGCAAAGCGGTGCGGGTGCAGCACGACGACGCCGATTCGGATGCGGACTCCGACGACGAGTCGGGCGCATTCGGCCAGCGGTTCCAGGTCTACGACGACCTCATCCGGATGTACTTCCAGGAGATGGGGCGGGTGCCCCTCCTCAACGCCGAAGAGGAAATCGAGCTCGCCCGCACGATCGCCGAGGGGCAAGTGGCCCTGCGGGAGGTCGTCTTCCGGTCCTATACCTCGATCGAGCGCGCCTTCGAGCAGGGGCGGGCCGTCGTCGACGGCTCGATGCGGCCCGAGGCCTTCCTGGGAGACGATTTCAGCGAGTGGGACGGCGAGGAGGAGGAGGTCGTCCCCCTGGCGGCCGGCTCGCTGGCCGAGGAGCTCCGGGTCCAGGAGCAGCGCTGGCACGCCGCGCGCGAGGTGTTCGATCGCAGCGGCCTGCGCGGGAACAAGGGCAAGCAGGCCCACGCCGAGATGGAAGCGGTGCGTGAGTTCTTCCTGGCGCTGCCGCTGCACCACTCCCAGATCGAGTACCTGGCCGAGAAGCTGCGCGAGCTCGATGGATTGTCGGCCATGGAGTGGCGCGAGCGGGATCTGGAGCGCGCCACCGGGCTGACGCGCGCGGAGTACCACGCGCTGCTCGCCGAGGTGGTGGACCTCACCCGCAGGGTCATGTCGTCGCGTCGGCGCATGGTGGAAGCGAACGTGCGGCTGGTGGTGTCGGTGGCCAAGCGCTACATCGGCCGCGGGCTCGAGTTCCTCGACCTGATCCAGGAAGGCAACTCCGGCCTGCTGCGGGCGACGGAGAAATTCGACCATCGCAAGGGGTACAAGTTCTCCACCTACGCGACGTGGTGGATCCGGCAGGCGATCACGCGAGCCATCGCCGAGCAGTCGCGCACCATCCGCATCCCGGTACACATGATCGAGACGATCAACAAGGTGAACCGCTACACGCGGAGGGCGGTGCAGCGCACCGGCCGCGAGCCGACTCCGGAGGAGATCGCCGAGAAGCTCGACCTGCCGATCGAGAAGGTGAAGGCCGTGCTCAAGATCGCGCAGGAGCCGATCTCGCTCGACCGGCCGGTCCAGACCGATCAGGACACCCAGATCTCGGACATCATCGAGGACAGCCGGACGGTCTCGCCCTCCAAGAACGCCGCCTTCGCGCTGCTGAAGGAGAACGTGAACTCGGTGCTCAATTCCCTGTCGCAGCGCGAGGAGCGGATCATCCGCCTGCGGTTCGGGATCGGCGACGGTTGCCCGCGCACGCTGGAGGAAGTGGGCTCGATCTTCAACATCACCCGCGAGCGGGTGCGTCAGATCGAGGCCAAGGCGCTGAAGAAGCTGCGCCACCCGTCCAAATGCCGAGAGTTGCTCAAGTTCTACGACCTGTAGCCGCGCCGATCATCCTCTCCCCAGATACTGGGCGGTTACCTGAGCCTGCTTGGGCGCCCCGCCTTCAAAGTAGTCCTTCAGGGTAACGGTGCTCCGGGACCGACGGCGTCGATCACGACGATCCCGGGTTTCGGAGGCGGAAAACCGGCGGGCAGACTGGAGGGGGGAAGGAAGAAGTTCGTGACGAAGAGTCGGCGGCGATCCTCACCACGGGTACCGAACGCGGCGTTGACCGGCAGATTCAGAGGTGGCCCGGAGGCGACGACCTCGAATTCGGTTCCATCCCCGCTCACTCTGACGATCGTGTTCTGGCCGATCACCATGGCGTAGATCGCACCGTGTACGTCCATCACGATGCCATCGAGGGGGAAGATCCTAGAATCCTGGGCCAGCATCTCGACGGCGCCGGGGCTGCCATCCGGACGGATGCGAACGGACAGCAGGGCCCCGGCCTCGGTATTCGCCACGATGAGCGTTCCGGGGCCTCCTCCGCCGGGCTTGAATGCGATGCCATTGGCTCCAATCGGGACGCCGAGCCCGAGTCCGCCCGTTCCGGCCAGAGCGGCATCGCTGACCCAGGACTCAGCCTCACCTCCCGGAGGAATCCGCCAGATCGCGCCCATGTCCTCGGCCGGATCCGCGCCGCACGGCACGCGCGTAGATTCCGTCACATACAGATTTCCGCGTTGGTCGAAGGCGAGGGCATTCGGCCAGCAGATGGCCCACGATCCGGCAAGTCGCTCGGTGGCTCCGGTCCGGCTGTCGATCCGATAGACGCCGCGCGTAGCCGGATCGAACGTGACCAGCGCGGCATAGATGTCACCGCTGGGTGTGGTCGCGAGACCGAGGAGACCCGGGGCGCCACCCGTGGGCGGGGGGAGAAACGCCACCGAGGTCTGCATGCCATCGGAATCGATTCGTCGGATCTCACCGCGTGGCGCCAGACCGACAAACAGGTGGCCGTTCCGATCGAAGGCGATCCCCTCGGGAACCTCACCAGAGGAAACATCGAAATCGATCGCATCCCAGTCAGACGACATGGTCAGGTCAATTTGGGAATCCGTGGAGGTCGGGGACAAGGTCGACTCGCAGCCGAGGAGACCTGAGTAGAGCCCCATCATCAGATACACAGAGGTGAAGAGGTGGCGCATTTGGCCTCCCGCGTACTGAGGTTGTTCGAGGGTGCTTTGTACCGTGCCATTCCCCAGGGTAGGGAGTCACGGTTACCGAACTCTCACCATCCGATTAGCCGCTCGGCCCCGAGAGTCCGCCGATGATTCGTTTCCAGGCACTAGGGACGGCACTCCTCGAGGAGGTGACTCCGGCGGGCCCGCTCCACCTCCACGTGCAGCCCAAGACGCTGGCTCTGCTCGCGTATCTCTGCATCGAGAGGCCGGGAGAGCCGAAACGGCGAGACAGGATCGTTTTCCTCATGTGGCCGGACTTGGACCAGGATCGGGCGCGCGCGGCACTGAACCAGACCGTACATCGGCTTCGTCGCAAGGTCGGAGCCGGAACGATCGCCAGCTTTGGCCAAGACGATCTCGTGTGCGACTCGGATGTTCTCTGGTGTGACGTGATCGCGATGGAGCATCTCGTGCGATGTGGACGAACCGATGATGCGCTCAGCCTGTATGCCGGCGACTTGATGGAGGGGTTTCACCTCGCGGGTGCTCCCGACTTCGAGCGTTGGCTAGCGGATCGACGAGAGATGATCCGCGAGGAGATCGTACGCGCGGCGATGGACGCCAGTGCGGATGCGGCGGCACAAGCGGATCCTTCGCGGGCCATTCAGCTGCTCCGTCGAGCCCTTCAGATCTCACCGCTCGAGGAGGACGCGGTTCGCGATCTGATTCTGCTTCTCGACCGGGCCGGTGATCCTGCTGCAGCGATCCGCTCGTACGAGCTATTCGCCTTGCGGCTCGACGAGGAGTATGGTCTGATGCCGGCTCCGGAAACCCGACGAGCAGCGGAGTCGATTCGTGCAAGGTTGACGCCGTCTGCTCCATCTCGCGGTTCTCCAAGCCTTCCGCCCAGCTCTATCCTGGTGCTTCCCTTCCGCAATCCGGGGAATAGCTCTACGGCGACCGTGTTCTGCGACGGTCTGGCGGAGGAAGTTCTGAGCACGCTCGGTCGCATTGAGCGAATTCACGTGATAGCACGAACCTCTGTGTTCGAATTGAAGGGCGGAAATGTCGATCCTGTCGAGTTGGCTAGCAGGCTGGGAGTCGATTCGGTCCTCGAAGGCAGCGTCCAGGTGGTCGAGAAACGAGTTCGGATTCACACGCGCCTCCTCCAGGGCTCTGATGGGGCTCTTCTATGGTCCCGGACTTACGACCGCATGCTCTCGGCTCGTGAGCTCTTCGCCGTTCAGGCGGGAGTGGCCCGCGCGATCGCACGCGCCCTCGAAATCGAGCTGGATCCGGAGATGGCGGAGCGGTTGACCCGCGAGCCCACGGAGGACCTCGAGGCGTACAGCCTGTGCGTGCGGGGTAGGCACGCCTGGTCCCGGAGGTCGCCTCCGGCGCTCGAGGAAGCGTGTGCGTTGTTTCGTCGCGCAATCGAACGCGACCCCTCGTATGCGATTGCATGGGCAGGGCTCGCCGACACCTTGACCATATTGCCACTCTACGCGTCGATGGAAGATGGTGAGCCGCGCCGGGAGGCTCTCGACGCTGCGACTCGTGCAGTCGAGCTCGACGAAGGTCTGGCCGAGGCCCATACCGCTCTGGCGCGGGCCCTGGAAGCGGGACGGCGTTGGGAAGAGGCGGGTCACGAATACCGCCGCGCCATCGAGCTGAACCCCAACTACGCCCCCGCCCGCTACTGGTATGCCAGTCATCTTCTGCGCGTAGGCAGTAGCGTGGAAGGTCTCCTCGAGATCGAGCGGGCGGTCCTGCTCGACCCTCTGTCACCGGCGGTCCGGCTGATCCAGGCCTTCATCTTCTATCTCACCCGGCAGTACGGCCAAGCCATCCACAGCGCGGGTCAGGCGATGGAGATGGAGTCGACCGCGGAGGGACCCCGTGTGATCCTCGCGCTCTCGCAAACCGAGGCGGGTCTACTACAAGAAGCAGTGGAAACAGCCGAGGAACTCCACCGTGCGGTACCCGGTTCGCCCCGGGCACCGGGTGTGATCGCCTACGTGCTGACGCGGTTCGGCGATGACGCGGGAGCTAGCTTCACTCTCGCGGATGCATCCGTCTCCCGGCCGGAGCCGTTGACTCTGGCCATGGCCTGGACAGCACTAGGAGAGCTGGGTGACGCGTTTCGGTGTCTCGAAAAGGTCGACTGGGACACGACGAATATCGACACGCTGCTCCTATCGGCCGCCTTCGATCAGCTCCGGGCAGACCCGCGGTACGGGCGTCTGAGAGCGATGCTCGGCCTTTGACCGGTATGGCTAGGCTCTTGTAGGGTTGTAGGGCTGGCACCGCAGGCCTATATACGGGACCTAAACCACCATCCCGCCGGTATAGTTTCACGTAGCTACCGCGGGGCCCGTAGCTCAGCGGTCAGAGCACCGGACTCATAATCCGAGGGTCGCTGGTTCGAATCCAGCCGGGCCCACTCAATGCGATACAGGGGGTAGAGGTTCATGCGGCATCGCTACTGGACGATCGCGCTGGCCACCTTGGTGATGGCCGGTTGCGAGAACGACCCTTCCACGGGCGTGGAGGGCACCTATCAGCTCACGGTCTCGATCCACACCGATACCTGCACCGGCCAGGCGAGCGCCGTAGGCAGCGAGCTCACGATCGACCGCGAGGGGGACAACGTCACATTCCGCTTCGGCGACGAGGCGACCCTGACGGGCACGTTCAACCCTGAGGACCGGGTCATGACCGTGGATGGAACGTTCCTCGTCGACGACGGCGAAGGGGGCACATTCCCCGGCCAGATGCACATGGAGGCCCGGGTCACGGAGGGGGATTTCGTGGCCGTCGGATCGATCATCTTCGAGGGGACCTTCCCCGGCCAGTCCGGCACCTGTGAGCAGATCTTCAGCAGCACGGGGAACCGCTTGAGCCTCTCGCCGCTTCCGTTGACGGGTTCCTGACGCGGCGCGTATTTTCCCCGTCCATCGTGGGTGGTTAGCTCAGTTGGTTAGAGCGCCGGTCTCACATACCGGAGGTCGCAGGTTCGAATCCTGCACCGCCCACCAGCTCATAGCCTTTCTGGATCAGGACAGGCCAGCGCGATCCAAGATCTTCTAGCCGGGGAACCGCGATCTCAGGGGGATTGGGACTAAACCCCCTGGGGCAACACGGCTATTTGTCGGTGGGTTCTGCGCTCCACCGAGAGGCGCGGCATTTGACAGCTCATGCATTTCGCTCTGCCATTATCATTGCGGCACTCACCGCGACAGAATGCCTCGTGCCTGCGGGTCCGCTCTACGCGCAGGCGGCCGCGACCGCCGCGATCCGCGGCACCGTCCGCGCTGCCGATGGCACCGACGCCGACGGCACACGCGTCGAGGTCGCCAACACCGCCACGGGCTTTGTCGTGGAGAGCGAGGTACGGCACGGGCGATTCCTCGCTCAGGGGCTGGAGGTGGGGGGGCCGTATCGGATCACGGTAGATCGGCTCGGCTTTATCCCCTCCCGCCTCGAGCGGGTGTTTCTCACCCTGGGTGAGCCGCTCGAGCTCGCGTTCGTGCTGCAGCCGACTCCCATCTCGGTCGACACTCTGCGAGTTGTCGCGGCCTCCTCCTTTCCACGGATCAATGCTCATGGCGGGTCGGCCACGACGATCGCCGACTCGTTGGTCCACCGCCTGCCCACGCTCAACCGCAACTTCTACGATTTCGTGCTGTTCGAGCCACGCGTGTCGACCAAAGTCGGGTTCGGGCGAACCGGTGTCTCCGGCGGTGGCGCGAACTTCCGATTCAACAACTTCCTGATCAACGGCGCCGGCGAAGGCGCCGTGAACAGCAATGTTTCGCCGGGGAAGTCGATCCCCATCGACGCGGTGAAGGAGTTCCAGGTCCTCGTTGCGCCCTATGACGTTCGCTATGGCGATTTCGCCGGCGCGCTCGTCAACACGGTCACGAAATCGGGTACTAACGAGCTCGGGGGGTCCACGTTCGCGTACTGGAGGAACGATCGGCTGGCACGCGGCGGAGACCTCGCCCCCAGCACCTCGTATGACCGGCTGCAATACGGCTTCTCGCTGAGCGGCCCTATCGTGCGGGACAGGGTGCACTTCTTCCTCGCCCCGGAATTCCAGCGCTTCACTTCGCCGGCTCCCGGGCCGTACGTGGGACAGCCCGCGACCGCGATCCCGCCCGTGCCGGTGAGCGAAGCCGATCTTAGGCGCCTGGACAGGATCATGCGGGACTTCGGCCTGACGGCGGGCTCCGGCGGCCCCGTCGAGACGGAAGCTCCCCTGCGGAACGTCTTTGCCCGCCTCGACGCGGCCATTCCGCGTTGGAACAGCCGCGCCGTGGGATTCGTCAGCTATGCGCGCACCGAGGACCCCTCGTTCGCGCGGTCCGCCCGCGACACCTTCTCCCTCTCCACTTATGAGTGGGCGCTGGCGACCGGGCGGCGGCTCACCTCGCTCCAGCTACACACTGACCTGCCCCGCGCTGGTGGCGCGCACAACCGGTTGCTGTTGTCCCACAACTCGGAGTGGGCGGACCGTCTGGCAGCTGTCCGGCAGCCGCTCGTCAGGGTACTCGTGCCCGGCACGAGTGGAGGTCTGGTGACCCTCAATTCTGGCACGGCCGAGCAGGCCCAGGGCCGGTTCAGCAGAGCCTGGTCGTTCAATCTCGAGGACGAGCTCAGCCTTCCATGGAGGGAGAACCACCTACTCGTGCTCGGGATCCGAGCGGAGCGGTTTCGAATCGAGCGGGGAGGCGTGATCGGCGGGTACGGCGTCTGGTCGTTCTCTAGCCTGGACTCACTCGAGAATGGCATTGCGGAGCGGTTCGAGATGCGGCGGGACTTCGGGAGCGCCAGCGTGCCCCTGAGCGGCGGGCAGTACAGCGCTTACCTCGGGGACCAGTGGCGCGCCGGTCAGCGCCTGTCCGTCACTGTCGGGGTTCGGGCCGACCTCCTGGACCTTAGCGGGCACGCTCCGTACAACGCCTTGGTCGATTCGATTTTCCGCAGGCGAACGGACGAGATGCCGCGCCCGCGCGTGCACGTGTCTCCGCGCCTCGGGTTCACCTGGGATCTCTTCGGCACGGGACGCGATCAGCTTCGTGGCGGCGTGGGGGTCTTCACAGGGCGGCCACCTCTGGCCTGGCTCCATCCCGGACTCTTCAACTATGGCGTCGGAATCGGGGTGCTGCGCTGCGGATCTCTGCCTTCCGATTCGGGCCTTCCTCCGGAATTCGTGGCCGACTACCGCGCGCCTCCAACGGCGTGCGCCACCGGGCCCGGCCTCACGACGGCTCCGCTGGGAGACGTCGACCTCCTTGATCGCGATTTGCGAATGGCGCAGTCCCTGCGGATCTCGCTCGCTTACGACCGGCGATTGCCATGGAGCCTGCTAGTCACCGCCGAGGCGGTGGCCACCCGCCACCTCTCGGACTTCATGTTCGTGAACCTGAACCTGCAGGGGCCACAAGCGGCCGATCGGTTCGGCCGCGTGCTTTACGGCACGATCACGCCGAGTGGCGTGGCCACGCCGGCGGTCAGGTCCGACTTCGCGGAGGTGATCGACCTCCAGAACACCTCGCGCAACTACTCGTACCAGCTCTCGACGCGCGTCGAACGGCGATTCACGGAAAGGATCGCGGCGAGCGCGGCGTATACGTACTCACGGGTCCGCGACGTCCAATCCCCGAGTCGCGTAAACATGCCGGGGATCGCAATGTGGGCGGACGCGCGGGCGGTGTCGGGCCACCATGAGGAGCTGACCCGCGGGATCTCGTTGAACGATCTCCCACACCGGATAGTCTTGGCCGGCACGTACCGGGCGCCGTGGACCGGCTGGTCGACGGATTTCTCGTTCTACTATGTGGGCGAATCGGGGAGCCCGTTCACCTATCTCGCGAGCGGTGTCGGCCGGCGCGGCGACCTCAACGCGGACGGATCGAACGCCAACGACCCGATCTATGTTCCCCGCGACGCCTTCGATCCGAGTGAGATCACGTTCAGCGGCCGTTCGGACCAGGCCGATGCCGACAACTCCCTGCCGGCGCAGGCCCAGCGTGTGGTCCGCCAGCAGGCGGCATTCGAGCGTTTCATCGAACGGACACCGTGCCTGAGCCGCCAGCGAGGCCGGATTCTGGAGCGCAACAGCTGTCGCGAGCCCTGGTCCCACACGACCATTGCGTCGGTGCGGCAAACGATCCCTATCGGCGGCCGTGCGCTCGAGGCGGAGCTCGACCTCTTCAACGTGCTCAACCTGCTGAACGGCGATTGGGGGCGCTACCGAGTGGCGGCACCCCGGCTCCTCGAGCACGTCGCCCAGACCCCGGAGCCGCCGGCCACTGCGCAATCGATCTTCCGATTCGATGTGGAGGCGCCCCGGTGGACTACCCTCCAGGCCGAGTCGGCCTTCCAGCTTCAGGTGGCCCTCCGCTACCGCTTCTGAACTCCCATGCGGTTCCTGAGGAACGCCGGTTCCCCCTCGAATCCTTTTCTGGTGTGCCGCGCTGAGCCGCTGCTGATCGCGCGATGAGCGTCCCCGTTCATACTGCCTCCTGTCGGGGCTTCGTCACCAATGGCGGCTCGCCGATCAGCCTCTTGCGGGGCGCGCGCCTTTCGCTAGCGCCCCTGAAGCCCGAGGCGCGCCTTCAGCCGCTCGAACCGTGGATCGCGGTGGAGGTCCCCGAACACCGGGAGCATGAGGTCCCGAGTGATCGTCTTCTCGTCGGCTGCCTTGTCGAGCCAGGCGAAGGCCTGGTCGTAGTCGCCGAGGCCGGCGTACACGACCGCGATCCCGAAGGCCCCATGGCTGTCGCGCCGGCCGCTCAGCAGGTCGGACAGGATCGCCTCGGCCTCGTCCCGCCTGCCCGCCCGCGCCTGGGCGTATGCGATGAGGGCCGGAGCGGCGGGCGCGGAGTGCTCGTCGGCCCAGCGGAACTCGGCGATCGCCTCCGGCCACCTGCCTTCGTGGGCATGGCACTGGCCTCCGGTGATCCCCGCGACGGCGGATGGAGGGCTGAGCTCCTTGAGAGAGGCGAGCAGGTCCAGCGCCTCGTCGCAGCGGCCGTTCGCGAACAGGGCGCGCGCCATCTCCCGGATTGCCGTGTGGGAATAAGGGTCGTTCTCCAACGCCAGCCGTGCCTCCGCCAGTTGCTCGGCGGGCCGGCCCGTCCACAGGTAGATGTGGGCCAGACCCTCGTGGGTGAAGGAGACCTGCGGGTCCAGGGCGATCGCCCGCCGGAACTCGGCTTCCGCCGCTGGGAAGTCCCACCGCGACATGTGAGCCCAGCCGAGGGCCTGATGAGCCTGCCCGAGGGAGTCGTCGAGAGCGACGGCGCGGCGGGCTGCTTCTTCGAGGCGGCTGAACCAAACGCCAGAATCGCCCTGCGTCCCGGCAGCGCCGATGGCCAAGTACATCCTTGCCAGGCCGGCGTATGCGGCCGCGTAGGTCGAGTCGGCCGCGATCGCGCGCTGGAAGTACTCGATCCCGCGCAGCTTGCCGTTGCGCGTGCGCAGGAGGGCGTTGTCCATCCCGCGCAGGTACCACTCGTAGGCCGCGACATTGCGGGTGTGGCGGCCGGGCATGGTGGAGCGCCGCCCGCTTCCTCCGGCGAGCCGCACGTCGAGTTCGTTCGCCACCGCCCGAGCGATCTCCTCCTGCACGGCGAACACGTCCTCGAATTCCCGATCGTAGGTTTCCGACCAGCGGGTCGAACCATCGCCCGCCTCCACCAGCCGGACCTGCATGCGCAGGCGCGAGCCGATCTTCTGGATACCCCCCTCGAGGATGTGCGACACGCGCAGGCTGTCGGCGATCTGGCGAACATCCATCCGACGATCCCGCAAGGCGAAGACGGAAGTGCTGGCGATGACGCGCAGGTTGCCTGCCTTGCCCAGCATCGCAATGAGCTCCTCGGTCATGCCATCGGCCAGGGAGGCGTCGGCAGGGTCGGGGCTGAGATTGGACAGCGGAAGGACGGCGATCGAGGGTTCTCGCGCGGCCGGGTCTGTTACTCCCGCCGGCGCATTTCCCAATTGCGTGGCGGCGAATACCACCACCGCGAGCAAGAGCGCTCCCCCGCTGATCCATGCCGCTCGGCGCCACCTTCCCGGCGTTCGCGGGATTGTCGTGGGCCGTCGCGGAGCTAGTGTTTCCCCCCTCGTCTGCACCGCGCCCGGAACGGGGGCTGGGACGGCCGCAGGCTCGCTTCGGGCGTGCGTGCGTATCTCGGAGGCGAGCGCAGCGATTTCGGGCCCCATGCGCGTCCCGAGCTCCTGCTCCACCAGACGATCATACTGCTCGGCATGGCGCAGGGCTGCGGCATGATCGCCGGCATTCGCCAGCGCCCTCATCAACCCGATGGCGTGACGGCCGCTCAGAGGATCGGTGTCGCTGAGCTTGCGCCACCAGCGCACCGCGGCTTCGTAGTCTTCCGCGTTTTCCGCCGCCTGAGCCAACCGCTCGACAGTCTTGGAGCACTCCCCTTCCAGGCGAGCTCGCTCGCCGATCATCCATTCCTCGAACTCGGGTGAATCGCTGAGGTAGAAGCCGTCCAGGAAAGGGCCGCGGTAGTGCCCGACAGCGGCTTCCAGGTCGCCCGCGGCGATCGCCTGCTCGAAGTCCTCCGCGTCGCTGGTGATGGCGGCCGAGTTGAGGCGCAGGGGATTGACCCCCGCGAAGAGCGACTCGCTCATCGACCTCCGCATCTTGTAGAGCAGCTGTTCGAGGGAGTGGCGGGCGCGTTGCTGGGAGGCATCGGGCCAGAAGAGGAGCAGCAGCCGATCCCGGCTGCAACCCCGCTCGCCCGACGCCGCCAGCACGGCGAGGAGCGCCAGCCTCCATCCCTGCTGCCCGTGGTCGGCTAGCAGGGTGTGCCCGTCCGCCCCCCGCAGAACGAGTGTGCCGAAGGTCTCGAGACGGAATGGGGCTGCCAGGGTGACTGACTCGTCGGTGGCGCTCACCTGTCGAACCTAGGATCCGAGTCCAGCGCCAGGCAATTCCTCCATGGTGAGCCGCGCTGAGCCGCTGCTGATCCCGAAGTGAGCGTCGCCGTTCATACTGCCTCATGTCACGGGGCGTTTGCCCCCACGTCCCGCTCTGGAGCCGCTCGTCAGGACGGCGCTCTCCGGGACCCGAGTGCGGCGGGCGCCGCAGAAGAAGGAGCAACAGAATGATGGGCCTGATGCGGTTCGCATGCCTCGCCTTCGTCCTCGTGGCCGCGATGCGGTGCGAGTCGCAAGCCAGCAACCCCCTGGACAATCCCGAGATTCGGATGGCGACGATCCATGGCTTCGTGATCGACGGCGGCTCGCCGATCAGCGGTGCGGAGGTCTCCCTCAGCGGACCGGGGGTGACGCGAACGGCGAGCTCGGGTGCGAACGGCTTCACGTTCGCCGATCTGCCGCCGGGAAGCTATACGCTCACGGTGGTTCTTCCGGGTTTTGTGTGCCAGCCAGCGACTGCCGAGACGGTGGCGGGAGGAATCATCACGGCAAATGTCGTCTGCGCCAAACAGGCTGTAGCGAACGGGCTTGGCACGATATCCGGAACCGTCACGGCTGACGGCGCTCCAATCCCCGGCGTTTGGATTCGGATCACATCATCAGGTCTGGAGCGAAGAGTAGTCGCTGATGCGGACGGCGCCTTCACCCTCACCCTGCCGCCCGGTGCCTACGCCATGATTGCGCTTGCGCCGGGTACCACCTGCGAATCGGCAAGCGTCGAGGTCGAGACAGATCGAACCGTTACCACCGACATCGTCTGCCAGCCGGCCGGCGGAATCGCGGGGCGGGTTCAATGGCCGGACGGTTCCTCGATCTTGGGTGCTCGAGTGGTTGTGAGCGGTCCGGTC
>Ga0299913_10002446_pt1 | contig 14650 bp, 11 predicted proteins | sample RVTome_9_FD_201360 | JGI IMG/M metagenome (GOLD analysis project Ga0299913, IMG submission 201360) | Soil microbial communities from uranium-contaminated site in the Upper Colorado River Basin, Wyoming, United States - RVT155D38 (version 2) ...
CGTGTAGGCGGTACCGGTGGGAGCCCTCGGGTTCGAGCAGGTGGGCGTCGGTGAGGGCCTTGAGCTGCCGCTCGGTCTCGGCGATTTCCCGGCCGAGCAGTGCGCACGCGGCGGGTCGGCCGAAGCCCGGCCGCGGATGCAGGCCGAGCACCCGGAACAGGTCGGCTGCCTCGGGGGACAGCGCCTTGAAGGACAGGTAGAAGGCGCCCTGCGGGGTGTCCCACTCGTCCTCCTCGCCGGTTGCAGCCAGCAGGGCGGCGCAGCTGTCGAGCTCGCGGGCGATGTCGGCGAGCCGTGCGCGGGGCCGGTGGGCCGCGTATGGCCCCATGAGCCTGAGGGCGACTGGCAGCCCGCCGCACGAGGCCGCGAGCGCCTGCACGGACGCCGGGTCGTCGTCGGCCCGCCCGTCGGTGATGTCGCCGCGCAGCAGCACGACGGAGTCGTCCATGGACAGCGTGTGGACGGTCACGCCGGCAACCCCGTCGCGGGCCACCAGACCGGTGGGCATCGCCCGGCAGGTCACCAGCGCCGGGCAGGTGGAGGTCGCGGAAAGCACCGGTCGGACGTTCGCCAGGTCTCTGACGTTGTCCAGCACCACGAGGACCTTCCTGCCGGCCAACGCCCGGTTCAGCCGGTCGGCCAGCTGCGGGCCGGCCGACGGGATGTCGGCAGCCGGAACGCCGAGGGCTTCCAGAAACGTGACCATTGCGTCCTCGGCGCTGACCGGCTCGTCGGGGCCGTACCCGTGGAAGTCCCGGAACAGGCTGCCACCGGGGAATCGGTTCCGGCGCGACCAGCCCCACAGGGCGGCTACGGTGGTCTTGCCGACGCCGGGCATGCCGTGCAGCGCGACGACCGGCGCCGGCTGACTGGTTCCGGGGTCGAGGAGCAGCGCGTCGAGGGTCGCCAGCAGCTCCTCGCGGCCGGTGACGTTGGTGACGACGCGGGGGAGCTGCCACGGGCCCGCCTGGCCCCTGGCGGAACCGGCGGTCGACGGCGGCCGGTCCCCGTCCGCAGCGCGGCGGCGAAGCACGTCCTCGTACGCCTTACGCAGCTCGAGCCCCGGTTCGGCGCCCACCCGGTCGCGCAGGCGCCGCCGGAACATGACGTAGAAGCTCGTCACCTCGGCGGGTCGGCCAAGGCCGTCCAGTGCCCGGATGCGTTGCCTGGCAAAGGTTTCGTTCAACGGATGGTCGTCCATCAGCGGTCCGAGCCGGTTCAGCGCGCTGGCGTACTCCGCCAGTTCGAGTTCGCTCTCGATGAGTGACTGGTGGGCCGGCAGGAGATCACCGTCCACCATCAGGTCGCGGCGCCTCGTCGCCCAGTCGGTTCGCAGGTCGCCCAGCGGGAGGCCGCGCCACAGGTCGATCGCTTCGCGCAGCAACCGTGCCGCCGTGGCGTGATCTCCGCGGCAGGCGGCCGCCCTGCCGGCCTCGGCCTGCCAGCGGAAGCGGTGGTAGTCGACGAGTTGAGGATCGAGCTCGATCCGGTACGCATCGGTGTCGCTGGGTGGCAGCGCCTCCGGCAACCCGGCGCGTTTGAGCGCATTGCGTAGCCGGCTCACCAGGGTTTGCAGGTTTCCTCGGACCTCGTCGGGTGAGCGGTCCGGCCAGAGTTGGTCGACGATCAGGTCGACTGTGACGGGTCTGCCGGCATGGAGCAGCAGCAAGGCCAGGACTGCCCGCGGCTTTTCCGTCCCGAGATCGATTAGCTGTCCGTCGATGCGAAGGGTTGTCCTGCCGAGGATCGTGAACTCCACCAGCGCCTCCCCGCGCGGTCATCCGGTGCAATTACTCAGTGTGCTCCTCTGTCACAGCGCGTCCAAGGTACTTACGGCCCAATGTGACCTGACGTAACGACCGAGCCAGCCGGGTGACCAGCGGACTGCAAGCGAGCTGACAACCACCACTGCGACCTTCACTGCATGTGAGCGCGTGGAGTAGAGGGGGTCTTGGTGGTGAATGTGGAGTGGTTGCCGGTTCCGGTCGGCATCGATGCGCCGCGGTGGGTGACCCGCGCCGGCTGTCGCACGGTGCTGGCCGTCGTCCACACCGTGGCCAGCGGGCAGCGGTTGCTGGACGTGTTGGAGTTGATCGAGTCCGATCCGCGGGTGCAGGTGGTGTTCAGCCAGGCTCCCGACGCGTTCGGCAACGGGGTCGCCGACTTCCTGCGGGCCACCGAGGGCGTCGTGCTGCCGTGGCACCAGGCCAGTCGGGAGCGGTTCGACCTGGCGCTCGCGGCGGCGCACGGCGGTCTGCACGAGGTGCATGCACCGCTGCTGGTGATGGCGCACGGCGCCGGTCGCGGCAAGCTGTGCCGGCCGCCGGACGCACCCGGCCGGAAGGTGGCGCCGACGGTGTACGGGCTGGACGCGGCCCGCCTGGTCCGGGACGGCCGGGTGCTGGCCAGCGCACTGGCGCTGTCGCACCACAGCGAGCTCGACGTGCTGCGGCGGCAGTGTCCCGAGGCGGTCGACGTGGCGGTGGTGGTGGGCGACCCGTGCTACGACCGGCTGCTGGTCAGCCTGCCGCTCCGGGCGGCTTACCGCGCCGCGCTCGGGGTGGCGGACGACGAGGAGCTGGTGGTCGTCAGCTCGACGTGGGGGCGCGACTCGTTGTTCGAACGCCAGGACCTGCTGCCCAGGCTGCTGGACGAGTTGGTGCCGTGCGGGATGCGGGTGGCTGCCCTGGTGCACCCGGCGGTGTGGTTCGGACACGGGCCGCGTCAGACAAGGGCCTGGCTGGCCGACTCGCGCGACGCCGGGCTGCTGCTGATCGACCCCGAGACCGACTGGCGCGCGGCCGTGGTTGCCGCTGACCATGTGGTGGGCGACCACGGCTCGGTGACCGTGTACGCAGCGGCGATCGGCCGGCCGGTGTTGCTGACCGATCCACCGGCCGGCTCGGTGACGGCTGCCCGGTCGCCGCATGCGATCGTGCGGTGCAGTGCGCCGCGAGTCGTCGCCGACCAGTCCTTGCTGCGGCAGCTGCGCCAGGCTTCGCGGGGACGCCCGCCGCGCTTCGGCGACGCGGTCGCTCGCAGCCTCACGTCGCGGCCGGGCGGTGCCGGCGCGGCGCTGCGACGCACCATGTACCGCCTGCTGCGGCTGTCCGAACCCGGCAGGCACCGGCGGGCGACGCCGGTGCCGGTTCCCGCCCGTCTCAGGGGCTGAGCGCGGTGCAGGGGCACGACCCGGAGCCGGTGATCGTCGCGGTCGGGGACAGGAACTGGGCGCGACGAGCGCGGCTCGCCGACGTGCTGCTTCTGGATGCCGACGAGTTGGAGAGCGCCGCACGGATGCGTGACGAGCTGTTCGGCCGCTATCCGGGATTGTCGATGGTGGTACTGCGCCTGCCCGGCGACGTGATCGCGATCGGGCGCCGATGCGGACGGCTGCTGGTGCAGCGGTCGGTGACCGCCGAAGCGGCTGCCAAGGCGGCCTACTTCTGCGGATAGACCATCGGCCCCAGCCGGGCGCGCAGCGCATCCAACCGCGGTGAGCGCAGGGCAGAGAACGTCGTGGCCGCACGGTCGAAGTGGTGCCGTGCGGCCGCGAGGTCGCCGCGCCGCAGCTCCGCCTCGGCCAGCACCTCGTGGGCCTCCGCCTCGCCGTATTCCGATCCGAGCCGCCGCATCGCGTGGAGCCCGTCCGTCGCAGCCTCGCTGGCCGCGTCGATGTCGTCGAGCGCGCAGTGCAGCCGGGCGGCGGCCACGCGCGTCCTTGCGCCGTTGTAAGGGTCTATGTCGACCAGACGGTCGAAGATTGCCCTGGCCTCTTCGATGTGGTCGAGCGCCTGTCGGGTGCGGCCGATCCGCGGCAGCGCGATGGCAAGGTTGATCGACGCCACCCCGACCCGGCGGTCGTTGCCCAGCGCGCGGAAGTTGGCCTGCACCTGCTCGAACTCGGCGACCGCATCGGCCGTGCGGCCGGTGTCCAGGTAGAGCAGGCCGAGGTTCTCCTGCGCGTCGGCCACGCCGTGGCGATCTCCGAGGTCGGACCATCGGGCAATCGATGCGCGCAGGTGCCGCTCGGCGTCGTCGTGGCGGCCGAGCGTCGTACAGACCCGGCCCAGCCGGCCGAGCATGGACGCCTCGGCGTACCCGTTGCCCCACTCGCGCGCGGCGTCGAGGCCACGCCGGTCGATCTCGGCCCGGTCCCGATAGTGCTTGCGGTACAACAACAACGGCCACATGACATCGCACAGCTGCCAGGCGAGGCCGAACCAGCCGCTGGTCATGGCGGCCTGCCCGGCAGCCATCAGGTTCACGCGCTCGTCCTCCAGCCAGGACAGCGCCCACTCCCGTCCGGCGAATACGGGCAGTCCGCCCGGTTCCGAGGCGTAGTCGTGTGGCAGCCGACGGCGGTATGGCGTGAGCACCCGATCCGCGGCGGCGGCCGCGGCCAGGTACCACTCCAACATGCGGCGCAGCGCGGCGTTGCGCTCGTGCGGTGGGTCGTCGGCCGCCGTCCGCTGCCGCGCATGCAGGCGCAACAGGTCGTGCAACCGGTAGCGGTCCTCGCGAATCTCCTCGACCAGGTTCGCCTCGACCAGCCCGTCGAGTAGCTGGTCGGCCTCCGACGGCGAGCAGCCGAGCGCCGATGCGCCGACGGCGGATCCGAACTCGCGCCCGGGATGCAGGCCGATCCGGCGATACAGGGCGGCCGACTGCGCCGGTAACACCTGGTAGGACAGATCGAACGTGGCCTGCACGGACGGATCGCGCTGGGCCGACAGCGCGACCAGACGGTCTCGTTCGTCGGCGAGCTCGGTGACCAGCCGGGCCACCGACCAGCGCGGGCGGGCGGCGAGCCGCGCGGCCGCGAGCCGGAGTGCGATGGGCAGGCCGCCGCACATCCGCACCAGCGTCGCGGCCGGGTCCGGCTCGCCGTCCACGCGACCGTCACCGACGGTTCGAGCGAGCAGCGTCACCGCGGCGGTCGGCTCCAGCGGCCGCACCTCGAGCAGCCTGGCGCCGTCGCCGACCAGGCCGGTCAGACGGCTCCGGCTGGTCACCAGGACGGCGCTGCGTGGTGATGCCGGCAACAGCGCGCGGGCCTGAGCCGCGGAGTATGCGTTGTCGAGCAGTACCAGCAGCGACCGCTGGGCGGTCAACGACCGGAACATGGTCGCCTGCTCGCTCAGCGAGGCCGGAACCTGTTGCGCCGGCACGCCGAGTGCGCGCAGGAACTGGCCAAGCGCCTCACCCGGATCGACCGGTTCCTCGGCGCTGAAGCCGGCGAGGTCGATGTACAGCTGGCCGTCGGCGAACCGCCCGCTCGCGCCGTGTGCCCAGCGCAGCGCGAGCGCGGTCTTGCCGACCCCGCCGGGGCCGCTCAGCACGACAAGCGCCGGTACATCCGTGCTCAGGCTGCTGGACACGATGTCGTCGAGCTCGGTGAGCTCCGCGTCGCGCCCGGTGAAGTGGGCCGGCGTCGCGAGCAGCTGGTACGGAGCCCTGCCGCCCGCCCCGGCAGCGCCGTCCGCTCCGCCAGTGCCGTCCGCTCCATGGAAGTGGATTCCTCCGTGGACTACGGCGGCCTGCACGCTGTGCCCGCCGACGATGCCGGAGATCGCGTTGGTCGAGTCGACCGGCTTCACTGGCTCCGCCGGCGCCCCGAGCGCATCCGGGTCAGCTCCCGTCACGATCCCACCCCAACCGTGATTGGCCACCTCGACCGTACGGCGAGACGGGCCCGACGGCCAGGCTGCCAGCCGAACGGCGCGGCTCGAAGAACGGACGGGGCAGCGGGCGTGGCACCATCGGAGCGTGACGGCTGCTCGCACCGTGCTCACGGTGGTGTCGACGGTACTGCTGGCCGGATGCTCCAGCGTGGTCTCCGGTACGCCGGTACCGGGGGTCACGTTCGAGCAGTCCGGGCCGGCGGGGACGGTGCCGGCCGGGTTGGAGAAGTTCTACGCGCAGGAGGTGGCCTGGGCGGACTGCGAGCCGTTCGCCACCGGGCGCGACGAGCGCAGCTTGTTCCGGTCCAGGGGGCTGCGGTGCGCGAGGCTGGACGTGCCGCTGGACTACACGAAGCCCGACGGCGAGACGGTCAGCATCGCGATGCTCCGCCGACCGGCCGACGACCAGGGCAAACGGATCGGGTCGCTGCTGGTGAACCCGGGTGGGCCAGGTGCCTCCGGCATGGTGGCCGCCGCCTCGCTTGCCAAGCAGGTCGCGGCCACCGAGTTGGGCAGGCGCTTCGACCTGGTCGGTTTCGACCCCCGTGGCATCGGGGCCAGCGAGCCGCCCATCCGCTGCCTCACCACCGAGGAGCGGGACGCCGAGCGGCTGGACCTCGACCTGGACACCTCGCCGGCCGGTGTGGAGCAGACGGAACGGGAGGCCAAGGAGTACGCGGCCAAGTGCGCCGAGCGGGTCGGCGCCGACGTGCTGGCCACCGTCGGCAGCCGCGACGTGGCCAAGGACATGGACCTGCTGCGATCGGTGCTCGGCGACGAGAAGCTGAACTACCTCGGCTACTCCTACGGCACGCGGATCGGCACCGCCTACGCGCAGCAGTTCCCGGAGAACGTCCGCGCTATGGTGCTCGACGGCGCGCTCGACCCGGACCAGAACCCGGTGGACGAGGTGGTCGCGCAGGTTGGCGGGTTCCAGGACGCGTTCGAGGCCTACGCCGGACACTGCGCCCGCAGCCGCCGCTGCCCGCTCGGCAATGACCCCGCGCAGGCCTCGGAGCGGTTCCGGGAGCTGGTGGAGCCGCTGGTCGAGCAGCCGATCGCGGTGGGCGACCGCAAGCTGTCCTACACCGACGCCACCACCGGCGTGATCGCCGCGCTCTACGACGACGAGCTGTGGGACCTGCTCGACCAGGGGCTCACCGAGCTCACCGACGGCGAGGGCAAGGTGCTGCTCTTCCTCGCCGACAACTACTACGGGCGAAGCGGCGGGGAGTACTCCACGCTCACCGACGCGTTCGCCGCCATCCGCTGCGTGGACGATCCGCCGCTGACCGACCGCGCGGCCGTGGCCGACGCCGACCGGCGGGCCAGGGCGGCCGCGCCTTTCCTGGACGACGGCGCCGCGCCGAGCACCGCGCTGGACGTGTGCGCCTTCTGGCCGGTGCCGCCGACGGGTGGACCCGGCAAGCCCGCGGTGACCGGCCTCGCGCCGGTGCTGGTGATCTCCACGACCGGCGACCCGGCGACCCCGTACCAGGCCGGCGTCGGGCTCGCCGACGCGCTCGGCGGCCGGCTGCTCACTTACGAGGGCAACCAGCACACCGCGTTCCTGCAGAACATCCGCTGCATCGACGGCGCGGGCGTGGCCTACCTCGTGAGCGGCACACTGCCGGCCGAGGGCACCCGCTGCAAGGGCTGATCCTGCTCAAGGTGCGGTGGAGAACGTTGTACGGCGCGCTGCTGGCGACGGCCGACGCGCGGCTTCGGCGCGGGGCCGACCGGCTGGGGTTCGTCGTCGACCCGGTCGAGCTGACCGCGCTGGCCTGAGGCCTGCGGTCAGGCCGGGTCGCGCCGCTGGCCGATGAGGAGCGCGGCCAGCGCGCCGAGCACGCAGATGCCGGCCGCGACCAGGAAGATCTCCCGGTACTGCACGAGCAGCGCGGCGTCGACGGCCCGCTGGTAGTCGGCCATCCTGCGCTCGAACTCCTCGGCCGGGACACCGAACGGCAGCGGGGTGTCCAGGGTCGCGGTGAGCGCCCGGAAGCGGTGCAGCCCGTAGGCGGCGAGCGCGGCGACGCCGACGAGCATGCCGGTCATCCTGGCCACCACCACGCCGGCCGACGCGACGCCGTGCTGCCAGGCGGGCACGGCTCGCAGCGCGGCCGCGGACAATGGTGCGATCGTCAGGCCCAGCCCGAGGCCGGCGATCAGCAGATCGGTGTCCAGGCGGGGGAGTGCTAGCGGCCCGAGGTCGTGGCGCGCGGCCAGCACGTCGGCGGGCCAGCGCGAGATGAGCAGGTAGCCCGCCGCGGCGAGCAGCATGCCGCCGACGATCACCCGGCGCTCGCCCAGCCGGCCGGCGAGCAGCCCGCCGAGGACGGCGCCGACCGGCAGCGCGACGAGGAACCTGGCCAGCAGCCCTGCGCCGCCCAGCGCGTCGCGGTCCAGCAGCGTCTGCGCGAACACCTGCACGTCGACGAGTGTGACGAGGAGCGCCGCGCCGGCGGCCGCGCTGGTGGCGAGCACCGCGAGGTACACCGGCATCCGCACCCCCGCCGGGTCGAGCAGCCTGGTCCGCGCGCGCCGCTCCCACAGCAGGAACGCGCCGAACAGGGCCACCGCGGCGACCACGCACGGCAGACCCCACGGCGGCAGCACGCCGCGCTCCGGGTCCGGGTTGTAGAGGCCGACGACGGCCAGGCCGAGTGCCGCCGCCAGCAGCAGCCCGCCGACCAGGTCCAGGCGCCGGCCGCCGCCCGCGGTCCGCCCGCCGGGCACGGTGAGCTGCACCGCGATCGCGGCCGCCGCGGCCAGCGGCAGGTTGATCCAGAACACCCCGCGCCAGCTGCCGAGCAGCGCGGCCAGCCCGGCGCCGTACACCGGACCCAGCACGCTGCCCAGCTCCTGCGCCGCCCCGACCACCCCCAGCGCCGACGCCCGCCGCGCCCCCGCCACCGCTGCCCCCGCGCGCCCGGCCGCCGTCCGCGCCGGCTCCGGCGATGCCGCCGCGCGCTCCATCGCGGACCCGGCCGCCGCGCCCTGATCGGTGGGCGACTCGCATCCGTGTCGACGTTTCCGGCGCCCCAGAACGTCGACACGGATGCGAGTCGGCAATGGCGGGTGCGCGGCGCCCGGTGCTGCGGGCTGGGCTGGGGAGTCGGCCCAGAGGTCGGCGACCATTGCCATCGTCACCGGGAGCAGGGCGCCGCCGGCGACGCCTTGTAGGACGCGGCCGGCGACCAGCACGGGAAGTATGTCGGCGACGGCCGTCAGCACCGAACCGGCCGCGAATCCCGCGATGCACAGCTGCAGCACCAGCCGCCGCCCCACCCGGTCGGAGAGCTGCCCGAGCAGCGGCATCGCCGCCACGTAGCCGAGCAGGAACCCGGTGACCACCGGGGTCGCACGCTCCAGGCGGTTCACCGGCACCCCGAGGTCGATCACGATGTCGACCAGCAGGCTGACCACCACGTACGCGTCCAGCGCGGCGAGCAGCACGGCCGCGCCGGTGGCGCCGAGCGCGACGGTCCTGGCCGAGCGGCGGACGGCCGGCATCGCTGCGCCCACTAGGGACACTCCCTAGGCCGGCGGGGTGATCGTCACCGGGTTGTTGAACTCCGTCAGCGTGATCGTCACCGTGCCGCCCTGCGCGCCGGCCGCGGCCGGCACCTCCACCCTGGCCTTCACCGGCCGGTTGGGCTCCGCCACCGCGATCCACAGCTCGCCGGGCAGGTCGGAGTCGGTGACCACGCCGGGCAGCAGCACCCCGAGGTTGTTCTTCGCGAACTTGACCTTGACGCGGTACGCATCGACGCCGTCGACGGTCTCCTTGCCCTGGACGGCGGGTTCGGTGGCTCCGGCGACGAGCGCGGCCAGCCCCAGGTTGTCGTCCAGGATCTTGGTCGGGTCGTACACGCTGGCCGCCACCGACGACGGCAGCTGCTGGAAGCCGCCGGTGGGGCCCTTCAGGTAGAGAGTGTCGCCGACGATCACGAACTCGGCTTCGGACGGCTGGCCGGTTGCCGTGATCACCACGGTGCCCTTGACGTTGCCTTCCTTCGTCAGCTGGCCCTCCGCGCCGGCGACCGAGATGCCGGGGATCTGGCCATCCACGTCGAGCGCGAACCGGATGGTTTCGACCTGACGGGTGGCCTCGGACGCCTTCTGGATCAGCTGCGCGCCGTCGGGCTGGGCGCCGCCGCCGTCACCGCCATCGCCACCGGTGCAGCCGACGGCGGCCGTCACCACCAGCAGCGCGACACCGAGCGACCGAACCGAGCGAATCATGCGGCGAGCCTAGCCTCCGGTAGCTGAGAGCCCGTTGGACGACCCGGCCGGGCCTGGCCACCGGACTGGCCGTCCAACGGGCTCCGCCGGAGGCACTACGGGTCGATGACGAAGCGGGGCCCGGAGACGAGCTCCCACCCGCAGTCGTAGGTGGACGTGCCGTTGCCGGTGACGACGTTGCCCTCGTACGGGTATCCGCCGAAGATCGACGCGCAGATGACCCAGAGGTGCCACCGCTGGCCAGCGGGCCGGTTGGTGCAGGTGAGATTCATGATGTGGTCGTCGCTCTTGGTCGCGGTGCAGTCCGCGGGGGGCAGCGTCTCGTCCCTGATCGTGCCGGTGCCGACGCCGCTGAGGTCGGCCGGCACGTTGGAGCTGGTCAGACGCAGGGTGAAGGTCTCGGCGGGCTCGGTGATGCCGTCGGCCACCAGCGGCACGGTCACGGTGGTCTGGGTGGCGTTGGCCGCGATGGTGGCCGTGCCCGTCGTCGGTCCCTGGTAGTCCTGGCCGGCCACCGCCGTGCCGTTGACGAGCTGCCAGCCGACCGTGATCGCGGTGTTCTTGGGCCGCCACGACCCGTATCCCACCTGGATGGCGAATCCGACCCAGCCGTCACGGACGACACAGGTGCCCGCGCCGACGGGGCACGAGAGGTAGCGCTCGGAACCGGCGCCGTCTCTGACGTTCAACTGCACGGTGTGTCCCCCGGCCGCTTGCGCGGCGGGCGCCAGGCCGAGAACGCACAGCGCGGCTCCGGTGGCCGCGGCGAATCTGAGGGCTGATCTCACTGGCCACTCCTTCGGTGAGGACGGGTGCCGCGCGACAATGACACCGGCCGCCGCGTTCGTTCGGGAATTCCGAACAAACCCGAACACCGCCGCGGGTGGCCGGGTCCACGTGGGACCGCGCCCGGTGCCCTGTCGCGCCGGGCCGTGGCCCGTCCGCCTACGCTTCGCTCATGGACCGCCAGCGGGAGTTCGTGCTGCGCACGCTCGAGGAACGCGACATCCGGTTCGTCCGGCTGTGGTTCACCGACGTGCTGGGTTTCCTCAAGTCGGTGGCCGTCGCCCCGGCCGAGCTGGAGGGTGCTTTCGCCGAGGGCATCGGCTTCGACGGCTCGGCGATCGAGGGCTTCGCGCGGGTCTACGAGTCGGACATGGTGGCCAAGCCGGACCCGTCGACGTTCCAGGTGCTGCCGTGGGAGACCCCGGACGGCGGCGGCGCGTACTCCGCGCGGATGTTCTGCGACATAGCCATGCCGGACGGCTCGCCGTCGTGGGCCGATCCGCGGCACGTGCTGCGGCGGGCCCTGTCGCGCGCGGCCGAGGCCGGGTTCACCTGCTACGTGCACCCCGAGATCGAGTTCTTCCTGCTGCGCGACCTGCCCGGCGACGGATCGCCGCCCGTGCCCGCCGACACCGGCGGCTACTTCGACCAGGCGTCGCACGACATGGCGCCGCACTTCCGCAGGCACGCCATCGAGGCGCTGGAGGCGATGGGCATCTCGGTGGAGTTCAGCCACCACGAGGGCGCGCCGGGCCAGCAGGAGATCGACCTGCGCTACGCCGACGCGCTGACCATGGCCGACAACGTGATGACCTTCCGCTACACGGTCAAGGAGGTCGCGCTCACGCAGGGCGTGCGCGCCTCGTTCATGCCGAAGCCGTTCGCCGAGTACCCGGGCTCGGCGATGCACACCCACATCAGCCTGTTCGAGGGCGACCGCAACGCGTTCTACGACGCCGACGACCCCTACGAGCTGTCCGAGACCGGCAAGGCTTTCGTCGCCGGGGTGCTGCGGCACGCCAGGGAGATCACCGCGGTGACCAACCAGTGGGTGAACTCCTACAAGCGGCTGATCGTCGGCGGCGAGGCGCCGACCACCGTGTGCTGGGGCCACGCCAACCGGTCGGCGCTGGTGCGGGTGCCGATGTACTCGCCGGGCAAGGCCTCCACCCGCCGGGTGGAGATCCGGTCGCTGGACTCGGCGTGCAACCCGTACCTCGCCTACTCGGTGATCCTGGCCGCCGGCCTGCGCGGGGTCGCCGACAAGTACGAGCTGCCGGCGCCCGCCGAGGACAACGTGTGGTCACTCTCGGAGGACGAGCGCCGCGCCGCCGGCTACACCTCGCTGCCGCAGAACCTGTACGAGGCGCTGGCCGAGATGGAGAACTCCGAACTCGTCGCGGAGACCCTCGGCGAGCACGTCTTCGACTTCTTCCTGCGCAACAAGCGCGCGGAGTGGGACGCCTACCGCCGCCACGTCACCCCCTACGAGCTGCGGACCTACCTCCCGGTGCTGTAGGGCTTACCTCGGGGCCGGTTCCATGGGCCGGTGGGGTCGAGCGCGCACAGGGCGTCGCCCAGGGTCGGCGGGTCGAGAGGGTCGGTCAGCGCGAGGATCTGAGGCCAGCTGAGCCACCTGCCCTCGATCAGCGCGCCGTTCTCCTCGGTGGTGAGCGCCGTCGGCCGCATGGGGTGCGCCGCCGGCAGCCGGGCCAGCAGGAACGGCTCGTCGCCGACGTACCGGCGGCCGCACCACCTGGTGTCGCGATGCACCAGAACCCGGCGGCCGGGCACGAGGGTGATCGACATCCCGGTCTCCTCAAGCACCTCGCGGCACGCCGCGGTGGCCTCGTCCTCACCGGGCTCGACTCCGCCGCCGGGCGGCTCCCACAGCAGGTGCCCGTCGACCGGGTCCCGCCAGTGCAGCAGCAACACCCGATGTGACGGGTCCAGGCAGATCACCCGGACGGTGTCGCGCCACGTCTGGTCAGCCAAAGTGGAACCCGCCGGGGCGGTTGTTGCGGTCGGCGATGAGGCCGGCGAGCGTGGCGATGGCGATCTCGGCCGGGGTGCGCGAGCCGATGTTGAGGCCGACCGGGCGGTGCACCCGAGCGACGTCCCCGTCGGCGACACCGAGCGCGGCGAGCGCCTCGATGTGCGGGCCGGGGTGCCGCGGGTTGCCGAGGACGCCGACCCACCTGGTCCGGCCGGCGAGCGCGTCGCGCAGCACCTCGCCCAGCTCCTGCCGGTGGTGGTCGGTCACCACGAGGTCGGTGTCCTGGCCCAGCGGCGAGCCGCCGACCGCCGTGTACACGTCGGCGATCGCGCGCAGGGCGTCGTCGACATGGTCCGGGTCCGGCTCGACGAGCGCGGTCCGGAACCCGGCGTCGCGGGCGAAGTGCAGCAGGTGCCGCGCGACGGGGGAGGCGAACACCGCGACGAGCGTGCGTCCGTCGGCCGGCCCCGGCTCGCCGCCGTGTGCCACTGCGCAAGCCGCTTCAGCCATGTGGGCAGGCTACCGAGAGGTGGACGGACTCACCGCAGGCGTGTAGCTTACATTGTAAGCGTACGCCGTAAGTGCGCCACCGTTGCCGGTCGTCCGGCACCTCAGCAAGGAGAAGCGCATGAAGGCGATCGTCCAGGACACCTACGGCTCGACGGACGTTCTCGAGCTCCGGGACATCGACAAGCCCGAGATTGCCGACGACGAGGTGCTGGTACGCGTGCGTGCGGCCGGTGTGGACCGCGGCGTCTGGCACCTCATGACGGGCCTGGCGTACCCGATACGCCTCGCGGGCTACGGGCTCCGGGCGCCCAAGACCCCGGTTCCAGGCATGGACCTGGCCGGGGTCGTCGAGGCGGTCGGCAAGGACGTGACCAGGTTCCAGCCCGGCGACGAGGTGTTCGGCATCGGCAAGGGCGCGTACGCCGAATACGCCAGGGCGCCGGAGAACAAGCTGGCGCCCAAGCCGGCGAACCTCAGCTTCGAACAGGCGTCGGCGGTCGCCATCTCCGGCCTGACCGCTCTGCAGGCCCTGCGCGACCGCGGGAAGGTCCAGCCCGGCCAGCAGGTGCTCATCATCGGCGCGTCGGGAGGCGTGGGCAGCTACGCCGTACAGCTGGCCAAGGTGTTCGGCGCAGAAGTCACCGCGGTGGCCAGCGCCACCAAGGCGGACCTGGTCCGTTCCCTGGGCGCCGACCACGTCGTCGACTACACCCGCGACGACTTCTCCGACGGCGAGCACCGCTACGACCTGATTCTCGACATCGGCGGGAACGCATCGCTGTCCCGACTGCGGCGGGCCCTCACCCCGAAGGGGACGCTCGTCATCGTCGGCGGCGAGACGGGCGGCCGGTGGCTCGGAGGCTACGACCGCCTCCTTCGCGCGCCCCTGCTGTCCCTGTTCGTCAGCCAGCAGCTGGGCACGCTCGTCAACCGCGAGAACCACGAGGACATGCTGGTCCTCACCGAACTCATCGAAGCCGGCAAGGTCACACCGGCCATCGACCGCACCTACCCGCTTACCGAGGCGGCCAAGGCCATCCGGTACCTGGAGCAGGGGCACGTCCGAGGAAAGGTCGTCATCACCGTCTGACCCGAGGAGCGCCAAATCCGGTTGAGCCGGCCGGCGAGGCGGTGTCACCGTGCGGCTCGTGGAGATCAGGCTGCACGATCGACCCCAAGATCGGCTACCTGCCGGTGCGCGACGCGGTGGACATTGCGCTGAGGCGCCCGTGAGTGGGCCGTAGCGCCCATTGCCACCCACGGGCACCCGTAGGGTGCATGGCGTGTACAGGGCAGGGTCGCCGGCCAGGTTCGGGCTGACCGACCCGAGGGCCGACGCGGAGCTGCGCCGGCTCGGGCTGTGGGGCGACGGCGCGCCGCAGCCCGAGCACGAGCCCCTGCTGGCGGCGCTGTCCAGGGCACCGGA
>Ga0299913_10002448_pt1 | contig 14645 bp, 9 predicted proteins | sample RVTome_9_FD_201360 | JGI IMG/M metagenome (GOLD analysis project Ga0299913, IMG submission 201360) | Soil microbial communities from uranium-contaminated site in the Upper Colorado River Basin, Wyoming, United States - RVT155D38 (version 2) ...
TGGGGACGGTGGCGCACGCACATCGTCGGTGCCCTGTTCGGCGGGCTCCTGCTGCCGTTGATCATGGGCGGGGTTGAGCTCGGGCATCAGCTGGGTTGGGCGCCAGCCGACCTGGCTTTCCGGCTCGTCGAGGCGAACCGCGTGGTGGCGGTCGTCTGGAACGACTTGGTGGTCCAGGGGCTCTCGCGGACGAACGAGATCGCGCACTACCACCTGGTCTTCGGCGTCCTCGTGTACGGGGCGGGCCTGCTGGCGGGCTTCACGGTGTTCGGCCACCGCCGGCCCCTCGACGCGGTTGTCGTGGTCGGCCTGGCGACGCTCGCGAACATGGCGATCACCGAGCACGACCAGCTGTACCTGCTCGTCGTGTTCAGTGCGTCAGCGCTCTTCCTCCTGATCCGGACCCACGTCTTCGAGGAGGAGGTCACCTGGATGCGCCGGAAGATCGGCGACCCGTCGGTGGTCGGGGAGCTCCTGGTGCGCGGCGGCACGGCGTTCGTGTTCACCGCGGTCGTGGGCGCGATGCTCCTGACGTTCACCGCCTCGTCGGCGCCATTGCAGGGCCTGTGGACGGACCTGCCCCGACAGCTCCAGGATCTCGCCCAGGTCATCCAGAAGATCGCGCCGAACTACGGCGATGGGCGCAACCCCGGATTCGTCGGCTTCCCCCCGGACGCCACCACCGTGGGCGAGTGGGACCCAAGCTCGGCCACGGCCTTCCATGCCCAGTTCGACGCGACCGAGGACGAGCTGTTCAAATGGCGCGCCGGCGCCTACGCCGTCTACAAGGACACCCTCAGTGGCTGGGCGTGGGGCAAAACGGACGTGGTTCCCCTGCGCCGGGTGCCCGTCGTGGCCAACGACCCGTACCAGACGACGACGTTCTTCGATGCTCCGACGCCGGTCGGGCGGCGCGAGGTGCGGTTCACGATCACGACGGTCGACTGGCACCAGCCGACGATCGTCGGGCCGAACTCGATCCGGACGGTCGACCATTCGACGGAGGCAATCGCGGTCGGCGCCGACGGCTGGTTCACGACGATCGAGTCCTCCGAGGACACGGGCTCGTACACCGTGACCGCACTCGTGCCGCAGTTCGGCAACGGGCCGAATGCCATCAACGAGGCCAGGCTGCGGAGCGCCGGCTCCGACTACCCGGATGAGCTCGTGAGCATCTATACCGCGCTTCCGGACGGTGCCATGGGACCGGCCGCGACCCAGCTGCTGCAGGACATCCGGGCCGATGTGCTGGTCCCCGAGGGCTACGACCGGGACAACGCCTACGACCTGGCCCGCACGATCGAGACATACCTGCGCTCCGATCGCTTCCAATATGAGGAGAGTGTCAGCGAGCTCATTCGCCTGCAGTGCCCGGCGGCCATCTCCACGGTCGAATGCTTCGCGATCATCCGTCAGGGCTTCTGCGAGTACTACGCCAGCACGATGGCGGTGCTCCTGCGTAACGCCGACGTGCCGGCGCGCATCGCCTATGGCTTCCTGCCGTCCGAGCGCAACCAGGGGCTCGAGGTCGTCGGCGGCGCCGCCATGCACTGGTGGGTCGAGGTCTACTTCCCGGGCATCGGCTGGATCGAGTTCGACCCAACGGGCGGCGTTGGCCAGGTCACCTCGATCCCGTCCGGATCGCTCAGCCCGGCGACGCCGCGGCCGAGCCTGAACCCGGTCACCGCGCCGCCGCCGCGTTCGCTCGGCCCGGACGACGCGACGACGCCGCCCCCGGCGGCGAATACGGGCATCGGGCCGTTCATCGGGATCGGGCTCATCCTCGTGGTCGGGGTCGTGGCACTCGCCCTCGCGGCCGTCCGCCGGACGCCGAGCAAGCCGATGCACCCGGACCAGGCCTGGGGCTCGCTGGCACGACTCGCCGCTCGGTTCGGGCTCGGGCCGCGGCCGTCGCAGACCGTCTACGAGTACGCCGGTGCGCTCGGCGACGCGGTCCCGACGGCGCGCGTCGAGCTGACCACGATCGCACGCGCGAAGGTCGAGGTCGCGTACGGCCACCGTGATCTCGGCGGAGATCGCCTGAAGCGGATCGCCGAGGCGTACCACCGGCTCCGGCTCGCGATCATCGGTGTCGTCCTCCGCCGAGTGCTCCGCCGGCCAGGCCGCCGGCGGTAGGCGGGCCTAGAGCGCTCCAGCGTTGCGGCGACCCTCCGCGGCGACGCGTTCGGCCTCGGTCTCGAGGCTCGAGAGGTGGTCCGTGGCGTTGTGGAGCCGGAGGCGCGGCCGGCCGTTGCGGATCTCCACGATCGTGATCCCGCACAACGCGAACGGCAGGATCCAGAAGCGCGCGAGCGGCAGGTCGAGGAGCGCCAGGAGCGTCACCTTGAACACGCCGTCGTGGCCGACGACGATCGACCACGGCTCATCCGAGGCCAACTCGCCGTAGCCCAGGACCTGCGAGCGGGTGCCCTGCGAGGGCGGCGCCGCCTCGGCGAGATCCTCGAGGAGCTCACGGAGCGCGACGCGGACGCGGAGCTCCGCCTCCGCGAGCGACTCGCCACCGGGCGCCCAGGCGGCGAGCGGGTCGGTCCGCCATTGCTCGAGCAGCTCGCCCCAACGCGCGACGACATCGGTTGCCGGCAGGCCCTCCCACTCGCCCTGCCCGATCTCGGTGAAGCCCGGCTCATGGCGGACGGGGATCGGGTCGGTGACGGCGTCCTCGCCACGGCCCGCGCTCACGGCGCGCGCGATGAGTGCCGCAGTGGCGGCGGCCCGGGCGAGCGGGGAGTGGACGATGCTCCGCGGCGGCCCCGAGGGGAGCGGCAGCGCCGGGCGGCGGGCACGGCGCGCGATTCGCCGGGCCGTGAGGAGGCCCTGGCGCTGGCCCAGCGCCGAGAGGGCCGGATCGCCGCGGCCCTGGAACCGGCCCTCGGCCACCCATTGCGACTCGCCGTGACGGACGAAGGCGAGGACCGCATCGAGACCAGCCGGAATGATCGCAGGCGACGGCTCGCCCGGAGCCGGCTCGATCGATCCTGGCTCGCCCGCGGCGCGCGGCTCCAGCGGCGTTGCGTCAGCGAGGGCCGGTCCGGCAGGCCGCGTCACCGGTGCGATCCGAGCCGGATCGTCCAGAGCTCCTGCACGCCGTCGTCGGCGCGGATGGCCTCCTCGAGGTCCGGGCTGACGTCGTCGTCGACCGAGACGACCATCAGGGCGTCCTCGCGCGGCGCCGATCGCGCGACGTGCATCGAGCTGATGTTCACGTCGGCGCGGCCGAGCAGCTGGCCGAGCCGGCCGATCGTGCCCGGGCGGTCGTGGTGCCGGGTGATGAGCATCCGATCCTCGGCCGCCATGTCGAGCCGGTAGCCGTTGAGCCGCACGATTCGCATCTCTCCGCCGGCGAGCGTCCCGCCTACGGCGACGGAGCCACCCTTGACCGTGCCCGACAGCGTGATCGTGGCGCTGAACCCGCCTGCGTCCGCCGTCTTGCGCTCGACAACGGTGATTCCTCGCGACTTGGCGAGGATGCCGGCGTTGACGAGGTTCACGCGCTCGGTCGTCACGGTCTCGAGCAGGCCGCGCAGCGCGGCCGCGGTGAGCGGCCCGGATTCTGTGCCGGCGAGGTCGCCTGCCAGCTCGACCGTGAGCGTCCCGACGCCCGCCCGGGCGAACTGCGCGAGGAACCGGCCGAGGGTCTCCGCGAGCGGCAGATATGGCCCGATTGTCTGCTCCGCCTCGGCGCTCAGCAATGGAGCGTTGACGGCGTACTGCGCGGGCCGGCCGTCGAGCACGTCCAGCACCTGCGCGGCGATCTCCTCGGCGACGGCCACCTGAGCCTCGGCCGTTGACGCACCGAGGTGCGGTGTGAGCACGGTGTTCGGCGCGTCGAGGAGCGGCGAGCCGGCCGGCGGCTCCACCTCGAAGACGTCGATCCCCGCCCCACCGATGCGGCCCTCGCGCAGTGCCTCCGCGAGCGCCCGCTCGTCGACGATCCCACCGCGCGCCACGTTGAGGATGAAGACGCCGGGCTTCATGCGCCGGATCGCCTTGGCGTCGATCAGCCCGGTGGTCGCGCGCGACAGCGGGACGTGCACGGTGACCGCGTCCGAGCGCGCGAGCAGCTCGTCCATGTCGACGAGCTCGACGCCGCGCAGTGCGGCCTGCTCTGCAGTGACGTATGGATCGCTCCCGAGGAGCGTCATCCCGAGAGCGCGGGTCCGCTCCGCGATGGCCATCCCGATCTTGCCCAGGCCAATGATCCCGAGCACCCGCCCCCGCAGCTGCACGCCCTGGAGCGCGCTCCGGGACCATTCGCCGCGACGCATGGAGGCATCGGCCGCGGGCACGCGCCGTGCGAGCGCGAACAGGAGCGCCAGGGTGTGCTCCGCCGCGGCGATCGTGTTGCCGGTCGGGGCGTTGACAACGGTGATCCCGGCGCGTGTCGCCGCGTCCAGGTCGACGTTGTCGACGCCGACGCCCGCCCGCCCGATCACCTGGAGCCGCGGGCCGGCAGCAATCAGCGCCGCATCCACCGCGACCTGGCTTCGGACGATGAGGGCGTCGTACTCGCCGACGGCAGCGCGGAGCTCCTCGCCGGACAGCCCGGTCCGGACGTCGACCTCGTGGCGTACTCGGAGCGCCTCGATGCCCTCCGGCGCGATGGCCTCGGCGACGAGCACGCGCATCGTCGTCGGGCGCTCGGCCGGCTCGGCGGCGACCGGGGCGCTGACCGTCAAGCCGTGATCAGGCGGGCTGGAGCGCGGCCCCGGCCGCGGCTCGCTCCGCTGCAGCGATCGCCGCGCCCCGCTCGATGTCATGGCCCAGCTCGATCGAGACCTCCTCGATGGCAATGAGCGCGTCGAGGATGTCGAGCACCGTGACCTGGCCGAGGTGGCCGACCCGGAACACCTTGCCCGTGAGCCTGCCCTGGCCGCCCGCGAGGACGACGCCCCGCGCCTTGACGGAGCCGTTGAAGGCCTTCCACTCGACGCCGTCCGGCAGGAGCGCGGCCGTTACGGTCCTGGATCGATGGGTTGCATCCGCGAAGAGCCGATAGCCGAGCGATTCGAGCCCGGCCTGCGTCGCTGCCGCGCACGCGACGTGGCGGGCGAAAACGGCGGCCTGACCCTCCGCGTTCATGAGCCGCAGCCCCTCGTCGACCTGGAACGCGACGGCGACCGCCGGTGTCCACGGGGTCTCGCCGTCGGCCATGAGGTCGCGGTGCTTGCGCAGGTCGAGGTAGAAGCGCGGCATCTTCGCGCTTTCCATCGCCGCCCAGGCGCGCGCCGACGCGGCGACCATCGCCAGGCCCGGCGCGGCCATCCAGGCCTTCTGGGAGGCCGTCGCGACGACGTCGACGCCCCAGCCATCCATGTCGAACGGCACGGCGCCAAGGGACGAGACGGTGTCAACGAGAATCAGCGCGTCCGGTGCAGTCTCGTGGATCGCGGCGGCCAGCTCCGGGATCGGGTTCATGACCCCGGTCGACGTCTCGTTGTGCGTCAGCAGCACGGCCCGGTAGTCCCCGCCGCCCGCCGCGAGGCGTTCCCGGACCTCGTCGGGCGCAGCCGCCCAGCCCCACTCCGCGGCGACCTTATCGACGCTCGCGCCGTAGGCCTCCGCGACCTTCGCGAACCGGTCGCCGAACGCCCCGATCGACACGCCGAGCACCCGGTCGCCGGGCGAGAGCGTGTTGACGACCGCGGCCTCCAGCCCTCCGGTGCCCGCGCAGGTCAGGATCGCGATGTCGCCGGTCGTGCCGAAGTACGGCCTCATGCCCGCCTGGAGCCGCCCCAGGAGGTCTTTGAACTCGGGTCCGCGGTGGTTGATCATCTGCCGCGCGCCGGCCTCGCGGACGCTCAGCGGGAGCGACGTCGGGCCGGGGATCCGCAGGTTCGGCTCGGTGCGGGTCAAGCGGGACCTCTCGTGCGTTGGGCGACCCGCGGATGGTCGCACGATCGACCCACCCGTGCCATTCGCTATGCTGCCCGACCAATGCGACGGCAGCGGATCCCGGGGGGCGCGCTCGAGGTGCATCCGACGCTGCGCCGCGCTGCCGCCACGGTTCTTGCCCTCGGGCTCGCGCTCGCACCGGCTGCGGCTCGCGACGCCCGAGCGCTGGCGACCGCCAACGACGACGCCTACAGCGTCGACGAGGACGCCACGCTCGTGGTCGACGCGCCCGGCCTCCTCGCGAACGACACCGACGATGGCGGCGCGGCGATCTGCGTCGTCGGCCACACGGACGACGGCCTCGAAGGGACCGTCGAGCGCTCGGGGACCGACGGATCCTTCACGTACACGCCCGACCCGGACTGGAACGGCGTGACGTCGTTCACGTACGGCGCGCGCGCCGGCGAGGGCGAGTGCATTGGTGCGGCCGAGGGCCAGGCGACCGTGACGATCACGGTCAACCCGGTCAACGACGCCCCGACCGCGAGGGCCGACAGCTTCCAGGCCCTGCGCGATCGGACGCTCAACGTCGCGGCCCCGGGGGTCCTCCTGAACGACGGCGACGTCGATGGCGACTCGCTGGTCGCAGTGAAGGTGTCGAACCCGGCGCACGGCGTCGTCAACCTCGCGCCGGACGGCGGGTTCAGCTACACGCCGAACGCGGGTTACCTCGGTCCGGATGGCTTCTCATACCGAGCCTCCGATGGCACCGCGACGAGCCCCGTCCGCGTCGTCTCGATCACGGTCACTGCGATTCCCACGCCGATCCCGACGATCGCGCCGGCGCCCGGGCCGACGGTGGAGCCGACGCCCACGGAGGCACCGTCGCCGACCTTTTCCGCAGAGACCTCGGCCTCGCCCGAACCGTTCGCGTCGGCATCGGCCGGTCCATCTGCTGGCCCATCGGCAAGCCCGGGTGCGAGCATCGCTCCGGCTCCGGTCGACGATGAAGGCGGACTGTCGATCCCGGCGCTGGTGGTCGGGCTGCTGCTGCTGTCGCTGCTCGCGTTCGGGGGCGCGTTCCTGCTGCCGAAGTGGCTGGAGCGCCGGCGCGCCGACGGCGGGATCGACGAGGGCCCGGGAACCGCCTGACTCGAGGCGCGCCCTTGTCAGCCGGACCCGGCGTCGCGTTTCTCGGTCTCGGCCAGCTTCCTGCGGTTCTCCTCGCGCTTCCTGAGGATCCGGTCGCCGCCGCCACGCGGGATTTCCGGGGCAGGAAATGGGCTCCTCGGCGTCTTGCCGGCATCCCGGGCATGCTCGCGGGCCGCCGTCCGCCGGGCCAGGCGCTCGGAGATCGTCGACTCGTAGCCCTGGTCGGTCGGGAGGTAGTAGCGCTTGCCGTCGAGGGCCTCGGGCAGGTAGCGCTGGTCGACGTCCGCGCCGTCATAGTCGTGCGGGTAGCGGTACCCGACGCCGATCCCGTGGTGCTTCATTCGCGGATTCGCGGCCTGCCGAAGGTGAAGCGGCACGGGGAGCGAGCCGTGGGCGTCGACGTCGCCGACGGCGGCCCAGTAGGCCGATCCGGACCGGTTCGACTTCGGAGCGGTCGCGATGTACGTCGTTGCCTGGGCGAGGGCGTATTGCGCCTCGGGCAGGCCGACGTGGTCGAGCGCCTGGGCGGCAGCGACGGCGACCTGGAGGGCGCGAGGATCGGCGTTCCCGACGTCCTCGGAGGCCGAGATGATCAGCCGCCGGGCGATGAACCGCGGATCCTCGCCCGCCGCGATCATGGCCGCGAGCCAGTACAGCGAGGCGTCGGCGTCGTTGCCGCGGAGGCTCTTGATGAAGGCCGAGACCGTGTCGTAGTGGCCATCGCCGGCGCGGTCGTACTGGAGGATGCGCTGCTGGGCGGCGGCCTCGATGTCCTCGAGGCGCGGCGCCACGCGACCCTTCTTGTCGCGTGCCCCTTCCGACTCCGCGAGCGCAACCGCACCCTCCAGGACGTTGAGCGCCACACGCGCGTCACCGCCGGCGATCCCGACGAGGTGTTCGAAGGCGTCGTCGGCGAGCGCGACCCCGCCCTCCGGGCCGAGGTCGCCGGCCAAGCCACGCTCCTTGTCCTCGACCGCCCGCCGGACGACGACGCCGATGTCGTCATCGGTCAGGGGCTCGAGACGCCAGACGCGGAGGCGCGACAGCAGCGCCGAATTGACTTCGAAGTACGGATTCTCGGTGGTCGCCCCGATGAGCGTGACCGTGCCGTCCTCGACGTGCGGCAGGAGCGCGTCCTGCTGGGCCTTGTTGAAGCGATGGATCTCGTCGATGAACAGGACCGTTCGCTGGCCATTGAGGGCGAGGCGCTCCTGGGCTGCGGCGATCCCGGCGCGCACCTCGGCGACGCCGGACATGACCGCCGAGAGCGTCGTGAACTCCGCGCCGATCGCCTCGGCGAGGATGCGGGCGAGCGTCGTCTTGCCGGTCCCGGGCGGGCCCCACAGGAGCAGCGAAGTCAGGTGCCCTCGCGACACCGAGCGGCGGAGCGGTCCAGTCTCACCGACGAGATGACCCTGGCCCTGGAACTCCTCGAACGTCCGCGGCCGCATCCGTGCGGCCAGCGGCTGCCGTTCGGGCGGCGGCTTGAAGAGGGCTTCGGGCCTGGCGCCCGTGACGCGTCGAACTGGCACGAGGCCAGTCTAGGACGACCTATCCCGGCTTCAGCGACAAGTACGGCGTGAATAGCTCCGGCTCGGGCCCCGTGAGCTTCGCGCGGAGCTCCGCGCTCGGCTCACCGAGGAGCGTGAAGGCCGCTCGCGAAGGACCCGTCGTCAGTCGGGGAGGATGGCCCAGTACACGGTCTTGGAGCCCTTCGCGGACACATTGAACCCGAGGAGGTTCCCTGAGATCGTGATCGGCCCCACCGTCCCGTTGGCGGCACCCATCGGATCGGGGATCTTCACCAGGGTTCGAGTCGCAAGGTCGAACAGCAGCAGCATGTGATGCGAGATCTCCTCGAACGCGACGAACCGCGACCCGATCGACGGGTTGTTGGCCTGGTCGGCGATGAAGAGCCGCTCGTTCGAGCTCCGGTCCAGGGCGTGCAGCTGGCCCCATGTCAGGGCCGCAAACCCCGGCTCGACCGACTTCCAGACCACGTACACCCCCGCGACCGCGGGGTTGAAGTCGTTGCCGCGGCCGTTGAACCGAGCTGGGCCCGCCGACGGATTCGCCAGGTCGATGGTCGCGATGGAGATGTCGTCGCCCGAAGCCGTCCCTTCGAAGTCGGACACGATGATCCCGTACCAGAGTGTGTCCCGATCGAGCTGCGGATGCCAGAGGAGGCCGTCGTCGATGTCGAGATCGAGCAGGGTGGTTGCGGCGTCGGGTCTCGCCCGTTCGACGACGCGCAGGAAGCTCCTGGGCGCTCCGGATGACTCGTCGAAACCCGCCCACGCGATGCGCCCGGCGTCGATCGCCAAGGTCGGCGGAGCGCCTCGCTCGGCGATGCCACGATCGAGCTCGACCGGGGTCGCGCCATCACCCGCGACGTAGGCGACCCGCCAGGCTCCAGCCGGCGATTCGAACAGCTCGCTGAACACGAACCCAGCGTCGATTGCCGCGACGTCCCAGATCAGCGCGCCTTCGGCTGGGTTCTCGTAGACGCGTTGGGGATCGGGATCGCCGGGCGTGAATCGCCAGATCGTGGCCCCGGAGGCCCAATAGAGGTGATCACCGGTGCTCGTGAGCGCCGTCACCGAGGGAAACGCTCGGTCGATCTTCTCGAGCGTGAATTCGGTCGGGCTCGAGGGAGCGGGCGTGCTCGTCGGGCGTGCCGCCGTAGTGGCGACGCTCGGCCATGCCGTCGGAGGCCTCTGGGTCGGCCTCGGGGCCTCCGCGGCGCAGGCCATCAGCACACACGCGGTGAAGGCGGCCGCGCCGAAGCCGGCGCGGCCCCTGATGGACTCGGCATGGCGCATCGGTGGACGCCCTACCAGATGATCATGTCGGAGTGGTAGTGGCTGACCTTCCACATGGTCAGAGCCGTGTCGGCGTACGCGCCCGTCCCGCCCTGATAGCCCTCCGACGAATCGTTGTAGTAGATCGTCGCGTTGCTCGCGTTCAGGCCGCTGTAGCCCCGGAGGACGATCCAGTGGCCGGCGTGGATCGCCGGGCCCTGCCAGCTCGAGAGGTGGAACTCTTTGCGCGGCTCGTTCGGCCGCACGAGGCTGATCAGCGGCATGCCGTAGCCGTGGACGTCGGTGACGACCTTGTTGTGGAACGCGTCGAGGTCACCGGTGCCCGCGAAGATGTAGATCCAGTCCGCGGTGGGCTTGAGGACCGCCTTCGGGCGGTTGAGGGCGTTCTCGAGGTTCGCGCCGGACGTCCCGTAGCTGGCGGTCGTGTTCGCCCACGCCGCGATCTCGGACTGCAGCCGGTAGTTGGTGTCGGGGTCCTCGCCGCCCTTCTTTGCGAAGAAGTAGCCCCGGGACAGGTTGATCGCCACCTGCGCCGACGCCGGGCCGCACCAATACGACGTCTTCTGCTGGCGGAAGCGGGTCTCCAGGATCTTGGTGGAGGGCGGACCGACCAGCCGGTACTCGGCGAGGGCTGTGCCGTCGCTCGTCATCGACGCCGCCACGTTCGCCGCGACATCGGTCTTGGCGTCTGCCCAGGCCTGTTGCTCCGGCGTCTTGGTGGTGGTCGTTCGATCGACCTCGAGCTGTCCTGCCGGTGCGCCCTGCGCCGGCTTGCCGGCGAGGACCACGGTCGGCAGTAACAGGGCGATCGACAGACCAAACAGGACGGCGGGCGTCACGACCTTCGGGTGCTTCACGTTGACTACCTCGAGAGGGGTCAGAGCCCCTGGCGGGAACCAGCGCGGGACCACCTGGATCGATGTGTCGAGCCGTCCTCCTTCCTCGGCTGAGCCCACGGCGGGGCAGGGCCGTGCCCTGGTGGAGAACGTAGAGACAGCCGCTTACGCCCGGCTTATCCCGGGCGGGGTCGTGACTAGAGGGTGATGACCCCGAGCACGTTCGTGAGGATGTACAGCAGCGCGAGGATTCCGACCATCAGCCCGGCGGTTGCCGCGATGTGCTTCACGTCACGAGCGACGTACGCGTACTCGTGGGCGGCTCGAACGGACAGCGGGGCGTTGTGGTCGGCGGCGCCGCCGAGGCGGTCTTCGCCACGTGACTTGCGACGGAGTGCCTCGGCGATCGCAGCCCGCTCCTTCGCGGCGAGCTCGGCCTCGAGCTCTTCCGCGCGCCTGAGCTCCGTTTCGGTCAGGCGGGCCGAGCTCGGCACGGGCATGTCGTCGTCCGGGCTCGTCGGGGAGTCGAGGGGACTCGGTCGGCGGAGCACGCTCGCGCTCGCAGCGTCAGCCTCGGCGCGCGTGACCCGCTTGGCGGCGGGGCGCGCCTTGCTTCGACTCGGGTATCGGGTTCGCTTCGCCATGGCCGCGGAAGGATAGCAAAGGGCTCGCGATGGGCGGCCGGTGATCGGCAGGCGGTAGACTCGGTCAACCCGTCCAGGAGGACGCTCGGATCGACATCAACGCGCTTGTCTCGGCCAACATCGGCCTGATCGTCGGCGGCTTCGTCATTGTCGTCCTGACGCTCGCGGCGGCAGTCGTCGGCCTGATCCGACGGGGGCGGAACCTGAGCCGGCGCATCGAGAGCCTGACCCGCGGCGGAGACGAGTCGTCGCTCGAGGACGTGCTCGGGTCCCACCTCGACCGGGTCCGCCAGGTCGTCCGCGACGTCGAAGGCCTGTCCGCCAGGACGACCACGGTCGAACGCGACCTGGTCGGTGCGTTCTCACGCGTCGGGCTCGTCCGGTTCAACCCGTTCGAGGACACGGGCGGCAACCAGAGCTTCGCGCTCGCGATGCTCGACGGCAACGGCGACGGGTTCGTCGTCAGCAGCCTCCATGCGCGCGCGGGCACGCGCCTGTACGCGAAGTCGGTCAGCCGCGGCGCGTCGGATTCGGCCCTGTCGGACGAGGAGGCCGAGGCGCTCCGTCAGGCCACGGCCATGCCGTCCCGGGGAGCGACGGGCTGACGATGGCGGTCGGGGAGGGCGACGTGTCAGCAGAGCTGTCACGACCCGCCGGCATCCTCGGGACATGCCCCCAGGTCCTCCCACTCCGGACCCGATGATCCGATCCCGGGGCCGGCGTCGCATCCGGCCGCTCGAGCAGATTCCGGTCTGGCACGGGTTCGAGGCGACCGCGATCGGCGCGGAGGATGGCGCCGGCGTCGATCCGGCCCAGGCGCAGCCGACCGGCCTCGAGGCCCTGCTCGACGGGCTCAACACCGAGCAACGGCGGGCGGTCACGCACGGTGAGGGGCCGCTCCTGGTCGTCGCGGGGGCGGGGACCGGCAAGACCCAGGTCATCACGCGTCGGATCGCGTGGCTGATCGCCACACGGCGCGCAAAGCCGTCGGAGATCCTCGCGCTGACCTTCACCGAGAAGGCTGCCGAGGAGATGCAGCTCCGCGTGGACCAGCTCGTCCCGTACGGCTACGCGGACACCGCGATCTCGACGTTCCACGCGTTCGGCGACCGGCTCATCCGCGAGTTCGCCTTCGAGCTGGGGCTCGCGCCGGACGTCCGCGTGCTGTCGCGACCCGAGGTCGTCGTCTTCCTCCGGGAGCGGCTGTTCGAGCTCGACCTCGCCGAGTACCGGCCGCTTGGCGACCCGACGCGCTTCCTCGGCGCGCTCACGACGCTCTTCGCGCGCTGCCGCGACGAGGACGTCTCGCCCGAGGCGTACCTCGCGCACGCGGACCAACTCGCCGTGCGCGCAGCTGAGCTTGATGCCGAGGTGGCGACGGCGCCGGCCGTCGAAGAGGCGGACCTCGATGCGGCGGCTGCCGCCGCGGAGGAGGCGCGCAAGCAAGGCGAGCTGGGGCGCGCGTACCGCCGGTACACGGACCTCCTGCGCGAGCACGGCGCGATCGACTTCGGCGACCAGGTCGCGCTGGCACTCCAGCTCCTGCGCGAATCGGCGGCGGCCCGCGAGGCGCTCCAGGCGCGCTACCGGTACATCCTCGTCGACGAGTTCCAGGACACGAACCGGGCCCAGTCGGAGCTCGTGGCGCTGCTCGCGGAGCGGCACCGCAACGTGACCGTCGTGGGCGACGACGACCAGTCGATCTACCGCTTCCGCGGCGCGGCGGTCAGCAACATCCTCGAGTTCCGCGACCGGTACCGCGGCGCGCGAACGGTCGTGCTGCGCAGAAACTACCGCTCCCTCGCGCCAATCCTCGAGGGCGCGCACCGCCTCGTCTCGTTCAACGACCCGGATCGGCTCGAGGTCAAGGTCGGCATCTCGAAGCGGCTGATCGCCGAGCGGTCCGACCGCGACGCGGCGCCGCTGCGGCATCACGCGTTCGGGACCACCGGCGAGGAAGCGGACTGGGTCGCCGCTGAGATCCGGCGCCGGGTCGAGGCGGGCGCGCGGCCGCGCGACCACGCGGTGCTCGTCCGGGCGAACTTCGACGCCGACCCGATCCTTCGATCCCTGAACGCTGCCGCGCTTCCGTGGCGGTTCTCCGGCACGTCGGGCCTGTACGCGCGGCCGGAGGTGCGCCTCCTGCTCTCGCTCCTGCGCGCCGTCGCGGACCCGGCATCGAGCGTCGACGTCTACGGGCTGGCCGCGTCGGAGCGGTTCGGGATTCCGGCCGGCGACCTCGCGGAGGTCGCGGGGTCGGCGCGGCGTCGGCACCGGAGCGTCTTCGAGGTGCTCGAGGAGCTCGAGACCCAGCCCGGCCTGCTGCGCCTCTCCAACCCAGGGCGTGCCGCGCTCGCCCGGCTGGCTGCCGATCTCCGGCGCTACCGCGACCTCGCACAGCGGCGGCCCGCGGGTGAGGTGCTCTACGCGTTCCTTCGCGATAGTGGCTGGCTCGCGGAGCTCGCCGGGGCGACGAGCGTCGCCGCCGAGGAGCAGCTCGCGAACATCGGGCGGTTCTTCGACATCATCCGGACCCAGTCGGCGCTCCTCGCCGACGATCGCGCGGTGTTCCTGGCCCGCCACCTGGCGACGCTGATCGAGGCCGGTGACGACCCGGCGACCGCGGATCCGGATCCTGACGTCGATGCGGTGCACGTGATGACCGTCCACAAGGCCAAGGGCCTGGAGTTCCCGGTCGTCTTCCTGCCGGGCCTCGCCGCGGACCGGTTCCCGGCCCGTTCACGCCGCGAGCCGCTGGCCCTCCCTGCCGAGCTCGTGGACGAGATCCTGCCCGAGGGCGACGGACACGTGCAGGAGGAACGCCGCCTGTTCTACGTCGCGATGACCCGCGCCCGCGAGGAGCTCGTGCTCAGCCACGCCGCCGAGTCGGCGGGCGGCCGGGCGCGGCGCATCTCGCCGTTCGTGAGCGAGGCGCTGGACCTCCCGACGGCCGGGTTCAGCGGGGCCGCGTTCCCGTCCTCGGTCCATGCCTCCGGGCCGCTCCAGCGGATCGCTGCGGCCGAGGGTCCCGTCGCGTCGCCCGAGGCGGAGCGCACTCCTATCGACGGGCCGCTCATGCTCAGCCACTCGGCGATCGACGCGTACCTGACCTGCCCGCTCCGGTACAAGTACAGCCAGGTCGTGCGCGTCCCCACGACGCCGCACCACTCGATGGTCTACGGCGCGGCGATCCACCAGGCCGTCCAGGAGCTTCACCGCTCGCAGGCGCGTGGCAAGCCGCTGACCGAGCCCGAGCTGCTGCGCGTCTTCGAGAACGCGTGGTCGAACGAAGGCTTCCTGTCGCGCGAGCACGAGACGGCCAGGCTCGAGGCAGGCCG
>Ga0299913_10002449_pt1 | contig 14643 bp, 13 predicted proteins | sample RVTome_9_FD_201360 | JGI IMG/M metagenome (GOLD analysis project Ga0299913, IMG submission 201360) | Soil microbial communities from uranium-contaminated site in the Upper Colorado River Basin, Wyoming, United States - RVT155D38 (version 2) ...
GAGGCGTACCAGGGGATTCGGCCGGCGCCCGGCTATCCCGCCTGCCCGGACCACACCGAGAAGCGGACGCTGTTCGATCTGCTGCAGGCGGAGCGGAGCGCCGGCATCACTCTCACCGAGAGCTTCGCGATGACCCCGGGTGCCGCGGTGAGCGGCTACTACTTCTGGCATCCGGAGGGGCGCTACTTCGGCGTCGGCAAGATCGACCGCGACCAGGTGGAGGACTACGCGAGAAGGAAGGGCCTGCCGGTGGAAGAGGTGGAGCGCTGGCTGGCTCCGAATCTGAGCTACGAGCGATGAGGCGGACGGCCCCTGAGGAACCATGCCCACCCTTCGCGACCTGATCACCGATCACCAAGTCCACGTGCTCGACGGCGCGATGGGCACCATGCTCTACAGCCGGGGAGTGTTCGTCAACGTCTGCTACGACGAGCTGACGGTCAAGCAGCCCGGGCTGGTGCAGGAGGTCCATGAGCTGTACGTCCGGGCGGGTGCCGAGATCCTGGAGACCAACACCTTCGGCGCCAACCCGGTCAAGCTCTCGGGCTTCGGGCTGGAGGAGCGCACCGAGGAGCTCAACCGCGCGGCCGCGGAGCTCGCCCGCCGGGCCGCCCGGGGCCGGGCCCTGGTGGTGGGCGCGGTCGGCCCGCTCGGCATCCGGATCGAGCCCTGGGGTCCCACGGCGCGGACCGAGGCCGTGGCCCATTTCGCCCGCCAGGCGTCCGGCCTGGTCGAGGGCGGCGTGGACGGGTTCATCCTGGAGACCTTCAGCGACCTCGAGGAGATCCACGCGGCCCTGGAGGCGGCGCGCTCCGTGGCCCCGCACCTGCCGGTCCTCGCGCAGATGACGGTCGGGGAGGACGGGGCGACCTCCTACGGCACCCCGGTGGAGACGATCGCCGCTCGGCTGATCGAGTGGGGCGCCGACGTGGTCGGGCTCAATTGCTCGGTGGGCCCCGCCCCCATGCTCGAGGCCATCGAGCGCATGGCGGAGGTCTCCACCACGCCGCTGTCGGCCCAGCCGAACGCCGGCCTGCCGCGCGCGGTGGGAGACCGACGGATCTATCTCGCCAGCCCGGACTACATGGCCCAGTACGCCCGGCGGCTCAGCGCGGCGGGGGTGTCCTTCATCGGAGGCTGCTGCGGGACGACGCCGGAGCACATCCGGCGGATCCGGCAATGCGTCGCGGAGACACGGCCCAGGCGGGTGTCGGTAGGCGTCCCCGCGAGCCCGGCGCCCGAGCCGGCGGGGGCGCAGCCGGTGCCGCTGGCGGCGCGCTCCCAGTGGGCGCGCAAGCTCGCCGACGGCGTGTTCCTGCGCAGCGTCGAGGTGGTGCCCCCCCGCGGCTGGGACCCCTCGGCCATGCTGGAGCAGTGCCGCGCGCTCCGCGATGCGGGGGTGGACGCGGTCAATCTGGTGGACGGGTCGCGGGCGCAGAGTCGCATGGGCGTCGTGCCCGCCGCGCTCCTCGTGGAGCGCGAGGTCGGCCTGGAGACCGTCTTCCACTACACCTGCCGCGACCGCAACATGCTCGGCATGCTGAGCGACCTGCTGGGCGCGGCGGCCGGCGGGCTCCGGAACGTGCTCATCGTCACCGGCGACCCGCCGACCGCCGGCCCCTACCCCGACGCGACGGCGGTCTTCGACATCGACAGCATCGGGCTCACCAACGTGGTGCGCCGGCTGAACCAGGGCCTCGACCCCGGCGGCACCTCGATCGGCGAGCCCACCCGCTTCGTGATCGGCGTGGCGGCGAATCAGGGGGCGATCGACCGGGAGCGGGAGCTGGAGCGCTTCCGCTGGAAGGTGGAGGCGGGCGCGGAGTTCGCGGTCACCCAGCCGGTGTTCGACGCGGGAGAGCTGGCGGAGTTCCTCGAGCGGATCGCGCCCTGGCGCATTCCGGTCCTCGCCGGGATCTGGCCGCTCACTTCACTGCGCAACGCGGAGTTCCTGGCGAACGAGGTGCCCGGCGCCCGGGTGCCCGAGGCCGTGCTGGAGCGGATGCGACGAGCTGAAGCAGGAGGGCCCGAGGAGGCCCACGCCGAAGGGATCCGGATCGCGCAGGAGGTACTGGACGCGGTGCGTGGCATGGTCCAGGGCGTTCAGGTGAGCACGCCGGGCGGACGGATCGAGGTGGCGCTGGAGGCGCTGGGGCAGCCGGCTGCCTAGGGGCCTGGCCACTCCAGCGCCGAGCCTTCCACGAACCGCAGCGGCACGGGAGCGTGCGGGCAGCCGTCGGAGCGGTAGCTCCCGGCGCCGAGCGAGTCTCCGGCCTCCAGCGGGAGCTCGACCGTGTACCCGGTGCACGTCTCCCAGGGCTCCGCGTGCCGCAATTCCAGCGTCAAGACGTCCCCCTGGCGCGCTCCGGAGAAGAGGCCGTAGTCGTCCCCCCGGCTTTCATTGTAGTTGATGTCCCAGCGGCCCCGGACCGAGTCGCCGATCTCGTCGATCCAGAGCGTGAAGTAATTCTCGGTCTCGTAGGGTGGCGGTGTCACCATCGCCGCGCAGACCGCCCCGACCGCGAGGCGCCCCCGTGGCGCCGTGCGGTCCAGCGTCAGGTCCAGGCTAAGCACGGTGTCCGGCACGCCCGCGGAGACGGCGACCGCCCGCTCGCGGACTTCCAGCGGTGCGAATCCCCAGCAGCGCTGGTACCCGACCCGGATCTCGACACTGTCGAGCACGGCGCGGCTGTAGTGGCCCAGGTGTGCCGCGAAGCGCCCCAGGCTGTCGGTCCGACCGGACCCGTGGGCGCTGAAGTCGCTCACCCCGCCCGAGCCTGCGGAATCGGGCGCAGGCCATGCCTCCCACGTGACCGCCATCCGCCGCACCGGGCTGCCATCGGGGTCGCGCACCAGGCCGGCCACGTATGCCCCGACCACTCCGGTGGGGCCGGCGGGCCCCGAGTCGCCGCAGGCCTGCAGCACGGCGGCCACGGCGAAAGGTGCGAGCCAGGGCGGAGGGCCGAGCCGTCTCATGGGTCGTTCCAGTGGACCTGGAGGTGAGGGGGCGAGGGTCCTACTGGATCTACGTACGGGGGGGACCCGGCGCCAGGGGGTGGAGCAGTGCGGTTTGTTGCACGCCGCCTGGGGTTCCACTGCGCACCGAGCGGATTGGACTACAGGAGCTCCACGAGCCGCCGGTAGCGCGCCTCGGGCCGTTGAAAGCCCAGGTTGCTGACGTATACCTTGTCCACCCCGACCTCCCGGAGCGCCTTGATGCTCCGCGCGCAGATCTCTTCGGCGGAGAGCCCCGCCTCGAAGTCGCTGGTGATCCCTTCCGCCGGCACCGGGAGAAAGTCGCTGAGCTGCCGCAGCGTCCGTGGGTTGGCGCTGCGATAGAGGAACACGCCGAAGACCCCGGGACAGGACACGCCTCGACGCCGGGCCTCACCGAGAAATCGCTCCACCTCACGAATCGAGTGGTGCGAGACGATCTGGCTGAGATAGAACTCCGCCTGGAACTCCGGGTGCAGGAGGAAGTCCACCTGCTGAACCGGGTCCCTGAGCGGGTTGACCCAGCCACCGAAGTCGAGGGACGGCACCCGCCGCCGAAGCCACTGCCGCAGCTGGTACGCGTGCGGGAAGCTCCGCGGCAGCCCGCCGGAGGCGTCGCCGCCCACGACGGTCAATGCCTCGAACCCGTGGGAGGCCGCGCGCGCGGCGTAGAGCTGGATGTAATCCAGCGTGTGCTTCGCCGTCAGGAAGGGGACGATGCGCGTCGGGGCCAGCTCGCCGGCCAGGTTGGCCGTCAGGTGCGCGAGGTTCTCCTCCTCCGCCTGGCCCACCGCGTTGTCGGTGAGGAAGATCAGCGTGTCCTGCCGGCCCAGCCGCCGGATCGAGTGGTACATGTCGATCCAGGCATCCATGCTGGCGTCGGAGGACATTCCGCTCCGCGGAGGGCGCAGCTCGACCGCGACGAGCGGCCGGTCCTCGGCGAGGCGGCGGACGACGGAGCTCCGGCCCGGAGTGGAACTGGTAGTCATCGGGTGGCGAAACGTAAGCCCTTTGTCGCTTTCCCGCCGCTCCGGTATCTTGATCTCACCGACGACCTCCAGCCGAGCCGGCCCCATGACCGACACCGTGTCCACAGCTCCTGCCGCCCTCACGACCCTCTCCGAAGAAGAGGGCCTGTTTCGGGACGCGGTCCGTGAATTCGCCGAGTCCGAGGTGAGGCCGCTCGTGCAGTCGATGGACGAGGCCGCCCGGTTCGAGCCCTCGCTGATCCCCAAGTTCTTCGAGCTCGGCCTCATGGGCATCGAGATCCCCGAGCGCTTCGGCGGTGCCGCGGGCTCCATCTTCATGGCCGTCCTCGCCATCGAGGAGCTCGCCCGGGTGGACGCCTCCGCGGCCATCTACGTGGACGTCCACAACACGCTGGTCAACAACTGCCTGCTGCGCTGGGGCAGCCCCGAGCAGCACGAGCGGTACTTCCCCCGCATGACGTCCGACCTGCTGGGCGCCTTCGCGCTCTCCGAGCCGGGGAGCGGCAGCGACGCGTTCGCCCTCGCCACCCGGGCCGAGCGGCGCGGCGATCACTGGGAGCTGACCGGCACCAAGTTCTGGATCACCAACGGGGCCGAGGCGGGGATCTTCATCGTCTTCGCCAACACCGACTTCGCCAAGGGCTACAAGGGCATCACCGGATTCATCGTGGAGCGCGGGTTCCCCGGCTTCGCCGTGGGCAAGAAGGAGAACAAGCTCGGCATCCGCGCCTCGAGCACCACCGAGCTGATCCTCGATCAGTGCGTGGTGCCCGACGAGAACGTCCTGGGCCCCGTGGGGCAGGGCTACAAGATCGCGATCGAGACGCTGAACGAGGGGCGCATCGGGATCGGGGCCCAGATGATCGGTGTGGCCACCGGGGCGCTCGAGGCGGCCACCGCCTACGTGAAGGAGCGGAAGCAGTTCGGCAAGGCCATCTCGGAGTTCCAGGGCGTCCAGTTCCAGCTGGCGCAGATGGCCACCGACCTGGAGGCGGCCCGGCTCATGGTGTACAACGCGGCCCGACTGAAGGATGCCGGGCAGCCGTTCGCCCAGCAGGCGGCCATGGCCAAGCTGTTCAGCTCCCAGGTGGCGGACCGCACGACGTCCAACTGCCTCGAGCTCTTCGGCGGCTACGGCTATTCCAAGGAGTACCCCGCCGAGAAGTACTACCGCGACGCCAAGATCGGGACGATCTACGAGGGCACCAGCAACATGCAGCTCCAGACCATCGCCAAGGGCATCCTGCGGTAACCCCCAGCGGGGGAGAACGCGCGACGGGGGCGCCACCTGGCGCCCCCGTCCGTTTGTGTCACCGAGTCGACGATCGGGCGGTGGGCCTACTGCTGCCCGGTCGTGTCGCTCCAGCCGGACGTCCCGGTGGTGTCGCTCCAGCCGGACGTCCCGGTGGTGTCGCTCCAGCCCGAGGTGTCCGCGCCGGTGGTGCTGGTGGTGTCCATGCCCGTCCCGGTGTCCTGGGCCATGCCGCTGGTGTCGGGCTGCTCGAAGCCGCCGTACCCCGCGGTGTCGGCGGGAACGCCGGTGCCCTGCTCGTTGAGGAAGGTATCGACCGCCGTGGGCTGGCTGTCCGGCGGAACCTGGGTGGTGTCCTGCTCCATGCCGCTGTAGCCCGGGGGCGCCTCGGTCTCGGTGGTGTCCTGCGGGGCCGCGGCGGTGTCGTCCTCGCGGGCCATGCCCCCGGCGCACGCGAGGCTCCCGAACAGCATCGCCACGGCAGCGAGCCCTGCGGTTGAACGCTTCATCATTGGGACCTCCCTGGAATCGTCATCGGTGACGCCGCCGGCTCGAGGATCCGGACACCGGCGCGTGTCGGAGTGTACCGGGCGAGCCACATGGTGAGCCGTGACTTGGCTCACGGGCGCACCCCCGGCTCGGCCTGGGACTTGCACCCCTTTGACGCCGCCTGAGGCCGCCGCGTCACCATCCCGGCCGGCGGGCGCTCGGCACCCCTGTGGTAAGCCTCTATGGGGTCTGGTCTTAAGCTTGACATACCGAGGTTGGCTGAGAGATTCCTGCGGGGCTTCCTTCGTGGCCTTCCCGCAATAGCCGGCCGGACTGCCCAACATTCTCGCACGCTGCCAAGCAACGCCGTTCGAGGGCCTGGAATTGTCGCTGCCGTCGCTCCACCGCTTCGCCCCGGCGCTCGCCGTGGCCACCACGCTGATTCTCCCGGCCGACCGGGTGCTCGCCCAGGGCGCCGCGGACTCCCGCGGGACCGACCACGCGCTCGCCGCCCGGCTGAACGCCTGGTACGAGACCACGGCGCGCCGCGCTCCGGGGCAGTGGGGCATCGCGGTCGCCGACCAGAGCGGCCGGATGCTCTGGAGCGTGAAGCCGGAAGAGCCGCTGGTGCCCGCCTCGACCGTCAAGCTCTTCACCACCGGCTTCGCCCGCAGCGTGCTGGGGGGCTCCGCCCGGCGCCCCACCCGGGTGGTGGGCATCGGGGGGCTGGACGCCGGGACCGGCGCCTGGGAGGGAAGCTGGGCGCTGGAGCTCAACGGCGACCCTACGCTGGAGCGTGCCCAGGGCTCCGGGCCGACGCTCTACGACCTGGCGCTTCAGCTCGCGAGCGCCGGCATCCGGAAGCTCACCGGTCCCCTCGAGGTGCGGAGCGCCGAGGGGCCCGCCAGCGCCAGCTACCCGGCCGCGTGGTCGGACCGGCACCGCGGCCGGCTGTTCGCGCCGCCGGTCGGTCCGCTCACGGTCCACGAGAACATCGTCTGGATCACGGTCCGGCCCGGCGCCAAGGTGGGCCACAGGGCCCGACTGGTGGAGACCGCCCCCCAGGGCATCACCTCGCTGGTGACGGTCACCGCCACCACGAAGGCGGGCCGCCGCTCGCGCCTCAGGCTCGGCCGCCGGAAGGACGGCGGGTGGATCGTGTCCGGCACCATCGGCTCGCGGGCCTCGGCCCGCCGGCTCACGGCGGTCGCTTCCGATCCCAAGGTCGTGCTCAACGCCGTGTGGGGCTCCGCGCTGGCCCGGGCCGGGATCACCTGGAACCGTGCGCCGTCAGCCAAGGCACCTCCCGCGGGCGAGCCACAGATCCTGGCCGAGGTGGCCTCGGCGCCGCTCGACTCGCTGGCGAGCGAGATCAATCGCCGGAGCCTCAACCTGGGCGCCGAGCTGCTGCTCCAGTGGGCGGGTGGCCGGGAGCGGCCGCACGAGCGGCTGACGCAGCACGTGCGCGAGATCATCGGGTCCAGCGAGGGCGTCTACCTGGCGGACGGCAGCGGCCTCTCGTACGACGACCGCGTGGCACCGTCGGCGTTCATCGCCTACCTCGCGAAGTTCCCCGCCACGGCGGCGGGGCAGAACTTTCCTCAGCTCCTGCCCGCCAACGGCACCGGCACCCTCCGGCGGCTGAACACCGGGGTCCTGGGCGAGGGCGTGGTCCGGGCCAAGACCGGCACCCTGGGACACGTCTCGACGGTGGTGGGGTATCTCGGCGCGCCCGACGGCGTGCTCCTCGTCTCCCTGATGTACAACGGCACCAGGCCGTGGGCCGCGCGGCAGGCGCAGTGGAAGCTGTTCCGGGAACTGGGGGCGAACGGGGTGGTCATCCCCACCGACAGCGCCCCGGCGCCGCCGGTGCAGATGGGCGGCGACGAGGACGGCCGGCCGTCGTGGCTGGGCGACAGCCTGTCGACGGCGGACAGCGCGGCAGCGCACTGAGCGTCGAGTCGTGGGGCGAAGGGTAACAGCCGGCCGCGGGCGCACGCCCGCGGCCTTCGTCTTACGTCTTGCGGGCGCTCACGACCACGAGCACCACGCCGGCCGCGAGCGCCAGCCCTGCCAGCAGCGGCGGGATCGGCACCGTCTCCTTGTCCTCGGCGGTCGCCTCGATGGGCCCCACGTCGAGCACTTTCTCCTTCTGGGTGAAGGAGAAGCCGCCCAGCGCAAAGCCCACCACGCCGAGCACGATCAGGAGGATGCCGACGATCGTGCCGGGCTTCATACCGGTCGGCGGCCCTGAATCACGCGGATGAGGATGATCGCCAGCGCGATGACCAGCAGGATGTGGATGAATCCGCCCATCGTATACGACGAGACCATCCCGAGCAGCCACAGCACCAGCAGGATCACGAAGATCGTCCACAGCATACCGGCCTCCCAGAGGATGTGTTCCACGGCGGTCCAGCAGACTCGCATATCGTACCGTGAGGCCGACTTGATCGCGGTGATGACCCTCACCCATCGCACGGGATGCCGGACCCGCTGGGGCGGGTGAGGAGGCCGGGGCGCCGCCTTCCGGCCCGGCTCCCATGACCGTACTATCCTGACACCATCCACCCACCGGAACGCATGGCGACCGTATCCTACTCCCGCCCCAAGGTCGAGGCCGAGGGCTTCAAGCCCTTCGTCCCCGCGACCCAGTCCCCCGCCGAGCTGACCCTGCGCGCCGTCGTCCTGGGGGCGATCCTGGGCATCGTCTTCGCCGCCTCCAGTGTGTACCTGGCGCTCAAGATCGGGCTCACGGTGTCGGCCTCCATCCCGATCGCGGTGCTGGCGGTCGCCTTCTTCAGGACGCTGGGCAAGTCCACGATCCTGGAGAACAACATGGTGCAGACGACGGGGTCGGCCGGCGAGTCCATCGCCGCCGGCATCGTCTTCACCCTCCCGGCCATCCTCCTGCTGGGGTACGATCTCACCGTGGGCAAGGTGGCGGTGGTGGCCGTCGTCGGCGGGATCCTGGGCGTCCTGCTCATGATCCCGCTCCGCCGGGCGCTCATCGTGAAGGAGCACCGCAACCTTCCCTATCCCGAAGGCACCGCCTGCGCCGAGGTGCTGATCGCCGGCGAGCGGGGCGGCCTCCAGTCGAGGCGGCTCTTCCAGGCGTTCGGCCTCGCGTTCGGCTACAAGTTCCTGATGGCGGGGCTGCGCGGCTGGAAGGAGTACCCGGGCTGGACCTCCCGCGGGTACCAGGGCGCCTCCATCTCGGCCGAGGTCTCGCCCGAGCTGATGGGCGTCGGCTACATCATCGGGCCCCGCATCGCGGGCTACCTCTTCGCCGGCGGCTTCCTCGCCTACATGGTGCTCATCCCGGCCATCAAGCTCTTCGGCTCCGGCCTGACCGTGCCGATCTTCGCCGAGCCCAAGCTCATCGGCGAGATGAGCCCGAGCGAGGTGCGGGCCTACTTCGTCTTCTACATCGGGGCGGGCGCGGTCGCGACCGCCGGGATCATCGCCCTCATTCGCTCGCTTCCCACGATCGTCTCCGCCTTCCGGTCCGGCTTCGAGGACCTGCGGGGGAGCGTGGGCGAGCGCCTGTCCCGCCTCCGCACCGACACCGACCTGCCGATCTGGGTGACACCGGTGGGCGCGGTGGTGCTGGCGCTCATCCTGACCACCCTGCCCCAGCTCGCGGTCAACCTGCTCGGCGCGGTGCTGATCGTGGTCTTCGGCTTCTTCTTCGTGGTGGTCTCGTCGCGCATCACCGGCGAGATCGGGGTGAGCGCGAACCCGATCTCGGGCATGACCATCGCCGCCCTGATCGGCACGGCGGCCATCTTCCTCCTCATCGGCTGGACCGGGGTGGACCACCGGGTGGGCGCCATCACCATCGCCGGGGTGATCGCGGTGGCCGCGGCGAACGCGGGCGCCACCAGCCAGGACCTCAAGACCGGCTTCCTGGTCGGGGCCACCCCGCGCCGCCAGCAGCTCGGCATCCTGGTGGGCGCGGTCACTTCCGCTCTCGCCATCGGCTGGACCATCACTCTCCTCAACAACACCTACACCACCATCGTCCCGGAGCGGCATCCCGGGGTGACCATCGCCGCGGCCGCCCCCGGTGCGGGGGACCGCTCGGTCACCACGCTGGGTGAGACCCTCCGCCACGACGGGCGGGACTGGGACGTGGTCCGCGTCAACCTGCCCACCGACGGCATCCAGCCCGGGAAGTACCTGCTGGACCCCGCCACCCGGGAGGTCGCCTATCTCGTGGATCCCGGCATCGGCGGCCGGATCCGGGAGATCGACGGGCGGCCGATCACCAAGCTCGACTCGCCCAAGGCCACGATCATGGCGCTGGTGACGGACGGCATCCTCACCCAGAAGCTGCCCTGGGGGCTGGTGCTGATCGGGGTCTGCCTCACCATCGCGATCGAGCTCATGGGGCTCCAGTCCCTCCCCATCGCGGTGGGCGTGTACCTCCCGATCTCGACCTCCGCCTCGATGTTCATCGGGGGGATCATCCGGTGGCTAGTGGAGCGCCGGCGCGCCAGCGGCGGCGAATCGCTGGCCCAGGTCGAGTCGGGCCCGGGGGTGCTCTTCTCCAGCGGCCTCATCGCGGGCGGCGCGATCGCCGGCATCACCATTGCGGGCATCGCCGCGCTGATGGTGCGCCGCGCCGAGGCGGCGCAGGTCCCGGCGGCCGAGTACCTGGCCCACGTGGTCGGCCTCCAGGAAGGGCTGGGCGCGTTCGCCCAGAGCGACCTGGTGTCACTGGCGATCTACGCCGGCCTCGGCTACGTGCTCTACCGGATCGCGAGCCGCTGAGTGGCGGCCGGCGGCCCGGTCTCCCCCGCGATCAGCGCCCGGATCATTCACGCGGCGCTGGTGCTCGGCGTGCTCATGTTCTGGCTGGTTGCCTGGTACCTGGGGCACACCTCGGCCGTGCCGGCTGAGGCGCTGCCCGATCGTCGCGTGCTCTACGTCGCCCTGGCGCTGGTGAGCGCGACCCTGTTCGGCGCCGCCATGTTCACCGCCGGGCGGCTCGGCCACATCCGGGCCGGCACCTCCCAGGACGACTGGTGGCGGGCCAACCTGGGCAAGGCCATCGTGATCTGGTCCCTGGTGGAGGCCCCCTCCCTCCTCGGCCTGGTGGCCTACACCCTCACCCGGGATTTCCGGACCCTGCTCGCCACCTTCATCGGGCTGCTCTTCTTCGGAAGCTACCGGCCGAGCCGTTTGATCGAGCGTTGAAGGCGGGCAGCCACCTTGCACCCGGCGCGACCTCTTCCCCCGTTCCACGGACCATGACGCCCGAATCTCTCGCGTTCCTCAAGTCCCTGCTGGACACCCCCGGCCCCTCCTCCTTCGAGACCGCGCCGGCCCGAGCCTGGCGCAAGGAGGCCGAGTCCCTGGCCGACGAAGTACGGGCCGACGTGGGGGGCAACTCCTACGCGACCCTGAACCCGGGCGGGCGGCCGCGGGTGATGCTGGCCGGGCACATCGACGAGATCGGCGTCATGGTCACTCACATCGACGACGACGGGTTCGTCAGCTTCGATACCATCGGCGGATGGGACCCCCAGGTGTTCGTGGGCCAGCGGGTGCGGCTGCTGGGCCGCGGAGGCCACGTGACCGGCGTGGTGGGGAAGAAGGCCATCCACATCATGGACAAGGACGACCGGGAGAAGGTGTCCAAGGTCGAGAGCCTCTGGATCGACATCGGCGCGTCGAGCCGGGCGGACGCGGAGCGGCAGCTCAGGATCGGGGATCCGGGCGTGATGGCGACGGGGGTGCTGGAGTTCCCCAACGGGCGCCTCGTCAGCCGGAGCATCGACAACCGGATCGGGGCGTTCGTGGTGCTCGAGGCCGTGCGGCTCCTGGCCGGGAGCGGACGGCCGGCCGCGGCGGTGAGCGCCGTGGCCACGACGCGGGAGGAGATCGCCGCCACCGGCGGCGGGGCGCGGAGCTCCGCCGTGGCGCTGGAGCCCGACGTCGCCATCGTGGTGGATGTCACCCATGCCACCGACTACCCGGGCGTGGACAAGCGGCGCCACGGCGACTACCGTCTCGGCCGGGGGCCGGTGCTCTCGCGCGGCGCCTCGGTGAGCGAGGTCGTGTTCGAGCTGCTCGTCGCCAGCGCGGAGGCGGAGGGGATTCCGTACTCCATCGAGGCGGCGTCGCGGGACACGCACACCGACGCGGAGGCGATCTTCAACGCCCACCGGGGCGTCGCCACCGCGCTGGTCTCGGTCCCCAACCGCTACATGCACAGCCCCAACGAGATGATCGCCCTGGAGGATCTGGACCGCACCGCCAGGCTGCTGGCGGCCTTCGCCCGGCGACTGACACCCGACACCGACTTCGTGCCCCGCTGAGCGGGGTATTTTCAGGTATGACCCACACGAGATTCTCGTCCCCCCTGGTCGCGCTCGCCCTGGCGGCCACGCCGGCGGGACTGCACGCGCAGTTCGGCACCCTGCAGCCGCAGGTCGAAAGGCCGGCGCCACCGCCGATCACCGCGATCGACGACATCCGCTACCTCAGCGACGACCGGCTCGGCGGGCGAATGACCGGCTCCCCGGGGGCCGATTCGGCCGCCGCGTATCTGGCTCGGCGCTTCGAGGAGGTCGGGCTGCAGCCCGCCGCGGGAGGCTGGTACCAGTCGTTCACCGTCGCCAAGGAGGCGCCGGTGGCGCAGTCGGCCCGGGTGGGGGGACTGGTCGGCCGGAACGTGATCGGCCTGCTGCCCGGGCACGATCCCAACCTCCGGAACGAGACGGTCATCGTCGGCGCGCACTACGACCATCTCGGCCTCGGCGGCTTCGGCAGCCTCGATCCCGACAGCACCGGCAAGGTGCACAACGGGGCCGACGACAACGCCTCGGGCGCCGCCATGCTGATCCGGATCGCCGAGCGGCTCGCGAAGGCGCCTCCCGCCCGCACGGTGCTCTTCCTCGCCTTCAGCGGCGAGGAGCTCGGCCTGCTGGGTTCGGCGCATTACGTGAAGCAGCCGGTGTACCCCCTCAGCAGCACGATGGCGATGATCAACCTCGACATGGTGGGCCGGCTCAGGAACGGGCGGCTCATCGTCTACGGGGCGCGCACCGCCAAGGAGTTCCCCGCCCTGCTGGACTCGCTCAACTGGCACGCGGGCTTCGACCTCAAGGCGCAGGGCGACGGGTACGGGCCGAGCGACCAGTCGTCGTTCTACGCGGCCGGCCGGCCCGTGCTGCACGTGTTCACCGACCTGCACGACGACTACCACCGCACCACGGACGATTGGCAGAAGATCGATCCGGAGGGCTTCCGCCGGGTCACCAACTTCACCGTGGGCCTGGTCACCGCGCTGGCCAACCGGCCGACCAGACTGACCATGGTGGAGGCGCCTCCGCCGGCGCACACCGCGACCAGCGCCGGTCCGGCGTACGGGACCTATCTCGGCACCATCCCCGACATGACCGACAATCCCGGTGGGGTGCGGCTTCTCGGGGTCCGCGCCGGGAGCCCGGCGGAGAAGGCCGGGCTGCGGGGGGACGACATCATCACCCGCATCGGCGACCTCGACGTCCCCGACCTGCAGGCCATGACCATCGCGCTCCGGAGCCACCAGCCGGGGGACACGGTGGACATCCGGATCCGGCGCGGCAATCAGGTGACCACCGTCCGCGCCACGCTCGGCAGTCGCGGAGGCTAGGCGATGCCCGCGCTTCAGGCCGACCGGGTGATCGCGTCGCTGCGGGGCGCCTTCGCCCGCGACGTGGGGCGGGCCGAGCTGCTCCGGACGGCGGCGGAGAAGATCCGCGCCGCGGGCCCGCCGTACACCTCCGTCTACCTGTACATGCTCCACGGCGACGAGCTGGTGCTGGAGGCCTTCGCGGGCCGCGACACCGAGCACACCAGGATCCCGGTGGGCACGGGGGTCTGCGGCACCGCCGTGGCCACCGGCCGGGACCAGAACGTGCCGGACGTGCGCGCGGTCGAGAACTACCTCGCGTGCAACACCTGGACCCGGTCCGAACTGGTCGTGCTCATCCGCCGGGGCGAGCGGATCCTGGGGCAGATCGACGTGGACAGCGACGAGCCCGATCCGTTCACCCCGGAGGAGGAGGCGGAGGTCCGACGGGTGGCCGACGCGATCGCCGTGCTCCTGTAGCCCCGAGCGGCGCTTCTCCGTGCCCTTCGTGCCTCCGTGGTGAGTCCCGGCACCGCCCGCGAATCGAGGGCCCGGGTGCGCGGCGTCGAGCTCTTCGTGCGCCGGATCGGGAGCGGCCCGCCCGTCGTAGTGCTGCACGGCGGCCCCGGCGCGCACCACGACTATCTCCTGCCCGGCTTCGACGCGCTCGCCCGCGGGCGCGAGCTGATCTACTACGACCAGCGGGGCGGCGGCCGCTCTCCCGTGCCGCGGGACGTGCCGGTCGGGTGGACCGAGCACGTGGCGGACCTCGAGGCGCTGCGGGCGGAATTGGGCCTCGGCCGGCTGACACTGGCCGGCTATTCGTGGGGCGGTCTGCTCGCGCTGCTGTACGCCCTGGAGCACGCCGAGCGGGTCGAGCGGCTGGCGCTGGTGTCCCCCGCCCCTTCCTGGCGCGCGGCCCGGGAGCGCTTCGAGGCCCGATTCAGCAAGCGGAACCTCGACCCCGCGTTCCAGGAGGCGCGCCGGGCGCTGCGCGAGAGCGGCCTCCGCGAGCAGGACCCCGCGGCCCACCAGCGCCGCCTCTTCGAGCTGTCGGTGGCGCCGTACTTCCACGACCCCGAGCTGGCCCGCGACCTCACCCCCTTCCGCATCACCGGCCGGACCCAGCAGGAGGTGTGGGCCAGTCTGGGAGACTTCGATCTCCGCGAGCGCCTGCCCTCCCTGCGAGGCATCCCGTCGCTCGTGTTGCACGGCGAGTCGGACCCGATTCCGATCGAGGCGGCGCGCACCACCGCCGGGCTGGTCGGGGCCGCGTTCCACCCCGTGCCCCGCTG
>Ga0299913_10002450_pt1 | contig 14643 bp, 15 predicted proteins | sample RVTome_9_FD_201360 | JGI IMG/M metagenome (GOLD analysis project Ga0299913, IMG submission 201360) | Soil microbial communities from uranium-contaminated site in the Upper Colorado River Basin, Wyoming, United States - RVT155D38 (version 2) ...
GCCGAGGTTCATCTCCGGCACCAGCACCTTGTCGTAGCGGGCCAGGATGTCGCCCAGGTCGTTGGGCAGCGGGTTCAGGTGGCGCAGGTGCACCTGCGCGACGTGGTAGCCGGCCTTGCGGACCCGCCGGCAGCCCGCGCCGATCGGGCCGTACGTCGAGCCCCAGCCGATGACCAGGACCTTGGCCTTGCCTTCTCCTGGGGGGCCGGAGGGATCGTCGACCTCGAGCGGGGGCAGGGAGTCGGCGATCCGGTCGACCTTGGCCTGCCGGGTGCGGACCATCAGGTCGTGGTTGGCCGGGTCGTAGGAGATGTTGCCGTGGCCGTCGGCCTTCTCCAGGCCGCCGATCCGGTGCTCGAGCCCCGGCGTACCCGGGATCGCCCACGGCCGCGCGAGCGAGTCCTCGTCGCGCAGGTAGGGCCAGAACTCCCTCTTCTCGTCCTCGCCCTCGCCCTGGACGTGGTTGCGGTCGGTGGCGAAGGCGGGGTCGATGGCCGACAGGTCGGCGATCTCGGGGATCCGCCACGGCTCGGACCCGTTGGCGAGGTAGCCGTCGGAGAGCAGCATCACCGGAGTGCGGTAGGTGATCGCGATCCGGGCGGCCTCGAGCGCGGCGTCGAAGCAGTCGCCGGGCGACTGCGGAGCCACGATCGGCACCGGCGCCTCGCCGTTGCGGCCGAACATCGCCTGCAGCAGGTCGGCCTGCTCGGTCTTGGTCGGCAGCCCGGTCGACGGTCCGCCGCGCTGTACGTCGATCACCAGCAGCGGCAGCTCGGTCATCACCGCCAGCCCGATCGACTCGGACTTCAGCGCGATCCCGGGACCGGAGGTGGTGGTCACCCCCAGCGAGCCTGCGAACGCGGCGCCGATGGCGGCGCCGATCCCGGCGATCTCGTCCTCGGCCTGGAACGTGGTCACGCCGAACGCCTTGTGCTTGCTCAGCTCGTGCAGGATGTCGGAGGCCGGGGTGATCGGGTAGGAGCCCAGGAAGATCGGCAGCCCCGACTGCACGCCGCTCGCGAGCAGGCCGTAGGACAGCGCCAGGTTGCCGGTGATGTTGCGGTAGGTCCCCGGCGACATCGGTGCCGGCTTCACCTCGTAGCGGACCACGAACGTCTCTGTGGTCTCCCCGAAGTTCCAGCCGGCCTTGAACGCCGCGATGTTCGCGTCCCGGATGTCCTCGACCCGGGCGAAGCGCTTCTCCAGGAAGGCGACCGTCGGATCGGTCGGGCGGCCGTACATCCACGACAGCAGGCCGAGCGCGAACATGTTCTTCGCGCGCGCGGCGTCCTTGCGGGACAGCCCGAACTCCTTGACCGCCTCGACCGTCATCCCGGTCAGGTCGACCGGCTGCACGTTGAACTCGCCCAGCCCCGAGCCGGCGTCGTCCAGGGAATCCAGGGGGTTCGCGTCGTAGCCGGCCTTGGTCAGGTTGCGTGCGGTGAAGTCGTGGCTGTCCACGATCACCGTGGCGCCCTTGGGCAGGTCGCCCAGGTTGGCCTTCAGCGCTGCGGGGTTCATCGCCACCAGCACGTCGGGGGCATCCCCCGCGGTCAGGATGTCGTGGTCGGCGAAGTGCACCTGGAACGACGAGACCCCGGGAAGGGTGCCCTGGGGGGCCCGGATCTCGGCGGGGAAGTTCGGCAGGGTGACCAGGTCGTTCCCGAACACCGCCGACTCCTGGGTGAACCGGTCACCCGTCAGCTGCATCCCGTCACCGGAGTCACCGGCGAACCGGATGATCACCCGATCCAGCTGCTTGACCTGCTTGGACACCTCGTCCACTCACCTCCTTGACATCGCTGAGACCGCGCGCCGCCGATCCAGGCGATCGTACTCGCGGTATGCGGAAAAGCGGAACGTGTTTCAGTTTTCCGCGTAACGCCTTCGCACCTCCCAGGGTAGTCGCCCCACCGCGCAGACAAGCGCTGTCCACCGTGACACGAGACACGCCCAGTCGATTCGCATTTATTCAGTTAAGTTGATTACTCTGCTGGACATTAGTGAGTAACGACGTGCGAGAGCGCGTCCCGACCGAAGCGAGGCACGATGAACAAGACGATCAACGCCGCGGCAGCAGCGCTGACCGGGATGCTGGTCTTGAGCGCCTGCACGTCCACAGGCGCGAGCGGCGACGATGCCGACACGGTCTCAGTGGCGGCGTTCTCGGTGATGGAGACGGCCAACGAGCCGGTCTTCGAGGCGTTCCAGGACACCGACGGGGGCAAGGACGCCGAGTTCGCCCCGTCGTACGGGGCATCTGGCGACCAGAGCCGGGCGGTCGTGAGCGGCGCCGACGCCGACGTCGTGCACTTCTCGCTCGAGACCGACGTCACCCGACTGGTCGACGAGGGGCTCGTGACCGACGACTGGAAGGACAACGCCACCAAGGGCATCGCGACCTCGTCGGTCGTCGCGTTCGTGGTGCGCAAGGGCAACCCCGAGAACATCCGGACCTGGGACGACCTGGTCAAGCCCGGCGTCGAGGTCGTGACACCGAACCCGGGGTCGTCCGGCTCGGCGCGATGGAACATCCTCGCCGCGTGGGCCCACGTCGTCGGCAACGGTGGCACCGAGGAGGAGGCCGAGGCATTCGTCGAGGACCTGCTCGGCAACACTCCCGCGCTTCCGGCCAGCGCGCGCGAGGCGACGTCGGCGTTCGTCGAGGGCGACCAGGACGTGCTGCTCTCCTACGAGAACGAGGCGATCCTGGCCAAGCAGAACGGCGAGGAGATCGACTACGTCGTCCCGCCGGACACGCTGCTCATCGAGAACCCCGCGACCGTGACCGAGGATGCCGGTGACGGCGCCGAGGACTTCCTCGACTTCATGACCTCGGCCGAGGGGCAGGCCCTCTACGCGGGCTTCGGCTTCCGCCCGGTCGCCGGAGTCGACGGCGTGGAGGTCCCCGAGGTCGAGGTCGCCAACGATCCCGAGAACCCGTTCCCGGCCCCCGAGCAGCTGTTCACCGTCGACGGTGACTTCGGCGGATGGAACGAGGCCGCGGACACGTTCTTCGCCGACGGCGAGGACGGCGGCCCCGTGGGCATCATCCCGCGGCTGATCGAGGAGTCGGGCACCGACGCCCAGGAGTGATCCGGATGGCTTCGGCGACTCTCACCGCCCCTGCCCGCTCGCCGCGTCAGCGGCGAGCCGGTACGGGCTCCACCCTGACCGCGGGCTCCGCCCTCGGGCTCGGGATCGCGATCACCTGGTTCAGCCTGTTGGTCCTGATCCCCTTGTCCGCGGTGGTGGTGGCGGCCAGCGAACGCGGCTGGTCCGGCTACATCGACACGATCACCAGCCCGCAGACCATGGCTGCCGTCCGGCTCACCGTCGGCCAGTCCCTCCTCGTGACCCTCGTCAACGTCGTGATGGGCACGCTCATCGCCTGGGTGCTGGTCCGCGACCGGTTCTGGGGGAAGGCCGTCCTCGACGTAGTCATCGACATCCCGTTCGCGCTGCCGACGATCGTCGCGGGCCTGGTCCTGCTCGGCCTCTACGGGAACGGCAGCCCGCTGGGTCTCGACTGGGCCTACACGGAGAAGGCGGTCTTCCTGGCGCTCGCGTTCGTGACCCTGCCGTTCATCGTGCGCACGGTCCAGCCGGTGCTCGAGGAGCTGGAGCATGACGTGGAGGAGGCCGCCGCCTCGCTGGGCGCGAACCGGCGCACGGTGTTCCGGCGGATCATCCTGCCGAGCCTCACGCCGGCGATCGCTGCGGGGGCGGCCCTGTCCTTCGCGCGGGCGATCGCGGAGTACGGCTCGCTGGTGCTGCTCAGCGGCAACAAGCCGTTCTCGACCGAGGTCGTGTCGGTGCGGGTGTTGTCGTTCATCGAGAACGGCAGCACCGCGTCGGCCGCGGCCGTGGCCAGCCTGATGCTGGCCGTGGCGCTGGTCGTGATCGTGCTGCTCGACGTCCTGCAGAGGCGGGTGTCGCGTCGTGCTTAGCGTCCCGACCCCCCTCAAGTGGCTGCTCCGCATCCTGGCGATCACGTACGTCGTGCTGCTGGTCGCCTGGCCGGTCACCTCGATCGTCAGGGAGGCGTTCGCCGACGGCCCGGGCACGGTGGTCGACATCTTCCAGGACCCGCAGGTCGTCAGGGCACTGTCGCTGACCGTCCAGGTGGCGGTGCAGGCGGTGCTGATCAACCTCGTGTTCGGCGTCGGCATCTCGCTGTTGCTGGTGCGCTACCGGTTCCCGGGCAAGCGGGTCCTGTCGGCGCTGATCGACCTCCCGATGTCGGTGTCTCCTGTCGTGGTGGGCCTCTCCCTGCTCCTGGTCTACAACGGCCGGGACGGCTGGTTCGGCCCGACGCTCGAGGAGTGGGGGATCAAGATCATCTTCAGCGGGACCGGGATGATCATGGCGACCTGTTTCGTCGCGCTGCCGTTGGTGATCCGCGAGGTCGTGCCGGTGCTGCAGGAGATCGGTGACGAGCAGGAACAGGCCGCGCGGAGCCTCGGCGCCAACTCGCGGCAGACGTTCTGGCGGATCACCCTGCCGAGCATCAAGTGGGCCGTCGTGTACGGCGTGGTGCTCAGCCTGGCCCGCAGCCTCGGCGAGTTCGGCGCCGTCAAGGTCGTCTCCGGCAACGTTCTCAACCAGACCCAGACCGCGACCCTCATCGTCGAGGAGAAGTACCAGAGCTTCGAGCAGTCCTCGGCGTACGCCGTGTCGTTCGTGCTCGCATTCGTCAGCGTGCTGTGCATCGTCCTGGTCTCCATCCTCCGTCCCAAGGAGTCAGTGAAATGAGCATTGACGTCTCCGGCGTCTCCAAGCGGTTCGGCGACTTCGTCGCACTCGACGACGTCACCGTGTCCCTGCCCACCGGTCAGCTCACCGCCCTGCTCGGGCCGTCGGGCGGCGGCAAGTCGACCCTGCTGCGGATCATCGCGGGGCTCGACGGTGCCGACACGGGCACCGTGTCGATCGAGGGCACCGACGCGACCAGCCTGCCGCCGCAGAAGCGCAACGTGGGCTTCGTGTTCCAGCACTACGCCGTCTTCAAGCACATGACGGTGGCCAAGAACGTCGCGTTCGGGCTGCAGATCCGCACACACGGGGGGCTCCGCCCCCCGTGGACCCCCCAAAGACGTGCCGACCGGGCGCGCATTCAAGAGCGGGTCGACGAGCTGCTGAGGCTCGTGCACCTCTCGCAGTTCGGCCATCGGCTGCCCGCACAGCTCTCCGGAGGGCAGCGGCAGCGGATGGCCCTGGCCCGCGCGCTCGCGGTGGAGCCCAAGGTGCTGCTGCTCGACGAGCCGTTCGGTGCGTTGGACGCCAAGGTCCGCAAGGAGCTGCGCGAGTGGCTGCGGCGGCTGCACGACGAGGTGCAGGTGACCACGGTCTTCGTGACCCACGACCAGGAGGAGGCGATGGAGGTCGCCGACGAGATCGTGGTGATCAACGAGGGCCGGGTCGAGCAGATCGGCACCCCCGACCAGCTCTACGACGAGCCGGCGAACGACTTCGTGATGGGCTTCCTGGGCCAGGTGACCCGGCTCGGCGACCTGCAGCTGCGTCCGCACGACATCGAGGTGTCGGTGACCCCCGGCCTGGCCGCGGCGGTGCCCGGGAGGGTCACCCGGATGCTCCGGGTCGGCTTCGAGGTCCGGCTGGTCGTGACGACGGAGGACGGCAGCGACGTACACGTCGTGCTCACCCGGACCCATGCGCGGTCGCTGGAGCTGAGCGAGGGTGCGCAGGTCTGGCTCACGCCGGCGACCGGCGCGATCACGGTGCCGGCGATGGTCGCTGTCTGACGGTCGGGGCCGCGCCGATCTACGTCACAGGACGTATGCGCGCGGCCCGCGACCGTGGTAGCCCTGGTGTCGTGACGTATCAGCGCGCGACTCGGATCCTGCTGTGGCTGCTGGGAGTGGCCTTCGTCGTGTCGGTGGTGCACTACACCGACAACTACTTCAACTACGAGGCCTACCCGCAACCCGGACCCGATGACCTGCCGGCGCCGTCGGCCGGACTGGTCGGGTTCGGCTGGTTCCTGTTCACGGCATTCGGGATCCTCGGGCTGTGGCTCTGGTTCCGGGACCGGATCACCGCGGCCGCGGTCGCCCTGACCGGCTACTCCGTCAGCGGCCTGGTCGGGTTCGGCCACTATGCGACGCCCGGTGCCGCCGACATGGTGTGGTGGCGGCACACGCACATCGTGGCCGACATCCTTTGCGGGATCGCGATCCTCGGGTTCGCGATCTCGGTGGCGGCGCGGGGGCCGCGGCGGGTGGCCCCAGGGGAGTCAGCCGAGGTCGAGAGCGTTCGGTAGTCCGGCCCGGTAGAGCTGGGCGTCGACGAGCTTGAGCGCCGCGAACTCCGGCGGATCGTAGAGCCGGTACGTCGCGGCCCGCTCCGCCCGGGAGCCGACCTGCTCGAGGATCGCGTTGACCGCCGTACGCGCCGACTCGTTGGCACCCTCCATGGTGGCCAGGTCGATGTCGGTCTTCACGAAGTCGCCGGTCATCAGCAGGTTGGGGATCCGGGTCTCCGCCGTCGGCCGCTTGCGCCACGAGTCGACGGTGTTGACCAGGAGCGGCGTCGCGTTGGTGTTGCGGCCGAGCCTCGGGTGCCAGCGGACTCCCGGATCGAGGAACCAGGAGTCGACGATCCCGTGGGGCAGCCGGTTGCGGGCGGTGTCGTGCTCCCGGATCTGCGCCCACACCTCGCGCGCGATCTCCCGCGGGCTGCATCGCTTGGCGCTCTTGCCGAAGAGGATCCCGGGCGCGCTCCAGTTCGAGATGTCGACGGAGAGGATGTCCTCGACCCGGCCGTCGCCGTAGTCGCGAGCGATCCGGCGGTCCTCCCAGAACTGGCCCTGGGTGAGGGCGGTCAGCGCCCACTGTGCGTCGAGGAACGTGATGTGCCCATGGACGATGTCGACCGGCTCGCGGAGGTAGTACTGGATGCCGACCATCCAGTCGGTGACCAGGTCGTCGAGGCGGCGCAGCGACGGGTCGAGCCGGAGCACGTCGCGGGTCAGCGTCTCGCGGGCCCGCTCGACCGGCATCGCGCTGACGAACCAGTCCGCCTCCACACGCGTACGCCGGCCGGCGGCGTCGACCAGCCAGGCCGCCCGGATCCGGCCGCCGCGCACGTCGTACCGGGCCAGGCCCTGGCCGCGCACGAAGCGCACGCCGAGGTCGCGCAGGTGCCGCATCCAGGGCTTGATCCAGGCCTCGTTGGTCGGCAGGTCGAGCACCCGGTCCAGCGCTCCGTCGTTGCCGCGGCCGAGGATGTTGTAGACGAACGCCTCGCCCATGTTGCCGATCGTCCGGGTGCTGGCGACGGTCTCCTTCGCGGCGACCAGGCTGCGGGTGAGCCCGGCGGCCAGCACCTTCTGGTACTCCGCGGAGCGGGAGCCCGCGCCGACGAAGTCCCACCAGCTGACCTTCTCCCACTGGCCGAGCCGGCGGGCGTCGGAGCTGGTGAGGAAGACCAGCAGCCGCTCGACGAAGTAGGCGAGCTCGTGCGGCGGGACGGTGCGGCCGGCCAGGTTGTCCATCAGGTAGCGGCGCAGCCCGTCGACGGTGAGCAGCTGGACCGGGTCCGGACCGATCCCGAAGACGAACGCGTCCGCACGGTCGCCCGCACGGAGGAACTTGCCGTTGGTGGCGGCGACCAGGTGGTCGCCGACGGTGCCGCGGCCGAACGGGATCCGCCGCATCGTGTCCGGCACGTGGTGGTAGAAGCCGGGGAAGAACCGGAACCCGTGCTCGCCGGGCAGGTCCCGCCGCCCGCCACGGCCGGTGCCGGGGACCTGGATGCTGCGGGCCTTCCCTCCCCAGGCGGACGGCTCGTAGACGGTGACCCTGAAGCCTCGCTCGGCCAGCTCGTGGGCCGCGGTGAGCCCGGCCATCCCGCCGCCGAGGACCGCGACCCGGCGACCGGGCCTCGCGGCGTACGCCGGTATGGAGCCGGGGGTGAGGGCGGCGGTGGTTCCGAGAGCGCCGCCGGCGAGTACGCCGCGGCGGGAGACGGGAGTGGTCATGGTGCCTTCCGGGAGGGAGCATCGTGACAGTACTACTGTCACAACCCTGCTGGAAGGGCGTGCTGGGTCAGTCGGTGGGTGCCAGGGCCTCGGCCCGCTGCTTCAGCCCCTCGGCGTGCCGGCGGAAGCCGTCGGCGACCCGGCCAGGCCCGGCGAGGCGAACCAGCGGGCCGGAGAATTCCTCGACGGTGTCGTACGTCGTCGGCCCGCCCGGCTTCTGGGTCAACCGCTGGTGGCGGGTGGCGCCCAGCAGCCGGAGCTTCGCCGGCCAGCCCTCGAACACGTAGGACAGGCGGGCGGTGGTGACTCCGTCCGCAGTGGTCGGCGCCTCGATCGCGGTGATCCGCTCCGGCGACCTAACCGTCCCGCCGTTCGCCCACCGCACGTGCAGCACGATCGGGTTGCCGACGGTGGGCGGCGAAGAGGTCTCGACGCGCTCGACGAACGGGTTCCAGTCGGCGTACGAGTCGGTGTCGAGCATGACCTGCCAGACGAGGTGGAGCGGGGCGTCGATCTCGATCGAGGCTCTCGGTTGCGCGGTCACCGGTAGTTCATGAACTGCACGGCGAAGTCGTAGTCCTGGGCCTTTACCAGGGCGATCACCGCCTGCAGGTCGTCGCGCTTCTTGGAGGAGACCCGGAGCTCGTCGCCCTGGATCTGCGCCTTGACGCCCTTGGGTCCGTCGTCGCGGATCAGCTTGGAGATCTTCTTGGCGTCCTCCGAGGAGATGCCCTCCTTGAGCGCGATCCCGATCTTCGACTGCTGGCCGGACTGGCGGGGCTCGGAGGCGTCCAGGATCTTCAGGCTCTGGTTGCGCTTGATCAGCTTCTGCTTGAAGACGTCGAGCACGGCGGAGGCGCGGTCGTCGGCGGAGGCGGAGATCTCGATGGCCTGATCACCCTGCCACTCGATCGTGGCGCCGGTGCCCTTGAAGTCGAACCGGGTAGCGATCTCCCGTGCGGTCTGGCCGAGGGCATTGTCGACCTCCTGGCGGTCGATCTTGCTCACGATGTCGAAGGACGAGTCGGCCATTCGGGGTCTCCTGGTTCGGTGGTCTGCGTTTTCCGTCTGTCGGTGCGGCTGCGCTATTGTTTCGCCTCGTCGCCGACCGGCCAAGCCCGACAGCGATTCCCCGGCAGGTTGCCCGAGCGGCCAAAGGGAGCTGACTGTAAATCAGCCGGCAATGCCTACGCTGGTTCGAATCCAGCACCTGCCACACCCCAGCCCGTCGGACCCGTCCGGCGGGCTGTTTGGTTGTCGGCTCGGGGTAGTCCCGTGAGTTCTGGCCCCTGACACGCCGACGGGAGGGGCCAGAACTCACGGGACTATCGCGCCGCCAGGGCCGCGTCCAGCTCGGCGGTCAGGTCGAACCGCTCGGCGGCCCGGCGTACGGCGGTCAGTACGTCGTCGGGCACCAGCGCCACGAGCCGCCCCACGTCCTCGGGGTCGGTGAGCCCGGCCAGCAGCGTCTCGCCGAGCTCGCGCTCGGCGGCGTCGATCGCCGTCACGACGACCTCGCGGTCGTCCGGCCGCATCCGGGCGACCAGCCGGAGCAGCGTCTCCAGCGTGTGCGGCGCGGCAGCCGCCTCCCGCAGGATGACCGCGAGGGCCGCGGGATCCAGGGTGGTGACCAGGCCCGCCACCCGTGCGTTGGCCTCGTCCGGCAGTGCGTCCACCAGCGGCACCAGGTCGACCCACAGCCCGTCGGCGTCCTCGGCGGTGGCCGCGTGCAGGATGTCGGCGAGCACCTCGGTCCCGTGGAACGCCGGCATCGCGGCGATCCGGATCCTCGGCTCCTCGCCCATCAGCCGCACCACCGGCAGCAGGCTCTCCCAGAGGCCGTCGGCCGAGACTGCGGCCACCAGGCCGGCGACGACCCCCTCCTCGAGGACGGCGACCACCTCGGCGATCGGGCCCTTCCGCTCATCACTCACGTGCGCGAGCAGGTCGAGCGCCTCCGACCACAGCTCGAGCCGGGCGGCGGTGTCGATGATGCCGGGGAGTCGCTCGGGCGGCAGCAGCCCGATCGCGTGGTCGAGCCGGTCCTTGTGCTCGAGCACGAACGCCGTGCGCAGCATCGTCTCGTCGTCGAGCGCCCCGATCGCGGCGGCCACCGCGTGATCGGGGACGAACGCCAGGAAACGTCCCATCGTCACGTGCTCATGCCTGCGGCCGAGCTCCTCGGCGACCGGCACCACGACCTCCTCGGGCACCGCGGCGATGATCTCCGCCGTACGCCGTGGGTCGAGGTGGATCGCCACGTCCGCAAGGAAGTCGGCGGGCAGCCGCCGGGCGACGTCGATCGCCTTGGCGGTGTCGGCACCCCCGGCGGCGCGGGCGCAGAGCATCGGGCCGAACGCGCGCTGCGCGATGGTGGCCACCAGACCGGAGGGGATCAGCCGGGCCGCGGCGGCGGCGCGCGCGAGTCCGGGCGCGGACGTGAACAGCCGGTCGGTGGCCTGGTCGCGGAGGTCCCGCACCTCTGCCGACGGCAGCCCGGAGAGGTACGAGAGCTCGTCGGGCTTGAGCTCGAGGAGCCGGGCCAGCTTGAGGACCTCGGCGCGGGCATCCAGACGCTCGCTCATGGGGGGACCGTCACCCCATCAGCGCCTTGCGGACCACCGTGCGCAGCACGCGCGGCAGGAAGCCGAGGCCCTCGTCGATCGCCTCGTCGGCGGCCCTCAGCTGGGCCGCCCGCTGGTCCGCCAGCGCGGCCGTGAGGTGGCGGAGGTGCTCGGTCGGCAGGGCCGCGATGCTCGGCGGGGGGTCGGCGCGCAGCTCGCGCGCGAGCTCCTCGGCGGCTTCGGTCACGCGGGGACCCTACCGAGCCAGGTAGCCCTGGCACAGCGCCGTGACCTCGTCGAGGAAGACGTCCCGCGGGATGTCGGGGGCATCGAGGACGTAGCGAACGGTGAGCGCCTCGACGCTCAGCACCAGCAGCCATGCGGAGGTCGCGTGGTCGGCAGACCGGAGCAGGTCGGGGCGCCCGGCCAGGTAGGCCGCGCACAGCTCACGCACCCGGCGCTCGAGTGCGAGCCGGCGGTCGCGCTGCCGGACCGCCGGCAGCTCCTCGATGCTCACCCGCAGCAGCCCGACGTTGGCCTCGAGCGCGGTGAGCAGCGCGTCCGCGGTGGCCCGGATCATCCTCGGCCCCGCGTCGCCGAGCCGGTCGCCCAGCGCCGCGGCCACCTGCTCGGAGAGCTCGTCGCTGTAGCGATCGATGACCTCGTCGATGATCGCGTCCTTGTTCGGGAAGTACTGGTAGAGAGACCCCGGGCTGATCCCCGCCTCGCTGGCGATCCGGTTCGTCGAGAACGCGTCATACCCGTCGCGGAGCAGCACCCCGCGGCCGCTCGCGATGATCCGCTCGACCATCTCGCGGGAGCGACGCTGCTGGGGAAACTTGCGCACAACGCGAATTGTATGCGAGTTATCGCTCGCGTCATCATCAGGGGGTGACGGTGACGGCGATCAGGTTCCCGACCCGGTTCCGCGAGGCCGAGGAGCGGGGCCGGAGGCTGGGTCGGCCGCTGCGGCTCGCCGCGCGGATCGGCGCGGTGGACGAGGACCTGATGTGCCGGATCGGGGAGCGGATGCTGACCCGCGACGAGGTCGGAGGGCGGCTCGCGGATGCGATGGGGTTGCGAGCGGGCGACCCCGAGCGGGTCACGATGGACGACTTCCGGACCGCACTCAGTGGCGGGATCGACGCGGTCGACGATCCGGCACCGGCCCTGGTCGACTTCATCGACACCGTCAGCCGGGTCCCGGACTGGGTCGACTGGGATCTGCTCGCGCAGGGGGCGAAGACCTACCGGCGCTTCGGACAGAACGCTGCCGACATCCTGCTGGTGCTGTCGCTGATCGGGGGCTATCGCTTCGGCGGGCCCACGGACCTGCTCGTGGCCACCGGAGGCCTGACCGGTGACCTGACGGTGCTCCGGCTCGCCGAGACGCAGAAGTGGACCGCCACCCTGTCCCAGCCGGAGGCGCTCCGGCCGGGCGGGGAGGCGTGGCGGCTCACCGTCCACGTCCGGGCGATGCACGCCCTGGTCAACCAGCGGTTCACCCCGCGGTGGGACGTCGAGCGCTGGGGCCTCCCGATCAACCAGACCGACCAGGCCTCCACCCTGGGTCTGTTCGACGCCGTGGTGCTGCTCGGCGTACGCGCCCTGGGAGTCCCCGTGTCGCGTGCGGAGTCCCGCGCGGTCATGCACCTGTGGCGGTACGTCGGCTGGCTGATCGGCGTCGACGAGGACCTGCTGGTCGAGGGCGAGCGGGAGCGGCACCGGATCAACTACCACTTGCTGCTGGCCCAGGCCGACGTCTCGGAGGCCGGACCTCAACTGGCCCGGGCGATCGTCGACGCCCAGCGCGACCTCGCCTTCGGCCGGTTCTCGCGCCTGCGGGGGTGGGCGGCCCGGGAGCGGCTGCTGAGCCTGCTCACCGTGTTCCTCGGTCCGCAGAGCGTGGCCGAGCTGGGCCTTCCGCTCCGACCCCCGTGGGCGGTCGCCTATCTGCTTCCCCTCAACCTGGTGCGCTATCGGGTGCTGGGTCGTCTCCCCGGGGGCCGGGCGCGGCTCGAACGGTGGGGCGTGCGGGTGTCGGAGCGCGTGCTGCGTCGCTACTACGGATCCCACCCGCACGAGCTCGGTGCACTGCCTGCGCGACCCGCCGAGCGCTGATCGAATCCCTCGCGGACCGCGGCGACCTGTACGACACTCGTCGCGACCAGTCGCCGACACCGAGGGAGAGCTGTGACCGAGCACCAGACGATGAACACGATCATCCATGCCGCGCTCCGGAGGGACCTCGCCCGGTTCGACGCGGCGCTGGGGACCTTCTCGGGCTCGCAGCAGCGCGCCCACCAGCTCTGGACGGCCTGGGAGAACTACGCCCACCAGCTGCACCAGCACCACGACGACGAGGAGACCATCTTCTGGCCGGCGATGCGCGAGCTCGGCGTGGACGAGTCCCTGGTCGGCGACCTCGACGGCGAGCATCAGCGGATGCTGGGTGGCCTCGAGGCCGCGACCGCGGCGATGAAGGCGCTGCAGCAGGGCCCGACGGCCGACAATGCCCGCACCGCCCGGGAGTCGGTGGGCGCGTTCGGCGCCATCCTCACCGAGCACCTCGCCCACGAGGAGAAGGACCTCGAGCCGTTCGCGGCGACCACGCTCAAGGGGTCCGCGCAGGGCAAGGCGGCCGGCGCCGCCGTACGCAAGGCCCACCAGGGGCAGACGGGCACGTTCGTCGCCTGGCTGCTGGACGGGGCGGACGCCGATGCCCGAGCGGGCCTGTCTCGCGAGATCCCCGCACCCGTGCTGTTCCTGATCAACCGGGTCGGCGGGCGGGACTATCGTCGCCGGATCGCGCCGGTCTGGTCCTGAAATGTGGCCGATCGGTCAGGATCTCCGCAATCTCCTCCCGGAGTCGGCCGCCGCTCTTAACCTTGGCCGCGCGCGCCAGAGGAGGCGCGCAGGGGAGGGAACATGAGGAACATTGCGAAGCTCGCCGCGCCCGCTCTGCTGGCCGCGACGCTGACGGTCGGGGTGGGCGCCGGAAGCGCCACCGCCGCCGACGGTGAGCCCTGCGCCAAGAAGGAGGCCAAGGTGGCCAAGGCCGAGCGCGCGCTCGAGCGGGTCACCGCCGTCTTCGAGCGGCAGGCGGCCAAGGTCAAGCAGGCCAAGGAAGAGGTCGAGGAGGCCGACACCGAGGCGGAGGAGACCGAGGCCGAGGACGACCTCGAGGCCGCCAAGGAGAAGAAGGCCAAGGCGAAGAAGGCCAAGAAGGCCCAGCAGATGCGGTTGCAGAAGGCCCAGCAGCGGCTGGACGACTGCCTGGCCGCTCAGGAGCCCGTCGACGAGGAGCCCGTCGAGGAAGAGCCCGTCGGCTGAGTCCGAGGACGAACGGCCCGGGTCAGGCGCGCCGGACGTGGAAGACCGGGATCGTCCGGTTGCTGCGCTGCTCGTAGAGCGCGTAGTTGGGCCAGTGGTCGAGCATCGCCTGCCAGGCCCTGGCCCGGTCCTCGCCCTCGAGCTCGCTCCAGTGGGCGTCGAACTCCTCGCCCTTGACCCGCAGCCGGGCCTTCTCGGTGGCCCGGAGGTTGGCGACCCAGGCCGGGGAGTACGGCGCGCCGAAGTAGGACCCGGCGATCAGCCAGCCGCCCTCGTGGGGGATCGCCAGGAGCGGTGTGGTGCGCGGGATCCCGCTCTTGCGGCCCGGGACGATGAGCGTCACGTTGGGCAGCCCGGCGATGTCCAGGACGGTCACCCGCCCGCGGCTGGCGCGGGAGAGCTGCTTGTCCAGCCAGACCACCTGGGGCAGCAGCTTCGGCATCCAGGTCGTGCTGCCCAGCCGGATGGCGATCGGAGTGAGGAGTCCCATGGACGCAGAATCTAGGACATGGGAGTCGCCGGCTCGATCCGTCCCACCACGTCGCCGAGCGTGATCCGGCCGCCGTCGGCGCCGGGTGCGGAGTAGCGGAGCACGACCTCGTCGCCGTCCTCGAGGAAGGTGCGGCCGCCCGGGAGCGGCTCGGCGCCACCCCAGCTCAGCTCGAGGAACGACCCGCGCTGGTCGCGCCCGGTGCCGCTGATCGTGCCGGACGCGAACAGGTCGCCGGTGCGCAGGGAGGCGCC
>Ga0299913_10002452_pt1 | contig 14641 bp, 15 predicted proteins | sample RVTome_9_FD_201360 | JGI IMG/M metagenome (GOLD analysis project Ga0299913, IMG submission 201360) | Soil microbial communities from uranium-contaminated site in the Upper Colorado River Basin, Wyoming, United States - RVT155D38 (version 2) ...
GTACGTCGTGTCGCCCGACGTCGCAGGCCGACAACACCACCATGGCGGGGGCGCGGTCGAGGGCGTTGACGTCGTAACCCATCAGCAGTCCGTCGCTCAGCTCGAGCCCACTGAAGAGCGCGTTGTCGGCGGCGTGCTGGCCGTGCGCAGCCAGGTGCGCCACATCGACCTCCGGCAGCCCGGCGAGGGTCGCCTCGACGGTGGCCGCCGCGCCGGTCAGCACGTGGGATGCCGGCAACCGTCGAGCGAGGGCGGCCACCTCGTGGTCACCCTGCGCGATCCGCGGACCGGCGACGAGGAGCGCGCGGCTGCGGGAGTCGAGCCCGGGCAGCACCCGGGACCGCGCCCGGCTCCAGGTCGTCGCCGAAAGGGCGACCGTCAACGGGCGTCCCCGGGTCGGGGGCAGCAACGGCCACGGGACCGTGACCAGGGCGCCGGTCGGGACCATGACCAGGTCACGGTCGCCCACCAGCGCGAGCACTGGGTCCAGCAGACGGCGGGCGACGGCGTCCGCGTCCCGTCGGGTCGCCTCGGCCACGGTCGCCGCGATCCGATCCGGCAGCAGTCGCCCCGCCCCGACGTCGAGGTCGGCGCGCAGCCGCCGGACCGCCGCCAACGCCGGCGCCACTTCTCCGAGGTCGACCACGTGCGCGCGACCTCCGGCAAGCACGAGCGCCGCGATCCGCCGCCCCAACGGCAGCTGGACGACCATCGCCGTGTCGCCCAGTTCCGCCCGGACCCGGCCCAGCCCGACCCGCTGTGCCGAGCCAGCGGGCCCGGTGGTGAACCACGCGTGCTCGCGCAGTGTGCGCTCCAGCTCGTCGCGGCGGGTGCGCAGGCCGGCCACCGGGCGCCCGTCCAGCTCGCGCTGGGCCAGTGCGGTCTGCACCCCGCGCAGTTCGGCCACCTGGGCCGCCAGCTCGGGGGCAGCCGGCGGGCGCACCGGCGGGAGCAGCAGCGCCTGCGCCCGCGCGCGCTCGCTCCACGCGAAGATCTCCGCAACCCGCCCCCCTCGCATCGCGCTCGCGAGACCCGCGGCCGCCAGCGCTCGCCCGTGGACGGCCGCCCCGGTCCGTAGGTCCGCGGCGCCGACCCGAGACCGCTGGTCCTGCAGGGCCGCCAGCCCCTGCGACAGGTGGCGCCGGGCGCCGGCCTCGTCCCCGCGCGCCACCGCCACGTCGGCGGACGCGAGCCGCCACAGCAGGCGGGTGTCGAGCCGATCCGCCCGGCGGGGTACGGCGCGGCCCAGGCGGTCCGATGCCTCGTCGACGGCGCCCACCCCGCGGGTCGCGAGCGTCGCCCGGGCCGCGACGGCGGCCGCGACCCGGGTGTCCTCGGCGAGGCCGAGGGACTCGAGGCGCTGTCGGGCCCGGTCGGCTTCCGCCCGTACGTCGTCGGCCCGCCGCCCGCCGGCGAGCTCCGCGGCCCGGAGAACGAGGAGCTCCGCCCGAGCCGCCCAGCGCGGGTTGTCGCGGCGCACGAACTGGGCGCCGGCCCGCGCGGCGTGCCGGCGAGCGGCGGCGGGCCGGTCCGCGAGCAAGGCGGCCTCGGCCCGGGCGAGGTGGGCCTCGGCGAGGTCCTGGCTCAGGCGCTGCCGGGCGAGCCGTCGCACCACGTGTTGCAGTTCGCGGTCGGCATCGGTGCACAGCCCGGCGGCCAGCAGGGCGCGGGCCCGATCCAGCGACAGCACGGGCAGCATGCCCGGCGCCAGCTCGGCGTACTCCACGGCGACGGTGCTGTAGGCCCGCAACGCGGCCGGCAGGTCGCCGGCCAGGAAGTCGAGATAGCCCAGGTTGTGCCGGGCCTTGGCCCGCAGCCGCGGGAACCCGCACGCCTCGGCGAGGGCAAGGCAAACACGGAGGTCCTCTCGGGCCGGCCTCAGGTGGACGGCGGCCAGGTGCAGCACCGCACGGTTCAGCCGGACCCGCGCGACCTCTTCGGCCTGGCGGTCGGGGTCGAGCAGCGAGAGGGCGGCGGCGTAGGCGTCGAGGGCGAGCAGGTCCCGGCCGGTACGCCGCAGCAGGATGCCGCGCTGCCCGTGCAGGGCGCCGCGCTCGGCGGTCGGCAGGAGCGGTTCGGCCTCGGCAAGGAGGTCCAGTCCCGCCTGGATGTCTCCCTGTTCGGACTCCGCGAGCGCGAGGCTGACCAGGATCCGCCCGCGAAGCGTGCTCGCGGTGACGTCGTCGGGGTCGGGACGGCCGAGGACATCGAGGGCCTCGCGCAGACGGCGGACCGCGACCAGGGGCCGCATCTCGGCGTTCGCGTCGATGCCCGCCGCGTGCAGTGCCGCGACGCGTTCGTGGTGGTCGTGCTTGGTCACAGCTCGAACGTGGGTGTCACGACCGTCGGTCCGCCCTCGGGGCGGACGACCACCTGCGTCAGCCCCCGGCGTACCCGGTCGATGACGAACCGGCCCGCGTCGTCGGCGACCGTTCCCCGGTCCGCGACGCCCTCACCGCTGCGCAGCTGTACGGCGTGGGCGCCGCCGGGAGCCAGCCAGCCGTCGATCCGGACCCGGTCGTCGGCGACGTCGGTGACGGTCAGCAGGATCGTCAGGCTGGACGCCTCGAAGCTCATCGTGCGGGCGCTCTCGTCACTGGTCCGGGCAGCGGCGAGGTCCTGCTCCTCGAGCCGCGCCAGCTCCGCGCCGAGCCCGGCGGCCGCCACGGCGAAGACCATCCGCTCGTCGAAGTCGTCGGGGGGCCCGTCGAGTCGGTCGTGCAGTCCGGCGATCCGGTCGAGGATCTCTCCGTCGAGCTCGTCGAGGTCGTCGAGCTCCCCGGCCTCCTCGCGTTCGTCGGGACCGTTCATGACGGTTCCCACAGCGGATCTGCCTGCAGCAGCGCCCGGAGCTTGGCCAGGCACCGGCCGCGGGTGGGGCCGATGCTGCCGTGCGGCATGCCCAGGGCCTCGCCCACGGCGGCGTAGTCGGGACGGTCGACCATGGCCACGATCCGGAGCAGCTCGCGGCAGCGTTGTGAGAGCTGCTGGAAGGTGTGCCACAGCACCCGGTCGCGGTCGTTCGTGATCATGGCCGTCGACAGCTCCGGTGCGTCGTCGGGGACGTCGATGAGCGAGTCGCTGGGGTCCGTGGCCCGTCGCCTCCGGTTGGTCCGCCAGGCCTCGCGCTTGGTGGTCACCACCAGCCATCCGGTCAGGGCGCGCGGACTGCGGATCCCGTCCAGGTGGGCGACCAGCTCCAGCCAGGTGTTCTGGACGACGTCGGACACGTCGGACGCAGAGACGCCCTGGGAGCGCGCCACGTGCCAGAGCAGGGGGTTGAGCTCCCGGACGATGACGTCGAGGGCGCCCGCCTCGCCCGCGCGGGCGCGCTCGAGGTGGTCCGCTAGCCGTTCGGCCCGCGAGGTCGTCGGCGGGTCACTCGGCGTCGGCATGGCTCGTCACCCAGCGGTAGAGGTCGCCCGTCACGGCCTCCAACGCGGACGTCGCACGCGCGCCCGCGGCCTCCGGGCTGACGTCGGCGAGGCTGTCCAGCGTGGCCTGCTCGAGCAGCTTCGCCGCGATCGACGCCGACACCCAGGCGGCCGCGAACGACGTACCACTCCACTGGCCGACCAGGCTGGCCTGGAAGTTGGGATCGGGAGGCATAGGCAGTCCGCTCGCGTCGAGGTCGTCGCGCTGCGGCCACTCGGCCTGGTCGAACTTCGGCAGTGCGCTCACCAGCGACGTTCCCGGCGCCTGGACCGTGACCCACCCTCCCGTGCTCGTGTACGCCGCGAGCGTGCCGTCGGGGTCGCGTGCACCCACGCTCACCAGCCCGTCGAAGGCGGCCGGGAACACCTTCGTCTCGACCGGCCGGTTGCCCGCGGAGGTCACCACCTGGACACCACGTCGAGCGAGGTCAGCGAGCACCTCGCGCAATTGCGCGGTATCCGCAAGGTCGCGGCCCTCGAGCTCGTAGCGGCCGAACGACAGGTTGACGACGTCGACGAACAGCTCGGGCCGGCCGTCGTCCACTGCCTGGGTCACGCGGTCGCGGAGCCACCCGAGTGCGTGGAGCACGTGCTCCTCCTCGACGACGCCGTTGCCGTGCATGACGGGGACCGAGAGCACGCGGGCGTCGGGCGCCAGCAGACGCACCAGCCCGGCGATGAAGGTGCCGTGGCCGGCGTGGCTGAGCCGCCCGTTGGAGCTCTCCTCAGGGACGGCGATGTACGGGCGCCAGGGCTCCTCCACCCGACGGCCGTCGCTCCAGAACGGATCGTCACCCTCACCGTCGCCGAGCCAGGGATGCTCGCGGACCGGGGTGTCGAGCACCGCCACGACGGGCCGCCGCCCCGCGTCGGGCACGGCCTCCGACCGTGGGGGTGGAGCGAGGCCGACGAGGAGCAGGCCGGCGCGCATGGTGCCGTGGCCCTCCTTCGCGGGCAGGCCGCCGAACTGTCTCGTGGGGTCCGGCTCGTCGGCGAAGTACACCGGATCCAGCGCGACGGCTGCGGTCAGGCCCTGGTCGAGCAGCGTCTCGCGCACGGCGCGCGCGTCGAGCCCGGCCGGGCCGGCCAGCTCGAGGAACCCGCTCCCCTTGTCCGGGCGCGGCTGGAGCTGCATCGACTTCAGCGTCGACGCGGGGCGCTGCACGATCGCCTCGATCTCCGCCAGCGTCTCCTCGACCCGGTCGGGGTCGACGCGCAGGACCGACCTTTGGTAGGCGAACGGCAACCCGTCCACGAAGTCCATGACGACGTGCGGGGTGATGTCTTCGAACTCTGACGGCGCCATCTCAGCACCACCTTCCTGACCTGCGGGATCGCATACCAAGACGTGTCGCCGCGCCCCGCGGAGATACAGCTGCGAGCGGTCGCACGGGAAGCATGGCAGGCCGGGGCGGTTTGCGCATGTGTTGATGTATCCGGCGCGGGGTCGGCGCCTCTGACCTCCCGTGAGCGTTGACCTGATCCCCTTCCTCGCCGTGACCGGCCTGGTGATGGCCGTGCCCGGTCCCTCCGTGCTGTTCGCGGTCACGCATCGGCTCCGGGGCGGCCCGGCCGCGGGAGTGTCCGCCGTACTGGGGCTGGAGTCGGGCCTGACGATCCACCTGGTGGCGGCCTGCGCCGGCATCTCCTCCGTGGTCGCCGCGTCCGAGAACCTGCTCCTCGGCCTGCAGGTGCTCGGTGCCGTCTACCTCGGTGTACTCGGCATGCAGCTCCTGCGGTCGGCGCCCGGCCACGACCCCGGCACCGAGGTCCGGGAGGGCCGGAGCCGGATCTTCGTGTCAGGTCTGCTCGTGGACCTGCTCAACCCGAAGACGGTCCTGTACTTCGTCGCGCTGCTGCCGCAGTTCATCGACGGTGGGTCCGGGTCCGTCGTCCAGCAGTCGGTGTTGCTGGGCGGGTGCGTCGTGGGTCTTGCCGTGCTCTTCGACGGCGGGTACGCCGCCCTGGCCGGTCGGCTGCAGCACCGAACCATGCCCGCGTGGGTGCACACCTGGGCCAACCGCGTCTCCGGCTGCTGCTTCCTCGGGCTCGCCGTGGCCGCGCTAGTGAGCTGATCCGCTCCCGGATGTATCTGCACCGCGCCACCCGTCCCGACACCTGTGCGGGGACACCCGGTCCCCGCCAATACCCAAGGAGAACGACATGACCGCAATCGCACCGTCCATCTACTACCCGCCGCTCGGCTGGCCGTGCTGGCCCACCTGGAACGAGCGGCTCGTCGCGGCCACCGCTGGAGACCAGGTGGCCTCCATGCTGCGCCAGATCGACACCGACCGCGCGAACGGCGCCGACAAGCCCCTCACCTTCGCCGAGGCGCGGATCGACGCCGCCAAGCACGACGGGACCCTGAACGAGGCCGACGCCATGCGCCTGAAGGCGGTCCTCTACCCGGGCTCGGAGGACCGGGGCATGGTCGTGAGCCGGCTCTTCAAGGAGGCGTTCGACGACCCCGAGTCCAGCCCGGCCACGCTGTCGATCCTGAGCGTCCTGCAGTTCCACGCGCAGCGCACGACGACCGAGGACTCCGGGACCTTCACCGAGGAGGAGGTCGTCGGCATCGCCGTCGCCTCGGCCCTCATCCCGGGCTTCGCGCTCGGCATCGGCATCGGCTACGTCGCCTCGCACCTCACCATCGGCTGGGAGTGAGCGATGACGACCGACGACGGCGGCAAGTCCGGCATCCCCCTCGACCAGCTGGTCAACGCCGTGACTGAGGGCGTCCTGCGGGCCCTCGACGCCCGCTCCAGCGCGGAGGACGACGGTGGGTCCCTGTCGGACCTGCTCGCCGACCACGGGATCTTCGGGACCGTCACGGTGACCGGTGGCCTGTGGCCGCGCGACGGAGGTCAGCCCAAGGGCGTACTGCCGTGAACCAGCTCGACCCCGCGGGTGCCGGGGCACAGGAGGGGCGTCCTTCCCTCCTGTGCCCCAGTGCACCGGCTTCCAGCCCCGGCGGCCGGCTGATCGGCGTCGTCGGCGGCACGCCGGATGAGCCGGCGGTGACCTTCCTGGGGACGCCCACGGTCATCACGCCCGACGTGCTCGAGGCCTCGGCGCCCGTCGGGACGGGCGAGGTGCTGCGCGTCGCCGCCCCGTGTGCCGCCCAAGGGTGCGCGCACTTCGGTCGCGGCCGCTGCACGCTGGTCGAACGGATCGTGGACCTGCTCCCCGCGGTCGAGGACGGGCTGCCGGCGTGCGGGATCCGGGCCAGCTGCCGGTGGTTCGCCCAAGAGGGAGGCGAGGCCTGCCGGCGCTGCCCCCAGGTCGTCACCGAGAACGCCCTCCCGACGCCAGAGTTCATGGCGGCCGCCGTACCTCCCGCGCGGACCTCTCTTCCCTGAGGACCCGAGGCGAGTAGCGTCGCCGAGAACCAGTCACAAGAGGCAAGCAACCTCCCCACCCCTTCACCTCGTTACCCAGGGCATGGAGCAAGCACCGGATGCGTGACGAAGCGGCGTTCGTCGAGTTCGCCCAGGCCGCGCGAGGCCGACTGCGCCGCACGGCGTACTTGATGTGCGGCGACTGGGACCAGGCGTCCGACCACGTGCAGGAGGGCCTGATCCGTGTGTACGTCGCGTGGCCCCGGCTGACCCGGGCCGGCGGCGAGCACGCCTACGCTCGCAAGGCGGTGGTCAGCGCCTTCCTGGACCACGCCCGGCGCCGATCCAGCACCGAGATCACAGCGGAGATCAACCCCGATCTGCCGTCGGGGCGGGACGTCGCCGAGTCGGTCAGCGCCCGCGCCGCCCTGATGGCGGCCCTGGCCCGGCTCCCCCTGAGGCAGCGAGCGTGCGTCGTGCTGCGCTACTTCGAGGACCTCAGCGTCGCCGACACGGCGACCGCCCTGGGATGCAGCGAGGGAACGGTCAAGAGCCAGACCTCCCGCGCGCTGGACTCGCTCCGGTCCATGTTCGACGACTCGCCACTCGGCGAGCTGATGACCGAAGGAGCACCGTCATGGTGAACGAGCTGCGCGAGCTGCTGCGCGAGAACGTCTCCTCACCGCCGCCCGACGACGTCGACCTGACGGGGGTTCTGAAGGGAGGCCGCCGCCGGGTGCGTCGTCGCCGCGGGCTGGCCGCGGTCGGAGGTACGGCGATCGCCACCGCCGCCGTCGTGGCACTGACCTCGCTGGTCGGGCAGGACACCGGCACTGACGGCGTCGCCGACGGACCGCCCTCGCCGGACGCGCCGACGGTGTCCCTCGCGGGCGCGACGTCCGCGGTCGAGGGCCGCGACTACCGGCTCCTGTCGTCGTACACCAACAGCAACCTCGACGCGCGGAACGGGCAGTACTTCGACGGGGTCACCGACGACGGGTTCATCCTCTTCAGCGACGGACCCCACGGGCCCGACAACGGGGTGCGCCGTGCCCTGATGGATCCCGTCACCGAGGAGAAGGACTGGCTGCCCGCCGCGCCCCACTCGAATGAGCAGCTCTGGCCGGTCGACCTTGGTGCTGACCGGCTGGTGTTCACCAGCATGCGCTACGGCAAGTTCCGTGGCGGCGAGCTCCCTGAGGGGGAGATGATCGCGGTCGTCTACGACCGTCAGGCTCGGACGTGGCACCGCATGTCGTGGCCGGGGCTTCCCGCGCTCGACGAACCGGGCTCGGGTGTGCTGGGGCCGGAGGATCGGCTCTACGTCCGAGTGCCGGCGACGAACGGGGAGCCGCCGCCGGGCGGCTGGCCGAAGGGACCGGACGGCGAGGCGGACGACGCCGATGCCGAAGGCGACACCTTCGCCCTCTGGTCGGTCTCCCTGACTGACCCGGCGGACGTCCGCGACGAGGGACTGGTCGTGGGAGACGTGGCCTTCACCGATCAGTCGATGGTGTGGACCGACCGCACGAACGGCCACAGTGGCCTCATCCACGTGCGCGACCTGGCCTCCGGCGAGGAGCGCTCGTTCGACCCGGACTCGGGCGACCGGTGCAACCTGCTGAGCTTCGGAGCGACGGACGACCGGATCGTGCTCGGGCAGTACTGCGGCACCTACGCCGGTGGCGTCCGTGACGACCGGGTGCAGGTCCTCGCGACCGACGGCGAGCAGGTCGTCACCGTCCAGGACAGCAGCATCGACGGCGGCCTCACCGCGGACCAGGGGAGCCTGGTGACGATCGAGTCCCACGACCGCAACACCCAGGGCACCTACGTCTACGACCTGGATGACGACCGGTTCCTCCGAGTCAGCGACTCGGTGTCGCAATGGGCTATGGGTGGCCCCACACCGCCGGGCATGTTCCTGTGGCACACGTCCGTCAACGGTTCCAAGGGCGCGACCCAGTGGCTCGGAGAGATGATCGGCAACTGACCCGGGTAGGTGACCTTCGCCCCTGGTCGGGGTCGGCCCGGGAGGTTCACGCTCGGGTCATGTCCAAGGCTCGTGACGCGCGGCCAGGGGCCACGCGTAGGAGGCGCGCGTGGCTGCCGCCGCGGTGGTTCGTCGTGATGTTCTGGCACGGCCACCGCGCGCTGGTGCGAGCGACACGCGGCCGGACCGGCCTGTGGCGGCCCAAGCCGGACGGCTGGGGGGCGCTCCGGCTCACCACGATCGGCCGGCGTACCAGGCGGCCTCGGCAGGTCATCGTCGGCTATTTCGAGGACGGCGACAACCTGGTCACGATGGCGATGAATGGGTGGGGTGCGGCCGAACCCGCGTGGTGGCTGAACCTGCAGGCCGATCCCGACGCCACCGCCGAGACCTGCGATGGGGCACGACCGGTCCGCGCGCGTCCTGCGCGGGGAGCCGAGCGCGACCGACTGTGGTCCCGCTGGGCCGAGATCGACACGAACCTTGACGCGTACGCCGCGCGGCGCCCGAGCGAAACGGCCGTGGTCATCCTCGAGCCGCGCGACCCCGCCGGGCCGGCGGCCGGGCGCAGCAGCTCTGGGCGTCCGTGACGACGGTGACGACCGGGCCGGTCAAGAGGACGCGTTCGGGTCCGGGGACGTCATCCGGATCGCTGGGGTCAGGCGCGGACCTCGTTGGCGACCTCGAACACGGTCTCCTGCGGGGGCTCTGCGAACCCGCCGTCGATGCCTTGCTCCATGCGAGGCATCAGGATGGAGTCCCGAAAGGACTCCCAGCTGGCCTGTGAGTCGTGGATGGCGACAACGGTCCAGCCGTCCGCCGACGGGCCTGCGGCGTGGAACACCTGTCCAGCGGGCAGGCTCCCGTCGGCCGGATGCACCGCTGCCAACGATGCTTCGTACTGCTCCTTGGTGCCACCCTTGAACTGGTGAACGACGCCATAGGCCATGGGTCTGCCTCACTCCGGGATTGACCCCGGCCCTGAGGGAGCTGTCCGGGAGAGTCTCGGCGGGGTTCGACCCCACGCTACGCCCGCGTCGGGGGACGTGTCGATGGACAAGTCCGCCGCCGTTTGCCCCCAGCTCTGGCGATACGAGCGCGCACCCTCGCAGAGCGTCAGCTTGCGGCTCGGCCGGGCGACTGCTGCGGCGTACGCTGGAAACATCTCGTGACCGGAGACGTCATGGACGTGGTGTTGTACTCGCTGGCGGCGCTCGCCGTGCTCGCGGGTGCGGCCGGGGCGGCCAGCGCGCGCGTGGTCCAGCAGATCGAACGCGGCGTCGTGTTCCGGCTGGGTCGGGCGCAGTCGGAGGCAAGGCGGCCGGGCTTCACCATGCTCATCCCGATCGTGGACCGGATGAAGCGCGTCAACATGCAGGTGGTGACCATGCCAGTGCCCGCACAGGACGGCATCACCCGCGACAACGTGACCGTTCGGGTCGACGCAGTCGTCTATTACAAGGTCATCGACCCGATCCGCGCCATCGTCCAGGTCCAGGACTACGGTTTCGCGATCGCCCAGGTGGCGCAGACCTCGCTGCGCTCGATCATCGGGAAGAGCGAGCTCGACGAGCTGCTGTCGAACCGCGAACATCTCAATGAGGGCCTCGAGGTGATGCTGGACAGCCCGGCCGCGCACTGGGGCATCGAGATCGACCGCGTGGAGATCAAGGATGTCGCCTTGCCCGAGTCGATGAAGCGGTCGATGTCGCGACAGGCGGAGGCTGAGCGAGAACGCCGGTCGCGGATCATCACCGCGGACGGCGAGTTCCAGGCATCCCAACGGCTGTCCGAAGCGGCGACCGTGATGGCCGGAACCCCGGCTGCGCTTCAGTTGCGGTTGCTCCAGACGATGGTGGAGGTAGCAGCCGAGAAGAACTCGACGCTCGTGCTGCCGTTCCCGGTCGAGATGCTGCGCTACTTCGAGGCCGTGGCAACGGGCACGCCGGCCGCAGCACGGGACGGCGCGCCACCCCCCACAGAGATGCCTGCCGAGCCGGTCCGGGACGAGCCCGACTCGCTGTGAAGCAAACCTGAGGAACGACCGCGAAAGACACCCGCGAGCCGCGGTCGTACGCCGAGCCGCCGCGAGTGCTTGAATCGGCTCATGCCCCCGAGCTCGGACCGGGCGGGCACACCAGCCCGCCCCGAGGACCTGATCGACGTCGCCACCCTGGTCACCGCCTACTTCACCGAACATCCGGACCCCGGGCTGGTCGAGCAACGCGTGAGCTTCGGGACGTCGGGGCACCGCGGCTCGGCGTTCAACCTCGCCTTCAACGAGGACCACATCCTCGCCACCAGCCAGGCGATCTGCGACTACCGCGCCCAGCAGGGGATCGGCGGGCCACTCTTCCTCGGCGCCGACACCCATGCGCTCTCCGAGCCCGCGACCGTCTCGGCCTTGGAGGTCTTCGTCGCCAACGACGTCGAGGTCCTCGTCGACTCGCGCGGCGGCTACACGCCGACGCCGGCGGTGTCTCGCGCGATCCTGGCGCACAACGCCCGCCACGGGTTCGCCGGCGCGGCGACCGCCGACGGTGTCGTGGTCACCCCCTCGCACAACCCACCTGCCGACGGCGGCTTCAAGTACAACCCGCCCGACGGCGGACCCGCCGGCACCGAGATCACCGGCTGGATCCAGGACCGCGCCAACGCGCTGCTCACCGAGGCGCTGGTGGGCGTCAAGCGGGTGCCGTTCTCCAGGGCTCGCGCGCAGGCCGGCACTTTCGACTTCCTCGACGCCTACGTCTCCGCGCTGCCGCAGGTGCTCGACCTCGACGCGATCAGGGCGGCCGGGGTGCGGATCGGAGCCGACCCGCTGGGCGGTGCGAGCGTCGGCTACTGGGGCGAGATCGCGGACCGGTTCGATCTGGACCTGACCGTCGTGAATCCCCACGTGGACAAAACCTTCGGCTTCATGACGCTCGACTGGGACGGCAAGATCCGGATGGACTGCTCGTCGCCGTCCGCCATGGCCTCGCTGCTCCAGCGCCAGCACGACTTCGACGTCGCCACCGGCAACGACACCGATGCCGACCGGCACGGCATCATCACGCCCGATGGCGGACTGATGAACCCCAACCACTACCTGGCCGTCGCCATCGACTACCTCTACTCCCACCGGCCGTCGTGGTCGCCCGACGCCGCGATCGGCAAGACGCTGGTGAGCTCGACCATGATCGACCGGGTCGCGGCCGACCTCGGCCGGAGGCTGGTCGAGGTGCCGGTCGGCTTCAAGTGGTTCGTGCCGGGGCTGCTGGACGGCTCGGTCGCCTTCGGGGGCGAGGAGAGCGCCGGGGCGTCCTTCCTCCAGCGCGACGGTTCGGTGTGGACCACCGACAAGGACGGCATCCTGCTGTGCCTGCTGGCCTCGGAGATCATCGCGGTCACCGGCCAGTCACCGTCGCAGCTCTACGCCGGGCTGACACAGGCGCACGGGGATCCGGCGTACGCCCGCATCGACTCGCCCGCCAGCCGAGACCAGAAGGCGCTGCTGGCGAAGCTGTCGCCGGAGCAGGTGACCGCGTCGTCGCTGGCCGGTGATCCGATCACCGCCAAGCTGACCAGTGCCCCCGGCAACGGCGCCGCCATCGGCGGGCTCAAGGTCACCACCGACGCCGGCTGGTTCGCCGCGCGACCGTCGGGCACCGAGGACGTCTACAAGCTGTACGCCGAGTCGTTCAAGGGACCCGACCACCTGGCCGCGATCCAGGAGGAGGCGCAGGCGATCGTCGCCGCGGCGCTGGCCGGTTAGAGGTCGTACCTCGTGAGGTTGGGGGACAGCGTGCGGAACGTCCTCACTCGCCGAGGGTCGCCGACCCCAAGCCCTCTTCGTCCGGCACCTCGCCCATTCGTCGGTTGATCGAACGTTCGTTCATCGGCCGCGTGTGATCGAACGTTCCAGCAACCGGCCGGGCAGGTCTTGCTGGGTGAGGCCCTACTTCAACGATCCGTCCGTCGAGGTCGTTCGTTGAGCACGGTAGGGGGGCGGTCTCGGTCGAGATCCAGGGTCGCTTCCAGCACTTGGCTGCTGGACGCGACGAAAACGTGGGTGCTCAACTGGTCGCGTGCGATTCGACGTGACCACCCACGCTTCACCTGAACAGGTCCTACGGGCCATGACTGACTTCACCGATCGTCGTCCTCAGATCTGGAACCGAACGCTCGACCCGAAGACGTACCAGCTGCGCGAACTCGGAGACTCGTGGGCGGTGGCTCGAGAAAGCACCCCCGGTTCGCCCTTCTGGGTCGTCCCCCGCTACGACTGGTCCGACCCCACGGTGGTCCGGTGGACGATCGAGGAGAGCAGCTACGGTGGCCACGGCACGGGCTCGGTCCGGATCGCACCGACAGACGATGGAGGCAGCCGACTTCACGTCGAATGGAGCTACACCGACATCAGGCGCACACGGGACAAGCTCATGTTGTTCCTGATCCAGCGCTTTCCCATGAGCCGCATGATCTCCCGCATGTGGGCCAGCGCGTTGAACCGCTACGCACAATCGGAACCCGAATGACACAGGCCCGGCAGCAACGACGTCCCGAGCACAACAGTCAGAGCACGCTCGAGTAGAGCTCGACCGTGCGCGCGGCCACCGCGTCCCAGCCGAACTCGTCCACCGCGCGCGCCCGCCCGGCCAGTCCCATCGCCCGGGTGCGGTCGCGGTCGGCCGCCAGCGAGTCCACGGCCTGTGCGAACCGCTGTTCGAAGCCCTGCGGGTCGTCAGGGGTGTAGTCGACCAGCAGCCCGGTCCGGCCGTCGTCGACGACCTCGGGGATGCCGCCGACCCGGCTCGCGACCACGGCCGTCTCGCAGGCCATCGCCTCGAGGTTCACGATGCCCAGCGGCTCGTACACCGACGGGCAGCAGAACGCGAGCGCGTGCGTGAGCACTTGGCGGACTTCGGCCCGCGGCAGCATCTCGCTGACCACGAAGACACCGTCGCGGGCGGCCTTGAGCTCGTCGATCAGCTGGTCGGTCTCGGCCTTGAGCTCCGGGGTGTCCGCGGCCCCGGCGAGCAGCACGAGCTGGACCTCGGGGTCCATCAGCAGGCCGGCCCGGAGCAGGTGCGGCACGCCCTTCTGCCGGGTGATCCGCCCCACGAACGCGACGTACGGGCGGCCGAGGTCGACGCCCAGCCGCTCGAGCACGTCGGTCTCCGGGTCGGGCCGGTAGAACTCCGCGTCGATGCCGTTGTGGATCACGTGCACCCGGTCCGCGTCGAGAGCGGGGTACGACGCCAGCACGTCGTCGCGCATGCCACGGCTGACCGCGACGACCGCGTCGGCGGCCTCGTACGCCGTCCGCTCCGCCCAGGAGCTGAGCCGGTAGCCGCCGCCGAGCTGTTCGGCCTTCCACGGGCGTTGGGGCTCCAGCGAGTGGGCGGTCACCACGTGCGGCACGTCGTACAGGAGCTTGCTCCAGTGGCCGGCCATGTTGGCGTACCAGGTGTGGCTGTGCACCAGATCGGCCGCGGAGACCGCGGCGGTCATGGCCAGGTCGGTCGACAGGATCCGCAGCGCGGCGTTCGCGCCGGCCAGGCGCGGGTCGTCCTCGGAGTGCGCGGTCGCGCCCTCGCGGGGGGCGCCCATGCACTGCACGTCCACCTCGATGAGCTTGCGCAGCTCCCGGGCGAGGAAGTCGACGTGGACGCCGGCTCCGCCGTACACGTCGGGTGGGTACTCGCGGGTCAGGATCGCCAGCCTCATGCCTGCGAATCTAGTGGCCGGAGCGCTCGATGGGCACGCGGCTGCGCGGGACGCCTCGGCGGGTCGACACAGCGCGGCAAGTCGCTAGTGTCTGACCATGACGCGTGTGCTCGGCATCGTCCTGGCCGGAGGGGAAGGCAAGCGGCTGATGCCGCTCACGG
>Ga0299913_10002453_pt1 | contig 14640 bp, 12 predicted proteins | sample RVTome_9_FD_201360 | JGI IMG/M metagenome (GOLD analysis project Ga0299913, IMG submission 201360) | Soil microbial communities from uranium-contaminated site in the Upper Colorado River Basin, Wyoming, United States - RVT155D38 (version 2) ...
CTGGCCGAGCGCGGGGTGGCCTGGCAGCGCCTGCGTGCCGAGGGTCGCGGCGAACGGGAACCCCGTGCCAGCAACACCACGGCAGCCGGGCGTCAATTGAACCGGCGGGTGGAGATGATTATCAAACCGGTGGTCGAGGGGCAGGAACAACGGGCCTACGAGACCTCGGGGGGCGGCTATCAGCAGGATCAGGGCTATGGGCCCCCTCCGGGAGGCTATCCACAACAGAGTCCTACGGGGACGCAGCGCGGCTATTGAATCTCTATACAAGGGGGTGAGTGGCGCCGGTCCTTACCTCAGGGCCTCGGTCCTCATCCCCTCCAGAGCAGTGCTATTAGACCTGCCGTCAAGAGCAGAAACAGGATTCCTGTCACATTCCAAAGCCGCAGGCGCCGATCGCTCTCTTGCAGCCAAACGGCGGCGCGTCCCAGCTGCTTGAAGGGCAGGATTAGCCTGGCACCTATTCCGGCAGGCCAGCCGCTGCGGGGCAGGACATTTACCAGTCGGCTTAAGGGATGGAGGATATCTCCTGCCGGCAGATGCACATGAAAACCCTCGGCGCGCCAGCTCCCCCAAGCGGTTACCGCCAGGACCGCGGCGCCAAGTATGATCCACAGCGCCTCGATCACCAACTCAGAAGCAAAGACTCTGAGGATGGCTTCGGGAAAATGTCTGCCGGCCCACCACCAGGGCAGTATCGTCCCGGCGATTATCAGGCTCAGCCAGGGCAGCCATAGCCAGGCCGATACTGTGCCCGTGCGCCTGTGTGGCCAGGCCAAATACAAGAACCGGGCCATCAGCAAGGCCGTGGCCCCCGAGCTTAGCGGCAGCAACGTCGTCAGCCAGTCGGCCCAGGGACCGGGGGCCAAGTAGGCGGCGTCTTTCAACAACAACTTGGCCAGGGCACCGCTGGTCAGCGGGGCGCCAGCCAGGACCAGGGCAGGCAGAACAAGCCCCCAGCCGCTCCATTGGCCAGCCTTGGCGGTTACGCCAACGCCCAGGAACAGAGAGGCCTTGGCCAGGCCGTGGTGAAGACTGAACAACAGGATGATCGCCAGGACAAATGGCCAGGTCTCGGGGGCGGCCAGGCCAATCCCGATCAGGCTGGTCACAAGACCCATTTGGCTGATACTGGAATAGGCCAGGACAGTCTTGACCTGCTTTTGGGGTATCCCCATCAACACGCCATAAAAGGCCGAGACCATCCCTATGCTCAGGCAGACAACGCCCCACTGGGTCAGGGCCATCTCGCCCAGGGGCAGAAAGCGCAGCCAGCCCATCAGCCCTGCCTTGATGATAATGCCGCTTAGCATGGCGCTCGCGGGAGTAGGGGCGCAGGGGTGGGCCAGAGCCAGCCAGACATGCAAGGGTACGACCCCCATCTTGATACTAAACCCCACCAGTACGAGGCCAATAATCAGGTCCCGGTCCGGCAGTGCCGCTAGCCAGGGGCCGACCTGGCGCAGGTCAGGGTTACCCAAGGCCGCACCTAGGTGCATCAAGACCACGAGCAGTAATACCTCGCCGATGACCCCCAAAATCAAATAGACTCGTCCGGCCCGACGTGCTTCCTCGCTGCCATCATGGACGATCAGCCCGTACGCCGCGAAGGTCATCAGGGTAAAGAACAAATAGAAGCTTGCCGCATCCAGGGCCAGAAACGTCCCCAGATTACCCATATAGGTGAATAGATAAAAGAACTGGAAGCGCGCCCGCTCCGGATCATCGATCAAATAACCGTGGGCATAGACGCCAGCGGCGGTCCAAAGCAGGCCCATCAGCAGCAGAAAGGGGATATTGGTCTCATCCACCCCCAGGCGCGTGCCTAGCAGCAGCCAGGGCAACTCCATTTCGAGCCCGGGGAAGGCGGGCAGCGCCAAGGCCGGCAGGGCAACGAGCGGAATCAGGGCTTGGGCGATCGGTCGTAGGCGGCTGCCCAGCGCCAGGGCTAATAAGAGGGGCAGGCCCAGGCTAAGGGCTGGCAGGAGATGCATAGAGATACTCCCGCTCGGCGATCAGGCCTGCCCATTCCAAGGGACTGAAAGGCGCGCCTGCCAGTAAGCCAGCGCCTAGGGCCAGCGCGGCAGTGATCAGGGGTGGGGTCAGGAGGACCAGCCTGGTCTCGAAGCGGCCCCGCGGGTCCTCATGAGGCCAGGCCGCCGGCTCGGGACGGAACCAGGCACGGTACAGGATCGGCAGAAAATAGGCCGCATTCAAAAAGGTGCTGACCACGAGCACGACGACTACCCAGGATTGGCCCACCTCCAGGCCACCGAGGCCCAAATACCACTTGCTAATGAACCCTGCCGTGGGCGGCATCCCTATCATCCCTAGGGCCCCTAGGGTAAAGGCCACCATCGTCCAGGGCATCCGCCGCCCGACGCCATCCATTTCGCTGATCTTGTGTATCCCCAAGGTCTCGGCCAGATTGCCCGCGCAGAAGAATAAGGTGATCTTCATAAGACCCTGGTGTACCAGATGGACAATGCCGCCGATGGTGGCCATGGGTCCAGCGATGGCCACGCCCAAGACGATATAGGCCACCTGGCTTATCGTGGAATAGGCCAGACGGCGTTTCAAGTCGTCCTGGCTCAGGGCCCGCAGCGAACCATAGATAATGGTGGCGGCGGCCAGCCAGGCCAGTAGCTGAGTAAGATTCAGGGCGTGGGCGAAGGTAACGCCATAGATATCGTAGACCACCCGGACGATACCGAAGGCGCCCGCCTTGACCACTGCCACGGCGTGCAGCAGGGCACTGACCGGGGCCGGGGCGACCATGGCCCGTGGCAGCCAGCCGTGCAGGGGGATAAGAGAGGCCTTGACGCCAAAGCCGGCGATCAGCAACAGGAAAATAAACCGCAAGGTCCAGTCGTGTTCCTCGCCTACATGCCCCAGGGCACCGCCCTCGGTGAAGCTCTGGGTGCCTGTCAGGGTGTAGAGCCAGATGATTCCCAACAACAGCACCACGCCGCCGCCCAGGGTGTATCTGAGATAGGTATCACCGGCCCGCAGGGACTCCGGGGTACCGCGATGTACCACCAGCGGATAGGTGGACAGGGTCAGCAGTTCATAAAAGATAAAGAAGGTAAACAGATTACCGGCCATGGCTACGCCGACGGTAGAGGCTACGCACAGGCTAAAGAAGCCAAAAAAGCGGCTACGGTGCGGCGAACCCTCCAGGTAGCCCACGGCGTAGAGGGTAGTGACCAGCCAGAGTGCGGCCGACAGCGTCATAAAGAACATCGCAAAGGCATCGGTACGCAGCAGCAGATCCAGGCCTGGTAGCAGCGGCAATCGAAACTCGTAACTCTGCTCCTGATACACGCCCCAGAGCATGATACTGACCAGGATAAGCTTGGCTATGGCAGCGGTCAGGTTTACCCCCGTACGCAGCCGATGACTCTCTTCGCCCAGCAGGAAGATGACAATGCCGGCGCCCAGGGAGGTAAACAGCACTAAAAGGGGCATAGCGCTTTGCCAGTCAAGGGCCTGGACAGAGGCGCTAACGGGTGGACCGATATCCAGCAGGATCAAAACCGGTACTCCCGCAAACCCCAAGGCTATGGATAGCAGGGCCAGAACGAGGGGAGTGAGCTCCATACTATAGGACAGATTGGCTTCCGTCCTTGCCATGGGCGAGGTTTTCCCTTGGGAGAAGTCGTACTTCAATACCCGGAATATATAACCGGCTGCCAGCAGACCGCCGGCCAGGATCACCACCACCCACCACCATTGGCCGGTGTCCAGCGCGGCCTCGAGCAGCAGCCACTTGGCAAGGAAACCACCGCTGGGCGGGAGCCCCATCAACGATACGCCGGCCAGGCCGAAGGCGAACAAGGTTAGCGGCAGGCCCCGTTCCAGGTCATGGAAATTCCTGATCCGGTCATGTCTCAGGGTGCGAAGGATATTGCCAGCGGCCAGAAACAGGGCGGCCTTGGCGAAGGCATGGGACAGGGCATGGACCATAATCCCCCTCCAGGCCAGCGTCCCAGCCATGGGAAACACCAGCAGGAGATAACCGAGCTGGGCCACGGTGGAATAGGCCACCAGCAATTTTAGGCGCGTTTGCCGCAAGGCCTGGAAGGAGCCATAGAGGATGGCCCCGGCCCCTAGCGCCCCCAGCAGTTGCCCCGCCGTCGGGGTGATGGCGGTGGAAAACACCGAAAACCATAACCGCAGCAGCAAGTAAAACGAGGCCTTGACGACCAGGGCCGAGAGCAGAGCGCTGACCGGCGCCGGGGCATTGGCATGGGCTGGCGGCAGCCAGACGTGCAGTGGGAATATAGCACTCTTGGTGAGCAGTCCGACTGTTAGCAAGGCAATGGCCGTCCATACCAGGGGTCCCGCCATGACCACCTGGGCAAGCTGGCTCATATCGAGGGTGCCAAAGCCCCCATAGAGCAGGGCCACGCCCAAGAGATAGGAAAACGACCCCAACAAAGCAAACAACAGGTAACGCATTCCCGCCTTGAGCGCCGCCGCTCCCCCGGCCAGCGTCGCCAGGGAGACCGCAGCCAGGGTTAAGAGCTCCAGGGTTACATAGAGATTGAAGATATCGGCAGCCAGGAACAAGGCGTTTAGGGCCGTCCACAACAGCAGCCACAGGGGCCAGAAGTAGCCGGCCTGGTGGGGGTGATGGCGGAAATAGCTTAAGGCGTAGAGGCTTACCAGAGCGCCAACCCCAGCCGTCATCCACAGCATCAGCAGACTTAAGCCATCGACGTAGAGATCGATGCCCAGCGGCGCCCCCCAGCCGCCGATAGCATAGCGCAGGACGCCGGCTTCCCGGACCTGTCCGGTGAGCCCGACCAGGGCCAGGATAATCCCGGTCGCGGTGATCAACAGTAGCCAGGGCAGGGGGGTGCGCCGGCCCATTAAAAAAGCCAACAGCGCTGCCACGAGGGGAATCATAATGGGACCCACTGGGCCTGGCGCCCAGGATAGGAATTCCCACGGGTTCACGAGGGTTCCTCGTCATCGGTTCCATCCAGATGGGTCTCACCGGTTTCCCGGTGTAGGCGCCGGACCAGGGCCAGGGCAAAGGCCGTGGCGCTTACAGCAATGACGATGCCGGTCAACACCATGGCATGGGGAACCGGATCGATGACCGTAGGATTGCGTCGGGCCAGGGTGATCAGCAACAGGAAGACGGCATTGCCCATGACGTTAAGGGCCAGGATCTTACGCAGCAGATGACCATGGACCAGAAAGCCATACAGCCCGATGCCGAACAGACCCACCGCCGTCAGGGCGAAAAACAGCCCCTGGGTCATGGCCAGTGCCTCTGCAACCCAGGCGCACCGCTAAACAACAAGGTGAGTATCAGGGCGATGGAGATGGTTAGGCAGGATTCAATGGTCACAATCAGCGCTTCAACCCAGCCCTGAGGGTATTCCAGGAGATTGCCGCCCAGGGCCAAGGCCCCTATCGCCACGGCGCTAAATACCCCAAGCCCTAGCGCCACTATCGAGCGCAGCCAGGCCGGGGCGACCGGTGCCGGCTGAATCCGTCCCGTCAGGCGTAGCAGCACGCCGACGGCAGCAAGTACCGCGCCGGCCTGAAAGGCGCCACCCGGGGCGTGAGCGCCAGCCCATAACAGATAGCCGGCGATCAGGGTCGCCAGCGGCACCAGCAGGCGAATCAAAGCGCTTATCAGGATCGAATCATAGATCAGGTCCGGCGGGGTCTGCGGAGCGGTTATGGTCTCACTGACGCTCCACACCCCCAGGATGGCGAGCAGCAGGACCGCCACCTCCAGTAGGGTGTCATAACCGCGGAAGTTAAGCAGTACCGCGGTCACCGGATGGCTTACGCCGCTTTCATCCAGCCGCATTTGGACCAGAACACCCAGGTCCACCGCCGGTTCGGGCAAGATCAGCAGGGCCCACCCCAATACACCCACCAGTCCCATGCTCAGCAGGGCTAGGATAAGATGGAAGACGGTTGCCCGAGGCCTGCCCTCCAAGGCCCGGTCTTCCGGCGGGCGACCATCGGTCAGCAGGAGCCGATAGGTATTGAGCAGCAATGCTCCGGTCAGCCCCGTACCGATGGCCGCCTCTGCCAGCGCGACATCGGGCGCTCCCAGCCGTGCCCAGCACAGGGTCATCAACAGGCCAAGGACGATAAAAAGCACCACAGCCTTAAACAGGCTAGGGCTGGCTATGGTTCGCCAGCCCAGCCAAAGCAGGCCGGCTGCCAGCAGGGCGTCGAAGGCCCAAGCCATCATGGCTTGCGCCTCCAGGGCATGATCCCGCTACGTAAGGCATAGCGGGCCACCAGATGACAGGACACGGTGCTGGCCAGCAAGGCCAGTAGCCAGACCAGCAGCAGTTTGCTGGCGATTGCTAGCGCTTCTGCCTGCCAGGCCAGCCCCAGGCAGATCAATCCCAGGCCCAGATTGTCCGCCTTGGTCAGGGCATGCAGTCGGGTATAGACATCGGGAAAGCGCAGCAGACCGACGGTGCCGGCAAAGAAAAACACCGCTCCCAGGACGATTAAGGCGATAGGAAGCAAGATATTCAGCAGGGCAAGAAGCTCGCTTGGATTCATCGGTCACTGTCCTTTGGAGATTGGGACGGCAGGCGTACAAAGGCCACGCTTACCAGGGCCGCTAGCAGGGTAAATAGCAAGGCCACGTCGCGCAAGGCAGGAATGGCTTGGGCCTCGGCCAGCAGCAGCGCCACGGCCGCCGTGGTGGTGCCGAATAGCTGGACTGCTAGCAGCCGGTCTGCCGGGGTGGGTCCTCGATAGATCCGGATGAGTCCCATCAGCAGATTCATGAGCAGGAAGACGGCGATACCCAGATAGAATTCAGCCATCCTTACCCTCCTTGGCCGGGTGTGCCTCAAGTGCTATCGAGAACAGCGCCGCGGCCCGCTCTTCCAGGCGCAGCAACTCCTTGACAATTCCGGCTTCATCGGTCAGGGCGTGGACCAGTAGGGTATCGCCATCCAGGTCAGTGCTCAGGGTGCCGGGCAGCAGGCTTATAGTACTGACGAATAGGACACGGGCGGGTCCTACCGGCAGTCGCAGAGGGTGGTTGATCCAGGTAGGCTGCAGAGGCAGTGCGGGATGGAGGGCTCGGCGGGTAACATCGATGCCCCCATACAGGGAAGCCTTGAGAAAGTAGGCGATAAACCATACCAGTCCCGGCAGGCTCCAGTGCGGCGTTTGGGGTGACGTAAACAACACACCCGCCAGGGTGGCGGCCATGATAATCACCCCGCCGAAGCCCCAGCCGGCGTTGCCGGCAAGTACCCACCATAACAGGGTCAAAACGACAACCAGACGCAGAGTTCGCCAGGCCCATGTACCGGTGGAACGCCTCATGGTGCTGGTTTTAATATCGAGGGGCTATAGCCTCAGTTAGGATTCTAGCCAGTCGGGGATATGGCGCCAGGCGTCGCGCAATTCCTGCCGTAACTGTCGACAGTCTGGATCAAAGCGCTCGACGAGATCCCAGAAGCGTTGCGAATGGTTAAGGTGGACTGTATGGCATAATTCGTGGATCAAGACATGCCGAACCAAAGTTTGAGGGAGAAACAGCAGCTTGAAATTAAGGCTGATGCGGTTCTGAGACGAACAACTTCCCCAGCGGCTCTTTTGCCCCCGGATGGTCAGGGCGCTAAAGCTAAGCCCGGTCTCCCGTCCCAGGGCGTGCAGTCGAGGTACCAATTCGCGCTCTGCCTTGATCATCAGCCAATGGCGCAGTAGCGTTCGAGTACCGTTAAGATCGCCCGCCACGCCGGTTAACCGCAATTGCCGATTGCCCTCTTCACTCAGATGGGGTTGGGAGCCCTTCGCCATCATAACGGACCATTCCTCGGCTACCGCCGGCAGATGGATGCGCTCGGGAATGCTTAGGGCAGGTCGCTCCTGGAGCGCAAACTCATCCAGCTTATCTTCGATCCAGGCCCGGTGGCGGCATAGAATCCTTGGCAGCAGATTCTGATCGAAACCTGAAGGGACGATAATCTCCAAACCTTTGTAGGGAGAGATCTTAAGGCGAACCTGCCGGGCGCGCTGACTCTCGCGCAGGGAATAAGGCGGCAGAGAGGTGCCCAGGGAAGAGGATTTGGCACTCATAGGATAATGCTATCAGTAGCGGCCATGACAATCCCTCAATTGCGAGGTATGCGTGAAGCGCATCATAGCTTTCAGCCGAAGGGATGGCAAACGCTTCGCTCCGGAGGAGGCTATAAGGGGAGGTAACGCAGTGCTAAGGTAATTTCCGGAAAAGAGGCTCCCATCTTATTCCCCCTCCCCTGGCGGGAGGGGGTGAGGGGGAGGGGCTAATAGTTATCGAAATCGCCTTATCACTCCTGGCGAGGTTCTTGGATGGACAGCATTGGCCCCGCCTCCGCATCGTTGATTGAAATATAATTTTCGTTTTGATCATCGACCAGTACCAGGTTGACTGGCTGCCTATCTTGATGATTCTTCCACATCTGATAGAAGGCCACCGCGGCCATCAAGTGCGCCTCACGGCCCCCGTAGAGCAGCCACTCCCGGGTCGGGGTGATTTGCAGGGTATTGTTTTCTCTCTTTTGGACCTGATCAACCATATTATATCCCAGCTGGTTGTTGACGCTGTTGATCAGCCTGTCAAAGTCTCCCGAAAGCTCGACAAAGGGTCCCGTGGGCATAGCCTCATCCAAAAGACTCTGCGCCACCTGCTCGACCAGTTCACCGTATACCCAGCCTTCTTCACCGGTACTGAGCACCCGGACACCCAGCCAGGGTCCTTCGCTTTGCAGTTCAATCAACTCGTCCCCCTCTTCAAGCGCGGTTCGAATACTCGCCTCATTAGAGGGGCCCGCTCGAAGGTTCACTTTTTCAGTGGTTATCCGATAAATGTCACCGGTATCTGCCATAGCGGGTCCTACAGCCAGCACCGCAAGAGCAACACCGCAGATACAGCCGTGATAAAATGCCGTTAAGTTTTTCATCTTTAAACTTCCCCTCGGGTGGATTCCCCACGACCACGCCAATGTTCCTAATGAAAGCAAAATTGGCCGGTCATGATGATAGTTCTGGTTAGCGAAGGCGATGACTACCCGTTAGTAGGCGCGCTTGTTTTCACAGAGCATAGGAAATTCACTCCGCAATTTCCAGCAGAATAAATCTACACTTCAAATCGAGACCCCGAGGCTATACCGGAGGCTATGGACCGTCTAGGGCAGGTCTCTGTGCTGGGTTCCTACTCAATGATAGACTGGCGCATAGGCATGCAAAAGGGGAATGATCCTGCCTTAGGAGTGCATGGAGTATGACAGAGACCCTTGTTCATCAGCAGATTGAGGCTGCGCAACAACACCTGGATGCCTTGTGCCAGTGCGCCAAGACCCTGCCATCTCAGCAGGAAGAGTTGCTTACAGAACCCTTGGAAAGGTTCTCCCTGGTTCTGGAAAGACTGATTAAGATCATCAAGGAACTGATCGAGCAGAACCAGAAATTTACAGCAGCTCAGAGGGTACTAGAGGCAGAACGCCAGCGTTACCAGGAATGGTTCGATCTTGCCCCGGACGGCTACCTGATGACCGATCCCAATGGCCTTATCTGGGAGGTCAACCGGGCCGCGGCGGCCCTGCTCAACACCTCCCGAGAAGTACTGATCGGTAAGCCGCTGGCCGCCGTTACCGTGGAGGGTGATCGCAAGCGTTTGATCAAGATGTTGAATCGCTTGCAAAAGGGAAAGGTGGTTTGCGAGTTCGAGTTGCTTGTCAAGCCTCAAAGCAATCCACCCCTGCCAGTTGCCCTGAGCGTCGCTGCGATGCCTGATGCGGGGGGACGATTGAGCTTGCGCTGGCTGCTGCGCGATCTCACCGAGCGCAAGTCCTATGAGGCGCAACTGGCGTATCAGGCCAACTACGATAGCCTGACACAACTGCCCAACCGTACCCTGCTCCAGGACCGGCTCAAGCATGCCATCGCTCATGCCCGGCGTACCCGGCGCCTGATGGCCGTGCTGTTTCTGGACCTGGATCGCTTTAAGATGGTCAATGACAGTCTGGGCCATGCCGCCGGCGATGCCCTGCTCAAGGCCGTGGCCATACGGCTAAGGACCAGCGTGCGCGAAGGTGATACCGTGGCCCGCTTAGGCGGCGATGAGTTCGTGATCGTACTCGAAGAACTGCCTCAGGCTGATCTGGCCACGCTGGGGGCCTGCAAGGTGCTGGAGATCATGAAGGCCCCTTTTACGTTGGCAGGCCAGGAATTTTTTGTCAATTGCAGCATTGGCATCAGCCTGTTTCCCAAGGATGGGCAGGATGGCCCCACCCTGCTGAAGAACGCCGATACCGCCATGTACCGGGCCAAGGAGCGGGGCCGGAATATGATCCAGTTCTATGCCGCGGCGATGAACGCCCGCGCCTTTGAACGCCTGACCCTGGAGAATGGACTGCGCCATGCCCTGGAGGCCGGGGAGTTAATGCTGCACTATCAACCGCAGGTGGACCTGGTCAGCAGCCAGATAATCGGTATGGAGGCGCTGCTGCGCTGGCGGCACCTTAAGCTGGGGATGATCGCGCCAGCGGAGTTTATCCCGCTGGCCGAGGAGACCGGGCTGATCGTCCCGATCGGTGAATGGGTGCTCAAGACCGTCTGTGCGCAGATCAGGGCCTGGCAGGAGGCTGGGCTGCCGGCGCTCCCCGTAGCCGTTAATCTTTCGGCTCGCCAGTTTATGCAGGCGGGCCTGGCGGAGCAGGTCGCCGGCATCTTGGCGGCTACCGGCCTTAAGGCCAATCAGCTGGAGCTGGAGATCACTGAGAGTCTGCTGATGAAAGACGTAGAGGGGGCGGTGGACACGTTGCGAATCTTTAAGGCGATGGGGGTAGGTCTTGCCATCGATGATTTCGGTACTGGCTATTCCTCGCTCAATTATCTGAAGCGCTTTCCCATCGACCGGCTAAAGATCGATCAGTCCTTCGTGCGCGATATCACTATCGATTCCGACGATGCTGCCATTGCTCTGGCGGTGATCGCCATGGCCCATAGCCTAAGGCTCAAGGTCATCGCCGAGGGGGTGGAGACCGCGGCGCAATTAGACTTTCTGCGCTCCAGGCACTGCGACGAAATGCAGGGCTACTATTTCAGCCGACCGCTCCCAGCAGAAGAGATAGCTGCCCTGCTACGAAACCAGGGTGTGTTAACAGGAATTGCGGTGCAATGATTTTTTATCTCCCCCTCCCCCTGGACCTCTCCCCATTCGGGGAGAGGGAAACCCAATATCTACCCCCGTCAGCCCGCCAGGGGGGAAGGAGTAAGACTGGATGCGCCCATCAAGGGGAGAGGATAATAATGCCAACCTATGGCGATTTTAACTTATTTTATTGATTTAATTGGCGCTCCCTAGGGGACTCGAACCCCTGTTACCGCCGTGAGAGGGCGGTGTCCTAGGCCGCTAGACGAAGGGAGCTAATAGCTGGCGTCTTTAAGAGAGGATGGTATTATACGTACTCTCTCGCGTTGCACAATAGTCTTTCAAAACCTTCTTGGAATCCAAAAAGCTGACTAAACCGACTGATCGACCGACTATTATTCCACGACCCGAACATACCATTTCCCGGGCTAATATCAGCCCCAACGCGCTCAAAGTCCTTTATCGGCTGCGCGGTGCTGGCTATCAGGCCTGTTTGGTAGGCGGCGGGGTACGAGATTTATTGCTGGGCCGCGAGCCCAAGGATTTCGATGTAGGCACCAATGCCCATCCCGAAGAGATCTACAGGCTGTTTCGCAACTGTCGCCTGATCGGGCGCCGCTTCCGCCTGGCCCATGTGCAGTTTGGCAATGAGATCATCGAGGTGGCGACCTTCCGTGGCCCGCAGGAAGACTGCAAGGAGCGCAATCATCAGGGCGTACTGCTCGACAACGGCCGGATCATCAGCGACAACGTCTACGGCTGCATCGAGGAAGACGCCTGGCGACGCGACTTCACCATCAATGCCCTGTACTATGACATCGATAATTTTACGGTGCTCGATTATGCAGGCGGCATGGCCGATCTAAAGGCCGGGCTTATCCGGCTGATCGGTAATCCGGAACAGCGTTATCGCGAAGACCCGGTGCGTATGTTGCGAGCCGTGCGCTTTGCCGCCAAACTGGGCTTTCGGGTTCATCCGGAGACCGAGGCGCCCCTGCACAGACTGGGTGGTCTCTTGGGGGATATCCCACCTGCCCGGCTGTTCGATGAGGTCCTTAAGCTGTTTTTAAACGGCTATGCGGTGCAGACCTTCGAGTTGCTGCGGCACTACCGGTTGTTCGGGCATTTGTTCCCGGCGACGGAACGTTGTCTTAGCCGTCAGAAACAGAATTTTCCCAAGACGCTGCTGGTACGTGCCCTGGCCAATACCGATGCCCGGCTTGCCGAGCATAAACCGGTTACCCCCGCCTTCTTGTTTGCCGCCCTGTTATGGGATCCGCTGCAGGAGCGCTTGGGGCGGTTGCTTGCGGCTGGTACGGACGAGCGCGATGCGATCGCGGCGGCGGCCGAGGACGTAATCCAAATTCAGCTTGAACATATTGCCCTCCCGCGTCGCTTTAGCCTGCCGATGCGAGAGATCTGGACCCTGCAGCCGCGGTTTGCGCTTAGGTCCGGTAAGCGTCCCTTGGCGTTATTGGCCCATCCGCGGTTTCGGGCCGCCTACGATTTCCTATTGCTGCGCGCCGAGAGCGGCGAGGAGGTGGCGGAACTGGCCGACTGGTGGACCCGGTTTCTGGTCTTGGACGAAGCCGGCCGGGAGGAGGCTATTCGAACGGCGGCGCGATCCCAGAAGAGTGGTCACCGTCCGCGCCGGCAGCGGACTTCCCGCAAGCGGTCTGCATCTCAGGTTAGCGAATAGCGTTCCAGGCCAACTTTATGCTTTCCGTTCATGCGTACATTGGCATCGGCAGTAATTTAGAGTGCCCTATCGTCCAGGTCGGCAAGGCCTTGAGTGCCTTGAGTGCCATTCCCCGAACTCGCTGTATTGCCTGCTCTCCCTGGTATCGCAGCGAGCCCGTAGGTCCTCCCGGTCAACCGGATTACCTCAATGCCGTAGCGCATTTGCTCACCCGGCTTGATCCGCCGTCCTTGTTGGACGCCTTGCAAGCCATTGAAGACGCGCATGGCCGGGTGCGTTCCCGGCGCTGGGGGCCACGCACCCTGGATCTGGATATGCTGTTGTATGGAGACCGGGTACAGGATGATCCCCATCTGGTACTCCCCCACCCCAGGATGCATGAACGGGCCTTCGTCTTATATCCATTGCACGCTATCGCCCCGGATGTGATTATTCCTGGCCGGGGAGACGTAAAGACGCTGATGCGGCTGTGCCCGCCGCTACGGCTGGAGCGGCTTGAAGGATATGATGAGATCAGTTGTTAGCGTGAAGTGGCTTATAAAATTTTATATACTGAGCGTCAGCGCTTTTAGTAACAGCCCCGGTAGCTCAGCTGGATAGAGCGTCCCCCTCCTAAGGGGAAGGTCGCAGGTTCGAATCCTGCCCGGGGCACCATGAAATGAAACACTTATAAACAACCAATAAGCACAAGATAAAGAGGGCTACCTTGGGGCTACCTTCTGATAGACCTTGATAGTCCTGCCTGACTACCCTTCCAACTTTCAACGCACCGCTCCCCCAGCTACAATCTCACCCCATTTTAGCCATTATTCTATCAAGAAGGGGCGGTGGCCACCGCACAGGAATTTTTGGGTCCAAAACCAGAGGCAGGTTTTTGCTGATGCAGTGAAATTCTCTTCTTCATGCTGATACGGTGATTAGTACACCGCTCTTCATTTCCAGGCGGCAGGGTATAAACCTTCGCCTTTAGGCGGAAAAGTCTTTAGCATATTGCCCTTTCTCAAGGGCAAGCGCTTTAGCTAGTAGGGTATGGTAGATCGAGAACGCTATCGTCGGGGTGCCCACCCGGTAACGGAGTTGAAATATCACTGAGTATGGAAGACGAAGTACCGTTATCCGGTGTGGCGAGGTGGGGTTGCGGTTACGGGAAGTACTGAGGATGGGGTGTGCTGAGCAGGGGATGACGGTGGTACCGGGCAACATTCGTCCCAATCATGTCCATCTACTGGTGAGCGCACCCGCCCAGCTATCGCCAGCGAAAATAGCACCGTATCTCCAAGGGAAGTCATCCTATCGCTTACCGCGGGAATTTCGGGTATTGCAGAAGCGGTACTGGGGGCAGCACTGGTGGGGACGTGGCTACTGTTGTGCAACGGTAGGTGCTGTCACGGAGGAGCAAGTGAAGCGCTATATTGAGCAACAGGAGGAAGAAGCGGGTGCTTTCCACGTTTGGGACGAAGAGCAACCCTCGGACCCAGCGTCTTAAGTCGGATTTAATCCGAAACCTTGCGGATGACTTTAGTCTATACAGGCGTTCACGCCTTCAACAACCTACCGGCTTTAGCCGGTAAGTCATTGAGTTCAACGTGGAGAAAGGGCACTGGAAGTAACCGTATCTACGGTTCGAGGACTCCAGAAGTTACTAGATGAAAAACTCTCGAATGAGATTATGAAAGTTTTGGAAAAACATTTTCCCGAGGACCAATACGTATCATTGGCCAAGAATACGAGAGGTGTTTACAAGCGGCGGCAAGCGCCACCACACAAATTTAGCGAACGGGTATACGAATTGGAGGTCGCT
>Ga0299913_10002454_pt1 | contig 14639 bp, 13 predicted proteins | sample RVTome_9_FD_201360 | JGI IMG/M metagenome (GOLD analysis project Ga0299913, IMG submission 201360) | Soil microbial communities from uranium-contaminated site in the Upper Colorado River Basin, Wyoming, United States - RVT155D38 (version 2) ...
GGCTGAACGCAGTGGTGACCGGAGCCTCGATGGGGGAGGAGCTTCCAGGAACGCCGTGAACCCATCCATGGGGGCTTCGGGCAAAACATCCATGTTTTGCACGATCCTGGAAGCCCCTCCCCCATCGAGGCTCCTCGGTGAGGCGGTGCCGTTCATGAACAATGCCCACGACTCGAAGGAAGCTATTTACCTAACGTGGTAGCCGCGACTCGAAGCGCCGCCGCCAGCCGGCAGCATCGACTTTTTCGAGCACATCGTCCACGTTCGCCAAAAGCCTCTTCTGCAAGGGTTTTTTCACCTTGTAGCAAACGCTGTACAGGTCTCTTTCGCCGGCGAGTTCTGCAAGCAGCGCATCGCTGGTCTTCAACTCGTCGGCCAGCCCCAGCTCCAGGGCGCGCGTACCGTACCAGTGCTCACCGGTGGCCACTGTCTTGAGATCCAGGCCCGGCCGATAAGTGCCGACAGCAGCCTTGAACAGGCGGTGAACGTCCTCGAGTTCCTGCCTGAGCTTTTTTCGGTCGGCATCAGTGTTCTTGCCGAACATCGTTACTGTGCGCTTGTATTCACCCGCGGTGATCTGCTCGAAGTCGACGCCGTGGCTGTCCAGCATGCGATTGAAGTTCGGCAACTGCGCGATGACGCCGATCGATCCGAGGATTGCGAACGGCGCCGCAATGATTTTGTTCGCAACACACGCCATCAGGTAGCCGCCGCTCGCGGCGACCTTGTCGACCGTAGCGATCAGTGGAATGTTTCGGTCGCGAATACGAGCGAGTTGCGATGCGCCGAGCCCGTGTTCGTGGACGACGCCACCGTAGTTTTCGAGCCGGATGACCACCTGATCGTCCTCGCCCGCCACTTCGAGGATTGCGGACACTTCTTCGCGCAGCGATTGGACAGCGCTGGCTTTCAGATCGCCCTTGAAGTCGATGACGAACGTTCGCGGCCGGCCCTTCCGTGATTTTGCCACCGCCTTGTCCTTTGCCTTGTCCGCTTTCGCCTGCGCCTTCCAGTCGCGCTTGCCGAGCACTGCTTTCTTCAGCGCAGCCGCGCGCGACCGGTACTTCTTGTTGAGGCTTTCAACTTCCAGTCCTTCGCGGCTGCCGGCCTTGCGGCTGGCCGCAGCGCCGGCTGCAATGATGAAAATTAGAGCGCCCGCAACCGTGATGGCCTTGAGCAGGAACAGGCCGTAATCCGCAAAGAATTCAGTCATGGCGTAGTGGCTGGCGCACCCGTCAGACGGCTATGCCGACGTTGTTTTTCTGCAGAACGCGTTCCGCTCGATAGCTGGATCGCACCAGCGGACCTGCAACGACCTCGACGAATCCCTTGTCGAGACCCTCTTTACGATAGGCATCGAACTCGTCCGGCGCAACGAAGCGCTCTATCGCCAGATGGTTCGGCGTCGGACGCAGGTACTGGCCGAGCGTCAGAATATCCACGCCGGCCTCCCTTAGATCATCCATGGTTTCCATGATCTCGTGGTCGCGTTCGCCGAGACCCAGCATCAGGCTCGTCTTGGTCAATATGTCTCCGCGGATTCTCTTCGCGTGCGCCAGTACCGCAATGGTCTGTTCATAGGTTGCCCGCGGATCGCGCACGGGATGTGTCAGTCGTTTTACCGTCTCGACGTTTTGCGCAAATACTTCGACGCCTGATCCAAGAACCTTTTCGACATCGGCGAACACTCCGTTGAAATCGGGCGTCAGCGCCTCGACCGCGGTATGCGGATTCGTTCTCTTGATGGCCCGCACGCAGGACGCATAATGCGCCGCGCCACCGTCCGGCAGATCGTCCCTGTCCACTGAAGTGATGACCACGTAATTGAGGTTCATGAGCTTCACCGCCCGCGCCGTATTCTCCGGCTCTTCCGGATCCAGCCAACCCCGTGGATTGCCCGTGTCGACGGCGCAAAAGCGGCAGGCTCTGGTGCAAACGGAGCCCATGACCATGATCGTCGCCGTGCCGTGGTTCCAGCATTCGCCGATGTTCGGACACATCGACTCCTCGCAAACCGTGCTCAGCCGGTGCTCGCGGACCGTCTGACGCACCGAAGAGAACTTTGCTCCAGCAGGCATGCGGGCGCGAAGCCACTTCGGCTTGTTGCCGACCACGAGTTCCGGTTCGCCGACGCGGGCTTTTATTCCGTTCTTGATCGCCGGAAATCCTGCAGCGGTCCGGTACTTCCTGCCGCTCTCTATAATGGGAATACCGCGGAAACTCGTGTTCTCGGGGCCAGTCTCGGCATCTTTCTCTGAATTGCTCATATCGGCGTTTAGGGGGGCGACGGTCGAAGACGGCCATTTTCGCACGACAGGCAACGCGGGCGAAAGGCCGTGTCATCACGCATTGTTCGTGAACAGGGACGGTAGGAAGGAGCGTTCACCTGTGGGGAGGGGTGTTCAGGATCGTCAAAAACATGGATGTTTTTGCGAAGCCCACATGGATGTGTTCACGGCGGTCCTGAACACCCCTCCCCACAGGTGAACGCTCCGCTTACCACAGTAGTCGACAGTTCACGAACAATGCGTGATGACCCGACCAAAAAAAACCCGGCATTGAGCCGGGATCAGTCGGGGGAAAAACCTGCGCCAGAAAAACGAACAAGCCGGTCAGTGCAACCTCGCCCAGCTGAGGACCTTTACGGAGCTCCGCCGCAGATCGAAATTTTTGGCCAGCACAGCTTCGATGTCGGTCACATCCGAGTTGTGGTCCATCGGTCGGCTGAGTTCGATCACACCGCTGAACTCGTTTCCGCCACGATAGTATTCGTCAGTCAACCGGAATTGGGCGTAGTACTTCACGGACATGCAACAAAGGCTACGCCCGCTGTCCAAAGCGATCTGTGAGCCAAAGCACAGATCATCCGCCGATCCGGCCAAAGAATTTGAAGAATGGTGAAAAGCGTCACAATGTCCGCAACAATTTCGCAGTCGTATATATTATTGTGGCAGCGCCGGGTCGCATCTTGGGCACCACTTCGCGATTTTCGGCGCGCGGCTGCTTGCAGTCGCTCGTCAACTTTGACTATATCTTTTTGTTTTTGAAGCGGAAACACAGAATGACCTGCAAAACTACCTTTGCCAGATGGATCGCGCTCGCTGCTATCACGCTCATTGCGGGTAATGCGCTGGCGCAGAACGAACTCCGAGCAACCTTTTTCAAGGACGCGGACGCGGCACTGAAGGAGGCCAATGCCGCCAATGCGGAGTTGCTCGCGCCGAACAGCTACATCGCCGGCACGAAGGACTTCGAGGCTGCCGAGTCGGGGCTGGAGCGTGGGCGAAATGTAGAATATGTACGCGACAAGGCCGCCAAGGCCGCCGCACATTTCCAGGAAGCCGCCAAAACGGCGAGGCTGGCGAAGACGGTACTCTCCCAGTCCATAAAGAGCCGCCAGGATGCCGCAAATGCGCGCGCCACCGAACTCTCGAGGGAAACCTGGGACCAGGCGCAGAAGGAATTCGGCGCCGCGATTCGCTATGTCGAGCGGGGCAGTCTCAAGAACGCGGCAAAAAAGGACATCGAAGCGACAACTCTCTATCGAGACGCCGAACTGGTGGCGATCAAGGCCCAGTATCTTACGGAAACACGTCGGTTGCTCTCGGATGCCGAGCGCGCGAAGGTGGATCGCTTCGCACCCATCACACTCGACAAGGCGCGGGGGTTGCTGTCCGAAGCGGAACGCGAACTGAGTGAAAATCGCTACGACACGGATCTGCCCCGCAGCCTCGCGCAACAGGCGAATTACGAGGCCAAACACGCGATCTACCTGTCCGAAGTAGTACGACGCGTGCGCGACAAGAATCTGACCGTCGAAGAACTCGTTCTGCAATGGGAAGACCCGTTGCAGCGCATCGCCGATGCGGCCAATATCGTCCCGCGGATGTCGGACGGGCACGACCAGGTAGAGGAGGAGCTCGTTGCGTTCGTTGAGAACCTGAGAGCCGAAAATCAGGAACTGCAGCAGGAAAACGAAGCGAACAACTTGAGACTTGCCGACATGTCGGAAGAACTGCGCGCTCTGGACGAGCGCCTCGGCGGCGCCACTGCGGAACGCACGGCGCTCGTGCAGAGGCTCGAGGCACAGGCCAGAGTCAAGGAACAGTTCGAGCAGATCGAGCAGATGTTCACGCGGGACGAGGCGCGGGTCTTTCGCGAAGGCGACAGCGTCATCTTGCGCCTCGTCGGGCTGTCCTTCGACAGCGGCAGGTGGGAAATCAGGCAGGAAAGCTTTGATCTGCTGGCGAAGGTCGAGAGGGCGATCGACGTGTTCCCGCGCAGCGAACTCATCATCGAAGGTCACACCGACTCGTACGGCGGTGATGAAATGAATCAGAAACTTTCGCAAAGCCGCGCCGAGTCGGTACAGCAATACATGATCAACGCGATGCGTATCCCGAGCTATCGACTCATCGCCACCGGTTACGGCGAAACCAACCCGATAGCGAACAACGAGACCGCCTCCGGACGCGCGCAGAACCGCCGCATCGACATCGTCATCAAGCCCAACCTCGACACGCCCGGGGTTGCATCGGTCGGCACCTGATCGATCGGTCTTTACGGTACGCCTCTGGCCTCCCGCCACCAGTCGCGTAGTCGCGTGGCGACTGCCGAATTGACCAGATAACCATATTCGGCATGTACGTTGAGAACGCCGTGCTGCCGGAAGTAGTTGTGAACGACCGTGTCGCTTATGTCGTCGATCAGGCCAAGCGCGATCATCTCCGCGAAATCGTTGCGCACCGTCATGTCTATTGCCGTCATCTCGCCGATGGCGGCAAAGTTGTCCCAGCGTCGCAGGTTGTTCGGATAGCGCCTCTCGCCCGTCTCGCCGCGACCGATCAGGCGGCGTTGTATATAGCGCATCCCCAGCGGGCTGCCGATCGTAATCAGATCGACACGTAAATCACGGTCGGCCTTGTTCGCGGAGTCGCGGCTCAGTTGCCACAGTGTCTCATAGGCTATGACGGAGCCCATGCTGTGGCCAATGAGCAGCACCGGCCGACCTGTTTTCGATGCCGCTCGCAGCGGAATTTTCAACAGGCGTCTGGTTGCGTCCGCAATGTCCGATTCATTCGTCATATAGCGGCGAAGATCGCGCAAATGAAGTTGCATAGTCTCGTCCGCCAGTTGCGGGATCAGGACCGGCAGGCGATCGGCGAGGCGGTAAAGCCAACGCACCACGCGTCGTTTGAGTGCGCCCGCTTCGGCGAGATCAGCCGCACCGGCTTCGCGTTGCCGCAGAACCTTCTCGATGCCGGCGCGGTCGAGTTCGACATCACGATGTTCCGCGTAAAAGTCGAAGGTCCAGCCGATGATGTCGAATGAGCCGTCTGCAGCGCGAATCTCTGCCGCCACGCCAGCGTCGATCCGGCTGACGCCCTCGACGAGACAACGCAACAGCTCCTGCCGATGAACGGCAGGCGGCGGTTTCGGCCGCAGGCCCGGCAGGTAAAGTATCAGTGGCTCGGCGCTCACCTGATGCTGTCGCAACGCCCGGCCAGGACAGCCGGTGCAACTAGCAGATGTAGGTCACTGACAGTAGAGATGATTGCGTCCGGTCGACTCAGGTGTTCCGGCCAACTTTCGCCCCGCCGGTTCATCCATGCCGTTGTAAGGCCGGCAGCCTTGGCGCCTGCAATATCGAGCTCCGGATGATCGCCTACGTGCAGCGCCTCGAACGGCGCAACGCCCGCACGTCTGACGGCCTCTTCGAAGATAGCGGGCTCCGGCTTCGCCGCTCCGGCGTCCACTGCCGTTACGACGTCCTCGAACAGGTGACGGATGCCGATCTTTTCCAGGTTCGCGTTGCCGTTGGTCACCGCGATTATACGGAACCGTTCGGCGAGAACGGTCAGCGCGGGCACGACATCCGGAAAGAGGTCGACCCGGTTGCGAGCGCCGTCAAATATGTCGAACGCGTGATCCGCAAGTTCGCTCGCATACCCGGCCTCGGCTGCCATGCGCTCCAGTACGGTTGTTCGCAGGAAGCGCAGATCGTGCGACCTGTCGCGGAATTCGGAGATGACTTCTTCGCGCAGTTCAAGCGCCGCCTGTTGGCTGAACAGCGCCGGGATCTGCGGACAGTTTTCCGAAAGCCAGCACCAGAGTTCCGCCTCGGCTCGCGAAATGACCGGCCCGATCTCCCAGAGCGTATCGTCGAGATCCAGAGTGATGGCGCGAATATGTTGCAACTTGGCTCCAGACAACGAGGTCCGACGTATTTTTATAAAAAGGCGGCCGAACCGCAATTCATGGATTAATCTCCACATGGATGTCCCTGAATTGGCCGTCCCTGAACTGGCGGAGGAAACGATGAAATATCTGCATACCATGGTGCGCGTCAGCGATCTCGAAGAGTCGCTGGACTTTTACTGCAACAAGCTTGGCATGAGGGAACTGCGCCGCAAAGAAAACGAGAAAGGCCGTTTTACTCTCGTGTTCCTCGCTGCGCCGGGGAACGAAGACGCACAGATCGAACTGACGTGGAACTGGGACCCGGAGAACTACGGCGAAGGCAGAAACTTCGGTCACCTCGCGTATGCCGTGGACGATATCTACGAGCTGTGCCAACGGCTCCTGGAGAGCGGTGTCACGATCCACCGGCCGCCGCGCGACGGGCACATGGCGTTCGTCAGGTCGCCCGACAACATCTCGATCGAATTATTGCAACAAGGCGAAGCGCTGGCCCCGGCGGAACCCTGGGCGTCCATGCCGAATACGGGACATTGGTAGGGCAATTTGGGCGGCAGTGCTCCTGATTGCGCCCACAGTCCCCACTACCCCGGCATCAGCGGCGGCAATCCTTTTTCATAGTCGTTTTCCTCCCCGGGTGCGACCACCGCAAAGGAGCGTAATGCCTTGGCGAGTCGCGCACCGTTCCACGATTCGCCGACCGGGCCGTAGCTTATGCGGCTCAAGGTTTTCAGTTCGGACGACAACGGCTCCGAAACACGTGCTGCAACGTCCCCGATGCTGCGTGGCGCGGCGTCCGGCCACTGCAAGCGGCCCCAGTCGAGGAGCGCTGCCTTGACCGCGCGCGTGTCGCCCGCGCGCGCTGCCTGCCGCGCCTCCTTCACCAGACGCGACTGTTGCCGGTAGACGGGCGGTGCGTGGGGCTCTTTCGCCGGGGCCGGAGCGGGCCTCCGTCCGTTCAGCCTCCAGAGTATCAGCGTCGCTACCCAGACTGCGGCGAGGACTTCGCTGACGCGGCGCCAGAAGGTGCTTTCGACCACGACCGTTTCCGTCGACTCGGGAAGCGCAACCGCCTCCTCGGTCACCGACGTGTCCGCCACTGCGTCGGGCGAAGGCAGAATCTGCAGAGTCCGCGCCGGCAGGGTCGCCACCTCCCATCGGGCGCGATCAATATTCCACCAAGGCAGATTCAGCGCGGGCAGGCTGACCCGCCCGGCTTCCACGCCGATCATCGCGTACTGGTCCTTGCGTGTCGCGAGGATGCCCTCCTGAACCGCGGCAACGCGGAGATCCGGCTTGTCCGGATACACTTTTACGCTGTCGGTTTCCGCAGCCTCCATCACCGGAATCTGGGTCGACAGCTGGCCGACGGCCGTGACGGTCACGTGACGCGTTATCGGCTCGCCGGCGGGAAGGCTTTCCGGCTCCCGCGACCACTCCTCGCTCAGTTCGACGGACTTCGCCGGAAACCACGCGGCGTCCGGGTGATCCGGCGGCGGCGGCGGAATAGGCTTTACCTGCACGGTGACTGCCTCGGACTGAAACACCTTTCGTCCGGTGATCCGCCCGTCGCGCAGTACGCGTGCTTCAAAACGCGCGGGTGCGATGGATATCTCGCCACTGGCCTGTGGGAACAGCGCGTACACGCGCTCCACGACGTTATAGCTTTTGCCGTCGATCAACGATTCGTAATTTCGTTCGTCTCCCGCAATCTCGACCAGCACATCAACGCCACTGATGTCCGGCTCGAACAGTCGCGGCTGTCGTGTCGCGACGGAACGGTATACTTTTACGCGATACAGCACCTGTGCCTGCACAAAGCTTTCAGAATAATCCACTTCTGTCGCGACGAAGATGTCGGACTTGCCCGGCAGCGCCGCCCTTTGCGGTGCCACGGTAATCAACAGCGGATCGCTTTGCTCGTTGCCGACAGAAACAGGCGGAATGATGAGTTCACCCGCCTCTTTCGCCATCAACATGAAGCTCCAGGTTCTGCTGCGGCTGATCTGGCCATTGACGATCATCGTATTACTGAGTTCGCTGCGGTGTAGAACCTGGAAGTCCCGCTCCAGCGCCGACGCATCCGGTTCGGTATCGATCGCCGTGTCGACTGTCACCTTGAGCGTGAACGATTCGTTCAGTTCGACGTCCGCACGGTCGACGCTGGCGACGACTGCCGCAATGGCCGGATCCGGCAGCCACGCGAGGAACAGGACGGTTAGTGCCAGGCGTCCTGGAAGACACGAACCGAAGCGGCCGAGCGTCCCTACCACGGCTGCACCTCGTCGTCGGGCCACAAGTTGTTGCCGTCCTGGTCCATGCCCTGCCGCTGGTATTGATAGCGGAATTTGCGCCGCAGCAATCCACCCGGATCATTGGGAATGCGCCGCAACCATTGTTCCATGGCCTGGGCCTGTTCCTGCGCGCGCCGTTCCACCAGAACCTGCGCCTCACTTACTGCCTCGTCTTCCACGTCGGACTGTTGCTCCGCTTCCTGAGCCGCCCGCTCGAGTTCCTGTTGCAAGGCCTTCATGTCTTCCTCGCTCATCTCATCCTGACCGCGCGCCGACGATTCCTGCTCCGATTCGCTGCCCGGATCCCCTGAGCTACCCTCCTCGCCGGACTGTTCCGCCTGGCTCTCGCCATCCGACTCCTGCGCCTCGCCGCCGGATTCGGATGGTGATTCCTGGTTGCCCTTGTCGCCACTCTGCGTATTCTCCTGTTGCTCCAGCCATTCCTTCACCTGATCGCGATTGTATGCTGCGTCTTCGGCATCCGGATCGATAGCGAGCGCCTGTTCGTAGGCATCGATTGCCGCCTGCAGTTCACCTGCTCGTGCCAGCGCGTTGCCGAGGTTGTATAAGCTGTCTGGGTCACGTTGTTCCGGAGAAGCGCTTTGGCGGAAGCCCTGCGCGCTCTCTTCATACTCACCCGCGCGATACTGTGCTACCGCTCGCCAGCGCGCATCCTCGAACGTCGCCGCTGCATCCGCCGCATCGCCGTCAGCCAGTTTTCGCTGAGCCTGCTGGTCCTTCGTCTGCCACAGGTCCTGCCAGCCGAATGCGTGGGCCGGATCCGACAAAGGCAACACGGCGAGGGCAATCACCACCATCCAGCCGCGCCGGAATGCCAGCGCCGCAAGCGGCACGAGCAGGAGCACCAACCACGGTCCCTCATCCTGCCACTGGTCGGTCGCGAGCGACTCATCGGCCGCGCTGGAACGCCCGGCAGCGTCCGACAACAGGCTCTCGATGTCGCTATTGTCGCTGGTCACGACCGCAAGACGCCCGCCGCCTGCCGCGGCAAGCGAGCGCAATTGTTCCGACTCGAGCCTCGGGATCGCAATGCGGCCTGCGCGATCAGTCACGAACCCGCCTTCCGCCCGGGGAATCGGTGCGCCATCGGCTGTGCCGACAGCCAGGATCGACAGCTTATATCCCGCGTCACGCAGCTCCGCTGCCGCGCGTTCAGCCTCGGGAGACGTTCCCCCGTCGGTAATCAGCAGAACTTCGCCGTACGCTGCACCTGCCTGCTGCAACAATTCCCGTCCCTTCACGATCGCCGCGACGGGATAGCTACCGCGGCTCGGCATGATATCGGTACTCAGGCTATTGACCAGCGCCGCGATCGTGTCCGCGTCCGTCGTCAGCGGAGTAACGGTAAAAGCGTTTGCCGAGTACACCACCAGCGCCGTCTGGCCGCTTTGCCGCCGTTCCAGCATTTCGAGAATTTTCAGGCGCGCGCGCGTCAGCCGGCTCGGCGCCAGGTCCTGCGCATCCATCGAGCGCGACAGATCCAGAGCGATTACCATCGACTGCTCGCTGCGAAACACCGGTTGTTCGAGACGATTCCAGCTTGGCCCCGCCAGCGCTATTGCCGCCAGGATGCCCCCCAGCAGCACCAGCCACCATCTGGCGTCGGCTGTATCGCGCGGCGAGCGCGACAGCACGTAAGGCGCGAGCGCCGGGTCGACGACACGCTGCCAGCTGCCCGGCGCAAGCTGCCGTCGGGCCATGATGAGCGCGAGCAACCCGACCAGCGGCAACGCCAGGAGCCACTCGGGGCGGATCCAGTGAAACTCAGTCGGCATGGACCTTCGCCTTGTGCAAACGCGGCAACTCGAGCCGTGACAACTGACTCGCTGCAGCCAGGAGGAACGCCAGCACAAACGCGCCGCCTAGCGGCCAATAGTAGAGCGCCCGTACCGGACGAAAACCGCCTTCCGGTTCGGCCACCGGCTCCATCTCGTCAAGCAGCCGGTAGATCTGTTGCAGGGCCGCGGTGTCTTTCGCGCGAAAATAGCGACCGCCGGTCAGCTCGGCAATGCGCTTCAGCGTATCTTCGTCGAGATCCGCGGAGGGGTTTACCCGCCGCAACGTGCCGGTAATCGACGGCACCACCATCTGTTCGGCTCCAATGCCAATGGTGTAGATGCGCAAGCCGATCTGCGCGGCGAGCTCCGCAGCTTTGAGGGGCTCGATGGCTCCTGCCGTATTCGCACCGTCCGTCAGCAGAATCAGCACCTGCTCCTCGGCGTCAACGCCCTGGTCGTGGATGCGCTTGACTGCAAGCGTTATTGCGTCGCCGATTGCGGTTTTTTCCCCGGCCAGCCCGATGAAAGATTCCATCAGCAGCACATTCACGGTCTCGCGGTCCAGCGTGAGCGGCACCTGCAGGTAGGCGCGCTCGCCGAACAGGATAAGCCCAAGGCGATCGCCTTCACGACGCGCGATGAAATCGCTGGCGACGGCCTTGGTGGCAGTAAGGCGATCCACCCGCCGGTCGGCGAGTTCGAAATCCTTCGCATCCATGCTGCCCGAGAGGTCGACCGCAAGCATCAGGTTACGGCCGGATACGGGCACCTCTATCTCGTCGCCGATGCGTTCCGGCCTCGCCGCCGCCGTGACCAGCAGACCCCAGGCTATGGCCGCCACCCACAGCCGCCAGTTGACGAGTTTTTCGGTCCCGGCGCGATCCGCCAGAACGTCGAAGTTGCGAAGGCTCGGCACCTTGAGGCCCGCTTCGTTCGAGCCCAGGGCCGGCGGCAGGAGCAGGCGTGCAAGAAGCGGCAGCGGCAAAGCCAGAAACATCCACGGCCAGGCGAAGGACCACATCAGGACGACTCCGGCAGGGGCGAACTGAGCCGCAAGCGCACCGCCCGGATGAGAGCTTCGGCATCGACGTCACGGGTTGCCGTATCGGCACGGCGATACGGCAATTCCTGCAGGGCGCGGCCCGGCCCCTCGGAAAAAACCTTCTCATCGAGACCACGGTCCAGCCATTCCAGCCACTCGCGGCCGGTCAGCCCGGCCACTTCCTTTCGCGGCGAATACGCGAGCATGGTCCGGCGCAACAACTCTGAAAGCCGCGCGCCGAGCGTCACGGCATCCGGCTGCGCGTAATAATCCTGCTGCAGACGCCCCAATTGCCTTAGCGCAATGCGCCGGGCCCTGTCGTGGCGCCACCGCTTCCAGCTCTTGCGGCAAAGAAGCAGAAGCCCGACCGCTAAAAGCGCGATCAGCAGCCACCAGCCCGGCGCAAGGGGCCACCATCCGATGGCTTCCGGCAGGTGAAGATCTCTCAGGGGAATCTGTTCCGGGTCCATTACTGATCTGTTTCCATCGCGCAGGCCACTAGGGAGACTCTGCACAAGTTACGTCGCCCACGACGAGCTCCGTGTCCGGCAAGGCAAGGCACGACGAGCGTGGTGGACTGAATGTCCACGAGCGACGAGCAACGCAGCCTTGCCGGACACGGAGCCGTCCCGATTGTTTAATTAAATCATTCATATGCGGGTTGTGTCCTGACACAAACTGGACGACGTAACTTGTGCAGAGTCTCCCTAGCGTGCTCTCTTGCCGAGCGCCTGCTGCAGGCTCTGTACCGGGTCGTCGCGCGTCGACATCGGCAACAGATGCACGCCGTAACGCTGGCAGAATTTCTCCAGTATCGTGAACCGCCGTGCAAACGCCTGCCGGTAATCGTCGCGTGCGGCTCGCGCGTACGTGTCTATTGCCATTTCACCCGAACTGCTCACCAGCCGATAGCGGCCCGGCGGCGGCAGCTCCCGTTCCAGCGGATCGCTCAAAAATATTGCCATCACCTCGCTATGCCTCGCGACGCCCGCAAGATAGGACTGCGACGTCCGCGAAAAATCCGCAAAGTCGCTCAGGATCACAACCTGGCTTCCCGGACGCGCGACTCGCTTGAGCGCCGCCATCGCCTGCGTCAGCGTCTGTTCGCCGTTCCCGGTGAGGTTCTCGCGCGGCTCGCTCCAGTCGGGATGCGCGACAAGCTCGTGCACAAAGCGCAGCGCCGCCTGACGTCCGAGCCTCGGCTTGATCTCGCGATGGGTCGTGTCGCCGAAGATCAGGCCGCCCAGCCTGTCGCCGCGATGATGTGCGGCCCAGGCCAGAAGTGCCGCGGCGCGGCTTGCATTGACCGCCTTGAAGCAGCCCTGCGTCGCGAAATGCATGCCACCTCTCAAATCGACCAATATCAGCACCGGTCGTTCGCGCTCTTCACGGAACAGCTTGGTGTAGGCCGTCGTGCTGCGCGCCGTGACACGCCAGTCGATATTGCGCGGATCGTCACCTGCCTGGTAAGGCCGCGATTCATCGAACTCCATGCCGCGGCCGCGAAAATGCGACACATAGGCGCCGGTCTGCAGCGAATTGACGCGGATGACCTCGAGCGCGATCACACGCGCGGGCCCGCTCAGGCGGATGAGTTCCGCCTGCGTGACGCCGACCGGTGAGGCACCCGTTTTAAGTTTGTCGTGGCGCATTGCGGCAACCCGGACAGGGAACCTCAGCATAAGGCAGAGGTTCCCGCAGTACAGGGATGTACTGCCATTTTCGGTGACCGCAGGTCACTGAAAATGAAGGAAAGCGAAAATCGCATTTTCGTTTTCCGTCCTCTGAAAAGTCCAGGATGGACTTATTCAGAGTCCCCCTAAGGCACACCGACGCCATCCAGCAGTCGCTCGATGATCGAGTCGGCGGTGACGCCGTCGGCTTCCGCTTCGAAGCTCAAGACCAGCCGGTGTCGGAGTATGTCGGCTGCAACTGCCTGGACGTCTTCCGGACCGACGTAGTCGCGTCCCTTGAGCCAGGCGTGGGCTCGCGCCGTGCGGTCGATACCCATACCGGCCCGCGGGCTGGCACCATACATGATCTGGCCTTCGAGCGTCGGGTCGACCACGCCCGCGTTGCGGGTGGCGACGACCAGGTTGACGATGTATTGCTCCAGTTCATCGGCAAGATGCATTCGCAGAATGTCCTGCCGGGCCTCCATGATGGAAGCCTCTGCGAGCAGTTCCGGCGGCTGAAACGGATCGCGTAAGCCGGACTTCGCTTCTTCGCGGTTGAGAACCAGAATTTTGCGTTCATCTTCGCGGCTCGGATAGCCGACCTTCACGTGCAGGAGAAATCGATCCAGTTGCGCTTCCGGCAGCGGATACGTACCTTCCTGCTCGATCGGGTTCTGCGTTGCCATCACCATGAACAGGTTGGTTAGCGTGTAGCTTTTTTCGCCGACGGTTATCTGGCGCTCTTCCATTGCCTCCAGCAGCGCCGATTGAACTTTTGCCGGCGCTCGATTTATTTCGTCTGCAAGGATCAGATTGTGAAACAGCGGTCCTTTGCGGAATTCGAAGGTGCCGTCCTGGGGGCGATAAATTTCGGTGCCTGTCAGGTCTGCCGGCAGCAGGTCGGGCGTGAATTGCAGGCGATGAAAATCGCCTTCGATACTCTCGGCCAGTACCTTGATGGCACGTGTCTTGGCAAGGCCCGGAGCGCCCTCGACCAGCAGATGCCCGTCGCACAGCAGTGCGATCAGCATCCGGTTGATCAAGTGAGCCTGACCGACGATCAGGCGGCTCGCATGTGCTTCGAGCTGTTGGAATTGTTCTATTACGCTCATGTATCGGTCGCTCCGGCGGGCAAAATGGCGTGCCATTCTAGAGATGAAGTGCTACGAGGCCAACAGATGCCGCACGTTCGCCTGTAAATCACCCGCCGAACGTCCATGCCACGGCCTATGCCGGTTACTATTGGCCCATAACGGGCCGCGCGCGGGCGGTCGCTTTCGGCAACGTTGTGGCGCCAGACTATAACGACTCCATACGACCAGCAGGAACTGAATAGATTCAGGAACTCAGGAAAATGATGCCTCTGCAGGCGAAAGTGTCGCCGCGGCGAAGCCCGGGAAGGCTCTGCACAAATGGCGGGCGGCGTCTGTTCGTTCCGGTTTTGTACCTCATCCCGTTTCTGCTTGCGGCAGGCTGCGGCCGGGACACTCCGCCCACCGATTCGGTCACGGCAGGCTGTATCGATGATGGCGAATTCAGCGCCAACCTCTTCGGCGGCGTCGAAGCGCGCCTGGAGTGGCGGGAGGACACGCTGGAATGCGATGGCATGCCGCGACCACATGGCGAAGGT
>Ga0299913_10002455_pt1 | contig 14639 bp, 13 predicted proteins | sample RVTome_9_FD_201360 | JGI IMG/M metagenome (GOLD analysis project Ga0299913, IMG submission 201360) | Soil microbial communities from uranium-contaminated site in the Upper Colorado River Basin, Wyoming, United States - RVT155D38 (version 2) ...
AGCGGTACCGCGGCCGGGCGGTCGTGCGTGTCCCCGTGCCGGCGGGCCTGCTCGGCGGCCTGTCCAGGCTGAACGTCCTGGTCGCGCGCCTGCGGGGTCGAGCGCCCATGTTGACGCCGGGCAAGGTGCGGGAGATGTTGTATCCGGACTGGACCTGCGACAACACCGCGCTCGGCAACGCCACGGGCTGGCGCCCCCGGGTGCAGCTGGACGACGGGCTCCGGCGGACACTCGGAAGCCGGGCGCCGGGCGCCCCCGAGCTCGAGGGCGCTGGCCGATGCTGACGTACCACGATATCCTGGCGCAGACGTGCGAGCTGCTCGAGCCGTACGCGAACGGGCGGACGCTGGAGGAGGGGACCGACCTGCTGATTCACGTGGGTCTGGATTCGATCCAGGCGATGGAGGTTCTGCTGGCGGCGGAAGGCCGGTTCGACATGTCGATCCCGCTGAACGTGCTGGCGGAGGTGCGCACGGTCGGTGACCTCGCCAAGCAGCTGCAGCACCTGCTCGAGCGGCGCTGACGCCGTGCTCGACAACCTCCGCGCCATCGGCGCCGCCCGCCAGGCCCTGCTCGACGACGACGGGGTGTCGCCGTTCGGCGCGGTGGTCGAGACGATGATCTCGCCCACCGAGGGCATCCTGGACGGCCGCCGCACGATCCTGGCCGGGACCAACAACTACCTCGGGTTGACCTTCGATCCCGGCTGCATCGAGGCGGCGTGCGCGGCGCTCCGCGACGAGGGCACGGGCACGACCGGCTCGCGGATGGCCAACGGGACCTTCGCCGCTCACGCCGCGCTCGAGCGCGAGCTGGCCGCGTTCTTCGGCCGGCGTGGCGCGGTCGTGTTCTCCACCGGGTATCTCGCTAACCTCGGCTTGCTGTCGGCCCTGCCCGGCCGGGACGACGTCATCCTCCTCGACGCCGACTGCCACGCCAGCATCTACGACGGCTGCCGCCTGGGGACGGCCGAGATCCTCCGCTTCCGGCACAACGACGTGGAAGACCTCGACACGCGCCTGCGGCGGCTGGGCCCGCGCACCACCCGGACCCTCATCGTGGTCGAGGGCATCTACAGCATGCTGGGAGACCGGGCGCCGCTGGCGGCGATCGCCGATCTCAAGCGCCGCTACGGAGCCTACCTGCTCGTGGACGAGGCGCACTCGTTCGGCGTGCTGGGCGCTCGCGGCCGGGGCCTGGCGGAGGAGGCGGGCGTCGAGGACGCCGTGGACTTCGTGCTCGGCACCTTCAGCAAGAGCCTCGGCACGATCGGCGGCTTCAGCGCCAGCGATCATCCCGAGCTCGAGAGCCTGCGGTACACGAGCCGTCCGTACCTGTTCACCGCGTCGCCCTCGCCCCCGGTGGTCGCCTCCGCGCGCGCGGCCCTGGCGGCCCTGCAGGCCCGGCCGGAGCTGCGGCGGCAGCTCTGGGACAACGCCCACGGGCTCTACAACCGCCTGCGCGCGCTCGGCTTCGCGCTGGGCCCCGAGCCCAGCCCCATCGTGGCCGTGATGATGGAGGCGCCGGAGGAAGGTCTGGCGTTCTGGCGAGCCCTGCTCGAGCAGGGCATCTACGTCAACCTCATCGTGCCGCCCGCCGCGCCGAACGGCGGCTGCCTGCTGCGCTGCAGCGTCGGGGCGGCCCACACGCCCGAGCAGATCGAGCGCATCGCCGGCGCCTTCGCCGCGCTGGCGCCGTCCTCGACACCCCGGCGCCCCTGAGTCCGGGCAGGTCGCAGGAGTCCGGCGACGACGCGGCGGCCGGGCCTCGCGTGTGGACGCTGCTCGGCGACCGCGAGGGTGACAACGCCCAGGTGCGCGCCCTGGCCGAGGCGCTGGGCTGGCCCGCCGCGGCCAAGCGCCTGGCCTACACCAGCCGCTACCGGTGGTGGAACCTGCTGCTGGGCGCCTCGTGCCTCAGCCTGGACCAGCGGCGCTCGAGCGCGCTCGCTCCCCCCTGGCCGGACCTCGTGATCGCCGCGGGCCGGCGAAGCGCGCCCGTCGCGCGGTGGATCCGCAAGCAGTCCAAAGGCCGCGCCCGCCTGGTCCACCTCGGCCGGCCGTGGGCCCCGCTCGGATGCTTCGACCTGGTCGTCACCACGCCGCAGTACGGGCTGCCGCAGCGGCCCAACGTCCTGCACAACGCGCTGCCGATCGTCCGTCCCGACGCCGCCCGCCTGGCCGAGGCCCGCGCCCGCTGGGCCCCGCGGCTGGCGGCCTTGCCACGGCCGCTCGTGGCGCTGCTGGTCGGCGGGGACAGCCCCCCGTACGTCCTCGACCCCCAGACCGCGGCGCGCCTCGGGCGCGAGGCGATCGACCGCGCGCGAGTGCTGGGCGGCGCGCTGGTCGTCACGTGCGGGCCGCGCGTGCGCGCGCCGGCGGCCGAGGCGCTGGCCGCCGCGGCGAGCGGGGCGGGCCACCTGCACCGCTGGCGCCCGGACGATCCCGACAACCCCTACCTCGCCTACCTGGCGCTCGCCGACCGGTTCATCGTCACTGGCGACAGCGCCTCGATGCTCGCCGAGGCCTGCGCCACGGGCAGGCCCGTGACGATCTTCCCGCTGCCCGAGCGGGCGGACTGGCGCTGGCGGACGACGCGGTCGGTGCAGCGCTGGGTCGAGCGGCGGCGCGCTCGCCCGGGCGCGCCCGGGGCCGATCGCCGGCCGGACTGGGCCGCTCGCCTGTGGGACCGGCTGGTGGACCTGGGCCTGATCAAGCGCACACGCGACCTCACGCGCGTGCACCGCGTGGTGGCGGCCCGGGGCCCGGACAGTCGCCCGCCCGACGACCTCGAGCGCGCCGTCGCCCGCGTGCGCCAGCTCGCCGGGGAACCGCCTACCTGAACGCCCGGCGACGATAGAGTCGCCAGGCGACGGCCCACGCCGCCAGCAGGGGATGGCGCCGCGCGCGGGGCGGCACGTCCACCGCGACCCCCGAGTGCCGCCGGATCTTCCACAGGATGTAGTCCGGCCCCCCCTGGAAGGTGAACAGCCCCTTCACCAGCCGCAGGGCCGACAGGATCTTGCCGAGCCCGCGCCGCCCCCACCAGCCGAGCCGGCCGCGCAGCCGGGCCCCGGCCGGCAGGTGGACGCGGTAGCGGACCGTCTCGCCCGCGCCGGCGGTCGTGGCGACGAACGACGTCCGGGCCAGCGCCGCCCGGGCGAGGCCGGCGTAGTGCGCGGGCGCGGCGGCGTAGAGGGCCAGCACGCTGTCGGCCCGCTCGGCGCGCAGCTCGGCCCGGTAGCTCAGCAGCAACCCCTGCTGCCAGAGCATCTGCGCGTCGAACTCGGGCGGGAGCATCGGCACGACCCGGGCGACGAACGTCGCGACGGCCTCGGCGCAGGCGGCGCGCACCCGCGCGGCCACGGCGTCGCTGCGCGCGTAGAGCAGCGCCGTCGGCTGGGCGAAGCGTCCCCAGAAGTACGAGTGAAACGCCCGCCGCCCGGTGCTCCGCTCGAGGGCATCGAGCGTCAGGACCGCGTACTTGGCGCGGAGCAGGCGCTCGCCGAGCGGCGCCTCCAGCAGGTAGACGCTGGGCGGCAGCAGCCGGTTCGCCACGGCGGCCAGCCCGGCGCCGTGCACCGCGCGATAGCTGTCGACGAGAAGGTAGAGGTCGACGAGCGCGTCCCGATCGTCGCCGCGGCGGTAGCACGAGCCGTAGAGCAGGATGGCCTGCACGGCGCCGCCGTGGCGCGCCAGCAGCGCCCGGGCCAGCGCGTGAGCGCCGTCGGGCACCGCGAAGACGCCGGGGCCCGGGTCAGCCACGGACAAAGGTGGCGGCTCCTCCCGCGCGCAGCACGACGGGGCCACGGCCCGGCTGGCCCGTGAACATCTCGCCGTCCAGCGTGTAGCCGGCGCCGTCCAGCCACAGGCGAGCCTCGGTGACGTTGCGGCTGAGGTAGCCGTTGTCGGGGGTGACCGGGCCGCCCGCCCGGCCACGCAGCACGCGGGGCAGCGCCGCGAGCAGGCGGCGCGGCCGGCCGAGCACGGCGGTGTAGCGCACCGGGCCGGGACCCTCGCCCCAGAACGGGCGGATGCCCACCACGAGCCGCTCGAGCGTGGTGAGCATCAGCACCAGGTGGTCGCGTCGCTGCGGGCTCTCCCCGTCCACCGCCACCGTGAGCGGCACGGGCGTCACCGCGCCGGCCCCGCCCCGTGCCAGCCCGAGCAGCAGGGCCGCCAGCGCCAGCCCGGCGCCCAGGTCGCCCCGCGGTCCCCTGGGGTGGATCCGGTCCAGGCAAAAATGGATGCCCTGCTCGATGCCGGCGGCGCCGAAGAACATGCCGAAGGCCGGGCGCGCGCCGGGGACGTGCTCGAGCCGCAACACCGCCCGTTCCACCAGGCCGCCGCCCGACTCCGGCGTGCGGGCCCAGTCGAGCAGCCGGCGCAGGCCCTCGCCGCGCCGGGCCCGCAGCCCGACGTCGCCGGCGATCATGCTGGTCGTGCCGGCGGGCAGCACGGCGAGCAGCGGCGGGGTGGCGAAGATCGCCTCGCCGAGCACGGCGGTGAGCACGGCCTGCACCGTGCCGTCGCCCCCGTTGATCGCCACCACGTCGATCTCGCGCCGGGCGAAGTCCTGCAGGGCGGCGGCGACGTCCGCGGGCGTCTCGACGTCGTGCCGCGGTAGCTCCGCGTGCGCCGCGAGCATCCGGCGCACGCGGCCAGGCCGGCGGCGATTGTCGCCGCTGCGCGGGTTGTGCAGGAGCCCGACCCGCCGCGCCGGCCTGCCGACGACCGCAGGGGCACGGGGGAGCGTGGCCCGCGCGTGACCGGCGCTCATCGGTCCGCCGAGGTCGCGAAGATGCGGGCGGCCAGCGACGGCGCCGGCGAATCCTGCGGCGCATCGACGAGCCACGAGCGCAGCGGCCCCGTGGCCTGGCGCGTGCGCGCGGCCATCGCGAGCCGCACGAGCAGCACCAGGCTCGACAGCGTGGTCCATGCGGCGACGGCGAGCAGGCCGAGGTCGGGCCGGCCGAGCAGCGTCGCGGCGGTGAGCCAGATCAGGTTCGGGTTGCGGCGGGCGGTGATCAGCCGCGAGTACGAGTCGAAGTGGCGCCACAGGAATATGGAGAAGGGCGCGATGAGGTGGAAGGCGCCCTCCACCAGCCGCCCGACCACGTAGCCGACCACGATCAGCCACAGGGTCGCAGCCAGCGACAGCCCGGGCACGCCGGGCTCGAACGTTCCCAGGCCGATGCCCCAGGCGAGGTACCACAGCGGCGGATGGATGAGGTCCACGCCGTGGTCGAGCCAGTGGCCGACGCGGCTGGAGGTCACCGTCACGCGTGCGAGCTTGCCGTCCACGGTGTCGAGGAAGGTCATCAGCCAGGCCGCCGCCAGGCCCCAGCCGCGCTCGCCGGCGGCGAAGGCCAGCCCAGCCACGACGACCAGGGCCAGGCCGAGGAGGGTGACGTGGTTCGGGCGCAGACCCCCGGCGACGCAGAGCGCGGTCACCCACCGGGCCGGTACCGGCCAGGCCCACTTGGTGACCAGGTCGGTCACGCCCTTGTAGGCGCCCGTGAAGAGCCGGTCCTCCAGCTCGCGCCGCTGCTCGGGCCGCGCCTGGCGCACGAAGGGCCGCTCGAGCTTGCGCAGCTGCACCTGGGAGGCCGAGGCGAGCGAGGCCGGCTCCTCGACGGCGACGCCGGGCAGGTCGGGGGAGGCCCCGTCGCCGACCACCTCACGGGCGCGCGCCGCCAGCGTGGCCGGCACGTGGGCGGCGACGACGCACGGGCCGCCGTCGCCCGTCACGCGCAGCAGCACGTTCGGCGTGCGCACGAGCGCGGCCACGACCCGGTCGTCGTAGACCCAGTCGCCACGGACCAGGAGGATCGAAGCCCCCGCGGGCACGGGCTCGGCTGCATCCCCGACGTGGGCGACGCCGGCGCGGCGCAGCAGCCGGACGAGCCGCTCGCGCGGGGACAGGCCCCACAGGCGGACGGTGGCGTCGGCCACGATCCTGGCGTGGACCCGGGCGGGGGAGGAGGTCGCGCTGTTCGGTGGGCTCACGGGCGGTCTATTATGGCCACGGATGCTCACATTCGCGCAGCTGTCCGATCCGCATCTGTCCTGCCCGGCGCCGGTGCGGGCCGGCGACCTGCTCGGCAAGCGCGTGCTGGGCTACCTGTCGTGGCGCCTGGTGCGGCGTCGCCGTCACCGGCCCGAGATCCTGGCGGCCCTGGTCCAGGACCTGCGCGCCGCCCGGGTCGACCACGTGGTCGTGACCGGAGATCTCACGCACCTGGGCCTGCCCCACGAATTCCAGCAGGCGCGACAGTGGCTCGACGCCCTGGCGCCGGCGACGGCCGTGAGTGTGGTGCCCGGCAACCACGACGCGCACGCGCGCGGAGGCCGGGAGCAGACGCTCGGCCGGTGGGCGCCGTTCTTCGCCTCCGATCCGGAGGCCGGCGGCGAGGCGGACTTTCCCAGCGTGCGCGTGCGCGGCCCCGCGGTCTTCGTGGGGCTCTCCACGGCCCGCCTGTCGGCGCCGCTGCTGGCGGTGGGGAAGGTGGGTGCCCGCCAGCTCGACGCCCTGGCGCGCGTGCTGGCCGACGCGCGGCGCCGCGGGCTCGTGCGCGTCGTGCTGCTGCACCATCCGCCCCTGGCCGGGGCCACCGGCTGGCGCAAGCGGCTGGTCGACGGGGCCCGCCTGCGGGCGGTGCTGCAGGCCCAGGGCGTGGAGCTGGTGCTGCACGGGCACACGCACCGGGCGTCGATCGGCCGCCTGGCCACCGCGACCGGCCCGGCCGCGGTGGTCGGCGTGTCGTCCGCCTCGGCGAGCGGACCGGGACGCGAGCGGCTCGCGCGCTACCATCTCTATCGCCTCGAGCCGGACGGCGAGCGCGGCCAGATCTGGCTGTCCTCGCGCATCTACGAGCCCGTCACCGGCCGCTTCGTGTCCGACGGTGCCGCCCAGGCGCTGGTCACCCCGGCGGGCTTCCTCAGCCGATCCGGCGGAAGCGCCACACCGTCACCGCCAGCACCACGAGGGCCGGCGCCAGCGCCGTGACGGCCGGGCTCAGGTTGAGCAGCAGCCCCAGCCGCGCGATGACCTGGCTCGCCAGGTGGAAGCTCACACCCACCAGGGAGCCCACCATCATGCGCTGGCCGGTGCTCGCCATGCCCATGACGCCGAGCACGAAGGGCACCGACAGCAGGGTCATGGCGGCCACCGCCAGCGGCATGCTCGCCTTCTGCCACAGGGCCAGCTCGTAGCTGGCCGAGTCCTGGCCGCTGGCCTGGAGGTGGCGGACGTACCGGTAGAGGTCGGAGAGCGACAGGATCGAGGGCTGCAGCGCCAGCAGCGCCACCTGCTCGGCGCTCAGGAACGACGCCCAGGCCAGGACGGGCAGCTCGCGCCGCTCGATGCCGCCGGGCTCGAAGTCCTTCTGCACCACGTCGGTGAGCCGCCACTCGCGGCCCGCCCCGACGTCGGCGCGCCGGGCGTGCGTGAAGCGGCGCAGCCGCCCGTCGTCGCCGAACTCGTAGATCTCCACGCCGCCCAGGACGCCTCCGGCGCGGATGTCGCTCACCCGCAGGAAGCGGTGGCCGGCGCGTGACCAGAACCCGTGCTCGGACTGGATCGCCACCGTGGTCGACAGCGCCTGGGCGCGCCCGATGTGGGCGGCGCGATCGAGCGGCGGGGCGATGAACTGCCCGAGCGCCACGGCCACGGCCATGAAGGCCAGGCCGGGCCGGAGCGCCGACCAGCCGATCCGCAGCGGCGACACGCCGGCCGCCTGCATGGCCACCAGCTCCCGCCCGCTGGCGAGCGTGCCCAGCGCGGTGAGGCTGGCCAGCAGCGCGGTGACCGGGGCCACGTCGACGATGCGCCGGGGCGTCGTGAGCAGCACGAAGCGGGCGGCGTCGGCGAGCCGGTAGCGTCCCTGGCCCAGATCCTCCAGCTCCTCGACGTAGGCGAAGATGGTGAAGACCGCGAGCAGCGCGGCCAGGGCGAGCAGGTAGTGGCGCGCCAGGGTGCGGGCGACGTAGCGGTCGAGCGTGCGCAGCCGCATCATCGGCGCCACCAGCCCGGAGGCCACGGCCGCCAGAGCGCGAGCAGCACGACGGCGCCGAGCAGGACGTCGACCCACCAGAGCCCCGGCACCGGGCCGACGCTGCCGTGCTCCACCCACGTCTTGGCCATCGCCTTGACGTTGTAGTAGGCGGCGTAGGCGACGACGGCGGCGGCGAAGCGGGCGTACCGACCTTGCCGTGGCACGGCCCGGCCGAGCGGGATCCCCAGCAGGGCCAGGAACACCGTGGCCACGGGTGTCGTGAGGCGCCACTGCAGCTCGGCGATGTCCATCGGAGCGCCCGACCGCGCCAGCGTCGCGGTGGAGGCGGCCTTGCGCCGGTACTCGGGCACGCTCGGCTCGGTGCGCAGCGGCATCTCCATGCGCGCGAACCCCACGATGCGGTCGGGCCCCTCGGTGGTGGCGATCCGGTAGTGGTGCCCGTGCAGCGCGACGAGCGTGCGCTCGCCCGTCACCGGATCGATCCGCTGGTGGGCCTCCCGGGCGAAGAGCACGTGCCGGACGCCCCGCTCCTCGCTGTGCACGAACACGCCCGACAGTCGCCCCGCGGCCGCGTCGCTGTGCTCGGCGAAGACCACGTACTCGCCCCGTTGCCGGGCGTAGAACCGGCCGGCCTGCAACCGGTCCAGGTCCACCTCGGCGCCCGCCTCGGCCCGCAGGCGGTAGCTCTCCTCGTAGGCCCACGGCCGCACGACGAGGGACAGTGCGGCCACGCCGAGGCCGAGCACCATGCCCAGCCCGGCGACGGCGCGCACGACGCGAGCGGGGCTCACGCCCAGCGCGGACATCGCGATGATCTCGGAGTCGGCGTGCAGCCGGCCCAGGGCCATGACCACGCAGAGGAAGAGGGTGATGGGCAGGAGCACCTCGAGCGCGATGGCCGTCCGCAGCAGGAGCAGCAGGGCGAGCGTGCCGGACGGCAGCACGCCATCGACCACGTCACCCAGGAAGCGGCCCAGCAGGTAGCCGACGAAGACGACCACGAGGACGGCCGAGACGACCAGCGCCGGCCTGGCGATCTCGCGGACGACGTAGCGCTCGAGCAGGCCACCCCAGGGGCGTGGCCGCCAGCGCCCGATCGGTCGAGGAACCATGAGGCTCCTCATGATACCGTGGCCCGATGACGACAGCCGTGATCCTGAGCGCCGGGCAGGGCCGGCGCCTGCTGCCGCTGACCGCGACCCTGCCCAAGTGCCTGCTCACCATCCACCAGCGCACGCTGCTCGAGTGGCAGCTGGACGCCCTCGCCCGCTGCGGCATCCGGCGTGCCACGATCGTCACGGGCTTCGCCAGCGAGCACGTCGAGCGGCAGCTGGCCCCGCGCACGGCGGCGCCGGGCACGGCGCTCCTCTACAACCCCTTCTTCCGTGTCTCCGACAACCTGGTCAGCTGCTGGATCGCCAGGGGCGCGATGACCGGGGACTTCGTGCTCCTGAACGGCGACACGCTGTTCGAGCCGGCCGTGCTCGAGCGGCTGCTCGCCGCGCCGCCCCGCCCGGTCCGGCTCGCCGTCGATCGCAAGGAGGCGTACGACGCGGACGACATGAAGGTGAGTCTCGACGCCGACGGACGGCTCCGGAGGGTCGGCAAGCGGCTGGCGCCCGAGATCGTGGGCGCCGAGTCGATCGGCGTCATGGTGTTCCGCGGCGAAGGGCCCGCGCTCTTCCGGGCGGCGATCGAGCAGGCGCTGCGCCGGCCCGATGCGCTGCACTCCTGGTACCTGTCGGTGATCGACGAGCTGGCCGACCACGGCCACGTCTGGACGGAGAACATCCAGGGGCTCCGGTGGGCGGAGATCGATGCGCCCGCCGACATCGCGCGGGCGCTGGGGGTCGTGCAGCCGCCGGCGGATCAGGCGCTCGACTCGACGAGCGCGCGCACCAGCTGAAGGTCCTCGACGGTGTCGACGTCCACCGCCGCCTCGGGGTACGGCAGCACGACCGCCGCGGCCCGCAGCCCCAGCCGGCGCGACACCCGGTCCAGGGCGGCCGGCAGCGTCAGGCGCCCCAGCGCATAGTCGAGGAGAGCGGCCCATCCCAGCGCCCCGACGACCAGGCGCAGCGGCCGCTTGCGCTCCTGCTCGACGCGCCGCCAGTACCCGACGGCCTCGCGCCCGGCCGGCGTGAGGAACGCGAAGAGGTTGCAGCCACAGTAGCCGCCGCCCTTCAGCCGCAGCACCGTCCGGCGGGTCCCCGGGAATGCCGTCTGCACCTGCTCGGCGCGGGCCAGCCCGACCACGACATCCGCGCCGGTGGCGCGGGCGGCCCGGCAGAAGTAGTCGACCACGGCCGGCGTGAGGAGCGCGTGATCGGCGGTCGTGAGCAGGACGGGGTCGTCGGCCGCTACCCGGGAGATCGCGGCCGCCGCACTGAGGCTCGGCGTGGCGTCGGCCGCCAGCCACTCGACCGTCCCGGCCTCCACGAGGGCGCGCAGCGCCGCGTCCTGCTCCAGCGCGTCGCGATGGGGCCCGCACAGCACGCGCCCGCCGACCGCGCGCGCCGTCCCCAGCGCGTCGAGGACGCGGTGCACCATGGGGCGGTCGCCCACGGGCGCCAGCGCCTTGCAGGACACGCCGGCGGCGCGGGCGACCGGATCGTCCGCCGTGCGATCGCCGGCCAGGACCACGGCCCGGAAGCTCACACGAGCGCCTTCTCGTAGATGCGGTAGCGCTTGTAGGGGTCGCCGCCGAGGGCCTCGAGGATGCGCCGGACCCCGACATTGTCCTCGAGGACCCAGGACATCTCCACGGCCTCGATCCCGCGGGCGCGCCCGGCGCGGCGCACCGCGTCGATGACCAGGCACGCCAGCCCGAGCCCCAGCGGCGTGCGCTGGTAGCGCCGGCGCACACCCATGAGGGGGACCCGGCCGGTGCGGGCCCGCCGCCGGAGGAGACGGACGAGCAGCCGCGTCCAGCCGAGCGGGAGCAGACGGCCGTCCAGGTCGCGGATGAGCTCGTTGACGTTGGGCAGCAGCACCAGCATGGCGGCCGGCTCGCCGCCCACCTCCGCGATCTGCACGAGGTCGTCGTCGACCACGAAGCGCAGCAGCCAGCCGAGCTCCTCGAACTCCGCCGCGGTGAACGGCACGAAGCCCCAGTTGTCGGCCCAGGCGTCCTCGAAGATCGCGCGCAGGATGGCGAGCTCCTCGCGCAGCCGCGACCGCCGCAGCGGCCGCACGCGCACGTCCTCGAGCTTCGCGAGCGCCGCGCGCATGAGCGGCGTCATCTCGGCCGTGTCGGTCAGGCGATAGGCCAGCAGGTCCTTGGCCGGGCGGTAGCGGCACGCCTCCAGGCGGGACGCGTAGTAGGGCCGGCCGTGGCGCATCATGATCATCGGCGGCGTGCCGAAGCCGTCGATCAGCAGCCCGCACTCCTCGTTGATCGACAGGTCGAAGGGGCCGCGCACGCGCTCGAGCCCCTGGCTGCCGAGCCACGCCTCGGCCTGGTGCGAGAGCGCCGCGAACACCTCGGCGTCGTCCTCGGCCTCGAGGAGGCCGAAGAAGCCGGTGCCGTCCCGGTGGCGTTCGAGGTGGAGGCGGTCGACCTGGGCGCTGATGCGCCCCACCGGCCGCGCACCGCGATAGGCGACCCAGAAGGCCGCCCGGGCATGCGCGAAGTAGGGGCGCCGGGACCAGAGCTGCAGCCGGCGCTCCAGCAGCAGCGGGGGCACCCACGCCGGGTCGTCCGCGTAGAGGGGCCAGGGGACGCGGAGGAAGTCGGCGCGGGCGCGGCCCCGGTCCGCCGGCACCACACGGAGCGCGTGGGCCGTGACCTCAGCGGCCGGCGTCACCGGGCTCCGAGCGCTCCGCCAGCCAGGGGTAGCGGACACGCTCGGCGGCGGTGTAGCCGAGATCGAAGGCGGTCGGGCTGCGCGGCACCTCGCTCGCACGCGGGTAGTAGGTGCCGGCCAGGTGGTCGACGAGGCTGCTGGTGATCCCGAAGTTGCCGCGCTCGCTGTGCCGGTGGTGGAGCATGTGCAGGCGCTTGAGCCGGCGCAGCACCCGGTGACGCGGCGTGCAGGGCAGGTGCTGCATGCAGTGCACGAACTCGTAGACCAGCATGCACAGCGCCCCGGCCCCGAGGGTGGCCGCCGCGCCGGCGGCCCCGGCGATCAGGGCCCCGGTGGGCAGGGTCACCAGGGCGATCGTGGGCAGCGTCGTCGGCAGCGCGCCGAACAGCACCTGCAGGTCGTCGGGGTCACGGTGATGGTCGTAGTGGATGCGCTTCCAGAGGGTGACGGTGTGGGGTGAGCGATAGAGGAAGCGTCCGTGGAGCACGAAGCGGTGGAGCAGGTACTCCGCCGGCGGATAGATCAGGAATGCCGCCCCGGCAGCCGCGATCAGGCCCGGGCCGGTGTCCGGGGCGCGCAGCAGGCCCACGAGGAGCGCGCTGGCCGCCACGACCGCGAGATAGGCGGCGACGGCGGGATGCCGGACGAAGACCGCCAGCAGCTCTGCCAGGGTCATCCGCTCCACCGGGCACCGCTGCCGACCCCAGAAGCCCCGCAGATCGGCGGCGCCCGTCCCGCCGCGGCGCTGATCCATCACGGAGCCAAGCATCGCACGGAAGCGGCCGGGCTGGCGACTAGACGCGCGCCACGTCCACCCGACAGGTGTTGAACGGCGAGGCGCCGGCGGGGGACGCGCGATCCTCGGTGAGGACGTTGGCGCAGCCACGCGTGTCCTGGCCGGCGGCGTCGGGCGTGAACCAGACACCCTCCTTGATCGACACGACCCCCGGCGCGATGCGGTCGGTCACCCGCGCGGGCAGGTGGGTGGCGCCGCGGTGGTTGAACACGCGCACCCGGTCGCCGTCGGCGATGCCGCGGGCGGCGGCGTCGGCCGGGTTGATCCACACCTCGTCGCGGTCGGCCCGGGACAGGATCGGCTGGTTGTCGTGGATGGAATGGGTGCGCGCGCGCGACTTCGGCGAGACCAGGCGCAGCGGGTGCGGCGAGGCGGGCGCGTCGTCGATCCACGTGGGGATGGGTGGGATCGCGCCCAGCCCGTAGGGATCGGGGTTGGCGGCGAGGGCCATGGAGTAGATCTCGATCTTGCCCGAGGGCGTCGTGAACGGATGCCGCTCGGGGTCGCGGATCTCCCGGCTGAAGGCCACCGCGTCCTCGGGGGCCGGCAGCCGCGCCAGCCCGCCCGCGCGGAAGGCGTCGAAGTCGTCGATGGCCGGGCTGGTCAGCTCGCGCAGCCAGGCCTCCTCGGTCTTGTCGTTGTAGCCGGTGATGCCGAGCCGCCGGGCCAGCTCCGTGCAGATGTCCAGGTCGTTGCGGCACTCGCCCACCGGGGCGATCGCCTGCTGCATGAAGATCGCGTAGTGGCCGGCGCCCGCCCACGGGGTGTGCACGTCGTTGCGCTCCCAGAAGGTGGTGGCCGGCAGCAGGATGTCGGCGTAGCGCGCGGTCGGCGTGACGAAGTGGTCGTGGACGACCATGAACTCCAGCCGCTCGGCAGCGGCGGCGATCTTGTTCACGTTGGGCAGCTGGTTGAAGAGGTCGCCCGCCGTCGAGTAGACCAGCTTGACGTCGGCCGGGTAGCCGCCGGCCCGGCCGCGCGTGAGCAGATCGGCCAGCTGCGAGGACGCCACGCGGGCGCCGGCGGGATTGGGGCCGACCGGCAGCGGGCGGATACCGCCGCGGCCGGTGGCGCCGTTGCTGGTGCCGGAGTTGCCGCCGGGAATCCCGACGTTGCCGGTCATCGCGGCCAGCGCGTAGGCGGCCCGGTGGAACTGCTCACCGTGGATGGTCCGCCCGGGCGCGTAGCCGGTCTGCATCGCCGCCGGCTTGCTCGTCGCGAACTCGATCGCCAGCCGCCGCAGCGTCGCGGCCGGGACGCCGGTGATCGCCTCCGCCCACTCCGGCGTCTTGCGCACGCCATCGGGGCCGTGGCCCATGAGGTACGTGAGATAGGATGATCCGGCCGGCGCCTCCGGCGGCAGGTGTGTCTCGTCGAAGCCGAGCACATGCCGATCGAGATAGGCCTGATCGTGCAGACCCTCGCTGGCGATCACCCAGGCCATGGCGATCAGCGCGGCGGTGTCGGTCGAGGGCCGGATGAAGATGTGCTCGTCGGCCAGCTCGTGGCTGGTCCGCGTCACCCGGGGGTCCACGCACACGACGCGCACGCCGTGCTTGCGGGCCAGCTTGAGGTACTGCAGCGTGTTGGTGCCGAAGGTCCCGTCGGCCGGGCTCCAGCCCCACATGAGGATCAGCCGCGAGTTGACGTAATCCATCGGCTCGCGCCCCGCGCTCTTGTAGTCGGCCGTGGCACCGTAGGTGGCGCGGACGGCGAAGACCTCGGCCTCGGCCGAGATGTTCGACCAGAGCTCGGTGCAGCCGCCGAACATGTGCAGCAGGCGCTGGGTGGGGCCGCGGCCGTGGAGCATCGAGAGGCTGCCGGAGCGCGAGCAGTCCAGGATGGCGGCCGGCCCGTAGGTGTCGCGCACGCGCCGCAGCTGGCGGGCGACCTCGTCGAGCGCCTCGTCCCAGCCGATGCGCTCGAAGCGCCCGGCCCCGCGCGGGCCCACGCGGCGCAGCGGGTGGAGCAGGCGGTCGGGGTGGTTGACCCGCTCGGCCTGCCCGAAGCCCCGCACGCA
>Ga0299913_10002456_pt1 | contig 14638 bp, 15 predicted proteins | sample RVTome_9_FD_201360 | JGI IMG/M metagenome (GOLD analysis project Ga0299913, IMG submission 201360) | Soil microbial communities from uranium-contaminated site in the Upper Colorado River Basin, Wyoming, United States - RVT155D38 (version 2) ...
TAGAGCCGCTCCATCGCGATGCACAGCTGGCCCCCGTTGGCGAAGATCGCTCGGGCGATGCCTGGGATCGTCTTGTCGAGGTCGGCATCGGCCAGGATTATCGCCGCGTTCTTGCCGCCGAGCTCCATCGACGACCCGATCACCCGCTTCCCGGCTTGAGCGCCCACCAGGCGGCCCACCGCGGTCGACCCGGTGAACATCACGAAGTCGACCTGGTCGATCAGGCTCGGGCCGATGTCCTTGCCCGGGCCCGTCAAGACCTGGACGAGCCCACGCGGGAGACCTGCTTCCTCGAGAAGCCCGACGCCGTAGAGAAGAGAGAACGGCGTCTTCTCGTCCGGCTTGCTCACGACGGCATTTCCCGCGAGCAGGGCGGGAACGACGTCGGCCACTGCCAGGTTGAAGGGGAAGTTCCACGGGCTGATGCTCCCCACGACCCCGACCGGGTGACGATATTCGTACGCCTTGGAGAGGACCGGGAACGACACAGCCCTCCGTTTGCGCTTCAAGAGGCCCGGGCCCGTGCTCAGGTAGTAGCGCGTAGTGGCGATGGTGTCGTAAACCTCTTCGAACGCCGGGATTCTCGCCTTCCCTGCTTCGAGCTGGATGAGGTCCATCGCCAAGTCGGCTCGGTCGACGAGGAGGTCGTGAAACCTGGAGAGAACGGCCGCCCGCTCTCTGACCGATGTGCGGGCCCATCGCGTCTGAGCCGCCCGAGCGACCTCGACTGCCCGGTGGACGTCGGTCTGACTCGCGACCGGGATCGTGGCCAGCTCGGTCTCGGTGAACGGTGCCAGGACGGAGATTTCCCCGGCGCCGGAGGAGACACTGATTCTGGTGACGAGCTCGTCGAGCAGAGTCGGCGTCACATTCGGCGCGAGACCTGCTCTGTCAGCAGTGGCGGTCACGGCACCACCTTACGTATTTGGCGGTCTCGCGGCAGAGGTCGGTTCTAACGTCACCTCCATGGGAAGGGTTCATCAGATCAACACCAGCAAAGGTGGTGTGCCGAAGTTGCCGGTGGAGAGCGCGGTCGTCGGCGATCGGGGCATCATCGGTGACGAGCAGGCCGACAAGGTCCATCATGGCCACCCGGACCAAGCGCTTTGTCTCTTCTCGCTCGAGGTCATCGAGAGGTTCCAGTTGGAAGGGCATTCGATCGAATCAGGTTCTGTCGGGGAGAACGTCACGGTGTCCGGGATCGACTGGGTCGACGTGGCGCCAGGCCGGAGGATGAAGATCGGGCGCGTCGAGGTCGAGATAACCCACTACGCCACGCCATGCTCGAAGAACGCCAGGTGGTTCCGCGACGGGCGATACAACCGCATGCACCAGAGTCGGCACCCGGGGGAGTCCCGCGTCTATGCCCGGGTGTTGACGGGAGGTGCCATCAGGAGCGGCGACCCGGTCGAGCTATCGGGGTGAATGCTCGCTCAGGAACTGGAGGGTCTTCGACCACGCCAGGTCGAACGCGTCCGGGTCGAAAGTCTCGCTATCGGGGTCGCAGAAACCGTGTCTCGTGCCCGGGTATGTGATCACCTCGACGGGTAGATCCTCCAGGCCCATGGTCGCCTCCATGAACGCCGCCTCATCGTCGGTGATGTACTCGTCCTCTTCGGCGAAATGAATCAGATACGACGACTTCGAGCCGGCGAAGTCGATCTGCTGGGTGCCGTAGAAGGAGACGGCGGCTCCCACCAGATCGTGGAGACGGACCGATGCCCACAGGGCGAGTGATCCGCCCATGCCGAAACCGACGATGGCAACCGGTCCCTCGATCGATTGCTCCGACAACAACTTGACCGACGACAGGACCAATGAGGCCAGTCGATCCGGGCTCGCCTCGCCGAGACGATCGATACCTTCCTCTTCGCTGTCAGGAAGCTCGCCGAAGTTGATGTCGGGAGCGAGGACCGTATACCCCTCGTCGGCAAGCCCGTCACACAGGCCTTTGACCGAAGAGGTCAGCCCCCAGAGGGAATGAAGCACCAAAACACCCGGGCCCCGACCGGAATCCCCCTGGACGAAATACGCAAGGTCTCGTGGCACCGGACACAACTTACGCGGGCCTACGCTCCACTCATGAGTTCGGCGGTCGAGCCCCTCCGATATCCCCACTTCCGCTGGCTCTGGGCAGGCAATGTCTTCTCGGCGTCGGGGACATTCGTGCAATCGGTGGCCGGATCGTGGCTCATGTTCGAGCTGACGGGCTCGAACACCTGGGTGGGTCTGATCGTGGCCTCGGCAACCCTTCCGCTGCTCTTCTTCTCCCTGACCGCCGGCGCCTTCGCCGACATGTTCGACCGGGCCAAGTTGATGCTCATCGCTCAGGGGATCATGGGTGGCGCCGCCCTCGCCATGGCCGTCCTCACCTATCTCGATCTGATGACAGCCGGCGTTCTGCTCACTCTTGGTCTCATCCTGGGCACGGGGCTCGCTCTCAACCTCCCAGCCTGGCAGGCCCTGGTGCCAGATCTGGTCCCGCGAGGTCTGGTCGCCTCGGCGGTTGCGCTCAATTCGGCGGCCTTCAACGCCGCCAGGGCCATAGGCCCCGCCATCGGCGGCGCGTTGATCGTGGCGTACGGGGCGGAAGCAGGCTTCGCTTTCAACGCAATCTCCTACGTGGCGATCATCATCGCCCTCCTCGCCATCGCGCCCGAGTTGAAGAAGACGGAGAAAGAGGCGCAGCAATCGATGCGCTCGGCGATCTCGACCGGGATTCGCTTCGCCCGATTCACCCCGGCCTTCCGCAACTTGATGGCCCTCGTCGCATTGTTCGCCGTCAGCTCGGCGGTGGTCCAGTCCGTGCTGCCCGTCCACACCGAGTTCCTCGGTGGAGGCGCCGCTGCCTTTGGAATCCTCTACGGGGCAATGGGAGCTGGGGCATTGCTCGGCGCGGTAGTGCGCCCTCGCGTCAGCACCCGCTTCCCGGGGTCATGGGTTCCGTACACGATCGGGCTTTTCGGCTGTGCCGGGATCCTGCTCGGCCTGGCCCCGAACCTCTGGGTGGCCGGACTGGCGATGATGCTCGCCGGGCTGTTCTGGCTACTCACGCTGGCGACCCTCAACGCAACGGCACAGCTCATGTCCCCGCCTTGGATCAGAGGAAGGGCGATGTCGATCTACACACTGGCGTTCGCGGGGATGCTGCCGATCGGGTCGATCCTCTCGGGCCTGGTGGCTGACGGTATCGGGACCACGGGATCTCTGATCGTCTTCTCGTCGGGCGCGCTGGTCCTCGGTGTCATCGCTCCCCGGTTTCAGGTCCCCCACGTCGACGATGTGGTGACCCCGGAGTTCAGCCAGGACCGAACCGCGCCCGCCCACGACGACGGGATGTTCGAAGGCGGTCCGGTGATCGTGCTCAACACCTGGAAGATCGCTGAGTCGGACTTCGGCGAGTTCACGAACCTGATGAACGATGTCCGGCTGGTCCGGCTGAGCACGGGCGCCTATCGGTGGAGGTTGTTCCGCAACACTTCAGACCCGACCCGGCTCACCGAGCTGATGGTCTTGCAGAGTTGGGAGGACCACCTTGCACAGCATCGCCGCATCGACGACGCAGCGGCGGCGCTCCTTCGCAGGGTCAGGGCGTTCGACATCGAGGACGGCCCCCGAACCCGTCATCTGATCGCCATCGATGTCGAGAACCCTCCCGAGTTCGACGGCCTGGTAGCCACTCATGAACAGCTACATCGGGTGGACGGGTCGATCCCGAAGTCGGATCAGGGCTCCTGAGCGAAGCTCATCTCCCGGCGGAACTTCTTCCAGTCGGATCTCTTTGTCGACCAGACAGCGTCCGTCAGAACGGCAGCGACGCCGATGATCGGTATCGGCCACACCGCCCAGGCCGGGAGGTCGGCGGCGATGGCCGCCCCGATCAACGCGAAAGGGACGATTTTGGTTGTGAGCGCTCCGGCGGCGTGCATCCATGCCCTTGCCCGCGGAGGTCGTCTCAGATAGCTCGCGTAGTCGATCTTGACCCCACCGGTCATCGGGAACGAGGGCGGCCCGATGAACCAATAGTCGAACCGAATCCCCAACAACGATCCGACCAGGAGGTGGCCGAGCCCATGGGTGGTGACCAGCAAAGCGCCGAACCCGACATAGAAAGCCGCAACGGCCGCGAAGCCCTCGAGTGAGTAGGCCCAGCCAATCAACGCGACGGCCCCTCCGGTCGCCAGCAACATCAGAATGGTCCCGAGCCACAACGGCACCACCAACAGCGCCCACCGACGGAGAGCAACCGTGTCGATCGCGGCGATTCGATCGGCATACCGCCCGACCAGCTCGGGGTGCCTCTTGACAGTGGACACGGCTGACCAGAAGCCGGTCCCGGAGAGACTCTCGCCGGCAGCGACGGCCGACTCGGCACGATCGAGACTCTCCTCCACGCCTGAAGGTGTCACAGTCACAAATATAGGTACGGTGCCGGCGGTGCAACCGGATGAGCAGATCCGGGGTTCTTCTTCATGATGGACGACCTGGCAAAAGCCCTCGCCACCGACCTGGACCATGCGTTCCCGTCGGTAGTGGAGGAAATGGGAACGAGGCTGTTCTGGGGATTGCGTCGCATCTGCGGCGACCACCAGGAAGCCGAAGATCTGACACAAGAGACGTTCATCCGCGCTTACCGGGCCCTCGGCTCCTATGACATCGAGCGAATCAGGACGTTGAATCTCCAGCCGTGGCTGTGGACCATCGCCATGAACCTGGGGCGTAACCACCTTCGTGACCGGTCCCGACGCCCGATATGGGTGGAGATGGAGGTCGATGCCTCCAACCACGATCCCGAGCCGGTCGACGAGGCAGCGTGGGATCGACGTCTCTCCCATCTCAACAGCCATCAGAGAACGGCCGTCGTCCTCCGCCATGTGGCAGGAATGGGCACCACGGAGATCGCAGAGATAACCGGACGACCTGAAGGAACGGTCAAGGCCGACATTCACAGAGGTCTGGCGAAGCTTCGCAACGAAATGGAGAGAGAACAATGAGCATCGAAAGAGAGCTCGAGTCACTGGCACGCACAGACCTTCCCTCGGGAGTAGCGGAAGGAGTGGCCCTCGGCACCGGCCTGGCCCATGGTTACGACTTCTACGAGTCTGCCATCGGTCAGGTTGTGGTCACCTTCAGCCCCGATGGGGTCTCGTCGGTCGACATCGCCGACGGGTTCGAGGTTCGTTTCGCCGAGAGATACGGTCGACGTCTGATCCGGGCGGAGGCGCCGAGAGTCTGGGCGGGCCGCATCCCCAAGGCCATCGAATTGGGCACACCCGGTGAGCTGCCAGTCGATCTCAGGTGGGTCACCGACTTCCAGCAGCAAGTGCTTCGAACGACGGCCACGATCCCCAAGGGTGAGGTCAGGCCCTACGGGTGGGTAGCTCGCGAGGTCCGTCGCCCGGGGGCGGTGCGTGCAGTGGGCTCAGCGGTAGCACGCAACCCCATCCCCCTCATCATCCCCTGTCATCGGGTGGTTCGATCCGATGGGCACATCGGCAACTACTCCCTCGGTGGCCCTCACAACAAGGTCGACCTCCTCGAGCACGAAGGTGCCAGCCCCGTTTGGCTGGAGGACCTCGCTGCCCGTCATGTCAGGGTGCAGGGCAGCACCGCGACCGGTGTGTTCTGCCATCCGACGTGTCATGTGATCCGATCGGCGCCCCCGGGAAGAGTCGTCGACTTCCGCTCCCCCGCCGAAGCCGAGGCAGCGGGGCACCGTCCCTGCGAGGAGTGTCGCCCAGCCGTTTGACACCGTTCTCTGAAGGGTTGAGCGAATGCGAGACGGGTACTCTCGCCCTCGATGCCAGATCAACCCATCGAACAGCTCGCCGTCGACACCATCAAGGCCCTGGCCATGGATGCGGTTCAGGCCGCCAACGCGGGGCACCCCGGCATGCCCATGGGCATGGCCGACATCGCGGTGACTCTCTGGGGCCGGTATCTCGAGGTCGATCCTGACGACCCCACGTGGGCCGATCGGGACCGGTTCGTGCTCTCCAACGGCCACGGTTCGATGCTGCTCTACTCGTTGCTCCACCTCTCGGGATTCCCGATCGACCTCGACGAGATCCGGAACTTCCGCCAGTGGGGGTCTCACACCGCCGGGCACCCCGAGATCGACCACGAGCTGGGCATCGAGACCACGACCGGCCCGCTGGGCCAGGGGTTTGGCACCGCTGTGGGGATGGCGGTGGCCGAGGAGCACCTGCGGGCCAGGCTCGGTGCCGATCTCGTCGACCACCGCACCTTTGCATTCGTCTCAGATGGAGACCTGATGGAGGGAGTCAGCTCCGAATCGGCCTCTCTCGCCGGCCATTTCGGACTGGGACGTCTCCTCTATTTCTACGACGACAACGACATCTCGATCGATGGGTCGACAGACATCACGTTCTCCGAAGACGTCTCGAAGCGATTCGAGGCCGTCGGCTGGCACACGCTGACGATCGACGGTCACGATCGTCAAGCAATCGCCGAAGCAATCGAAGAATCGCTCGCCGAGCACGATCGACCCTCTCTCGTCATATGCCGTACCCACATTGCACACGGTGCGCCCAACCTCCAGGACACTGCCGAGGCGCATGGCCAGCCGCTGGGCGAAGAGGAAGTGAAGTTGAGCAAGGAGAGGATGGGCTATCCGGTCGAGCCGGCATTCTACGTCGATCAAGCGGTGTACGACTTCTTCGCCAAGGCCATGGAGAGAGGCAGGACGGCCCACGCGCAGTGGCGGGAGCGATTCGAAGCGGCCGACACCGCCGCCTGGGAGACTTTCTACGCCCAGACACCGGTGACACTTGAAGGTCCCGGGTTCGAGATGGGCGCGAGCCTGGCTACCCGCGCCTCCTCCGGGAAGCTGTTCGCCGAGATGGCGGAGAAGGCGCCCGGGTTCATAGGCGGATCGGCCGATCTCGCCGGGTCAACCAAGACCGTCATCGAGAGTGATCGGCTCTTCTCCAGGACCGACCGCAGCGCACGCGACATCCCCTTCGGTGTCCGCGAGCACGCCATGGGGACGGTGGTCAACGGCATGGCCATCCATGGTGGTCTGCGCCCCTACGGAGCGACCTTCTTCGTATTCAGCGACTACATGCGGCCCGCCGTTCGGCTCTCGGCGCTCATGAAGGCGCCGTCGATATGGGTCTGGACGCACGACTCGGTGTTCCTCGGAGAGGACGGGCCCACCCATCAGCCGATCGAGCACCTGGCCAGCCTGCGGGCGATGCCCAACCTGTGGTTGATTCGGCCGGCTGACGCCAACGAGGTGGTTGAAGCGTGGGAGATCGCACTGAATCGTGCCGACGGCCCGGTCGCGCTGGTACTCACCCGGCAAGGAGTCCCCACGTTCACGGAGGGTGGGGTGTTCAAAGGCGGATATGTCGTCCGAGACGGAGGAGACGTGACATTGATCGCCACCGGATCCGAGGTCTCCACGGCGATCGGTGCCGCCGACCTGCTCGCCGAGGAGGACATCTCAGCTCGGGTGGTGAGCCTCCCCTGTTGGGAGCTGTTCTTCGATCAGCCGCAGGCCTACCGGGATGAGGTGCTGGGGAAGGCGCCCCGGGTGTCAATCGAAGCGGCCGCCACCTTCGGGTGGGAGAAGGTGGTTGGACCGGCCGGTCTGAGCATCGGTATCGACCACTTCGGCGCTTCCGCACCGGCCGAGGTCATAGCGGAGAACCTCGGGTTCACGCCGGGATCGGTCGCCGAGAGAGTGAAGACGTACCTCGGGCAGTGACCCGCGCAGCCGAGGCAGTCATCGTCGGAGCCGGCATAGCCGGGATCTCGGCGGCCTACCACCTCACTGTCCGCCACGGTATCGGTGATGTTGTCGTGGTGGACCCCCGTCCGCCATTGACTCTCACCTCTGACAAGTCGACCGAGTGCTATCGCAACTGGTGGCCCAGCCAACCGATGGTCGGGTTGATGAACCGGTCGATCGATATCTACGAGGAGCTCGCCTCTGAGACCGACTTCGGCCTGAACCGCAACGGCTATCTGTTCGTCACCTCCGAGGACGCCCAGGTTACGGAGATGCAAGAGCAGGTCGAAGCTGTGCGACCCCTGGGAGCAACTGCCGACATCATCGACCGAGACGCCCTCCTCGACGAGTACCCATTCCTCACAGACGAAGCGGTGGGCGGCCTATTCGTGCCGCGCGCCGGGTGGTTTCGAGCTCAGGAGCTCGGGCAGTGGATGCTCGATCGGGCCCGCGCCGCCGGCGCTCGTCTCGTCGGAGCAAACGTCACCGGCATCGGATCGGGCGAAGTCTCGCTAGACAGCGGCGAGACGATCTCGACTGGAGCCACGATCATCGCCGCCGGGCCTCTATCGGCCGACGTGGCCGCCACTGCGGGCCTCGAGCTGCCGCTCTTCTCCGAGCTCCATCTCAAGGTGGTGTTTCGAGATCATCTCGGCGTCATCCCGAGAAAGGCCCCGATGACGATATGGGCGGACACGCAAACCGTCGACTGGTCAGAAGAAGAGCGGGAAGGCCTCCTCGAGATGGGCCGGGTCGACGTTGTCGGGGAGATGCCGATCTTCTGTCACTTTCGGCCGGAGGGCGGTGAGGATTCGCCTTACTTCGTGGCACTCTGGGAGTACCACGACATGGTCATCGAGCCGACCTGGCCACTTCCCGAGGATCCTCTCTACCCCGAGGTCGTCATGCGTGGGCTGACGACGATGGTCCCCGGCTTGGCCGCGTATCGCGATCGGCTCCCCGAGTCGTTCGTGGACGGGGGCTACTACACCAAGACTCGTGAGAACCGGCCACTCATCGGACCATCCGGGGTGGATGGCGTGCACCTCCTCGCCGGCTTGTCCGGGTTTGGCGTCATGGTGGCCGCCGGTGCCGCGGATCTGCTCGCTCGCCACATCGCAGGCGGACGGCTGCCCGACTACTCCGACGCGTTTCTGCTCAGTCGCTACGACGACGCCGGCTACATGGCGGGCCTGGACAGCGCAGAGTCGGGTCAATTGTGAGATGAGAATCCTGGGGGGTGCCGCCGTCTGCGTCGCCGTGGTGGGATGTTGTGCTGCGCGGCGCTCTGGAGCCAGATTCGTCGGCTAGGAGAACTTGGTCTTGGGCTGCTCGTCCAGCTCTTCGTCGACGTAGATGTCGACCTTCTCGTTGTAGAAGCTGACCAGCCCGGTGACCTTCTGCGACTCGGGAAGAGGTGAGTCGTAGCCCCAGACGATGTCGTCGTGTGTCTTGGCGTCCACGGTCGCTGACCAGTAGCGAGCGGTCCCCTTGTACGGGCAAGCCGTTGCCGTCTCGGTTGGGCTGAGCAAGTCCATGCGCACGTCGGTCTTCGGCATGTAGTAGCGGGTGGGCAACCCGGTTTCGAAGAGGAAGGAGGCATTGGTCGTGTCGGCCACCGTCACTCCGTCGACCTCCACTCGCACCCTGCGGCTCGAGGGAAGGATGTCGATCCGCGTGTAGGGGTCGCGGGGGTGCACGAACACCTCCTCGTCCTCCTCGAACCAATGGTCCATCGTCTTCCATACGAAGGCGATGTGACCGCCGATCTCATCGATCTTCGGCTCCTTGAAGGCGTAGGCCGCGCCCTCCGAGCCGTTCGCCTTGACGGCGTATTGCGTCGCCTCGCCGCGACTCGGGCTCTTCCGCAACTCGCCGGTCTCCACGAGCAGGTCGGTCTTCACGTCCGCCTCGGGGAAGTAGTAGGTCGGGTAGTAAGGAACTTCCCAGACCAGGAGGGGGCTGGTTGTGTCGGCGACCATCTCACCGCCCAGCATCACGCGAACCCGTCGTCCGCTGGGCTCGACGCGTACTCGACCGCCTTCAGTCATGAGTCTTCTCCTGATGTAGCTGCTTGCCATTGGGTCAACGTGTGAACGGCGACCCTGATTCCGACCCAGCCGCAGGGACGGATGATCAGTCGACGACGAGTGTGTCCAAGGACCCGTCGATCGCCATCCGCCGAGCAGCCCAGTACTCCCCGAATCGGCCGGTGACGGCCTTTGGCTTCTCGGCATACACGCGGCGACCGAGTATCTCACCGGCCAGTTGAAGCTCGGACCTGCGCTGCCCCGCCAGGGCCCGGAACAACGATCGCTCTCTCGGGTTTGGGGAGAGGTCGGGTCGCTCCCTGAGAAGATTCTGCAGCTCGGCGAGGTCGTGGTCCTCGCCCAAGATGTTTCCCAGCCGATCGAGGGTCATGGCGGTGCCCACTACGACTTCCGGCCAGAGAGGGGCCAAGAACTCCATCTGATGTCTCATGTCCTTGACCCGCTTACGCCACTCGTGAAAGTCACCAGGACTATTGCGGCGGTAAGCCATCACCATTGTCTGTCGACCTTGGCCGTAGGTCTTCGAAAGCCCGGGGGAGACGGCGTCGTATTCGTCGCGGATGCCCATCCCGTAGACTTCCCGTGCCTCCGGGTCGGTCGGCCACGATCCATAGCGGTGATATGCGCGCTCCAGGCCGCGTACCACCCGGCCGATCAGGTTGGGATCCTCCACCGCGTTCAGCTCAGCCACGTCCCTCCTTCGCTCGAGCCGAACGAGCATCTCGTCGAAGGTTCCCTCAGCCAGCAGATCGCTGTAGAGCTCATGGATGGCGGTCGCGGCGTTGAGGACACCCTGAGCCGAGCGAACGTCCGACAGAAGACCCGCCGTGTCCCGGAGCGACCCGTTCTCGAAGGCGTAGATCCGGTCCGGCACCTCATTACGCACCAGACGCAGAAGTGCGCGCACTCTCTTGACCGACTTGCGCGACTCGTGAACTGCACCGCCGAACCCGAGGTTCGCGTCGAAGAATCGGGCGGCGGCCAGCTCGAGCTGCTCCATGGTCACCCGCTTCACCCCTGTGCCGAGGGGCTCTGACGCACCGAGTTGAAGGCTCGTGTCGAAAACCGCCAGGTCCTGATCGCCCGGCGTGGTGGTGGCCAAGACGGTCACGCGGCCAGCGTAATGTCGACCTCGATGAGATCCGCGGGTCTTCTCCCCTACCGTTTCGGCAGCGCTCTCGAAGTGCTGATCGCCCACCCGGGTGGGCCCTGGTTCGCCAACAAGGACAGCGGCGCCTGGTCGGTCGTCAAAGGAATCGTCAAGGACGGAGAGGACGACGAAGACGCGGCCGCCCGCGAGTTTGCGGAGGAGACCGGCTGGGACCCTCCGGCGGATGACGATTGGGTGGCGCTCGGCGAGACGACCCTGAAGTCGAGAAAGGTCGTGGTGGCATGGGCCGTGGAGACGGACTTCGACCTGTCGACCTTCGATCCGGGCACCTTCACCCTCTATGGAAAGGAATACCCCGAGATCGACCGGGTTGTCTGGATGGCCCCGAACGACGCTCGCGGCAAACTTAACCCGGCTCAGGCCGTCTTCATCGATCGATTAGAGCAGCATCTCGGTTTGAATGGGCACAAGGAGGATTGACACATGACCGACATGCCACAGACCGAATCCGAGTGGCAGGAGAAGCTGTCCCCAGAGCAGTATGAGGTTCTGCGTCAGGGCGCCACTGAACGGCCTTTCACAGGCAAGTACTGGGACTCGAAGGGCCAGGGCGTGTATCGATGCGCCGGCTGTGGGGAGAAGTTGTTCTCCTCGGACACCAAGTACGAGTCGCACAGCGGATGGCCGAGCTTCTTCCAGCCCCTGTCAGACGATCTCATCGACGAGGAAGCAGACGGTTCCTACGGGATGGTCCGGACCGAGATCAAATGTGCCAACTGTGGTGGCCACCTCGGTCACGTATTCGACGACGGGCCCAACCCGACCGGTCTCCGTTACTGCGTCAACTCGGCGTCGCTAGACCACGACGACGCCTGATGCAATCAGGTCTTGGCTCGATTCATCGAACCAGAACTCCGGCGGCTTAGACCCGCACCTCCTCGATCACCCCGACGAGGGCATCGTCGTGGGCTGTGGTGGGCAAGTCGGAGAGACGTATCGAGCGCTCGATCAGACCGTCCTCAGAGAGCAAGGGCGCGATCTCGATCTCACGCATGAGAGCGACTATTGCCTCGTTGTCCGACCGGGCCTCGAATGAGAACTCGCGGACTCCGTCGTGCCTGGCGACGGCGGTGAGCGCCTCGAAGAGGGCCCGGCCGATACCCATCCGCTGCATGCGGTCGAGGACTGTGATCGCGACCTCGGCGCGTGTCGGTTCATCCATAGCGATGTAGCGCCCGACCCCGGCGGCGTCTTCATCGACAACAGCACCCCAGGCGACATGTTTCCTCTGATCGACATCTGTCAAGTAGTCGAGCTCTTGGTCGGTGAGGCTCCCCACCCCCTGCCCGAACCGGGCAAACCTGCTCTCCGGTGACAACTCCGCCATTCCCTCCTCGAAGAATCGCCTGTCCGTCTTCAACACGGGGCTGAGAGTGAGGACTTCTTCGCCAGGCAGGGTCCTCTCGTACTTCGGCCGGTCGGCGGGGATGACGATTCTCATCGGATCCCGCAATTGAAGCCGTTTCGAGATTGTCCGTCAGTTTCCAGTGTCTCGGCGACCCGAAGTCATCGGGTCGGCTGGAGGTTGAGCAAAGCTCAAAACTCCCACCGGATGCAATCCGCGGCGTTAACTTCAAGAGCCATGCCCAGACGGCGTTTGGCGACGGCAACCTCAGATTTCGGGTCGGGGAAGAGAGAATCGCACGACTCCACTTCCTTCTATGCCAGATTCACCGCGCCCGTGGTGTCCCCGGACGAACGGGTCAACCCGCCAGCAGTCGTCGATGAGCTCTTCTGTGCCGACGCTCGCACGATGGCCGGCAGCCAGGTGGCAGATCGCTCGGTGGCGCTGCTGGTCACCTCGCCGCCCTATTTCACGGGCAAGGAGTACGAGACCGACATGGTGGCCGGTCACGTGCCGGGGACGTACCTCGAGTACCTTGAGATGCTCTACGACGTGCTGGCCATCTCGCTCATCAAGCTGGAGCCAGGAGGCCGGATGGCCATAAATGTGGCCAACCTCGGACGCAAGCCGTATCGCTCCCTCTCCGCGGACCTCATCACGATCCTCCAGGACGACCTCGGGATGCTGTTGCGGGGCGAAGTGATCTGGCAAAAGGCCAGGGGGGCCGGCGGCAGCTGTGCCTGGGGCTCGTATCGCTCGCCGCAGAATCCTGTTCTCCGCGATGTCACCGAGCGGATCGTCATCGCCTCCAAGGGTCGCTTCGACCGAGCGATGAAGCGGACCGATCGCGAGAGGAAGGGCCTGCCACACGAAGCCACCATCGACACCGACGAGTTCCTGAGCAGCACGATCGACGTCTGGGAGATGCCGACCGCAAGCGCCACCCGCCTCGGACATCCAGCGCCATTCCCCGTGGAGCTGCCCCGCCGGTTGATCGAGCTCTACACATACAAAGGAGATCTCGTGCTCGACCCCTTCATGGGGTCGGGGTCGACGGCAGTGGCGGCGGTGGAGTCAGGGCGGCACTACGTTGGGTTCGACACCGAGCAGTCGTATGTCGACCTGGCCCGGGAGCGAGTGGCCGAGGTGCGATCGAAGTGACAACCCGAATCCTGGCGGTGTGCGCCGGGAACATCTGCCGCTCACCTGCGGCGGAGGCCGCGATCGCAGCCGCCGCAGCAGCAGCAGGCATCGAGGTCTTGGTCGATTCGGCCGGAACCGGAGCTTGGAGCATCGGCAATCCGCCGCACCCCCAGGCAGTCGCTGCCGGAGCCCGTGCCGGGTTGACGATCGACGGTCGGGCCCGTCGCATCAACAGCCTCGACTTCGACCGCTTCGACGTGATCGTGGTCATGGACCGGGCCAATCTGAGGGACGTCCTGGCGATGGCACCGGATCTCGAGCATCGAGCGAAGGTGAGACTGTTCCGAACCTTCGACCCCGAGACGGATTCGGACGAAGTACCGGATCCGTACGGCGGGTCGGACGCGGGCTACGACGCCACCATCTCACAGGTGAAGGCCGCCGCCGCCGGCCTCGTGGCGGCATTGCGTTCAGGAGGAATGGAGCAGGCGGTAACCCCTGACTAAGAAGTCGAGCCCTCTGTCCACCGGCTCTCTCGACTTCTCCAACTCCGAGTAGCCGAGACTGGATCCTCCGAAAACGACATCGTTCCAGTAGTCGTCGGATCGGTCGATGTCACCCCAGGGGGAAACATAGAGATAGGGCTCAGGGTGGTCGGCGTCTCCGGGGGAAGCGCCGAAGCTCGCCCTCTGCCCGCTGTCTGCGTCACCCAACTCGCAAGCCGGATCGAAGTGCTCGGGCCACAGCTGCACCTCGGTGACGTCGTCTTCATCGTTGGCTACGGGACGCAGACGATCGAGGACTTCCGTCCCGTAGTTGAACCACTGCCCAAGCGACCGGGCCACGTCGTCGTCGACGTGCAATGTACGGTCCGGGTCGGTGGGAGCGAGCGGATCGCGAAAGTCGGCGAACCAATCCATCTCATAGTCGTGCCCGAAGAACTCGCAGGCTGCCCTGACGGTGGTGATGGTTTGCGAGGCGACAGCGTCTTCGGTCTCCAAAATCAGCATCGAGCCTTCCACCCTCGCCACCTTCCCGTCGAAGCGCGGTGTCCCGAAACCGCCAGGGGCGGTCGTGAGCCCCATCCGCCCTTCTGTCATGTAACGCGCAGGCGCGACCGCGAAGAACGCGATCTGGTGCATAGCTTCACGAGTGGCGGCGAATTGTGGGGA
>Ga0299913_10002457_pt1 | contig 14634 bp, 11 predicted proteins | sample RVTome_9_FD_201360 | JGI IMG/M metagenome (GOLD analysis project Ga0299913, IMG submission 201360) | Soil microbial communities from uranium-contaminated site in the Upper Colorado River Basin, Wyoming, United States - RVT155D38 (version 2) ...
GCCATCCTTCGAGAGTTTCACGCAGGCCGGAACCCGAAACTGCTTCGCCGCCGGAGCGGCCGGATCGTACGGACCGATGTCGGCGTCGTCGGGCCTGGCGCCGTACGCCCCCCAGTGACGCCTGTAAGCGCCAGTCGTGGCATCGAAGACCACGACCCGGCGATTCACGACCCCGTCGGCGACGTAGACTTCGTTGGCGGCGAGGTCGACTTCCACGGCGGTCGGCCGGTGCAGGGCGGTCGTGCTGTCGCTCCCACCGATCTTGCCTGCCTTGCCGATCTGAAGGAGGAAGCGGCCTTCGGGGCTGAACTTGAGGACGTGCGCGTCCGTTGGCGGGGGCTGCGCCGGCGTACCGCCGCGCCCGCCCCGACCTGAACGGGCGCCGGGCAGCGGATCGGCAGGCCCGGCCGCCGCAATCCAGACGTTCCCCTGGCCGTCGACGGCAATGCCGCCGGGCGACTGCGGCCAGTCGTAACCCTGCCCCGGACCGCCCCAGTGGCTCACGAGCGTCCCGGAGGCATCGAACTGCAGGACGGCGGGCGCAGGCACGCAGCACGCCTCCGCTGTCGGGGGACTGGTCGCTGCTCCCATCTCCGTCCGGGCATTGAGAGAAGCGCCGCCGCGATGCACGACCCAGACGTGATCGCGTGAGTCGACGGCCACGCCGGTAATGGAGCCGAACAGCCAGTGGTTGGGGAGCGGCCTCGGCCAGTACGGGTCCACCTGGAACGCGGGCGGCTTCGGCGCCTGCGCGGCCGCGGGGCCGAGGATGGCCGCCAGGGCCACGCCGATCGAGAAGATCCGGGTCCGCATCATGCGCGCGCCTCCTGTTCCGGCTGAAAGGGCGGCAGTATACACTGCGCGGCATGAGACGGGTGCAGGTTCTCGCCGCGGCGGTCGCGGCGCTCGCGATCGGCCTCGGCGCCGTGCCGGAAGGTCACGAGATCCCGCGACGCGTTGCGGTGCAGACGTTCGTGAAGCTGGACGGCGGCCGGCTGCGCGTGCTGATCCGTGCCCCGCTCGGGGCCATGCGCGACATCCCGTTTCCTGAAACCACCGACGGGTTCCTTGACGTCGCAGCCGCCGATTCGGCCCTGCAGACGGCGGTCGTCCAGTGGATCCTGGCGGACCTCCGGGTCTTCGAGGACGGCCGCCCCCTGGCACCGGCCAGAATCGCCGCCGCGCGTGTCTCGCTGCCGGCGGATCGCTCGTTCGTGTCGTATGAGAACGCCCTGGGGCACGTGACCGGCAGCCGGCTGCCGGATGGGACGCAGTTGCCCTGGCAACAGGGGCTGCTCGACGTGCTTCTCGAATACCCGATCGCGTCGGAGCGCGCGCGGTTCGCGATCAGGCCCGGCTTCGAGCGCCTGGGCGTGGAAGTGGTGACCGTGCTCCGGTTGGTCACGCCCGACGGCGTGCGTCCGTTCGAGTTTCGCGGCGATCCGGGGGTCGTCAGGCTCGATCCGCGCTGGCACCAGGCGGCGTGGCATTTCGTCCAGGCCGGATTCTTTCACGTGCTCGACGGCGTCGACCACCTGCTCTTTCTCCTGTGCCTCGTCGTTCCGCTCCGGCGCCTGCGCCCGCTGGTCATCGTGGTCACGGCGTTCACGGTGGCGCACTCCCTGACGCTCGCCGCCGCGGCCTGGGGCCTGGCCCCTCGCGGGCTGTGGTTTCCCCCCCTCGTCGAGACGCTGATTGCCGCGTCGATCCTCTACATGGCAATCGAGAACGTGGCCGGGGCAGGCGGGGTCGGTCGGCGGGGGCTCCTCGCGTTCGGCTTCGGCCTCGTGCACGGCTTCGGCTTTTCGTTCGCGCTGACAGAAACGATGCAGTTTGCGGGCGGGCATCTGCTCCTGTCGCTGCTCTCGTTCAACCTGGGGGTCGAGGCCGGCCAGGTGCTCGTGCTGCTCGCGCTCGTGCCCCTGGTCCAGGCGCTGTTCCATTTCGTTCTGCGCGAACGGATCGGCACGATCGTGCTGTCGTTGCTGATCGGCCACGTCGCGTGGCACTGGATGGCCGAGCGGTGGGCGGCGCTGCGGGAGTTCCCGCCGCCGGCGCTCGATGCGGCCACGCTGCTCACGTCCACGCGCGTGGCGCTCGCGGCCGTCATCGGCGCGGCGGCCGTCTGGGTTTCCCGGCGTGTGATCGCGCGTGCCGGTCCCGACGGACTCTCCCATCGACAGTCCCGGTAGCGAAGCTCCGCCTCAAACCGCCGAGCTGCCGCAGCCGGCGGCACATGCGAATCTTCGCTACTAGATGCGCGGCCGCTCTCGCGGCCGCGCCTAAGACAGATCCTAAGGCTCACCGACAGCAAACATGCTTCATCTGTCACCGTTCCGGCCTTAGGAGATGTCTAGGCGGGGTGACTCAGCCCTCCCGGTACTGGAACACGCGGTCCAGCGGCAGGTCGAAGACCCGGGCAATCCGGAAGGCGACTTCCAGAGATGGCGAGTACTTGTTCCCCTCGATCGCGTTGACCGTCTGTCGCGTGACGCCAACCCGGTCCGCAAGCGCCTGCTGAGTCATCTCACCGTGGTGGAAGCGCAACTGGCGTATCTGGTTTGTGATCGCCCCCGCCACGTTTTCCCATGCGTCATGCCCCCCGCCGGTACGGAACCAGCTGCGAGGCGATCGCCACCATTGATAGACCTTGGGTGGACGGTCCGGCTGACGCCGGACCCTACGAACGACGCCAGTCTATTGCGGCGGGCGGGAGCTGGATGGCGTAGGCGTCCGCGGTTTCTCCGCGAACCCGGTCTCGGCCATCAGCTTCTCGATGTCGGCCACTTCCATCGGCACGAACGACGACAGGTTCTCGTAACCCTTCTCCGTGATGAGGATCATGTCCTCGAGGCGGACGTAGACACGGTCTTCGGGGATCGTGAGCGCCGGCTCGATCGTGAAGATCATGCCCGGCTTCAGTCCGTCGGGGGTAAGCGCCGTGACGTCGTGCACTTCCATGCCGACCATGTGGCCGAGGGAACCAGCGTCCGACTTCAACCGGCGGCGGTAGTTTTCGACGAACCGGGTCGCCGCCTCCTTGTACTTCGGGTTCGTGAACGTGTAGGACGCCAGAACTTCGTCCATCTTCGCGACGGCGTCTTTCAGGATCTCTGGCACGCTCCCTGGCCGGATCGACGTCATCAGCGCCTGATAGAGCCGCAGGTAGATCGTGTACAGCTCTTTCTGATCCGGCGTGAACCTCCCGTTGACCGGCATCATGCGGGTCACGTCGGCCGTGTAGTACTTGTAGTCGGGGGCGTAATCGAACAGCAGCAGCTGCCCGTCCTCCGTCCGTGTCTGCGCGGCATGGTAGTGCGGCCAGCTGGCGTTCCGGCCGGCGGCGACCAGGGCGAAGTAGCCGATCCCCTGGGCGTTGTGCTTCTTGAAGACGTAGTCGGCGATCGCCTCCAGCTCGTACTCGTACATGCCCGGCTGCGCCGAGCGCATGGCCTCCATGATGCCAAGCCCGGAGATCCGGGTCGCCTCGCGGATCAGGGCGATCTCGCGCTGGCTCTTGATCAGCCGCATCGAGTCGAGAATCGGATCGAGATCCCTGATGGTCGCGGCCGGCGCCCTGGCCTTGACGCGGTCGATGAAGGTCAGCTCACGCGACTTGCGGCCGTCCCATGGATCGTTCAGCGACTTCTCCGCGTGCCTCGTCGTGTAGCCGGGAGTTGCCGCTCCCAGGGCCTCCAGCCGATGGGGCATATACAGCGTGCGGCTCTCGGCGCCGAACTGCTCCACGAACTTCGCGAAATCGTCGCGAGGCAGAACCCGGTCGATGCCGGTCAGCTTCGTCGCCTCGGGTCCGGGAGTGAGGACCGGACCTTCCGATCGCTCCGCGCGCTCGTCGCGCGGCAGCACGAACAGCGTCGACGTCTTCGTGCGGCCATCCATCACGAGCAGGGCGCGCGGCACCTCCACGCCGGTCAGGTAGAAGAACTGGTTGTTCTGCCGGAACTTGTGGTACGACGGCAGCTCGGTCGTCCCCTGGATGACGACGAGGCCATCGCCGATCTGCTGCAGGACCCGGGCCCGCCGGGCTGCGAACTCCTCGGGCGGGAGCGAGTCGGTGAAGAGTGGCGGCTGCGCCGATGCGGCCGAGGCCAGGACGAGTGCCGTCAGTGCGGCAAGTGAAAGATGACGTTTCATGAGTGCAATTATACGGTCGGCATCTGCGTGTGGACGTTTCCGCCGATCGCTCGGTGACACGCGTGTCGAGCATCACCACGTCAGCCAGCGTGCCGAACGAGAAACTCCGGCAGATCCGCACGTGCCTGGTCGCCCGATCGTAGCGAATCGGCATCCACTCGTGATACGCCCGGACGGCGGCGTTGCGTTGCGCGATCTAGTCCCCTTCCCCTTCGCAGGCTGAGGGTTCTGCGCGCCGTCCCGCCACGTGTTGTTCGTGATCTCGTGATCGTCCCAGATCACGATCCAGGGATGCTGCCGATAGTAGACGGTGCTCAACCCCCAGCGGTGCACCGCACGCTCGATGAACGCCGTCCCCTGTGGGTACACGACTTCGCCGCCGCAGCCATCTTCCACTGTCAGCGTGCCGGTCTTGGCGATGGTGTAAGCGCCGATCCCAGGGTGCTGGTGCCAGGGCAACACTTCATTTGCATCGATAGAAAGACTCCGCGAGGTCATCGTTGCGGGTCCGTCAAACGGCTCGAAGAACGCCATGGTGCCGACGCCCCTGATCACACTGGTTGCCGCATAGACCGTGACACCGACGAGTAGTACGGCCCCCAGGCTCAGGCCGGCCACGATGGCCCTTTTCAGACGAGTGGCTCTCATGTCTCCTCCTCCGTTCATACTGCGCGTCGCTCGAGGACATCACGGTTCCAGGATGAACTCCGCCGCAGCTAGCGGATTGGCCTGCTGGTCGCTCCTTGCAAACTGATAAACACCGACTTCGCGTCGAGGCCGGCCAAAAGCCGCCTTCGAACATAGGGTGCCCATACGATCGGAGTCTGACCAGACTGCTGACCCCATTCGTGCATCTCGGAAGGCTTTCTGGATGTCCATGGCGCCGTCAATCGTGTTGGTCACCGCCGCGAGGTTGCGCAGCGGTTTGTTCTCATTGAAGTGCGGGCGCTGACGGGAACACCATCGATGACCGTGATCCCTGGAGAGTTCAGCAGCGACGGTGTGCGAGCTTGGGGCAAACCAGCGCGCGGTTTTTCTCGCGCGCCCGGCTGTGCGCGGTGATCGCAGCGAAGAGCCGCGCCTGTTCCTTGGGATCACGGCGACCGTGCCATGTGAGCACATCACCTGGCATCATCGAGTAGTTTAGGAATGACGCGTCGGTCCGTGCGAGTGTCGCGTGTGCGGATTCAGGCTGAACTCTGCGAAGCGATACGTAGACCGGTCCAGCTCATTACTTCTGAAACGACGCGATGAAGAAGAAGATGTTGGTCGGGGTGTCGGCGCTGATGACCCCCGGAGTACCAACGGCCGGATCACCTTGCAGCTCGCGCACCTTTGCCAGGCTCTTGGCCGCCGCGATCTGATTCCACGCGCTGAGGTTGAAGACCCGAATGTTGACCGTATGGAACCAGCCGCCGCGATGCTCGGCCAGGATGTGGCTGTGCGGCACCGCGGGCACGTTGGTTGCGCCGGGGCCCGCCACGCGGGAGGCGTCGATCATTGCAGGGTGATTCAGACAGGGGGTGCCGGCACGACATGCCAGCGTCGCCGGATCTGGCTGAAACCCGACCGCGGCGATCGCGTAGATCGTCGGGATTGGCCCGCCCCGCGGAGGCACTTCGGCGTCGGCGCCAATCACACAGTCAGTCGGCGCTCCGCTCGTCGGCGGCTCGGCACAGAAGTACAGCTTCGTGTAATGCAGGTTGACGTCATTGCCGTCGAACCAGCCATCGATGAACCCTTTATCCGCGTTCAACCCCTTCAGCTGTGTCGCCCCGGCGTGAGCGCTGTGGGCAGCCGACAGGTCGGGTGCAACGGGTGCGCGTGACTCGGAGCAACCGAGCATGAAGAGTCCTACGCATGCGAGACCGAGCGTGAGCGCATACACGGGGTGTGCTTTGATGACCATGCCTCTCTCCTTGACTTGGCTTCGACAATGACGAGCCGCAGTTACCTGATTGTCTAAACGTCGGACCGGAGCAGTCCGGACAACCGGCTCGAGTCTGGTCCATGGACCCCCGCCCACCGGCCGCTGTGCGAGCGAGCCCGGCGACGTCTCCAGGAAGATTCGCCTGTGTGGCGGAGAGGTCGGATAGAATCCCGAATAACTCGGAGCCCAGTCCGTCAGAAGTGTGTATGCCCGACGATCCGGATTCCCCTGGCGACCGTCCGGATGCCGGCTCGCGCCCGCTGGATTCCACGTTCCACCTGATCGAGCGGGTGCGTCAGGGAGACCGGGAGGCGCTGGAGCGTCTTGTGGCGCGGCACGTTGCACCGCTCCGGCGCTGGGTGAGCGGCCGACTTCCGCGCTGGGCGCGCGACCTGGCCGATACGGACGACCTTGTCCAGGACACGCTGCTTCGAACGTTTAAGAATATCGAGGCGTTCGAGCCCCGTGGCGTCGGCGCGCTGCAGGCATACCTGCGGCAGGCAGTGCTCAATCGCCTGCGGGATGAACTGCGACGCAAGGGACGCGCGCCTTCCATGGTCGACCTGGACGGCCTGGACCTGCAGGCCGCCGGGTCACCGCTCGAGGAGGCGATCGGACGCGAGGCGGTCGAGCGGTACCAATCGGCACTAGCGCGGCTCAAACCGGAGGAACGCGAAGCGGTCATCGGCCGCGTCGAAATGGATTACACGTACGAAGAGCTCGCCGAGGCGCTTGACAAGCCGACACCTGAGGCGGCGCGAAAGGCGGCCCAGCGGGCGCTGTTGCGTCTTGCGGAGGAAATGAAGCGTGACAGCACCTGACGCACTCCTCGAAGGCGTCGCCAGCGCGATTCTCGATGACTCGCCGATCGACTGGGCCGATATCGAATCACGTTCGGAGCAGACGGACCGCTCCATGCTCCAGCAGCTCAGGCTGCTTGCGACCCTGCGGAGTGTTGCCCGAAGCACCGAATCGCCGGAGGGCTCGAAGCTGGAGTCCTGGGCGCATCTGCGCGTGTTCGAGCGCATCGGCCGCGGCGCTTTCGGCGAGGTGTACCGCGCGTGGGACCCGCGACTCGACCGCGAGGTGGCGCTGAAGCTGCTGCCGATCGATTCGGCCGCGAACGATTCGGGCAAGGCCGCCATTATCGAAGAGGGCAGGCTGCTCGCGCGCGTCAGGCATCCCAACGTCGTCACTCTCTACGGCGCCGAGCGGATCGGCGACCGGATCGGTCTCTGGATGGAGCTCGTGAAAGGCCGCACGCTCGAGGACGTGCTCCGCGAAGGGAGAGTATTCACCCCGAAAGAGGTCGTCGATCTCGGCGTCGAGCTGTGCAAGGCCATCGCGGCCGTCCATGGAGCCGGCCTCATCCACCGTGACGTCAAAGCGCAGAACGTCATGGTGGCAGACGACGGGCGGGTGGTGCTGATGGATTTCGGTACGGGACGGGAGCTGGCTGAGGAGTCGGAGACGAGCGTAGCCGGGACGCCGCTCTACCTCGCGCCGGACGTGCTTTCCGGCGAGAACGCCACAGCCCAGAGTGATATCTACAGCGTGGGCGTGTTGCTCTATCGTCTGCTGACACGTTCGTTTCCGGTGCGCGCGAACAGTCTTGCAGATCTTCGCCGGGCACATGCCGCCGGCCAACGAACAGATGTCAGATCCGCGCGTCCGGACGTGCCGTCCAGGCTTGCGCGCGCCATCGAACGTGCCATCGATCCTCAATCGGAACGCCGATACCAGAGCGCCGACGCACTCGCGGCAGATCTGGCGGGTGTCGACGCACGACGCCGGTTCGTACCGATGGCGTACGCGGCTGGCATTGCGGGGCCGCTGATTTTGGTCGTGTGGGGCGGATGGCACCTGCTCGGTCGTCAGGAAAGCGACACGCGTTCGGCGGATAGTTCCGGTGCTGCGCTGGCCGCCGTCGTGCCAGAGTCTGAAGTGCCCGTGATCGCCGTGCTGCCGTTTAAGAATCGCAGCTCAGAGCCGGACAGTGATTACTTTGTCGACGGCCTGACGGATGAAATCATCCGTAACCTTGCCGTCATCGATGGGCTGCAAGTGAGGTCGCAGACCTCCTCGTTCTTTTTCAAGGACAAGCCGCGCAACCTCGTCGACATCGCCTCGCAGCTTCGGGCAAATCTCGTTGTCGAAGGATCGGTTCAGCGTGACGGCAGACGACTGCGCGTCAACGCACAACTCGTCCGTGTGGCCGGGGACGTCCCTCTGTGGTCGGAACGGTTCGACAGGCCGCTCGAGGACGTCTTCGCCATTCAGGACGAGATCTCACGAGCCATCGTGAACAGGCTCCTTTTGACGCTCGGAAGGGGGCAGAGACGCTACCAGACGAACGTCGAAGCATACGAGCTGTACCTCAGGGCCCGGTCGCTGCTCAACAAACGGGGCAATGACAATGCGCGGCTCGCTACCGGCCTTCTGGAACAAGTGATCGCGAAGGATCCCGCGTACGCTCCGGCGTACGCGGGATTGGCCAACGCCTACGCGTTCATGTCGATGGAGATTCAATCCCTGGCTGGAGTTCCCGGGCTCACTTTCGCCGAGGCCTTATCACGCATGCGGCCGGCGGCCGTGAAGGCGATCGAGCTCGATCCGCTGCTGGCAGAGGCGCATGCAGCGATGGGGATAACGTACTCGCGCGAGCGCGACTGGAACAACGCACAGAAATCGTTCGACCGGGCCGTCGAGCTCAACCCGAGTCTCACGCAGATTCACACGAACTACTCCCATTCGACGCTCCTCCCGCTCGGCCGGTTGGCGAAAGCAGAGCAGCTTCTCGAGGCGGCGCTGCAGACAGATCCGCTTTCGCTCGCCGTGCGCAGAGAACTCGCGCTCGCCCAGGTCACCACAGACCGCTACGGCGAGGCCATCGCAAATGTGCGACGCGTGCTTGCCGTTGATCCGGACTTTCCCTACGCGGATCTCCTCCTGGCAAGAGCGCTGACGTTGTCAGGCAGGCTCGAGGAAGCACACGCTATCTGGGGAACAAGGAACGGGCCCGGATGGGAGTTCTGGACCGCGCACGCGCTCGTGATATCGGGGCGCCGCACTGAGGTGGAGGAGATGGCGGCGCGCCATGAACATCCGTTCCGGCAGGCGGTGATCCACGCCGCGCTCGGAGACAAGGATCGCGCGTTCGACGCATTGAACCGTGCGGTGAACATTCTGCCGCACCGAGTCGCGCACCTCCTGGTCTACCCCGAAATGGCGCTGCTCCGCGGCGACGCCAGGCTCGACGCAATTCGGAAGAAGCTCAACCTCCCTTGAGAATCACGACGGGATCACCACCAACCCCTCCGCCGCCCGGCGTCGTTCCGATGCCGGGCGGCAACAGGTTGGCCGGCGATCATCGCAATCTCCATGCTCGGCCGTGCCTTCAGGCGGCAGACCGAGCTCCCGTCACTCGCCCGTGATCACGTACTGTTGGCAGTCGCCTTGATTCGAGAAGGTCCGAGGATAGGTAAAGTCAAACCAGCCATTGCCCTTGCACTCGTCGACCCCCAGCGGTGCACCGCACGCTTGTGGCACGTTCACCGAAAACCCCGAACCCACCGGGACCACAAAGGTCTGTACGGTTTCGACGGGGACGGCACCCGCCCTCCCCCTGTGGACGCGACCCGGAGGCTCGATGAACGCCGTCCCCTGCGGGTACACGATTTCGCCGCCGCAGCCATCTTCGACTGTCAGCGTGCCGGTCTTGACGATGGTGTAAGCGCCGATCCCTGGGTGCTGGTGCCAGGGCAACACTTCATTTGCGTCGATAAACAAACTCCGCGAGGTCATCCTGAGGAACTCATTGGAATCTCATGGGAATCCACTCGGACGACGATGACTCCGCTCGCCGGTCGGCCATGAGCCTCTCCGTGGGGGACCGCCTCGGCCGCTTCGAGATCCTTGGGCCCCTGGGCGCCGGCGGCATGGGCGACGTCTATCGCGCGCGCGACCCGCAACTGCAGCGGGAAGTCGCCATCAAGGTGTTGCCAACAGCGTTCTCGCGCGATCCGGATCGCCGGCGCCGATTCGAGCGGGAAGCGCGTGCGGCAGCGAGCCTGAACCACCCGAACATCGTGGCCGTCCATGACGTGGGTGTCCACGAAGGGGTGGGGTTCATCGTCACGGAGCTCCTCGAGGGCGAAACCCTGCGCCAGCGAATGGCCGGTCGGCCGCTGCCGCCGCGCAAAGCTGTCGAATATGCGATCCAGATTGCCGCCGGTCTTGCCGCCGGGCACGACCGGGGGATCGTTCATTGCGACATCAAGCCTGGCAATCTGTTCGTCACGAAGGACGGCCGCATCAAGATTCTCGACTTCGGCCTGGCGAAGATGACCGCGCCGGGTTCAGACGACGCGACCGTGACCGTCACGCTCGATGGCGTTCAGCTCGCACCTGTCGTTGGCACGGCGGCCTACGTGTCCCCGGAACAGGCACGCGGCCTCCGCGTCGATCACCGGTCGGACATTTTCAGTATGGGAGCGGTGCTGTACGAGATGCTAGCCGGGTTTGCGCCGTTCCGCCGCAGCACGCCGGCGGAAACGATCAGCGCCATTCTGCACGACGACCCGCCGGACTTGAGCCGGGTCGTCTCCATCCCGCCGGCGCTCGAACGGATCGTGCGCCATTGTCTGGAGAAGTCTCCCGAAGAGCGATTCCAGAACGTGCGCGATTTCAGTTTCGGCCTGGACGCTCTGCCGAGCGCCGCGTGGATGGCCGAACCGAAGCGCGCGCGACGGCGCGTCTGGCGAAGGACCATCGTGGCAGCGGCCGTGCTCCTCGTCCTGACGGCCGCGGCGTACCTCGCGGGACGGTGGACCGTTCCCACCGTACGGCCCGCAGCCGTGCATCGCGTACTCTCCCTGACGGATTCCCCCGGCCTCTGGGAATTTCCTTCGATCTCCCCCGATGGGAGGTACGTGGCGTTCACTGGCACGGTCGAGGGACGACGGCAGATCTTCGTAAAACTGCGTACTCGCGGCTCACCCGTGCAAATCACGCATGATGGGGCGGACCACCGGGTGCCGCGATGGTCGCCGGACGGAAACTCGCTCGTGTATTTCTCGCCGGCGGCTCCCGGAGATGCGCAGGGGGCCATCTGGATCGTTCCTGCGCTGGGCGGTTCTCCCCAGCGCGTCATCACCAGCATCGGCGACGCCGACGTGAACCGGAGCGGCCGGTTGGCCTGCTTCCGGCTCGTGGATGGAAGCGTTCTGCTCGTTACGTCGGCGCTGAACGGAACGGACGTGCAGATCGTCGCGCCATCGGTCCCCGAGTATCATCGGTATCCGCGCTGGTCGCCTGATGGTCAGTGGATCGCCTTCCAGCGAGGCGACGGGCTCAGGGACGAGATCTTCGTGATTTCGCCCATTACGCGTGAGACGCGTCAGCTCACCCACGACAGGAGGATCATCAACGGCCTCGCCTGGTTGCCGACAGTCGCGGACTCGTATACAGCTCGAGCCGGGGAAGCACGATCCCGTACCTGCCCGCTCTGCATCTGTGGGAAGTGCGACTCGATGGTGAGGCTTCCCGGCAGATCTCGCCGGCGGAGGCGTCGTACGAGCAGCCCGACGTGCACGAATCCGGACTGGTGTCGGCCGCCAGGATACGGATGCGCTTTGACATCTCGAGATTTCCCTTTGGGCCCGATCCGACGGAAAACGTTCGCCGTGCCGTTCCGGTGGCCCGGCAAACGGGGCGCGTCTTGACGCCAACGCCCGCTCCCGACGAAAGCGAAGTCGCGTTTCTCTCACGACTTCCGGCAGCACGGGACTTCTTGTGGCAATACGTCCACAGCACCCCGCTGGTCGGTCCGATCGGCGAACTGAACGGCGAGGCCCGCGCGGCTTTTGAGCGCGACGTCGTGGCCGGCTGGTCGGGGTGGGCGGCAGATGGCGGTCTCCGGTACGGACAACCGATCCTCACCGCGTCGGCGCGAACCTAGTCCGGGAGAGTCGGCTCGCCTGAGAACTTCGTCGAGGCGGTTCGACGGGCCGATCCCCCATGCGGGCGCTCGACGCGAGCCGATCAGCGCGCAAGCCGGGCCGTTGAGCCAATCTCAACGGCTCTCGGCGGGCACGGTTTCAGTGGGACTTATCGATGAACTGATTCGGAACGTGAGAACGATAGCGCCGAGGCGGATCTCATTCCCATCCCAGACGGAGGGGTGTCGTGATCCGACTTCCGTTCAGATTCGTCCCGTTCTTGCTGCCGAGATCCTCCAGCGTTGCTTCACCATGTGCGACGAGAATGCGCACATGGTACCGCGAGACACCGGGGGAATCGATTTGAATCGCGGCGTCGGGCGCACGGCCGATGACGTTCATGCCCTCCATCAAGGGGATCTGACGCCGTTCGAACATCAGCCACAGCCTCGCGTGAGACGGCTCAGGGCGAGTCCCACCCGCATCCATGGTGACTTCGCCGATGAATCGGTAGCCGAAGCCATATACCGTTCGTATGAAACGTCGATTCGCCGCCGTGTCGCGGAGCCCACGGCGGATTTCGGCGACCAGGGTTGCGAGGTTCGTTTCCTCAACGAACGTCGATGGCCACAGCCGCTCCTGAAGCTCTGCCTTCGAGACTGCACGCTTCCGATTCTCGAGCAGCAGATGCAACAGGTCGAATGCCTTCGGCGTCAGGTGGACGTCCTCGCCTCTGGACAAGAGCTGCCGCGTGTCGTCGTCGAGAATGAAATCGCCGAAGCGATACGCCATGGCCCTCCCGTTCGCCAGAGAGGCGCTGACGGCCCGCCTCGACGGAGCGAGGCGGGCAGACTCTCTGGCGACACGGGCATTCTACGGGGCCTGACAGCTCTCTGCCAGCTCCGGGCGCAATTTACTTCCGCCAGTTCAGGTCGTTCACCACCGTCGCGACACAGCGCCCCTGCCATTGGCCGTGGAGGTTGCCGGATCGAAAGTGGATCCCGCCGTAGATGCGTGAGATGCCGGCCTCCTCGGCGGCGGCGTAGATCCGGTCGAAGGGCCGCGGAGAGAATCCGTCCGCGTCGTGAGCGTGATCCACGAACGGGAGGTTCTCACCGAACAAGTACTCGAGTGAAACGGCGGCCGCGGCCGATTGACTGGAATGAGCGGAAACGTACTCAGGGAACGGCGGCGTCCCGGGAAGCGATGTGGTCCATGCAGGATCGATGACGTTGTTGATGTACGTGATCGGACGAAGCAGGTTGTAGTGGTACTTGGTCCACCAGACGGCTGTCACCGCGTCGGCGTTCGCGATTCCGACCCGCGCGTAGGTTTCAGCCGCGACCTCGAGATTTGCGCCCTGCTGGACCAGAATTTGATTCGTGATTGACAGCGAATGGCCGGGACCGGAGATGCTGCCCGGGCCATCGGCCCAGAACCGCGCGATCGTGAGCTGTTCCGGCGTCAGGTTGTTGACGGTTTCGTATACCTCGTACGCCTCCGCATAGAACGCGGACCCCGGCTGCTCCGAGTACGCCGGCGGACCGCCAGGATCGCATTCCGCGCCGCTGGACAGCGCGAACGTCGTGACCGTTGCCCCCCAGTAGGGTTGCAGCGCCGCCGCACCAGGAGCGGTGGGGACCCACAGGCCCGCGCCCACGGGTGGCATATAGGGAGGGAAGTTCCGTCCATATCCCTCGTGTCCGCCGTCATCCTTCGACGTTTCGAAGACCGCCGCGCCGACCTGACGGCCGAAATCGCCGGACATCTTCCGCAGCCCTTTCGGGACCTGGGCGTACTGCGCCTGGAAGTAGGCCTCGAGCGCGTCGAGGTCGGCGGTGTTTGCAGCGGCCATGTTGGTTGTCCCGCCCCAGAGGCCACGCATCACTTCCGCCAGCGCCGCGCTGGCGACCAGTGGCCAGTGATACGGGAGCGCCGTGGCCTGCGGCAGCTCGCCGATGCCATTCAGTTGGTGCGCGATTGAGCGGTGACCGCGCATGCCGCTAATGAGCGCTTCGTAAAGTGCCAGTCCCATGTAGCCGTACGCGCGCGACTGGACCGGTGGCGTGAATCCGGCCGTTCGCTTGGTAAACGTGAGAGAGAGTTCGTAGTAGGCGAGCGGCACCTCGGGCCCGAAACTCGAAACCGGGGCTCCGGTTTCGGGGTGCTCGAGAGACGCAATTGGCGTGCCGGCCGTCATTCCCAGCGTCAGCGCGACACAAACGGTGAAGCGGAGTGCGTGTTTCATCAGACCTCCTCGTGTGCTCGACACCGGCATACAATGCGCAAATCCGGCTCGGACATGCTGCGCGTCGCTCGAGGACCGCCATTCGATCCCGTGCGCGAGTCACCTGATTGGTCTAAATGCCGGACGGTGGCAATCCGGACAACCGGCTCGAATTTGGGATGACTTCGTCGTCGTAAGAGAAGCGTCGAAGCGGGACACGCTCGTGAGCCCCACACCGACGCCGCAGGTTACCCCCGGCGCGATTTTCGCCGGCCCTCCATAGGAACGCCGTGCGCATTCGAGGTGAAGGTTCTGAACACCAATCCCCGGTGCACCATTCGAAACGGTGCCGCGGCTCCAATCCGGACAGCGGGCCGGAATGC
>Ga0299913_10002458_pt1 | contig 14633 bp, 12 predicted proteins | sample RVTome_9_FD_201360 | JGI IMG/M metagenome (GOLD analysis project Ga0299913, IMG submission 201360) | Soil microbial communities from uranium-contaminated site in the Upper Colorado River Basin, Wyoming, United States - RVT155D38 (version 2) ...
GACGAGTCCGGTCGGGTGGCGATCCTCGGCGCGGGCGCGTGGCGGCTCCTGCGCTACCGGCACATCTCGCTCGCCGACCGGGTCGCCGTCGCGCGCGTCGTGCGGCGCCTCGCCTCGCTCGACGCGGCCGAGCACGACGGCGTCACGTTCGCCTCGCTCCTGCGCGCGCTCGGCCAGTCGGACGCCGCGATCGACCGCTTCTGGGACGTCTTCATGCGGCCGGCGCTGAACGTGCGCAGCGAGGAGGCGAGCGCCGCGCTCGCGCTCTTCACCGTCCGCACCGGCCTGCTCGGCCCACGCGGGGCGAGCGACATCGTCCTGCCGCTCGCGCCCCTCGGCGCGATGCACGGGGACGCGGCGGGCCGCGCGCTTGCCGAGGCGGGGGCCGACATCCGGCTGCGGGCGCGCGCGGCGGCGATCGAGCCGGGCGCGGTCGTCCTCGCGGACGGTGAGCGGCTCGCGGCGGACGGCGTCGTCGTTGCGCTCCCGCCGGCGGAGAGCGCGCGCCTGCTCGGCGAGGAGCCGCCGCCGCTCGAGGACTCCCCGATCGTGAGCGCGCACCTGCTCTTCGACCGGCCGCTCCTCGGCTCCCCGTACGCCGCCCTGCTCGGGAGCCCGGCGCACTGGCTCTTCGACCGCGGCCGCCTCACCGGGAGCCGGCCCGCCGCGGGCCAGTACCTCACAGTCGTCTCGAGCGGCGTCCCGGAGCTCGTGGAGACGCGTGGGCGCGAGCTCGTCGCGCTGCTCGCAGGGGAGGTGACCGCGCGCCTCGGGCCGGCGCGCCTCCTGTGGTCGCGCGTCAGCCGCGAGCCGGCCGCGACGTTCGCGGGGCGGCCCGGCACCGAGGCGCATCGCCCCGGCCCGAAGACCGGCCTCCCGGGCGTCCTGCGGGCGGGCGCGTGGACGGCGACCGGCTGGCCGGCCACCATGGAGGGCGCGATCAGGAGCGGCCGGCGCGCGGCCCGCCTTCTCTTCGACGCCGTGTGACGCCGACGGCTCGGCGCGATACGCTGGCCCAACGGGGCCTGGAGCGCCCCGGCGTGCGATGAGCCTGGTCGAGTCGCAGAACGCACCGGCGGTTCCCGACGGTCGCCCGGCGAACGTCGCGTCCGACGATGCCCTGGATCGGGCCGTGCGGACGGCGACGGCCCGGCTCCTCGACCTCCAGGCCCCGGCCGGCTGGTGGGTCGGCGAGCTCGAGTCGAACGTGACGATGACGGCGCAGCACGTCTTCCTCGCGCATTTCCTGCGCCGGCTCGACGAGGACACCCTGCTCCGCTGCGCGAACGAGCTCCTCGCCCGGCAGCGCGACGACGGCACGTGGGCGATCTACCACGGCGGCGAGCCCGACCTCGCGGCGACGATCGAGGCCTACGCGGCGCTGCGCCTCGCCGGCCTCGGCCCGGAGGACCCGCGCCTCGCGGGCGCACGCGCCTTCGTGGAGGAGCGCGGTGGGATCGGGGCGGCCCGGGTCTTCACGCGCGTGTGGCTCGCACTCCTGGGCCTCTGGAGCTGGGACGAGGTCGAGCAGATCCCGGTCGAGCTCGTGCTGCTCCCGCAGTGGGGGCCTCTCTCCGTCTACGACTTTGCCTGCTGGGCCCGCCAGACCCTCGTTCCCCTTGCGGTGGTCATGCACTACCGGCCGGTGCGCCCGGTCCCCGAGAGGCGCGCGTGCCGGGAGCTCGACCTCGGACCGGCGCCGCGCGGCCACGGCCCGCTCGACCTCGCCGACCGGCTGCTCGCGCGCTACGGGCGCTCCCGCGTCCGGCCCGGGCGGGAGCGAGCGCTCGCGATCGCCGAGCGGTGGATTCTCGACCGCCAGGAGCTGGACGGCTCGTGGGGCGGGATCCAGCCGCCGTGGGTCTGGTCGCTCGTCGCGCTCGTCTCCCGCGGGCACGGCCCGGACTCGCCGTACCTCCGCCGGGGAATCGAGGGGTGGCGCCGCTTTCTCGTCGAGGACGGCGACCGCCTGCGCCCCGAGGCCTGCCAGTCGCCGGTCTGGGACACGGGGCTGGCGATGCTCGCCCTGTGCGCCGCCGGCGTCGAGCCGGGGCATCCGGCGCTCGAGCGGGCCGCCGGCTGGCTCGCCGGGGAGGAGGTCCACGCGCGCGGGGACTGGGCCCTCCGCAGGCCCGGCGTCGCGCCCGGCGGATGGTCGTTCGAGCACGACAACGACCTCTACCCGGACGTGGACGACGCCGCCGTCGTCGGCCTCGCGCTGGCCGAGACCGGCACGGGCGAGGCCGCCGTCGAGCGCGCCGGGCGCTGGGTGGAGGCGATGCAGTCCTCGGGCGGCGGCTGGGGCGCGTTCGACGTGGACAACCGGGCGGAGTGGCTCTACGGGCTCCCGTTCTGCGACTTCGGGTTCGTGATCGACCCGCCGAGCGTGGACGTGACCGGCCATGCGCTCGAGCTCCTCGCGCGGCGGCCCGGCGCCGAGGACGCGCTTCGCAAGGGCGTCGAGTACGTCCTGCGCGAGCAGGAGCCGGACGGCTCGTGGTTCGGCCGCTGGGGCGTGAACCACGTGTACGGCGTCGGCGCGGCCGTCCCCGGGCTCGTCGCGGCCGGGGTACCCCGCGAGCACCCCGCGATTCGCCGAGCGGTCGCCTGGCTCGAACGCTGCCAGAATGCCGACGGCGGCTTCGGCGAGGACTGCCGCTCGTACGACCTCGACGGCGCCGGCGACCCCTGGCGGGGCCACGGCGACTCGACCCCCTCGCAGACGGCGTGGGCCGTCCTCGCGTTCGTCGCCGCGGGCGAGGCGCGGTCGCCGGCCGCCGAGCGCGCCGCGGCCTATCTCTGCGCGACCCAGCGCGAGGACGGCGACTGGGAGGAGGAGGCGTTTACCGGCACCGGCTTCCCGCGGGACTTCATGATCCGCTACCACCTCTACCGCATCGTCTGGCCGCTCCTGGCGCTCGGGCGGCTCAGGGAGGCGCTTCGCGCGTGAAGACGTACGTGACCGGCGCGAGCGGCTTCGTCGGCAGCCACGTCGCCGCAGCGCTCCGCGCGCACGGGGCGGAGGTGCGCGACGAGCGCGTCGAGCTTCTCGACCGTGCCGCGCTCGAGCGGGCGTTCGCGGGCTGCGACGCGGTCTTCCACGTGGCGGCCCTCTACAGCTTCGACGCGCCTGCGGAGCAGATTGCGCGCGTGAACGTCCTCGGAACGGAGAACGTCCTCCGGGCCTGCGCGGCCGCGGGCGTCCGGCGCCTCGTCCACACGAGCACCGCGGGAACGTGCGGCCCGGTGCCCGGCCGCGCCGCCACCGAGGAGGACGTGCCGCCGGAGCACGAGCTCGCGATTCCGTACAAGCGGACGAAGCTCGAGGCCGAGCGGCTCGTCCTGGCCGCCGCCCGCGACGGGTTCGACGCGGTCGTCGTGAACCCGACCGCACCGGTGGGCGACGGCGACCGCAAGCCCACCCCGACCGGCCGCATGGTCGAGGGCGTCGCGTCCGGCCGCATCCCGGCCTACGTCGCCTCCGGGCTGAACGTCGTCGACGTGCGCGACGTCGCCGCCGGTCACGTGCTCGCGCTCGAGCGCGGGCGGGCGGGCGAGCGGTACCTTCTCGGCGGTGCCGATCTGACGCTCGCCGAGCTCTTCGCCGCAATCGCCCGCATCGCCGGCCGCTCGCGCCCTCGGGTCCGCGTGCCGTACCCTGTCACCGTGGGTGCCGCGCAGCTGGGACTCGCCAACCGGGATGAGGTCCGTCTGGCCCGGACGCCGATGTTCTTCTCCTCCGCGAAGGCGGAGCGCGAGCTCGGCTACCGGCCTGGGCCCGTCGAGCCCGCGCTCGCCCGCGCGGTGGCGGAGCTCGTCGGAAGGGCGGCCGCGTGAAGTTCCCGCTCCGCAGCACCGTCCAGATCGGCCGCTACGTCGCCGCGCAGAAGGGTCACGAGCGCTACCCGCTCGTGATCATGTTGGAGCCGACGCTCGGCTGCAACATCGCGTGCATCGGCTGCGGGAAGATCCGCGAGTACGAGTCGAACAAGGCGCGCCTCACGGTCGACGAATGCCTCGAGAGCGCACGCGAGTGCCCGGCCCCCGTGATCTCGGTCTGCGGCGGCGAGCCGCTCATCTTCAAGGGCATCGAGGAGGTCGTCGCCGGGTTCCTGGAGATGCGGCGCAACGTGCAGCTCTGCACGAACGCCCTCCGGCTGGACGACATGCTCGACCGCTTCGAGCCCGACCCGCGGCTCACGTTCGTCGTCCACCTGGACGGGATGGAGGGGATCCACGACTGGATCTGCGACTACCCCGGCCTGTGGGAGATCGCGGTTGCCGCGATCCGGAACGCGCGCGAGGCAGGCTTCCGCGTGACGACGAACACGACGATCTTCAAGGAGACGTCCGTCGACGACGTGATCCAGATGATGGGCTACCTGACGAACGAGGTCGGGATCGACGGGATGCTCGTCGCGCCGGGCTACCAGTACTCCCAGATCGACCCCTCGCTCACGATGACGCGGTCCGAGCACGAGGAGAAGTTCCGTGCCATCCGCGGGGCCGTGCGCGAGCACGGCTACAAGTGGCTCGCGAGCCCGGTTTACCAGGACTTCCTCACCGGCGAGCGGCAGCTCGAGTGCGCGCCCTGGGGCTCGGTGACCCGGAACCCGTACGGCTGGAAGGGGCCGTGCTACCTGCTCACGGACGGGATCTTCCCGACGTACGAGGCGCTGCTGCACGGGATGGAGTGGGAGCGCTACGGGCCCGGGAACGACCACCGCTGCGAGCACTGCGCTATCCATTCCGGGTTCGAGCCGGCCGCGACGCTCGCGACGACCGAGAGCGCCCGCGACACCGCGCGCACCCTGGCCTGGACGCTGAGCTGAGCCTGACGCTCGTCTGCGCGCTGGCCGTGGAGGAGCGCGCGGCGCGCAGGGCCGGGGCGCCTGTGGCGCGGCTCGGCGGCGGGCTCCCGGAGGGGCCGCTCGTCTCGTTCGGGCTCGCGGGCGCGCTCGCCGGAGATCTCCCGGCTGGGACCGTGGTGGCGGCGCGACGCGTGGTCGACGAGGAGGGAGGAACTCTGTGGGAGGGCGAGCCGTTCCCGGTTCCGGGCGGTCGGGCCGTCGTCGTCTGCGCGGCGTCCCGGATCGTCGACGCCCCGGCGGAGCGTGCGGCGCTCGCCGCGCGGACGGGAGCGGAGGTCGTCGACCTCGAGAGCGGGCGCCTCGCGGCGTCCGGCCGGCTGGCCGGCGTCGTCCGGGTCGTGTCGGACACGCCGGCGGCGCCGCTCGGCCGTCTCGCCGGTGCGGTCACACCGAACGGCGAAACCGACGTCCTCGCCGCCGCCCGCGCGTTCCTCCTCGCGCCGCGCGGCGCGGTTCGCGCGGCTCGAGGCGCCCGCCGGGCCGTGCGCGCGCTCGAGCCGGCCGCCCGCGCGCTCGCCCGCGAGCCCTAGCCCGACATCAGGCCGTCGAGGGTCGCCTGCACCAGGCCCGGCAGCGTTGACGGGTCATAGCCCCCCTCGAGCACGAGTGCCACGCGCTCGCAGAGCGCGCCGGCGCGCTCGCCGAGCATCCGGAACCCGTCCTCCGTCAGCCGCATCCCCGCGAGCGGATCGCCCTCGGCCGCGTCGTACCCGGCCGAGACGAGCAGGAGGTCGGGCGCGAATGCAGCGACGGCGGGTTCGACGGCCCGTGCCATCGCGGCCTCGTACTCGACGTCGCCGCACCCGGGCGGCAGCGGCACGTTCACCGTCGTCGCGTTCCCCTCGCCCGGCCCGCCCGTCCCCGGGTAGAGCGGCCACTGATGGAGCGAGACGAAGAGGACGGTCGGGTCGGCGAAGAAGATCGCCTCCGTCCCGTTCCCGTGGTGGACGTCCCAGTCGAGAATCGCCACGCGCTCGAGCCCGAGCTCCCGTTGGGCGAACCGCGCGGCGACCGCGACGTTGTTGAAGAGGCAGAAGCCCATGGCCCGGTCGGCGAGCGCGTGATGGCCGGGCGGCCGGACGAGCGCGAACCCTCCGACCCGCACCGCCTCGATCGCGGCTCCTGCGGCGAGGAGGGCCGCCTCCCAGCTCGTCGGGGTGACGATCGTGTCCGCGTCCAGATGTGCAACGCGACCCGCCCCGGAGAGCGCGCGCACGCGCTCGATGTGGGCCGCGAGATGACACGCCTCGAGGTCGGCCGCAGAGGCCGGCGCCGCCGGGACCATTCCGGGGAACTCGGCGTGCAGGGCGCGCAGCCGCTCGCCGTTCTCCGGGTGGTGTCCGGTGGGGTGGAGCTCGGCGAGACGGGGGTCGCCGACAAGTGGGATTTTTCCTCGTTTCATCACGTCCGAAGGCTCTCCGACGGCCTGCCATCTATATCTAGACGCAGCCGTGTGAGTCGTTTACGATCGAGCCCCCTTCTTTTTCGACACCGGAGGTGACATCGCCCATGCGACGGCTTCTTCGCCTAGCGCTCCCGCTCGGCATTCTCGTCACGCTCGCCGTGACGGGTGCGGCAAACGCGCAGGTGACACACACGACCAAGACTGATGGACCGATCAATCTTGAGTTCAGCTCCCCGACCGGCTCCGACCGGCAGAACACCGACATGGCGTTCTGGGGGAACACACTCGTCCAGGGCGACACGCGGGGTATCCGCATCTTCGACATCTCGAATCCCGACGAGCCGCAGCTGCTCAGCGACTTCCCCTGTAACGGCGCATACGGGGACGTCAGCATCTGGGGCACCCTCGTGTTCCGCTCCGTCGACATCCCGCAGGACTCGGCCGGCTGCGGAAGCGTCAACACCACCCAGACCGTCACTCAGGGCGGGCCCGGCTCCGGCATGCCGCAGAACACCGACGTGACGCCTGGCTGGGAGGGCATCCAGATCATCAACATCTCGAACCCGAACGCGCCCTCGTTCGTCGCGGGCGTCGAGACGAGGTGCGGCTCGGCCAATCACACCATCGTCCCGGATCTCGCGCAGAACCGCGTGCTTCTCTACTCGTCGTCGTACCCGAACGTCGCTCTCGGCCCGAACTGCCAGCGCGACGACACGGGGACGCCCGAGCTCGAGCATCCGTCGATCGACGTCGTGGCCGTGCCGCTCGGCAACCCCGCCGCCGCGTTGGTCGAGACCGAGATCAGCCTCGACCTCGCGGGCAAGAACAACTACTTCGACTTCATGCCGGGGTACACCGGTGTCTTCAACAACGTGCCCGGCTACAAGGGGTGCAAGGACATCACGGTCAACCTCCAGCTGAACCGCGCCGCCGCGGCGTGCGTCAGCGAGGGCGTTCTGCTCGACATCTCGGACCGGGAGAACCCGACGATCGTCGACCGGTACGTCAACCCGATGATCGACCTGTGCGCGACCGGCGTGTGGCGTGCCGGCGAGGCGATGAACTGCATGTGGAACTCGGCCCAGTTCACGCTCGACGGCAAGCGCGTCATCTTCGGCTCCCTCCAGTCGGGAAACTCGACGTGCTCGGGCACGAGCACGACGTCGCCGCTTTCCTGCACCACCGGCGGCTTCCTGAACGTCGGCGTGGATCCGCTCTACCACGGCCGCTCGGTCACGAACGAGTGTGACCTCGGCGGCGGCGCGGGCGGCTACCGCGACCTCCCGAGCCAGGGCGCCTACTGGATGTACGACATGACCGACTCGTCCTGGCCGATCTCGCAGTACAAGATCAACCGGTTCGAGCGCGTGAATGCCCTCGGCTGCACGTCCTCGCTCATGAACGTCGTCCCGGTCAACGGCCGCTACGTCCTCCCGGCCGCCTGGCAGCTCGGCGGGATGAACGTCTTCGACTGGACGAACTTCCTGGCCCCGTCCGAGCTTGCGTACTACGACGTGGACGCGGGCGGGACGCCGACGCAGGACGCGTACAACTCGGCCGAGGCGTCGCACGCCTACGCCGCGTACTGGTACCGCGGCCGGATCTTCGTGAGCTACGACGCTCCGGACTACGGCACCAACACGCCGGCGGGCAGCCGCGGTCTCGAGGTCTTCAGCCTCGACACGCCCTGGGCGAACTCGGCGTTCGACCTGCCCAGGCTCAACCCGCAGACGCAGGAGCAGCTCCTGCGCTGCACCGCGACGATCGTCGGCAACCCGGTGGCGAATCGGGCCAGGAACGTGCAGGTCCGCGTTCGCGCGCTGGGCCAGCCCGTCCAGGGCGCGCGGGTGAACCTCCGCGGCCCGGGCGTGCGCCAGTCGAAGATGACCGGCGCCAACGGGAACACGAGGTTCCGGGTCCGGCCGAACCGGGCGACGAGGCTCACCGCGACCGTCCCCGCACAGGTCAACATGCTCGGCTGCACGGCCGGCAAGAACATCACCCGGGCCAGGTAGGTCGCACGACCCGGTAGCGAAAGACGAGATCGGAGCGCTCCCGGCCGAGGGTCGGGGGCGCCTCGATCGACGGAAGGGGTGACGGAGGCGCCGCGAGGCGCCTCCGTCGCGTTCCGCGACGGTTACCGTCCTGCCATGCCACGCGTCCAGCTCCTCGTCACCTGTCTCGGCGATCTCGTCTTCGCGGACGCGGTGGCCGATGCCGAGCGGCTGCTCCGCGACGCGGGCTTCGACGTCGAGGTTCCGGCCGGCCAGGTGTGCTGTGGGCAGCCGGCCTTCAACGCCGGCCACCAAGGCGCCGCGAAGCGGGTGGCGCGCACGGTCGCGCGCTCCTTCAGCAGCGACCTCCCGGTCGTCGTCCCGTCGGGATCGTGCGCCGCGATGGTGCGTGACCGCCTGCCCGGGCTCCTCGGCTGCGAGCCGTTCGACGTGCACGAGCTGTCGGCCTTCCTCGACGCGAACGACGTGCCGCTCGAGGAGACGAACGCGGGCCGGACGATCGCCTACCACGACGCGTGCCACGCACTGCGCGAGCTCGGGATCGCCGACGAGCCGCGCCGCCTGCTCGAGCGGACCGGCGCGCGTCTGCAGCCGCTACCGCGCCCGGATCTCTGCTGCGGCTTCGGCGGGACGTTCTCCGTCCGGCAGCCGGAGGTCTCGATCGCGATGGCCGACGAGAAGCTCGCCGGCGCCACCGCTGCCGACGCGCTCGTGACGGCCGACCCCGGCTGCCTCCTTCACTTACACGCGCGCGCGAAGAAGATGGGCGGCGCCCGCGTCGTGCACCTCGCGACGGCCCTCGCGCGGGGCGTCTAGCCGGAGCGCTCGCGCATCCGCCCCGCGAGGTTCGCGAGGCCCCAGTCGTCGGCGAGCCCGGCCGCGCGCTCCCAGTCCGGCTCGGCGTCGGGCAGATCCGGGATCGGGGCGTGGTACTGGAGCCGGGTGAGCCGGAGGTAGAGCCGGAGATCCTCGGCCTGCTCCTGGAAGACTCCCGCCTCGATCGCCGCGTCGAGCGTCTCGTGCGTCCGCAGGATCGTGGCCGCCCGCTGCGTCCCGATGCCCTTCGCGCCCGGGATCTTGTCGGCGGTATCGCCGCGGAGGGCGATGAAGTCCGGCACCTGCACGGGGTCGACGCCGTAGCGCTCGCGCACCTCGGCCGGCCCGACCCGCTCGAGCTCGCTCACCCCGCGCCGGGGCAGGAGGATGGTCGTTCGGTCGCTCGCGAGCTGGAACAGGTCGCGGTCGCTCGTCACGACGAGCGTCTCGCCGCCCCGATCCTCCTCGGCGCGCGCGGCCGCCGCGACGAAGTCGTCCGCCTCGTACCCGGGAGCCTTGGCCCAGCGAAAGCCGAGCGCCGAGACCCACTCCGGGAGCAGGTCGAGCTGCTCGAGGAGCTCCGGCGGGAAGTCGCGGCCGCTCTGGTACCCGGGGAGGAGCTCGTGGCGGTACGTCGGCGAGCCGATCGAGTCGAAGCCGACGAACATCGTCCTGGGCCGCTCGCTCTCCCAGAGGGACGTCAGCATGTTGGCGAAGCCGACGAGCATGTTCGACTGCCGCCCGTCGCGGCCCTTGATCGACGAAGGGAGCGCGTGGAAGGCGCGGTGCGCGAGCGAGTCGCCGTCGACGGCCAGCAGGGGTGTCACGCGCGCGCGAGCTCCGACTCGAGGCGGCCGATCTCCTCCATGAGGCGTTCGGTGAGGATCCGCCCGGCCTCGCGGCGGGGCACCTCGTTGCCCGGCGGATCGAGCGGAGTCCCGTACAGGACGCGCACGGGCGCCCGGCCGAGCCGGTCGGTCCCGGCGAGCGCCGCCGGCACGAGCGGGACACCGGCCGCGAGGGCGATCCGCGCCGCGCCGGGATGCGGCCGTGCCACGTGCTTCTTCCGGAGCCCCTTCGAGCGCCGCGTCCCCTCGGGGAACATCGCCACCACGCCGCCGTCGCGCGCGAGCCGGACGGCCGTCTTGAACGACTCCGCGTCGCGCTCGCCGCGCCGCACGGGGAAGGCCCCGCCGCTGGTGAGGAACCAGCGCAGCGCCCGGTTCTTGAAAAGCTCGGCCTTGCCCATGAAATGCACCTGGCGAGGATAGAGGGGGAAAGCGACCGGCCAGGGATCGACGTTCGACAGGTGGTTCGACGCGACGACGAAGCCGCCGGCCTCGGGGACGTTCTCGGTGCCCTGCGCCCGCAGCCGCAGCGGCCAGCGCATGAAGGGACGGCTCAGGGCAACTACGGTCGAGTAGAAGCGAGTCGGCTGCGACGGGGCGTCCATCCGGGCCAGTATCGCCGGTGAGGCCCTTCGCTAAGGTGATCACGTGAGCAAGACGCTCGTCATCGCCGAGAAGCCCTCCGTCGGCCGCGACCTCGCGGCCGCCCTTCCGGGTGCCTTCGAGAAGCACGACGAGTACCTCGAGTCCGAGGACTACATCGTCACGTGGGCGATCGGCCACCTCGTCGGCCTCGCACCGCCGGAGGACTACGACCCGAAGCTCAAGAAGTGGCGCTTCGCCGATCTTCCGATCGTCCCCGAGCGCTTTCTCCTCATCCCGAACGACGACAAGGCGAAGAAGCAGCTGCGCGTCGTGCACAAGCTCCTCAAGGACCCGCGCGTCGACCGCATCGTGAACGCCTGCGACGCCGGGCGCGAGGGCGAGCTCATCTTCGCGTACGTCTACGAGACGTCCGGCGCGGACAAACCAGTCCAGCGCCTCTGGCTGAACTCGATGACGAAGAAGGCGATCGAGGAGGCGTTCGGCCACCTGCGCCCGGGCGAGGAACTGAAGCTGCTCGAGGCCTCGGCCCGCTCGCGCTCGGAGGCGGACTGGCTCGTCGGGATGAACGCGACACGCGCGGCTTCGATCCGGCTGCGGGCCGCCTTCGCGGGCGCCGTCTCGCTCGGCCGTGTCCAGACGCCGACGCTGGCCCTGGTCGCGCGCCGCGAGAAGGAGATCCGCACCTTCGTCCCCGAGCCGTACTGGCTCGTCGAAGCGCTCTTCGCGGCGAGCGGCGAGCGCGAGTACCGCGGCCGCTACCTCGGCGGCAAGCGGATCGCCGAGGACGAGGCGGCGAAGATCGTCGCCGAGACGACCGGCAGGCCCGGCGAGATCACGAGCCTGGAGAAGAAGGAGGAGCGCGAGCAGCCGCAGCTCCTCTACGACCTCACGTCGCTGCAGCGCCACGCGAACACGCTCTACGGCTTCTCGGCGCGCCGCACGCTCGGGGCTGCGCAGAAGCTCTACGAGGAGCACAAGGCGATCACGTACCCCCGCACGAACTCCCGCTTCCTGACGGGCGAGCTAATCGGAGAGATCAAGCCGACCGCGTCGCTCGTGGGCGCGAACGGCGAGTACGCGAAGGCCGCGAACTACGTCTTGGGACTGGACAGGCTCCCGCTCGGGCGCGTCGTGAACGACAAGAAGGTGACCGATCACCACGCGATCATCCCGACCCGTAGCGAGCACAATCTCGGGCGCATGGGCGACGACGAGCGCCGCGTGTACGACCTCGTCGCGAAGCGGTTCCTCGCGATCTTTCATCCGGACGCGGTGTACGAGCGGACGCGCGTCGAGACGACCGTCGAGAGCCACGTCTTCCGCACCAGCGGTCGCGTGCTCCTCGAGGCGGGGTGGAAGGGTGTCTACGGCGAGGAGGCCCAGCGCCGCGACGGGGACGCCGACGACTCGGGAGGCGACCAGCTGCTCCCGGCGCTCGAGCAGGGCGAGGCCGTCGAGACGCGCGAGGTCGAATCGATCCGCAAGGAGACCCAGCCGCCGCGCCGCTTCACGGACGCCTCGCTCCTCGGCGCGATGGAGACCGCCGGCAAGGACATCCAGGACGCGGAGCTCCGCGAGGCGATGAAGGACTCGGGCATCGGCACGCCCGCGACCCGCGCGGCGATCATCGAGCGCCTCATCCAGGTCGGCTACATCGAGCGCGAGGGGCGGGCGCTCCACGCGACGGACAAAGGCGTGCAGGTGATCGACCTCCTGAACGACCATCCGCTCACCTCGCCGGAGCTGACCGGCTCATGGGAGCACCGCCTCGGCCAGATCGAGGAGGGCGTCCAGGACCGCGAGACGTTCATGGCCGACATCGAGCGCTTCACGAAGGAGACGGTCGAGCAGCTCGACGCCCTCAAGGGCGTGAAGATCGAGCGCGCGAACCTCGGCCCGTGTCCGATCTGCGGCCGCGACGTGATCGAGAACCGCAAGGGCTACTCCTGCTGGACGAAGGAGGATCCCGGCTGCGGCTTCGTCGTCTGGAAGCAGAAGGCGGGGAAGACGCTCACCGCGTCGATCGTGAAGGAGCTGATGGAGACCGGGAAGACGGCGAAGCCGGTCACGGGGTTCAAGAGCCGGGCGGGCCGTGCGTTCAAGGCAAAGCTGAAGCTCGTCCAGACGGACGAGGGCAAGTGGCGGGTCGACTTCGACGAGGAGTGGGCCCAGGAGCCGCGCCCCGAAGCGGGGGCCGAGGCGGACGGCGGCGCGAACGGCGCCGGCGAGACGCCCGAGGCGCCGCGCCGAGGCCGGCGCAAGGCCGCCGCAGCAAAGGAGTAACTTCCGAGCGCGGCGGTACGTTAAACCCCGGTTAAGGGGCGGTTGATCCCTGGAACGGCCAGGGAATCAGTCGTAGGCTCCGAACGTTCAAACGGGTGGCACCGTCTTAACCCGTGCACGAGATTCCACCGAAAGGAAGTAGAGAACACTTTGAGCGACCACACCGCGCAGGAGCTTCTGGAGACCACGCAGGCGCGCCTCCTCGTCGAGGGCGCCGAGGAGCGCGGCTACATCGAGCCGGCAGAGCTCGAGGCGCTCGCGCTCGAGCTCGACCTCGCCGAGGACGAGGTGGCCGAGCTGACGCAGGAGCTCGAGGCGCAAGGACATGAGATCGGCCCGCCCGCGGCCGAGGAGGTTCAGGTCACCGTCCCCGAGCCGGTCATCGGCGCGGGCGACAGCCTGCAGCTCTTCCTCGCCGACGTCGGCCGGCACAAGCTGCTGACCGCTTCCGAGGAGGTCATGCTCGCGAAGCGCATCGAGAAGGGCGACCCGCTTGCGAAGCGGCGGATGATCGAGTCGAACCTGCGGCTCGTCGTGTCGATCGCGAAGGGCTACCGTGGGCTCGGCGTCCCGTTCCTCGACCTGATCCAGGAGGGGACGCTCGGGCTGAACCGCGCCGTCGAGAAGTTCGACTGGCGCCGCGGCTTCAAGTTCTCCACGTACGCCACCTGGTGGATCCGCCAGTCCGTGCAGCGCGCGGTCGCGAACAACGCGCGGACGATCCGCGTGCCCGTCCACGTCGTCGAGCGCCAGCAGAAGCTCGGCCGGGCCGCACGCCGGCTCGAGGTCGAGCTGGGGCGGGACGCGACGAAGGAGGAGCTCGCGGAGGCGACCGGCCTTCCGATCCAGCACGTCGACGAGGCGCTCGGCGCCGCGCAGGCGTCCGTGTCGCTGAACCAGAACGTCGGCGCGGACGACGAGGGCGAGCTCGGCGACCTGTTCGCCGACCGCGAGGCCGCCGATCCGTTCGACGAGGCGGAGGAGTCGCTGCGCAAGCAGGGCGTCCGCCGCGCACTCGACGCGCTGCCCGAGCGGGAGCGGCGGATCCTCGAGCTGCGCTTCGGCTTCGAGGGCGAGCCCTGGACGCTCGAGGCGATCGGCCACGAGCTCGGTCTCACGCGGGAACGCGTGCGCCAGCTCGAGGCCCAGGCGCTGGCGCGGCTCGCAGCGATCCGCGACCTCGCCTCCGTCGCCGCGTAGCGCGAGCGGTAATGCGTTGGGGAAGGGCGGCCTACGGGCCGCCCTTCCGCGTTTCCAGGGGCGTTTTCCGGGGAGGGCCGTGTCCCTCGTTCTAGGGTATGGCGCCCGCCGACGGGTGCCGAACCCTAGGGCGTATGGACGCTGCCGAGCGCAAGGACATCCTGAACCGTTATCTGGCCCACGCCCGTCAGTTCGACGAGGTCGCTGCGCGGCGCGAGAGCAACGGCCAGAGCGCCGAGGTCATTCCGATTCCGATCCAGGCGCCCCTTCGCGAGCTCGAGCAGGAGCCGACCATGCGCGAGATCGAGGTCCTCCAGCTCATCTCCGAGGGCCTGGTCAACCGCGAGATCGGCCAGCGTCTCTTCCTCTCCGAGGAGACGGTGAAGTCCCACGTTCGCCACCTGCTGGCGAAACTGCAGGCGCGAAGCCGCGCCCACGCGGTAGCCGTAGGCTTCCGCCGCGGCCTCATCGCGTAGCCACCCCGGCGCACGTCAAGCCGGACGGGCGTTATCCACACCCTGTGGAATCCCTCGGAGGAGGGATGTCAACTGTTGTGGCGACCCACAGACTAGGTGGGCCTATTTACCAG
>Ga0299913_10002459_pt1 | contig 14631 bp, 14 predicted proteins | sample RVTome_9_FD_201360 | JGI IMG/M metagenome (GOLD analysis project Ga0299913, IMG submission 201360) | Soil microbial communities from uranium-contaminated site in the Upper Colorado River Basin, Wyoming, United States - RVT155D38 (version 2) ...
GCGACCCGGAGCTGCGGTCGCTGCCGTCGGGCAAGCACGTCGCGACCTTCACGATCGCGACGAACGAGTTCCGCAGCGGGGGCGGGGAGCGGACGGAGTATCACCCGTGCGTCGCCTGGGACCGCCTGGCGGAGATCTGCGGGCAGTTCCTGTCGAAGGGTCAACTCGTCGACGTCGAGGGACGGCTGCAGACGCGCCAGTGGGACGACGACGCCGGCAAGCGGCACTGGAAGACCGAGGTCGTCGTCGCGACGCTCGAGATGCTCTCTGGCCGCTCGAAGAAGGAGTACGCCAAGGAGGCCCAGGCCGTCGCCGATGCGCCTGACGGCGCGCCCGCCGCGAATGGCGCGGCGGCGGAGAGCGACCTCGAGGCTGTCGTCGCGATGTGATCCGTCGGGTGACGGGGCTCGTCCCCCCGGTCCCGTCACCCGGCCAGCCGCGGACCGCGCTACGCAACGATCACTTCGCATCGGTCACCGCGTCCAGCCCCGCGAACCGCCTCAACCCACATGCCGGGCCTGGCGTGCTCCACAATGACCCGAGAAAGGGAGTGAAGCCATGCTCGCGAATAGCCCGGTCCATCCCGTCCTGTTGTCCAAGGACCTCAAGCAGGCGCGGGAGTTCTACCATGACAAGCTCGGACTCGAGATCTTGGTCGAGAACGAGATTTTGATCGAGTTCCGATGCGGCGGCGGAACGAAGGTCATCGTCACCGCGAGCACCACGGGGACGGCGGACGAACAGACTCAGATTCGCTGGGAGGTTGAGGACCTTCGTGGCGAATTGGACGAGCTGCGTTCCCGCGGCATAGTCATCGAGGAATACGACCTACCCGGCGTGAAGACGGAGAACGGCATCGCCGACATGGGCCTCGCGTGGATCGGTTGGATCACCGATCCGGGCAAGAACGTGCTCGCGATCTTTCAACGGAAGAGCTGATCCAGCTGGCGCAAGGGCCTTGAGCGAAGGCTGGACCATCGGTCAGTCCGTCGCTGGCAAGTCGGTACAGTGTCGGCGTGAGCGGACCCCTCGTGTTGCGCGCCGCGGACATCGTCGCCGAACGACCCTTAGGAACGGCGGACGACATCCACTTCACCGAGGCGCTGGCGGCATCGGTCATCGGTTACGCCAGCGAGCCGGGAGATCTCGTCCTCGACCCGTTTGCGGGGTACGGGACGACCATCACGGTCGCGGAGCGCATGGGACGGCGGGCGATCGGCATGGAGCTCGTCCCCGAGCACCTCGAGATCGCGCGGCGCCGCAGTGCGGGGCTGGCACGGCTGATCCGGGGAGACGCGCGGGACGTGGCACGGCTCGTGGACGAGCCAGTGGACCTCGTCCTGACGTCGCCGCCGTACATGGCCGGCGCGAACCACCCGCAAAACCCGCTCGCTGGATACGCGACAGACGACGCGGACTACGCCGAATACCTTCGAGAGCTTGGCGCGATCTTCGGCCAGGTGGCGGCGCTCCTTCGGCCGGGGGGCCGGCTCGTGGTGAACGTGGCGAACGTCGTGTCGACCGACGGCACCGTCACCCCGCTTGCCAGCGACCTGGCCGGCGCCATCGACCGGCACGTGCCGTTGCTCGGGATGACCACCTTGCGCTGGGACGTGCCGCCGGCCGGCCTGGATGGCGACTACCTGCTGTGGTTCGCCAGCGCTCCCGCAGGTCGACCGCCGCAACAGGCGAGAACAAGAACAAGGGAACGCTCGACGAGATGATGGGACGTCTCGACGTGAATTGACGCCGTCCCGACGGGCCATGCGGCATGAGGAACTCGTGACACATGCCCCGTGAGGGAGGGATGGCACGGGGGGAGCATGGGGTCAACCGATCGTCGTTCCATCACGAAGCGGCTCGCCCAGCGAATCCCGCCAAGAACCAGGCCGGCACGAGCGAGGCCCATCCTGGATGCAGCGGGTGTGAGGGAACGGCGATCGGTCTGCGCACGCCTCCGCCCGAGACCTGGACCGAGGCCCCACGTGCCGCGCTTATACTTGCCGCCCGCGGCGACCATCGGCGAGCCGCCGCGCGCACACGCCGAGGTTCCATGTCGCAGGACTACCCATACAACGGGCGGCTGAGCCGCTGGGAAGAGATCGCTCCCGGCCTGGCGATCGTCGGCGTCCAGATGCTGGACGACCCGTTCCCGTTCGAGCCCGGCCAGTACGCGACGCTGGGGCTGATGGGCGCCGAGAAGCTCATCCAGCGGCCGATGAGCGTCTCGTCTTCCGCGGACGACCTGTCCGAGTACGAGTTCTTCATCCGGCTCGTGCACGGCGGCGGGTTCACGCCACTGCTCTGGGAGCGGTCGGTCGGCGATGCGATCAACATCAAGGGCCCGAAGGGCAAGTTCCTGCTGCAGGACGATGGCCGCCGGGCACTGTTCGTGGCCTCCGGCACCGGCCTCGCGCCGTTCATCAGCATGATCGAGACGCTGCGCGACCGGGGACAGACGCGCGACGTCGTGCTGCTCCACGGCGTGAGCTACGACTACGACCTCGCCTGGCGCCAGCAGCTGACGGAGCTCGAGCACGGCGGCGCCTTCCCGCTCCGCTACGTCGGGACGATCTCCCGCCCGCAGGCGTGCCCGGAATGGACCGGGTGCACCGGCCGCGTCGAGGCGATCATCGAGGACCAGCTCGACGAGCACGGCCTGACGCCGGAGACCGCCACGATCTACCTGTGCGGCAACCCGGACATGATCACCGCGGTCGAGGAGATCGCCGCGGCCCGTGGCTTCCCGCCGGAGCAGGTGCGCAAGGAGCTGTACTGGCCGAAGGGCCGATCGCACTGAGGCGCGCCGCATGACCGATCCGGGGCGGTTCTACCTGACCACCGCCATCTTCTACCCGTCGGCGAAGCCGGCGCTGCACTCGATATTCGAGGCCATCGGCGCCGACATGATCGCGCGCTACCACCGGCTGCTCGGTGAGGACGTGCGGTTCCTCACCGGCCTCGACGAGCACTCGGCGAACGTGGAGCGCGACGCACGAACGCAGGGAATCGACCCGCACCAGCTGATCGACCCGTGGGCGGGGACGTGGCGCGCGGGGTTCGAGCGCTACGGGGTCAGCTTCGACCGGTTCATCCGCACCACCGATGCGGACCATGCGGCGGCGGCGTCCGAGATGGTGCGTCGCGCGCAGGCGAACGGTGACGTCTACCAGGGCGTGTACTCCGGCTGGTTCTGCAACGGCTGCAACGAGTTCAAGACCGATCAACAGCTGGTCGATGGGCGCTGCCCGGACCATCCGACGCTCGATCCGGTGTGGCTCGAGGAGTCGAACTACTTCTTCCGTCTGTCGGCCTACCAGGAGCGGCTGGAGCGCCTGTACGCCGACAACCCGTCGTTCTGCGAGCCCGAGCACTTCCGCAACGAGGTGCTCGGCTGGCTGAAGGAGGGGTTGCGCGACTTCAGCATCAGCCGGTCCGGCACGACCTGGGGAATCCCGTTCCCGGGCGACGAATCGCATCGCATCTATGTCTGGTTCGACGCGCTGACGAACTACCTGACCGGCGCCGGCTTTCCGGACGACCAGGCGGTGCTCGACCGATGGTGGCCTGCCGACCTGCACGTCATCGGCAAGAACATCACCCGCTTCCACTGCCTGTACTGGCCGGCGATGCTGATGAGTGCCGGCATACCGCTGCCGAGCCAGGTATTCGCCCACGGCTTCATGTACGACGTCGGCGGCCAGCGCATGAGCAAGACGACCGGCAACACCGAGGACCCGGACGAGATGGCCGACCGATTCGGCGTCGACGGCGTTCGCTACGCCGTCCTGCGGGAGGTGCCCTTCGACCGCGATGCCAACGTCACCCTGGACGGCTTCGTCCGGCGCTACAACGCCGACCTGGCCAACGACCTCGGCAACCTGGTCAACCGCACGGTGAGCATGAGCAGCCGCTACCTGGATGGGGCCCTGCCGAGGGTGGCCGATGCGCAGCAGCCGGCGGACATCGAGATCGCCGACACGGCACGACGGGTGGTGGAGGCATACCACGCCGCCATGCAGCGGCACTACCTCGACGAGGCGCTCGCCGCGATGATGGAGCTGGTCGGGGCCGCGAACGGCTACGCCGAGAGCCAGGCGCCGTGGGCGCTCAACAAGGCCGGCGAGGCGGCGCGCGTGGGCCAGGTGCTGGCGGTGATGGGAGAGGTGTGCAGGATCGTTGGGCATCTGCTGGCCCCGGCGGCGCCCACGGCCGCCCGCCGCATCCACGAGCAGCTCGGCATTCCACCGCCCTACGACGCGCGAGGGGCCGGAGGGCCCGGGCTGGGCGAGCTGGCGACGTGGGGCGCAGGATCGGAGGGCTGGACGACGACCGCGGCGAGCCCGATCTTCCCGCGCATCGAGCTGGAGCCCGTCGGCTGAGCCGTCCGCGCGCCCCCCAGCGGCTCCCCGGGCTCGTCGACTCGCACGCCCATCTCCAGCACGACCGGTTCGACGCTGACCGGAACGAGGTGCTCGACCGCGCGCGCGAGGCCGGCATCGAGCGGATCCTGGTTCCCGGCTGGGACCTGGCCTCGTCGGAGGCGGCGGCCGATCTGGCGGCGCGCCATCCGGACCTCGTCCAGGCTGCCGTCGGCATCCACCCCCATGATGCCGCGGCCATGGACGAGCGATCCTGGGAGCGCATCGAGCAGCTCGCCGCCGAGCCCGTCGTGCGCGCCATCGGCGAGATCGGCCTCGACCACTTCCGCGACCTGTCGCCGCGCGACGTGCAACGAAACGCACTCGACCGGCAGCTGGACCTCGCGGCTCGGCTCGACATGCCCGTGCTCGTCCACGACCGCGAGGCGCACGGCGACGTGGAAGCCGCGCTGCTCGCATGGTCGGGGCGTATCGGTTCGAGCGCCCGAGGCGTGCTGCACGCCTTCTCGGGCGACGCGGCCATGGCGCATCGGCTCAGCGGTGCAGGCTTCCTGATCAGCTTCGCGCTGCCCGTGGCGTTCCGCTCCGCGCAGGGTCCGCGCGCGGCCGCAGCGGCGCTCGACGCCGGCCGCTTCGTCGTCGAAACCGATGCCCCGTACCTCGGGCCGGATCGTGAGCGGCGCAACGAGCCCACCACGGTGCTGCGCGTGGCCGCCGAGCTCGGCCGCCTGCGCGGGGAGGCGCCGGAGGGGCTGGTCGCCCCCATGCGTGCCGCCTACGAAGCGCTTGTCGGCTAGCGGACGAGCGCTCGCGTGTCGAGCGACAGGGTTGGCACGCCGGTTGCAACCGTTGGCCTCCCGGTGGCGGACGCCACCATCACCTCGGAACCAGGAGGAGGGTCCCAACGCATGGGCCAGGTCAACGTCAACAGTGGCGGCAGCGAGCCCGTCGGTGAGCCCACCGGCAGCAGCGGCGCCGGGTTCATTCTCGGCATCATCGTGGCGATCATCGTGATCGCGGCGCTCGTGTACTTCCTCGTCCTCAACGGCGGGGACGGCGACAACGGCGGCACCGACAACGGCGGCACCGACAACGGGAACGGGGACGAAGTGCTCCCCAGCACCGATGACGGCGGCGAGGTTGCCCCCAGCGGCTGGGTGCTCGTGACCCGCGCCTAGACGAACCGACCACTCCCGCAACGACGCCTCGGCCTTTCGGGCCGGGGCGTCGCGCTGTCCGCGCGCGTTTTCGGTTGACACTCGTCGACGGCGAGTGCTACCTTGCGACTTAGCACTCTCGACGGTTGAGTGCCAGTCCGTCGGTCCCGACCCCATGCGGATGTCGAGGCGGCCACGGCGGCATTCCCGGCGAGACGCACATCTCAATCGCAACAGTTCACATCGGTTGCGCATGCAAGGAGGCACCACGCACTCATGACCACCACGGTCAGCGGCACGGCCACCGGGTTGAAGCCCCTGGGGGACCGCCTTGTCGTCAAGCCCACGCCGCGCGAGGAGATGACCAAGAGCGGCATCGTCCTCCCGGATACCGCCAAGGAGCGTCCTCAGGAGGGCACCATCCTGGCCGTCGGGCCCGGACGCACGCTCGACGACGGATCCCGCGAGGCGATGGACGTCAGCGAGGGCCAGAAGGTCCTCTTCCAGAAGTATGCCGGCACCGAGTTCAAGCTCGATGACGAGGAGCTTCTGATCCTGTCGCAGAAGGACATCCTGGCCGTCATCGAGTAGCGGCCGCTCTCACATTTTCGACCGATGCGCCGCGCTGGAGCGCGGCGACCACCAAGGAGGAACGCAAGAACCGTGGCGAAGCAGCTGCTGTTCGAGGAAGAGGCGCGTCGCTCGCTGAAGCGCGGCGTCGACAAGATGGCCGATGCCGTCAAGGTCACGCTCGGGCCGAAGGGCCGATACGCTCTCCTCGACAAGAAATTCGGCGCACCGACGATCACCAACGACGGTGTGACCATCGCCCGCGACATCGAGCTCGAGGACCCGTACGAGAACATGGGTGCTCAGCTGCTCGAGGAGGTCGCGACGAAGACGAACGACGTCGCCGGCGACGGCACGACCACGTCGATCGTCCTCGCCCAGGCGATCATCACCGAGGGCCTGAAGAACGTCACCGCCGGCGCCAGCCCGATGGGCCTGAAGCGCGGCATCAGCAAGGGCGTCGAGGCGATCGTAGAGGAGATCAAGCGCCTGTCGAAGCCGGTCGAGACGACCGACGACATCGCCCATATCGCGGCCATCAGTGCCCGCGATACGGAGATCGGCGACATGATCGCCCAGGTCATGGACAAGGTCGGCAAGGACGGCGTCGTCACCGTCGAGGAGTCGCAGGGCCTGAAGATGGAGACCGAGTACGTGGAGGGCATGCAGCTCGACCGCGGGTACGTCTCCGCCTACATGGTGACCAGCACCGAGGGCGGCAAGCTCGAGGCGGTCCTCGACTCGCCGTACATCCTCGTCACCGACAAGAAGATCAGCGCCGTGGCGGACATCCTCCCGACGCTCGAGAAGACCGTCTCCACCGGCAAGCCGCTCCTGATCATCGCCGAGGACGTCGACGGTGAGGCGCTCGCGACCCTGGTCGTCAACAAGCTGCGCGGCACGGTCAACGTGCTTGCGGTCAAGGCTCCGGGCTTCGGCGATCGCCGCAAGGCCATGCTCGAGGACATCGCCACCCTGACCGGTGCGCGGGTGATCAGCGAGGAGGTCGGACGCAAGCTCGACAGCGTGCAGCTCGAGGATCTCGGCCAGGCGCGACGCGTCACGGCCAACAAGGACTCGACGACGATCGTCGAGGGCAAGGGCTCCGAGGACGCGATCAAGGCCCGCATCGGCCAGATCAAGCTCCAGATCGAGGACACGACGTCCGACTTCGACCGCGAGAAGCTCCAGGAGCGCCTCGCCAAGCTGTCGGGTGGCGTCGCGGTGCTCAAGGTCGGCGCGGCCACCGAGGTCGAGCTGAAGGAGAAGAAGCACCGCATCGAGGACGCGCTCAGCGCGGCCCGTGCCGGCGTCGAGGAGGGCATGGTCGCCGGTGGCGGCTCGGTCCTCATCCATTCGCTGCCGGCCCTCGACAAGGTCGAGGTGCTGGGCGACGAGGCGATCGGCGTGAATATCCTGCGCCGCGCGCTGGAAGAGCCACTCCGCCAGATCGCGATCAACGCCGGCCAGGAGGGCTCGGTCGTCGTCGAGGCGGTCCGCAAGCTTCCGGCCGGGAGCGGCTACGACGCGGCGAAGGGCGAGTACGGCGACCTCTTCGCGTGGGGCGTCATCGATCCGGCCAAGGTGACGCGCTCGGCGCTCGAGAACGCCGCCAGTGTCGCCGGCCTGCTCCTGACCACCGAGACGATCGTCACCGATCTCCCGGAGAAGGAGAAGGCCATGGGCATGCCGCCCGGCATGGGCGGCGGCGGGATGGACTTCTAGTCCGGCCCACTGGACACCGATGCGAAGGCCCCGGCTTCGGCCGGGGCCTTCGTCGTGCCCGAGGCTTCCGATCGGTCCGGGGCAGGCGTAGGGTTGTGCCGATGCCGAGCACCTGCTGCGCGGCGACACGGAGGACCCGAGCCATGCGATTCATCCAGGAGTTCGGTTTCACGATCAAGCTCGGCGAGGAGGAGGCGTATCAGCAGTGGCTGGTGGCCAACGAGCCGGCGCTGGCCGCCGCGGCTCCCTCCGGGGCGAAGTACCTCGGGACGTTCACGACCGTGTACACGTCCGAGAAGCAGAGCGGCTGGTACAAGACCTACATTGAGCTCGACAGCTATGCGGCGATGGACACCATGGCGGCCGAGATGAAGAGCGAGGGGAGCGACTTCGGCCGCCTGATGCGCGAGAGCTCGCGGTTCGGCGACTACGACCACGCAGCCCCGTGGAGCAGCGGCCTGTACAAGGCGGTCGTGGACGCCACGATCTGGGATCCGGGCGGCTGATCCCCTCCGGACCCAGGGCCTGAAAGGTTCAGGCCGGGCAGCACGAATCGGCCATGCGGCGGCCTTCCGGCGGGCCGTACACTCCGGGCGTCGCGACTCACCACGCAGGAAGGACGCTCATGCCCGGCACTCTTCGTCGTCGTCGGTTCGCTCTCGCCCTGGTGATCGGCCTGCTGGCCGGCATGCTCCCGCAGGCGGCCATGGCGGCCGCGCCGAGCATGACCACCCAGGTGGTGAAGAGTGGCCTCAGCTTCCCGTGGGACGTCGCCTTCACGCCCGACGGGCAGATGCTCGTCACCGAGCGGGCCGGACGCGTTCGCGTCTACGCCAGCGGCTCGCCGGGCGGCGCCCTGGTTCGGACCGTCAACATCCCCGTCACCCAGGTCGGGGAGTCCGGGCTCATGGGCATCGCGGTCGACGTCGACTTCGCCTCGAACCGGTACGTGTACGTCTGTGCGTCGCAGACGGTCTCCGGCGCCTTCCGCAACCGAGTGCTGCGCTACACGGTCGCGTCCAACGGATCGTGGGGCAGCCTGAAGGTCCTCGTCGGCGGCATGCTGGCCAACAACATCCACAACGGCTGCGCGGTTGAGATGTCGCGCGACGGACGACTGTGGGTGAGCATGGGTGACGCCGGGAACGGCAGCCTGGCGCAGAACCGGAGCAGCCTGAACGGCAAGATCCTGCGCATGAACCGCGAGGGGGGAACCCCGACCGACAACCCGGTCATCGGCGGCCTGCGCAACATCGTGTACTCCATGGGCCACCGCAACGTCCAGGGCATCGCCATTCGGCCGGGCACCGGCCAGGTCTACGCGGTCGAGCACGGCCCGGACGTGAACGACGAGATCAACCGCATCCTTCCCGGCGGGAACTACGGCTGGCCCTGTCATTCGGGGAACGTGACGAGCGCCTGCGGGTCGTCCGCCACGACCATCGGCTCGCTGTGGGCATCCGGTGGTTCGACGATCGCGACCTCCGGCGGCACCTTCGTGGGCGGGGCGCAGTGGGCCGACTACAACGGCCAGCTCTTCGTGAGCACGCTGAAGCAACGTGACGTCCGGCGCTTCTCGATCAACGCGGCCGGCACCTCCCTGGGTGGACCCGCACTGCACTTCGACCAGGCGTGGGGCCGGCTACGCGCATCCACCCTCGGCCCCGGCGGCCAGCTCTACCTGACGACCTCGAACGGCGGTCCCTCCGGAGGCTGCGGGTCGGGGGACTGTGTCATCCGGGTCAAGCCCGCCACGCCGGCCGTGAACCGCATCGCGGGGGCCAACCGCTATGCCACGGCGGCGGCCCTCAGCACCTCGGCCTATCCATCGGGCGCCAGCGACGTGATGGTCGCCACCGGCCTCAGCTTCCCGGATGCGCTGGCCGGCAGCGCGGCCGCCGGCATGCTCTCGATGCCGGTGCTCCTGACGCAGCAGAACGGGATTCCCAGCCACACCCGGGCCGAGCTCGACCGGCTCAACCCGCAACGGATCTGGGTGCTGGGCGGGACGAGCGTGATCAGCGAGGGCGTGAGAAGCGCTTTGGTGCCGTACGCCTCCTCCGGATCCGTGATCCGCGTGTCGGGCGCGGATCGCTACGGCACGGCGGCCGAGATCAGCGAGCGCTGGTATTCACCGGGCGTGCAGGCGGCCTTCGTGGCGGTTGGGACGAGCTTTGCCGATGCGCTCGCCGGCGGCCCCGCGGCCGCGCTGCGAGACTCCCCACTGTTGCTCGTGAAGACGGACTCGATTCCGCCCGCCACCCAGGCGGAGCTGAACCGGCTCAAGCCGCAGCGGATCTACGTGCTCGGTGGCGCGGCGGTCATCAACGCGGCCGTCGCGACGGCGCTCGATGCGTACACGACCGGCCCCGTGACCCGGCTGGCCGGGGTGAACCGCTTCGCGACGGCCGAGGCGATCACGCGGACCTTCTGGCCCACCAAGGTGTCGCCAGCGTACGTCGCGAGCGGCATGACGTTCCCCGATGCGCTCGCCGGCGGCGCCGTGGCCGGCAAGCAGGGGGTGCCGCTGTTCCTGGCCAACCAGAACGACGCGACGCTCTACACCGGCCAGGAGGTCCTCCGCCTGTCGCCGCTGCGGCTGACGATGCTGGGTGGCACGGCGTCGCTGTCGGCGGGCGTGGGGACCCGGCTGCAACGGCTCCTCGCCACACCCTAAGGAATTGTCGAGTGCCGGGCGCATCGGTTCGTCGTGGGTTCGATGGGCGTCGCCGGACGCCGCGATGAACGGGAGATGAACCGATGCGCTACGTGCTCTTCAACTGGCTGAGCCCGGAGGACGTCGCCGACTGGGAGACGTGGACGCCGGAAGAGCAGCAGGCCGATGCCGAGCGTCACATGGCCTGGTTCGCGAAGCACCGCGACCACATCGTGGGCGGCGAGGAGCTCGACGAGCCCCGAACCGTGAAGACGCTTCGGCGCGGACGGCAGGGTGATGGCATCGTCGTGACCGACGGGCCGTACGTCGAGGCGAAGGAGATCCTCGGCGGCTTCGTGATCCTGGAGGCCGAGAGCATGGAGCAGGCGCTCGCCATCGCGTCCGAGTGGCCGTCACTGTCGACGCAGCCGAACGCGACGGTCCAGCTGCAGCCGGGATTCGTCCGCAACTGAGATCGGGTCCCATGGCACGCCTTGTGCAATGAACGTGACATGGAACTGCTCATCGCCCTCATCGTGCTCACGGTGGGCGTATCGCTCGAGATGACCCGGCCGTCGGTCGAGGTCGTCCGCGTTCGATCCCGCCGACGCTGACCTCCGGCGGCCCGGCCGCATCGGTCTAGAATCGGGGTGATGCCCCCCGAAGCCTCGACCTCGACCGCGCCACGTCCGCGCCTAGGCGCCAAGGAGATCCTGGAGCGGCTGAACCCGCCCCAGCGGGACGCCGTGAGCCACCTCACCGGCCCGCTGCTGATCCTGGCCGGAGCCGGAAGCGGCAAGACCCGGGTGCTCGCGCATCGCGTGGCGTACCTCGTGGCCACCAGCTATAAGCCGTGGCAGATCGTGGCCGTCACGTTCACGAACAAGGCCGCCGGCGAGATGCGCGACCGGATCGCCGGGCTCATCGGCGAGGAGGCGGCCCGCGAGGCGACGATCGGCACCTTCCACGCCATCTGCGCCCGGATCCTTCGGCGGGACGGCAACGCCATCGGCCTGACCCGGAGCTTCACGATCTACGACCGCGCCGATCAGGTGGCGCTGGTGAAGTCGGTCCTGCGACGTCTCGACCTCGACGAGAAGCGCTTCAGCCCGAACGGCATGCTGGCCTGGATCGGCCAGCGCAAGGACGAGCTGGCCGACGTCGCCACCGCGCTGCGCCAGGCGGCCAACTACTACGACGAGACGGCCGCGAAGGTGTACGAGGCGTACCAGCGGCAGCTGGCCGAGGACGACGCCGTCGACTTCGACGACCTGCTGATGCGCACGGTGACCCTGTTCGAGGACCATCCCGCCGTGCTGGCGAAGTACCAGGCGCGATGGCAGCAGATCATGGTCGACGAGTACCAGGACACGAACCGCGCGCAGTACCTCATCTGCCGCCACCTGGCGTCGAAGCATCGGAACCTGGCGGTGGTCGGCGACGACGACCAGTCGATCTACTCGTGGCGCGGCGCCGACCTGCGCAACATCCTCGACTTCGAGGCCGACTACCCCGACTGCACGGTCGTGAAGCTCGAGCAGAACTATCGCTCGACCCAGACGATCCTCGACGCCGCACACGCCGTCGTCAGCCGCAATGCCGGCCGCAAGGACAAGAAGCTGTGGACCGATCGCGGCGACGGCACCCAGATCACTCTGTTCGACGCCTACAACGAGTACGAGGAGGCCGAATTCGTCGCCCGCCAGGTCGAGAAGCTCGTCGGCGCCGGTAGCCGGGGCGGGATGACCGCGCTGCTGACCAGCCGCGCGGGCGACGAGGACGGCACGCTGAAATACGGCGACATCGCCGTCACCTACCGGATCAACGCCCAGAGCCGCGTGATCGAGGAATCCTTCATGCGCTTCGGGATCCCGTACCAGCTGGTGGGTGGCACCCGCTTCTACGAGCGGCGCGAGGTCAAGGACGCGCTCGCCTACCTCCGTCTGGCCCGCAACCCCGGCGACCGGGTCGCGCTGACCCGGATCATCAACGTGCCGGCGCGCGGGATCGGCGCCAAAACGGTCGAGGAGCTCGGCGCCTGGTCGCAGTCACGCGGCGTGAGCCTGTGGCAGGCCGTCCTCGACGCCGGTCAGAACCCGAATCTGGCGCCGCGGGCCCGCGCCCAGCTGGGCGTGTTCGGCGACCTGATGTCCGGTCTGATGGCAATGGTGCCGAACGAGCCGCCATCGGCGATCTTCGACGCCGCGCTGCAGCGCTCGGGCCTCCAGGCCGCCATCCAGGACGGCACCGACGAGGGCGAGGAGCGCTGGCTCAACGTGCTGGAGCTGCGCGGGCACGCCGCCGAGTTCGACGAGATCGCACCGCCCGAGGGCCTCGCCCGCTTCCTGGAGGAGGTGGCGCTGGTCAGCGACCAGGACGAGCTGGAGGAGGCGCCGGACCGCGTCACGCTCATCACCCTCCACGCCGCGAAGGGCCTCGAGTTCCCGGTCGTCTTCATCGTGGGGCTCGAGGAGGGTCTTCTGCCGCACCGCCGGGCGCTGGAGGATGAGCGCGAGCTCGAGGAGGAGCGGCGGCTGGCGTACGTGGGCATGACGCGGGCGAAGGATCGGCTGTACCTCGTGCACGCCCACCATCGCTCCACGTACGGCGTCGGCGCCCAGGCCGATCCCTCCCGCTTCCTTGCCGAGCTGCCGGAGGACCTTCTCGCCGCCGAGCGATCCGCCGCTCCGTTCCGGCGCGGCGGGGGTCGGTGGGCCGGCACCGACGACGAGGGCGACTGGTTGCCGTCCGGCTATCGCTCGCCGATCCGCGGGCGCGTCAGCGAGCCGCTGCGGCCGATCAACCTTCCCGACCTGTCGGCGCCACGTCCCGTCGGGCGGCAGCTCGACGCGGCACGGGAGCGGGTTGCCTCGGCGAAGTACGAGGGGGCGTCCGTCGACCTGGGCAGCGGCACCTTCTCCGTCCCGGGCGCGGGCGACGCCAAGGGCGCCGAGGACGAGCCGTCGTGGCGGGCCGGCGACCGCGTCACGCATCGGCGATTCGGCGACGGGATCGTGGTCAGCAGCAAGATCGTCAAGGGCGACGAGGAAGTGACGGTGGCGTTCGTCGGCGAGGGCGTGAAGCGGCTCATCGCGGCCTACGCCGGGCTGGAACGGGCATGACCGGGGCGGTGGGGGCGCAGCGCCTGGCGGACGAGCTGGTCGCCGCGCGTGCCGAGCTCTTCGACGCACTGGCCGCGGTGGAAGCCGGATCACTGACCACGCCTGGCCTGGTGGGCGAGTGGAGCGCTCGCGAGCTCATCGCGCACCTCGGCTACTGGGCCGGCCACGCCGTCGAGGTGATCCACGCCGCCGAGGAGGGCAGGATCGAGGAAATCGACCACGACGCCCCGCCCACCGATGAGATGAACGCGATCGTGGCGCGCATCGCGCGGGACACCGACCTCGCAACCGTCCGCAAGCGCGAGGCCGCCTCCGTCGAGGCGCTGCTGGAGCGTCTGCGGCGGCTCGAGCCCGGGTTGCTGCCGGCGCGCCTGCCGGACGGCGCGACGCTGGAGGCGGGGATCGAGGAGGACGCATCGGCGCACTACCGGGAGCACGCCGAAGACCTGCGCCGCAGCCTCTCGGAGCGCCCCCGTGACTGAGGCGCTGCTGACCGCCCTCGACGCGGCGCACGACGAGTTCCTCGAGGCCCTCGGCGAGGTTGATGCCGACCTGGTGACCGTCCCCGGCGTCATGGGCGACTGGAGCGTGCGCGACCTCGTCGTCCATGTCGCGGCCTGGGCCGAGCACGCCGCCGCCGCGCTCGACCTGGCTGCCGCCGGCCGGGGCGCCGAGTTCGCCTACTCGACCGACGAGACCGACGCGATGAACGAGCGCATCCTGGCCGAGGGGCGATCGACGTCGCCGGCCGGAGGGTTGGCGCGCGAGGAGGTCGCGTTCGCGGCCCTCCGCGAGCGGGTGGCGGGACTCGACCCATCGCTGCTCGAGCTGCGCCTGGGCAATGGCGACACGGTCCGGGAGGTCGTCCGCTACGACGGGCCCGACCACTACGCCGAGCACACGGCACATCTTCGCGCCTGGTTCGGCACCGACGACGAGCCGGACGAGCTCTGACCGACCGGCACAACCGTAGAATCGGGACCGATGACGACCGCCGATCCGGCTGACCGCGCCGCCGA
>Ga0299913_10002460_pt1 | contig 14631 bp, 13 predicted proteins | sample RVTome_9_FD_201360 | JGI IMG/M metagenome (GOLD analysis project Ga0299913, IMG submission 201360) | Soil microbial communities from uranium-contaminated site in the Upper Colorado River Basin, Wyoming, United States - RVT155D38 (version 2) ...
CAATACCCTATGAATCTCTATCAAGTCCTGGAATTCGTGCATGTGGCCGCCGCGATGGCCTGGATCGGCGGAGCGCTGACCCTCGGGGCCCTGAGCGCCCGTACGTTTCGGAACGAGGACGGGGCGGTGCTCCTGGTCCTCTCGGAGCAGGCGGGCTTCGTCGGACGCTCCGTCCTCGGCCCGTCGGCGGTCGTCACACTCGTGGCGGGGATCTCCCTCGTGCATGTGGCCGGCTGGGGGCTCACCCTGTGGACGGTCTGGGGGCTGGCGGGGGTGGCCATCTCGCTGTTCCTCGGGGCGCGGGTCATCGCCCCGGCCCATCGACACCTGGCCGCGGTCGCTGCCGCGTCGTGGCCTGACCCTCGAGCGCTTGTCGAGGCCCGCCGCCGAGTCGCCGCCTGGGGCACGCTGAACCTCGTCCTGCTGCTGTCGGTCGTGTGGGCGATGGTCGCGAAACCGACGCTGTAGGGCCGGAATTGCGGGACGTCCCGCGGTACGCCGTCCCTCAGCGGTAGTTTCCGAACTGCAGCTCGACCCCGTAGTCCTGCGAACGGACGAACGCGATCACCTCCTGCAGCGTGTCGCGCGCGGGCGCGCTGACGCGCAGTTCGTCGCCCTGGATCTGCACCTGGACCTTCTTGAAGCCCTGATCACGAATGTCCTTCGAGATCCGCTTCCCCGTTTCCTGATCGATCCCCTGCTTGAGCCCGATGGTCTGGCGGGCGCGCCCGAGGGACCCCTCCTCGACCCTGCCCTCGTCGAGGTTCTTCAGCGGGACTTTTCGGCGGGCCAGGCGCTCGCGAAGCACCTGGCGCAGGGCCTCGAGCCGGTACGTGTCGTCCGCTTCGAGCTTCACGGTGCCACCCGCCCGATCGAGGTCGAGCGTGCAGTTCGTGCCCTTGAAGTCGTAACGCTGGGTGATCTCTTTGCGTGCCTGGTTCACGGCGTTGTCGACCTCCTGGAGGTCGACGCCCGTGCTGATATCGAACGAATTGGTCTTGGCCATGAACCGAAAGTAGCATGCCGCGACGGGAGTTCAATCCTGTCCGCTACCCTGTCATTTGTCGCGGGATGCTCCCTTTTCACCAACCGGGATGAGCAGCGGCTTTCCCGTGATTCTGGCCGGAGTGGCTCTATATCATTGTTCATGTGTCAGTTGTAGCGGCACCGAAGGACAGCCGCGGCGTGGTACGGGCCGTGCGTCTTGAAGCACCCGTCACATCCCCATCAGGTCCCACCGAAGCGGCGGAGTCGGATGCGCGAAGTCGGAACGAAGGTTGGAATGGTGGTGGGCGATACGGTTCGCTCGTGGTACCGGTCCACCCTCGACGAGGATGCGTTTCTCCCGGCACAGATCGCCTTGAGCTACCTGCTGTTCGGCGTACTGTGGATCATCCTGTCGGACCGTGTGGTGGGCTCCGTCGCCCAGCAGCCCGCAATCCTGTCGCGGATCCAGACTCTGAAGGGCTGGGCGTTCGTCGCGGCGACGGCCCTGTTTCTCTACCTGCTGGTGCGGTCGGCGGTCAGGGCGCGGCGACGACTGCGACGCAACAAGGAGGAAACCGACCGGTTTCTCAACACGCTGCTCGAGAATCTGCCGGGCGTCGCTTATGCGTGCCGCGACGACCCCGGCTGGACGATGACGTACATGAGCGCCGGCGCCGAAGGCGTCACCGGATACACGGCCGACGAGCTCACGGCGCACGGGCCGCCCACATACGGCGGACTGATCGTCGAATCCGACCGACAGCGAGTCCGCGACGAGGTGCGGCGCGCCCTGGTGGGACGACGTCCATTTCAGCTCGAGTACCATATCCGGACGAAACAGGGGAAGATCAGGCGCGTGTGGGAGCAGGGCCGGGGCGTGTTCGGCGATGGCGGGAGGTTCCGGCGCCTCGAGGGCTTCATCTGCGACGTGACCGACCTTCAGGAGCGTTCCGAACAGACCCGAACGGCCTGATCGCGTGAACTCGAAAACCCCCTGAAGCCCCGAGTGGTTGACGCCAGGTCCGTTGACGCCTAGAATTAATCAAATGATTAAACCATTCAATGAAGACCGCGGAGACACGGAAGCACGCATTCTCGAGGCGGCGAGACGGGTGTTCCTGCGACGGGGGACGGCCGGGGCGCGCATGGCGGACATCGCCGACCATGCGGGCGTGAACCAGGCACTGCTGCACTACTACTTCCGGAACAAGGCCCGGCTCGCCGAGGCCGTGTTCCAGCGGGCGGCCCGCGATCTGTTCCCCGCGGTCATCGAGACCCTGATGTCGGACGCGACGCTCGGCGAGAAGGTGCGCCGGGTGGTCGACATCGAGCTCAGCACGCTGCTGCGCCATCCGTTCCTGCCGGGCTACATCCTGTCGGAGCTCAACCACCACCCGGAACGCGTCGAGCAGTTCATCGAGACGACCGTCGGATTGCGAATCGACGAGGTCGCGCCGCGCCTGTTCGCGCGTCTCGGAGACCAGATCGAGGCCGCCGTCGACTCGGGCGAGATGCGGCCGATCGCCCCGGAGCAGTTCGTCATCAACCTCCTGTCACTATGCATCTTCCCGTTTGCCGCGTCTCCGATGATAACCGCGCTCACGGGAATGGACGCCGACGGGTTCCGGGGGATGATCGAGCGACGCAAGACGGAGCTGCCCGAGTTCTTCCTGCAAGGACTGAGGCCATGAGACCCGTCGGGGACAGCCTGCGGCTCACCGTGCTCGCGAGCTTGTCGATTACGCTCGCCGCGCCCGTCGCACCGGCCCAGGAGACGACTGTGCGAGGCGCCGCGGCGGCGGCCGACACGCTGACGCTCGGGGCGCTGTACGAAGCGGCCCTGCGGCGTGACGCCCGGGTCGCCCAGGCGGCGCTCGACGAGTCGGCGCTCGAGCTGCGCCTGCGCAACCTGTCGGCCGAGTGGCTGCCGAAGCTCCGCGTTCGGGGCGAGGCGCGGTACCAGTCTGACGTGACCAGCCTGGCGTCCGCCGGCACGGCCGGCGACTCCGGGTCGGACTTCGTGTTTCCCGAACCCCCGAAAGAGCGCTACGAGGCGAGCCTCGGAGTGGAGCAGGTGCTGTACGACGGAGGAACGATTCCCGGACGCCGCGCCGTCGAACGGGCACGGACGGCCGAAACGCAGGCTCACCTCGCGACCACCCTGTACGATCTGCGCCGCGAGGTCGATCGAGCCTACTTCGCGGCCCTCGCCGCCGCCGCGCGCGCCGACGAGACGGGGTTGCTGATCGACGACCTCCGGGCGCGGCTCTCGCAGGCTAGGTCGGGCGTCGAGGCGGGCGTGCGGCTCGGCGGCGAGGCGTCGGAGATCGAGGCGGAGCTCCTGCGTGCCGGCCAGCGGCGCGAGGAGTTCAGGGCCGAACGCCGCGCGGCGCTCGGCGTGCTCGAGAACCTCACGGGCGTGGTGCTGGAAGAGGGTCTCGATCTGCGGCTGCCCGGGCTGACGGCTGAGGTAGAGGCCGCTCGCGTCGTCGTCGCCGCCCGCGCCGCCGCCCGTGCCCGTGCCGGCGCCGGTGCCGACGGAGATGCGCGCCAGCATCCCGCCTTCGAAGCCTTCCGCCGCACGGCGACGCGGCTCGAGCGCGAGTCGGAGCTCACGGCCCGCGAGCGTCGGCCCCGGCTCGTCGCGTTCGGCGAGGCGGGCTACGGCCGGCCGGGCCTGAATCAGTTCGGCGACTCCTGGGACACATTCTGGCTCGGCGGCGTCCGTCTGGAATGGGCGCCCTGGCAATGGGGCCGGATCGGCCGCGAGCAGGAGATCCTCGATCTGCGCCGCGCCGCCGTCGAAACGGAGGCGGACGCGTTCGAGTCGGCGCTCGAGCGTGCGGCGGCCGACGACGTCGCCGACCTCGTTCGACTGCGTGCCGCGCTCGAGACGGACGAGGAAGTCGTCGGGCTGCGCGAACGGATCGATCGACAGGAACAGCGCCGGTTCGAGGAGGGCGTCATCACGGCGGCAGAGTACGTCGACGCCCGCACGGATCTGTTCCAGGCACGCGTCGCGCTGCGCCTGCACCGCATCGAGCTCGCGGCGGCGCAGGCTCGCTACCTCACGACACTGGGAGTACAGGTACCATGACGAGATCGATGCTGGGGTTCGTGATGCGGGCGGTGACCGGACCGAGCTCCGTCGTCACGTTGTCGCTGCTCGCCGCCTGCACCGGGGCGGAGCCCGACGCCTACGGCAATTTCGAGGCGGAGGAAGTCGTGGTGTCCGCCGAGGTCGATGGTCGCCTGCTCGAGTTCGGGGTCCGCGAGGGCGAGGCCCTGTCACGCGGCTCGATCGTCGGACTGGTCGACACGACGCAGGCGGCGCTCGAGCTCCGCGAGCTCCAGGCGGTGCTTCAGTCGGCCGGATCCGCCACCGAGCAGGCCGCATCGGAGGCCCGCGCCCTCGAGGCGGAGCTGGCCACCGCGGAACGCGACCTGGCACGCACCGAACGCCTGTACGCCGACGACGCGGCCACCAGTCAGCAACTCGATGTCGCCGGCACGCGCGTCGACGCCCTGCGTGCGCGGCTCGTCGGGGCCCACAGCGGGACACGGGGAACCGCCGACCAGGTGGAGGCCGTTCGCGCGCAGGTCGCGCGGCTCGAGGACCGGCTCGCCCGCAGCCGCATCACGAACCCCGTCGACGGGACGGTGCTCGCGAGCTATGCGGAAGCGGGCGAGTTCGTGCATGCGGGACGGGCGCTCTACCAGATCGCGGCGCTCGACACGCTCACGCTGCGCGTCTACATCGGCGGCGCGCAGCTCGCGGACGTCCGCGTGGGGCAGGAGGTCGACGTGAGCTTCGACGCGGGGTCCGACCGGCCGGCGTCGGCCACCGGCGTCGTCAGTTGGATCGCGGCCGAGGCGGAGTTCACGCCGACGCCCGTCCAGACTCGCGAGGAACGAACGAACCTCGTCTACGCGGCAAAGATCCGCGTTCCGAATCCGGAAGGGCGGCTGAAGATCGGAATGCCGGCGGACGTCAGACTGCCAGCGGGCGGGGACGACCGTGCCGAGTGACGTCGTCGTTCGCGACCTCTCCCGGCGGTTCGACGGGGTAGCCGCGCTCGACGGGGTGTCGCTCGACGTGAGGGCCGGTGAGCTGTTCGGACTCATCGGTCCCGACGGGGCGGGGAAGACGACGTTGTTCCGCATTCTGACCACCCTCCTGCTGCCCGACGAGGGATCGGCCGAGGTGCTGGGGCTCGACGTGGTGGCCGACATGTGGGAGCTCCGCCGCCGCATCGGCTACATGCCCGGCCACTTCTCGCTCTATACCGATCTCAGCGTCGAGGAGAACCTGTCGTTCTTCGCCTCGGTGTTCGGGACGACGATCGCCGCCCAGTACGACCGCATCGCCCCGATCTACCGCCAGATCGAGCCGTTCGCCGATCGCCGGGCCGGCGCGCTGTCCGGGGGGATGAAGCAGAAGCTCGGCCTCTCGTGCGCCCTCGTGCACGAACCCGACATCCTGGTGCTCGACGAGCCGACCACCGGCGTAGACGCCGTGTCGCGCCGCGAGTTCTGGGACATGCTTCAGGCGCTGCGCGACGGCGGGCTGACGATCGTCGTGTCGACGCCCTACATGGATGAAGCGGATCGCTGCGACCGGGTCGCGCTGATCGACGACGGCCGCATCCTGCGGATCGACACCGCCGCGGCCTTCGGTCCGGAGTACGGACGGCCCCTGCTGGCCGTGCGCGGCTCCGACCGCTACGGGATGCTGCTCGCGCTGCGCCGGCTGCCCGACGCCGAGTCCGTTTACCCATTCGGCGCGGCGCTCCATTACACGGATCGGCGCGCCGACGCCGACCCCGGCGCTCTCGCGCCGCAAGTCGCCGGTGCGCTCGCGGCCGCCGGTTTCGCGGACGCCGAGGTCGAGGCGATCGATCCGGGGATCGAGGACGTATTCATGTCGCTGATGGGCGGGACGCCATGAACGCCGGCGCCACGGGCTTACCGACGGTTCCCGAGGGCGGCGAACCTGCGATCCGGTCCCGCGATCTGACCCGGCGGTTCGGTGACTTCACGGCAGTCGACGCCGTCACGTTCGAGGTGGGCGTCGGCGAGGTATTCGGTTTCCTCGGCGCCAACGGCGCGGGCAAGACCACGGCAATCCGCATGCTGACCGGGCTCCTCGCCCCGACGAGTGGCGAGGCCACGGTCGCGGGTCACGACGTGAGCGCCGAGCCGGAGGCCGTGAAGCGGTCGATCGGCTACATGAGCCAGCGATTCTCGCTCTACGAGGACATGACGCCGCGCGAGAACATCGAGCTATACGGCGGGATCTACGGCCTCCCGAGCCCGGTGATTCGCGACCGCGGCGCACGTCTGCTCGAGCGACTCGGCCTCGAGTCGGCGGCCGGGAAGCGGGTCGGTTCATTGCCGCTGGGCTGGAAGCAGAAGCTCGCGTTCTCGGTGGCGCTGCTCCACGAGCCCGGAATCGTGTTTCTCGACGAGCCGACGGGCGGCGTGGATCCGATCACCCGCCGCCAGTTCTGGGAGATGATCTACGAGACGGCGGCCGACGGGACGACGGTGTTCGTAACCACGCACTACATGGACGAGGCCGAGTACTGCGACCGGCTGTCGATCATGGTCGCGGGCCGGATCGTGGCCCTGGGCACGCCGACGGAGCTGAGGCGCGAGCACGGAGCGCCGAGCATCGAGGACGTGTTCGTCCGCCTCGCGCGGCAGGACGCGTCGCCGCCTGCCGCCTCGTGAGCGACGTGACGGGTGCACTCCTCGGCTTCGTTCGTAAAGAGACGCGCCACATCCTGCGCGACCGGCAGACCCTGTTCGTGCTGCTGATGCTGCCGCTCGTTCAGGTGCTGCTGTTCGGCTTCGTGATCCGGACCGATGTCGAGAACGTCCGGGTCGGATTCGTCGTGCCCGCTTCCGATGCGGCCACGGGCGAGCTGATAGCGCTCTTCCGCGGCTCCGACCTGTTCACACCGGTCGGTACGTGGCCGACTGCCGCGCCCCTGCCCGACCTGTTCGAGCGCGGCGCAATCGACCAGGTCGTGATGTTCGCGCCCGGGTTTGCCGACGACCTCGGACGGGGCGGCGCCCGGCTCTTCGTGGTGACCGACGCCTCCGACCCGAACACCGGCGCCGCCATGCGTACCTATGCCGAAAGCCTTATCCGCGAGTACGCCGGCCAGGGCGCGGCCGACCTCACGCTCGTCTCGAGGCCGGGTGGCGGGCCGGGCACGCTGGCGGGTACGTCCGGCATCGAAACCCGGGTTCGGATCCGTTTCGACCCCGCGCTCGAGAGCCGGAACCTTTTCGTGCCGGGCCTCATCGCCCTCGTGCTGACGATCGTTTCGGCCCTGATGACCTCGATCGCGATCACGCGCGAGAAGGAGCGGGGCACGATGGAGGTACTGCTCGTGTCGCCGCTGAGGCCCTGGCAGATCATCGTCGGGAAGGTAGCCCCCTACCTGGTGCTCGCGTTCGTCAACGTCCTGACGGCACTCGGCGCCGCCTGGCTCGCGTTCGGCGTGCCGTTCCGCGGCAGCGTAACCCTGCTTCTGCTCGAGAGCCTGCTGTTCATCATCGTCTCCCTGGCACTCGGCGTGTTCATCTCCACCCGCGCCGAGTCGCAGCGCGCCGCGATGCTCGCGGCCATCGCCGGTCTCCTGCTGCCGAGCACGCTCCTATCGGGGATGATCTTCCCGATCGGCAGCATGCCGGGCTGGCTCCGTCCGTTCACCAACGTCGTGCCCGCCACCTGGTTCATCGAGATCGCGCGGGGCATCATGCTCAAGGGCGTCGGACTCGCCTACCTGTGGCAGGAGACGCTGATCCTCACGCTGATGGCGGTGATCCTCACCACTGCCAGCGTGCGCGCCTTCGACGCGAGACTCTCGTGAAGGCCCGCGCATGGATGCGCACGGTAGGTTTCCTGCTGCGCAAGGAGTTTCGCCAGGTGCGCCGCGACCGTGTGATGCTGTTCCAGATCTTCGCGATCCCGCTCATCCAGCTTCTCGTGCTCGCCAACGCCGCGACCTTCGAGATCCGCAACACGCGGATGCATGTCGTCGATGCGTCGCGAAGCGTGGCCTCGCGCGACCTGGCCCGCAGCTTCGCAGCGTCGGACTACTTCTCGATCGAGCGCGTGTCGGCGGGCATGCGGCCGGCCGACGAGGGACTTCTGGCGGGGGATGTATCGCTGATTCTGCACATCCCGACGGGTTTCGAGCGCGACCTGGCCCGCGGCGTTCCGGCCGCGGTCCAGATCGTGCTGTCGGCCACCGACGGCGCCGCCGCGGGCATCGTCGCGGGGTACGCCCGTAAGGTGGTCGCGGACTATGGGATGCGGACCGGAGGGCCGGCGGACGCGACCGCGGGCGGCACGATCGAGATCGAAAGCCGTGGCTGGTACAACGAGGCGCTCGACTACCGGCAGCACATGGTGCCTGGGATCCTCGTCGTGCTGGTGACCATCATCGGCACGCTGCTCACTTCGATGAATATCGTGCGCGAAAAGGAGATCGGGACGCTCGAGCAGCTCAATGCCACTCCGCTCCGCCGCTCGGAGTTCATTGCCGGCAAGCTGCTGCCGTTCTGGATTCTCGCCCTGCTGGAACTCGCGTTCGGCCTCGTCGTCGCGCGGCTCGTGTTCGACATCCCGATGCGCGGCAGCCTGGTGCTCCTGTTCGGGGCCGGCGGAATCTACCTGGTCGTGGCGCTCGGCGTCGGCCTGTGGATCTCGACCGTCGCCGAGACGCAGCAGCAGGCGATGTTCGTCACGTACTTCTTCCTGATGATCAACCTGTTCATGAGCGGACTGTTCACCCCGATCGCCTCGATGCCCGCGTGGGGTCGGATAGCGGCGGAGTTCGTCCCGCTCAAGCACTTCATCGACATCGCGCGCTCCGTGCTCATCAAGGGCGCTGGTCCTGAAGGGCTCGCCGTGCCGCTGCTCGCGCTGGCGGCGATGGGGCTCGTCGTGTTCACGGTTTCGGTACGGCAGTACTCGAAGACGGCGGTTTGAGCGAATCGCGGCCGGCGGCGGCCGGTCGACGAGACCTGCGCACCGGGATATGTGCGCGGAGTTGTTCCGCTCGCCCGGCCAATCTTGATCGGAGGTTGAAGTGTCGAAGCTGATGGAGGACGCTGCGGCAAGGGCGATCGGGTACCTGGACGACGTCCGGGTTCGGCGTGTGTTCCCGGACGCGGACGCGGTCGAGGCGCTCAGCCGGTTCGACGAGGCCCTGCCCGATGGGCCGACCGATCCGCACGAGGTGCTGGCCCTGCTCGACGAAGTCGGCTCTCCGGCGACCGTCGCTTCGGCCGGGGGACGGTACTTCGGTTTCGTGATCGGTGGCGCCCTGCCCGCCACCATGGCGGCCACCTGGCTGGCCGCCGCGTGGGATCAGTGCGCGAGCCTTCGGCCCCTGTCGCCGGTGGCGCAGCGTCTCGAGGCGGTGTCCCGGCGATGGCTGCTGGACGCGCTCGGCCTGCCTGCCGGTTCGGCGATGGGATTCACGACCGGCGCCACGACCGCGAACTTCACCTGTCTCGCCGCGGCACGTCACGCGATCCTCGAGCGGCACGGCTGGAATGTCGAGGAGCGGGGGCTGTTCGGCGCGCCGGAGATCCGGGTGGTCGTCGGCGACGAGGTGCATGCCAGCGTCCTGAAGGCGCTGGGCATGGTGGGGCTGGGACGCGAACGGGTGGAACGCGTCCCGGTGGACGGGCAGGGCCGGACGCGCGCCGAGGCCCTGCCGTCCCTGGACGGCGACACGATCGTGTGCCTCCAGGCCGGCAACGTGAACACCGGTGCGTTCGACCCGGCGGACGCCATCTGCCGGGCCGCTCGCGAAGCCGGCGCCTGGGTCCACGTCGACGGTGCGTTCGGCCTGTGGGCGCTCGCCTCGCCGACGAAGCGTGAGCTCGCCTCCGGCATCACGAAGGCGGATTCGTGGGCCGCCGACGCCCACAAGTGGCTGAACGTCCCGTATGACAGCGGCCTGGCCATCTGCCGGCATCCGGACGCGCTGCGGGCGGCTATGACCATCGTCGCGCCCTACCTGCTTCCGACGGCCGAGCCCGAGCCGAACCACTACGTGCCCGAGATGTCGCGCCGCGCACGCGGGATCGAGATTTGGGCGGCTCTGCGAGCGCTCGGGCGCGCCGGCGTCGCCGAGATCGTGGACCGAAACTGCCGCCAGGCGCGGATGTTCGCGGACGCGCTACGCGCCGCCGGCTGCGAGATCCTCAACGACGTGGTGCTCAACCAGGTGCTCGTGTCGTTCGGTGACGCGGAGACGACGAACCGGGTGATCACGCGCGTCCAGGACGAGGGGACGATGTGGGCCGGCGGGACGGTCTGGCAGGACCGAACGGCGATGCGGATCAGCGTATCGTCGTGGGCGACGACGGACGAGGACGTGGAGCGCTGCGTTGAGAGGATCGTCCGGATCTCGCAGGACCCGACGGGTGCGTGACGATCGGGTGCGGGCCAAACGTCAGTCGGCCCCGGCCAGCAGCTCCCCCCAGACGGCGGCGGAGATCCGCGCGATCGCCGCGGCGGCAACAGCACGGTCCTCGAAACCGCGCGTCATGACCACCAGTACGTACGGGGCGCGCTCCGCCGGATAGACGATGGCCGCGTCGTGGGCGATTCGCGTGATCCAACCGGTCTTGTTGGCCACCGCGGTGCCGGGAGGCAGGCCGGCGGGGATCTGCTCGGTGAACGCCTGGTCACGCAAGATGGCCGTCATCGCGGTGCAGTCGTCGGCCGACAGTGGGGCGAGCGCGTCCGTCACTTCTCCGCGCTCGCAGCGGGCGATGACCTCCATCACCCGGGTCAGCGCCCCCGCGGTGGTCGTGTTGCTCAGGCCCGCTTCGTAGGCCGGGGTGTCCTCGACGCCCCTCAGCACCTGCATTCCCGGAGCTCCGATCGCTTCCATCGTCTCGCGCACTCGCCCGGCGCCGACCTCGTCGATCAGCAGGTTCGTCGCCAGGTTGGACGAGCGCACGATCATCCGCCGTGCCAGCTCCTCGAGCGGGAGCTCTCCGCCGACGCGTCCATAGAGATCGGTCTCGCTGTCCTCGGCGGGATCGAGCGAGTAACTGCTGCCGTCGGCGATGCTGCTGAACGAGTTGCGAATCTCGATCCGCTCGTCGAGCGAACGCTCGCCGGCCGCCGCCTGGCGGAACAGCTCGAGCAGGACGGGGACCTTCATCGTCGAAGCGGCGTGCATGACTTCGTCCGCTTCATGGTAGGCCCTGCGTCCGGTCCCGAGGTCGACGAATCCCACGCTGACCTCGCCCGGCCCCCGGTTCGCGGCCGTGCGGATCGTCCGCTCGATCGTCCGGTCGGAGCCCGTCCACCCGGGCCCGCGCACCGCACGCCCGGGAAGGGAGTCGGTGTGTGCGCCATCCTCCAGCACCCGGGTTCCGTTGACGAACACATGACGTACGCCGGTAGCGTACCGGTGGGGGTTCTCGAACGTCGCATGATCAGTGATCGTCGCGGGGTCGAACACCACCACGTCGGCGTACCAGCCCGGCCGGAGCTCGCCGCGCCGGTCGATGCCGAGGTTGCGGGCCGGCAGGGACGTCAGCTTGCGAATCGCCTCGCTCAGTGGAACCACCTGTTCGTCGCGCACGTAGCGGCCGAGCAGCCTGGCGAAGTTGCCGTACGCCCTCGGATGCGGATTCGACTCGAGAAACACGCCCTCAGGCGCCAGCGAGCCCGCGTCGGACCCGAAGCTCATCCACGGAAGGGCGATCTGCCGGCGGACGTTGTCCTCCGACATGAGGAAATAGACGGTGCCCACGTCACCGTCGTTGGCGACGACCAGGTCGATGACCGCGTCCTCGGGCGACGTGCCGCGCGCCTCGGCCACTTCCGCGAGCGACATTCCGGTCAGCGGCTTGAGGGAGTCCTGCTTGAAGCCGACGACGAGGACGCGGTCGGGCGAACCCGCGAGCTGATACAGCGACTCCCAGCCCTCGGCCGGCGCCCGCATCTCGTCCAGCACACGGGCGCGAAGGGCCGGATCCTGCAGGCGGCGCTTCCAATCCGCGTAGCCGCCCTCCTGCACCCACGGCGGCATGGCGGCGTCGAGGCCCGTGGCGCCCGCCGTGTAGGTGTACATGTCGGTGGTGATCCGCAGGCCCTCCGCGCGTGCCGCCTCGATGCGCGCGATCACGGAGTCGAGCTTGCCCCAGTTCTCCGTGCCCGCCTGCTTCAGATGGTAGACTTCGGCCGGAACATCCGCCTCGCGGGCGATCGTGATCAGCTCATCGAGCGCGCCGAGCAGGTCGTTCCCCTCGCTGCGCAGGTGCGAGATGTACATGCCGCCGTGGCGCCCGGCGACCTCGGCCAGCGCGATCAACTCGTCGGTGTCGGCGTACGTGCCCGGTGCGTAGATCAGCGAACTACCAACACCGAGTGCGCCATCGCGCATCGCCTGGTCCACCAGCCCGCGCATGCGCTCGAGTTCGCCCGGCGTCGGGTCGCGATCCGCCTGGCCGAGCTCGTGAATGCGCACGGTGGCGGCGCCGACGAACGAGGCGACGTTCGGGGCGATACCGCGGGCCTCAAGATGCTCGAGATATTCACCGAGAGTGGTCCACTCGATGCCGAACGTCAGGTCGCCCTGTGACTCGAGCTCGGCCGCCTTCATCGAGTCGGACCACGGACCCATCGACCAGCCCTCGCCGAACACTTCGAGCGTCACGCCCTGACGGATATCGCTCTGCGAGCGCCCGTCGTGCAGCAGTGACTCGTTCGCCCATGACAGGACGTTGATGAAGCCGGGAGCGACGGCGAGGCCCGTTGCGTCGACCTCGGTGGCGGCGTTCGCGTCGTCCGGGAACTCACCGACGAAGGCGATCGTGTCGCCGGCGATCGCGACGTCGGCGACGACGCCCGGTCCGCCGAGCCCGTCGTACACGGTGCCGCCGCGGATGACGACGTCGTAGTCGTAGTCGGAGTCGGTGGGCTCCGAGTCGCAGGCGGCGAGAGGCGCGAGAATGGCGAGCAGTGCCGGCAGCGTGCGCAGCGCGCGCCGATAGTGTGATAGCTGATTCATGAACAAATGATAGCCGGATGAGGCCAGCGGTGGCGGGACGCCCGGCGATGGAGTCGGGTGTGTACCGGAGGACTCGGTCGCGCTATCGTTCGCGCATGTCCGATTCCGAGCGACCCCGCTGGCGTCCGAATTGGCGGCGCGCCGCCGTCGAGCTCGTCGTCATCTTCGTCGGCGTGACCTCGGCCTTCTTCGTCGAGAGCTACCGCGAACACCTGGCCGCCGAGGAAGACCTGCGGCAGGCGAGCGTCGGGATCCTGTCCGAGCTACGCAGCTTCGAATTGCGGGGAGGCGAGTACGTCGCCGCCTTCACCGGCCCGCTCGAACGCTGGCGCGAGGCCGATGCGGCAGGTCGCCGGACGGTGCCGGAGTTCTACCGGATTCCCGGGGCCCCCACGCCGCCGACGGCCGCGTGGGATGCGACGGTCGCTTCCGGTGTGGCGAGCCAGTTCGAGCCCGACTTCCGGTGGCGGCTGGGCTACTTCTACAGCGAGTTCCGCGGGATTCACGACAACTACCTGCGTCATCTCGATTTCGTCGAACGCGAGGTGCTGCCGCGGAGCGAGGGGGGCCCCGACGCGTTCTACGACGCGTCCGGCCGCTTCGACCCGGCGGTGCGAGTCCATATGGCGCTCATCGAGGAGTTCACCGCCGACCTCGCGCGACTCAGCCGGATGGCCGGCGAGCTAGCCGACGAGCTCGAGGCGACGCTGGTGGATCGAATGTAACGAACCGGAGGCCCACGGCCCCCAAGATTCCGCGCGGTTTCGGTCAGCCGATCGAGCGCCGCGTCCATGCCCTCAATCCGAACGACCGAAAATGAGAGCCCCGATCACCAACGGGACCACGAGGAGGATGATCAGGCCGGGCAGAGAGTAGACGAGAAACCGCAGCGCCCGCACGACGCGTCCACCGGACCGTGGATTCACCACCCTCCAGGCGAGCACGAACGTTCCCGTGGCCGAGCGGATTCGTCCCTCGACCGTGTAAAGACCGGGTCGCCGCGCGGTGACGCGGACGGTTCTGCGGTGTGGCGCGCGAAGGTTCAGATCCCGGTGCAGGACGACGTGCTCGTCGAAGCCCGGCCAACCAAACTCGAACCAGCCCTCGTCGTACACGGCCACCCGCGCGTTCCCCGATTCGAGCCGGAAGTCGATGTCCGCCTCGAGCACTTCGCCGCGCAACAGAAAAGCCGGTGCTGCATCGACGTCTGCGATCTTCGGCGTGAGGGCGACCAGCTCGACGCGTCCCCTGTCGATCACCGACCAGTTCCAGCGGAACGAAACGCCGAGCGTGTCCTCGATGCCAAGCTGGAACGACGCCCATACAAGGCCGCCCACGAACACCCCATGATCAAGAGGGCCGGAACGGCCTCCCTGAAGCTGCGAACAGGTATCCACCCGGGTCGAGGAGACATGACCCGAAGATAGGGGCGGGGAACGGATGCAGGGAGTTCCGTAACTCAGCAGACTCCGTACCGCTCAGCATGGCCGAAGGCTCAGAATGGCAGCGCCGTGTAGGCGTGGAACGACTCCAGACTCACGTGTCCCGGCGAGACATTCTTGAAGGACACCGGGATCCCCTC